>Ga0065721_10004363_pt1 | contig 31062 bp, 26 predicted proteins | sample Mesricmetagenome_FD_59108 | JGI IMG/M metagenome (GOLD analysis project Ga0065721, IMG submission 59108) | Mesophilic microbial community from rice straw/compost enrichment Sample: eDNA_1 v2 (version 2) | ecosystem: Engineered > Solid waste > Grass > Composting > Bioreactor | place: USA: Davis...
GCGCTGGCTTACATGAAGCTGCAGCCGGGCGCGCCGATCAAAGGCACGAAGATCGATGTGGCGTTTCTCGGGTCGTGCACGAACGGCCGGTTGAGCGATTTCCAGGAGGTGGCGAAGTTCATCAAAGGAAAGCGCGTCGCGCCGGGCGTGAAGGCGATCGCGGTGCCGGGNTCGCAGATCGTGGCGTTGCANTGCGAGAAGCTGGGNCTCGACAAGNTTNTGAGCGAGGCCGGCTTCGAGTGGCGCGCGGCGGGTTGCTCGATGTGTTTGGCGATGAATCCCGACAAACTCATCGGCGANCAGCTCTGCGCGAGTTCGTCGAACCGCAACTTCAAGGGCCGTCAGGGCAGCCCGACGGGCCGCACGATTCTGATGAGTCCGGTGATGGTCGCGGCGGCGGCGGTGACCGGTCAGGTCGCCGATGCGCGTGAAGTGTTCGGTGTGAACCAATCCAATTAATCACAGAGGCACGGAGACACAGAAAATGGCCTTAGAAAAAATCACTCAAGTAACCGGTCGCGCGGTGAGCGTGCCGGGCAATGACATCGACACGGACCGCATCATTCCGGCGCGCTTCATGAAGTGCGTGACCTTCGACGGTCTCGGCGAATTCCTGTTCTATGACGTGCGCAAGAATGCGGACGGCACGGACAAGGCGCATCCGCTGAACGATCCGCGATTCAAGGGCGCGACGATTCTGTTGTCGGGTTCGAATTTCGGCTGCGGGTCGTCGCGTGAGCACGCGCCGCAGGCGATTCAGAAATACGGCTTCAAGGCGGTGATCGCCGAGAATTTCGCGGAAATCTTTTTCGGCAACAGCACGGGTCTTGGGATTCCGTGTGTGTCGGCGAGCCGCGAAGACATCGCGAAGATCGCGGCGGCGGTGGAGAAGGATCCGTCGACGGAAGTCGTGATCGATCTCGTGAACCTCGAAGTTCGTTTCGCGGGGCAGACGGTGAAGATCACGCAACGCGAATCGGCGCGCGATGCGTTGGTGAACGGCCGTTGGGATCCGATCGGCGAGCTGCTCGAAGGTTTGCCGACGGTGAAGGAAACGGCGGGCAAGCTGCCGTATTTCGCGACGGCGACCGCGTAAGCACACGTAGGAAGGTTTTCGGCCGGGCTCGTTGAGCCCGGCTTTTTTGTGGCTGGCGGCGAACGCATGACAATTCGCTGACAAATGGCTGACGGCACGCTGACACGTGGCGCGNNCGAGTGTGGTTNAATCGCGGTGTTCCAAAACACGGATTCACCATGAAACTCACCTCATTGCTCNCTTTGATCGCCGCCGTTGTCGGCGGCTCGTTGGTGCCGTCTGCCGTCGCGGCGGACTCGGTTCAACTTCGCCTCGATATTGATCGCTCGGTTTTGCCGGCGAAGACGAAGGATACGGCGATCATCAAGGTCGCGCTCGACGGCGTGAAGCTGCCGCGCCGTGAAGTTCGGCCGCCGGTCAACCTGGCGCTGGTGATCGATCGATCGGGATCGATGCATGGAGACAAAATTGAAAAGGCACGCGAAGCGGCGTTGGAGGCGGTGCGGCAGCTTGCGGCGGACGACATCGTATCGGTGATCGCTTACGACTCGCGCGTCGAAACGCTCGTGCCGGCGCAGCGCGTGGGGAATCGGCGGCGGTTGGAGGAGGCGATTCGCGGTTTGGAGGCGGCGGGCAACACGGCGCTTTATGGCGGCGTGGCGCGCGGGGCGGATGAAGTGCGGCGGTTCAGCGAGGACGGACGCTATGTGAATCGCGTGATCTTGCTGTCGGACGGGCAGGCGAATGTGGGGCCGAGTTCGCCGCAGGAGTTGGGGCGGCTGGGGGCGTCGTTGATGCGCGAAGGGATTACGGTGACGACGATCGGGCTGGGGCTCGGGTTCAACGAGGATTTGATGACGCGGCTCGCGCAGCGGAGCGACGGGAACACGTATTTCGTGGAGGACAGCGCGGATTTGCCGCGGATCTTCGCGGCGGAGTTGGGTGATGTGCTGAGCGTGGTGGCGCGCCGCGTGGTGATTGAAATCGAGTTTCCGGAAGGCGTGCGGCCGCTGCGTTTCGTGGGACGCGATGGAGCGATTCGCGACCGGAAGGCGGAGCTGACGTTGAGCCAAGTTTATGGAGGACAGGAGAAATTTGCGCTGATCGAGGTGGAAGTTTCTCCGGCGGAGGACGGACGTGAGCGCGAAATCGCGCGAGCGCAGGTGAAGTATGAAGACGCGCTCGAGCAGCGGGAGGCGACGCTGACGGCGGTGCGCAAGGTGCGGTTCAGCGCGAAGGAAGCGGACGTGGTCAAATCGGCGGATCATCGGGTGCAGGCGGACTACGCGGCGAACGTGATCGCGTTGGCGAAGGATGAAGCGATCGCGCTGGTGGATGCGAATCGACGCGAGGCGGCGGGCGCACGGCTGCGCGACGAGGCGGAGCGGCTGGCGCGGATGGGCGAGGTGTATCGGAACACGGCGGTGCAGAGTTTGGCCGCGCCGGCGGCGGCGGACGCGATGCGTGTGGAGCGTGACGGGCTTGGGAATGCGGAGCGGAAGGCGTTTCGGGCGCAGAGTGCGCAGACCCGGAATCAGCAGAACGCGGGGAATTACGACAACGATCTGCGCTGATAGAGGAGAGAAAGGGCGGGTTTGAGAACTCGCCCTACTTGGTGTCTTTCCAACATGAGTTGAAACACTACGCTGCCCGCCGTGACGTCGACCTCGCGCCGCATCTTTCTCTACTGGCTGCTCTTGCTGGTGCCGACGGTGGTCGTGGGTGTCGGCGCGGTGTCGTTGTTGAAGCGAGAGCAGGAGCGAATCGCGCAGCAGAGTGCGGCGACGTGGGAGGCGCGGCGGGCGGCGGCGGAGGCACGGGCGCGATTGATCGTGGAGAATGTGGAATTGCTGGCGGGCGACGTGCAGGAAGGCTTGCTCGATGCGCTGGCGGAGCAGACGCAGGACGGCGTGGTGGAATTGTTGCGTGAGTGGGAGGCGAGCAATCCGCTGGTGCGAGGCGGGTTTGTGGCGCGGGAGGATGGGGGGTGGTTGTGGCCGGAGTTGCGGAATGCGGACGAGGCGGCGCGCGGATTTTTGCGGCGGCTGGCGGCGACGTTTCGCGAGAATCCGCCTTGGAGGTTGGAGACGGTGGCACCGAGTGCGGCGAAAGCAGAGGTGGCAGAAGAAGCGGAAGTGCAGAAGGCGCGGGGCGGAGTGACGTCGAATGTGGCGCAGGTGCAGTCGGCGCGACGCGACGTGCAACAATTGCTGAAGACGCCGGGGGGCGCGGCGATGGATGTCGCGACGCTGGAGGAGGCGAAGGCGATGGAACGGCAGCGGTTTGAGGCGCTGGCGCGGCAGCTGCGGGAGTCGTCGGCACGGTCGAGGCGGGCGGCACCGCGCGTGGAGGCAGAGCGGCGGGCGAACTTGTTGCGAGGATGGAAGGTGGTGACGATCGACGGGCGGGCGCATGCAATCGGGTGGGTGCAGGCTCGCGCGGGTGGCGAGATGAGAGGGGTGGAGTTGAATCTGGCGGGGTTGGTGAGCCGGTTGGGGCAGGCGCTGCCGGCGGAGGTGTCGGGGGGAGATGGATACGTTATGCGCGATGCGGAGAAGCGCGTGGTGCATCAGGCGGGCGTGGTGGCGCGATCGGGCGAGGCGAGCGTGGTGGTGCCGATTGCGTCGGCGTTGCTGCAGGGGTGGGATGTGGCGGCGTTTGTGCCGGGCGGGTTGGATGCGAGCGAGAGCGGGGCGGCGTTTTTCTGGGTGGGGTTGTTGTTGGTGGGGATTTTTTTGGCGGCGATCGTGGCGGGAGGATCGCTGTTGTTGTGGCAGGCGCGACGGAGCGAAGAGGAGGCGGCGCAGAAGACGACGTTCGTCGCGAACGTGTCGCATGAGTTCAAGACGCCGCTGACGACGATCCGGCTTTATGCGGAGTTGCTGGAGCAAGGGCGCGTGCGGAGCGCGGAGCAGGGTGGNGAGTATTTGCGGACNATCGGGCGGGAGACGCAGCGGCTGGCGCGATTGGTGAACAATGCGCTNGATTTCAGCCGGCTGGAGCAGGGGCGGAAGACGTTCGCGAGCGAAGAGGTGGATTTGAAGGTGGAGCTGGTGCGCATGTTGGATACGCAGGAGCTGCGGTTGCGGGAGGCGGGGATGCGGCTCGTGCGGGAACTGCCGGAAGGAACGGTGGCGGTGGAGACGGATCGCGACGCGGTGGAGCAGATCGTGCTCAATCTGATCGAGAATGCGTGCAAGTATGCGGGCGACGGAGGCGAGGTGGCGGTGGGATTGAAGGTGCGCGAGGGAGGTGGGGCGGCGGTGACGGTGGCGGATCGTGGGCCGGGGGTGCCGGCGGCGCATCGGGAGAGGATTTTCGAGAAGTTTCACCGCGTGGACGATTCGCTGACGGCGGAGAAGGCGGGCGCGGGGCTCGGGTTGAGCATCGCGCGGCAACTGGCGCGGGGGCTGGGCGGGGAGTTGCGGTATGCGGATCGCGCGGGCGGGGGCGCGGAGTTTATTCTGGAGCTGCCATGATTGCGAAGATCCTGATCGCGGAGGACGATCCGAACATCCGTATCGGACTTTCGGCTACACTGGAGAGCGAAGGTTATGCCGTGACGGCGGCGGTGGACGGGGCGCAGGCGCTGCGGTTGTTTGCGCAGGAGAAGTTCGATCTCGTCGTGCTGGATGTGATGATGCCGAAGGCGAGCGGGTATGATGTTTGCCGCGAGTTGCGCGCGAAGGGGGCGCGGGTGCCGGTGTTGTTTTTGACGGCGAAGGGCGAGGAGGTGGACAAGGTGGTGGGGTTGAAGCTGGGCGCGGACGATTATGTGACAAAGCCGTTTGGCGTGCATGAGCTGCTGGCGCGCGTGGAGGCGTTGCTGCGGCGGGCGCGGCAGAGCGGTGCGGATGCGGCGGGCGAGGCCGAGTTGCCGGCGGTGTTTGCGCTGGGCGAGGCGGCGGTCGACCGGAAGAAGTTTACGGTGACGGTCGGGGGAAAGACGCAGGCGCTGACGGCGCGGGAGTTGAAGCTGGCGGAGGTGTTTGCGAGCCGACCGGGCGAGGTGCTGACGCGCGATGCGCTGCTGAATGCGGTGTGGGGGATTGATTATTTCGGGACGACGCGGACGCTGGATCAGCACGTGGCGCAGTTGCGGAAGAAGATTTCAGCGGGGGCGGGCGAGGGACCGATTGTGACGGTGCACGGGGTGGGGTATCGGTATGAAGCTTAGCGGCTCCTACATCTCGGAGATCCGCGGGGCGCGCTTGCCTTTGAAGATGGCGCCGCGGACGGGGATGTAGGGAAGCTCGCGGTTTTCGCGGGCGGAACGGAGAAGAAGGCCGCCGCGGCTCATGTCGCCGCGACCGATAAAATCGGAGGGGAAAACGAGGCGGTCGCCAAAGGCGTCGAGAAGGACGTCGCGGTATTTGGCGGTGGCGATGGAGCCGAGGAGGATGGCGATGCCGTCCGGGGCGAGTTGTCGCGCGAGAGCGGCGGCGTCGCGGCGGAGCGGTTTGTGGTAGCGAGGGTCGTCTTCGTGGATGTCGACCTGGCCGAAGGCGCGAAGGGCGTCGGGGGTGACGTGCGTGAGCGGATCGAGGAGGCCGGTATTGGTGGTGATGATACGGATGAGTTCGCCGCGATCGGGGCGGGCGAAATGGCGGGCGTAGGTGATCTTGCCGCGGAAGTAGAGGCCGCTGGCGAAGGTGAAGATGTCGGCGAGCGGGAGGCCTTCGCGGTGAAAAGTGCGGGCGAGAGGAAAAGGAGCGGCGTGGTTGAGAAGGAGTTTGGCGCGGACGCCGCTGACTTTGGCGGGGGAAAGGAGGAAGATACGCTGCACCGTGGGAGGGACCGTGGGGGGTGAAGTGGGTTCGGGAAGGGAGAATAAAAAAGCCCGCCGGAGGGGCGGGCTCGGGGGAGTGCGGGCTGAAGCACCGCACTACTTTACACGGTGCAGATTTTGATGGATTCGCGGAGCGAGGCGATGGGGTCGCGGGTGGGGATGAATTCCTGGCCGACGAAGCCGGTGTAGCCGGTTTCCTTGATGGCGCGCATGATCGCGGGGTAGTTGAGTTCCTGGACATCCTGCGGCTCGAACTCGTGGCGGCCGGGGTTTCCGGCGGTGTGGTAGTGGCCGATGTATTGGGCGTTTTCGCGGATCGTGCGGATGACGTCCCCCTCCATGATTTGCATGTGGTAGATGTCGTAGAGGAGCTTGAAGCGCTCGGAGCCGACGCGTTTGACGAGTTCGACGCCCCACGGGGTTTTGTCGCACATGTAGTCGGCGTGATTCACGCGGGAGTTGAGGAGCTCCATGACGATGGTGACGCCGCGTTTCTCGGCTTCGCCGACGATCTTCTTCAGGCCGATGACGCAGTTTTCGAGGCCCTGTTCGTCGGACATGCCGGCGCGGTTGCCGGAGAAAACGATCACGCTGGGGATGCCGGCGTCGGCGCAGGCTTTGATGCGCTCGATCATGGTGGGCACCTGTTTCTCGTGATTTTCGAGGCGGTTGAAACCGTGGGGGATCGTGGTGGTGCCGTTGGCGACGGCGCAGGTGAGGCCGTATTTTTTGACGGTGGGCCAGTCCTCGGGGCCGAGGAGTTCGACGGAGTGGAGGCCGATTTCGGCGGCGGTGCGGGCGAATTCGTCGAGGGGAATTTTGCCGTAGCACCATTTGCAGACGGAGTGGCGGAAGCCGGCGGAGGAAGAGGAGGACGTGGAGGGCATGGGCGTCGCAGCGGGCTGGGGTTGGGCGGCGTGGAGGCGGGGCAGCGCGGCGAGGGCCGCGGCGCCGGCGAGGGTCGTGAGGGCTTCGCGTCGGGAGAGATGGGTTGGCATAGAAGGAGGGGGGGGATCGGCGGAATGCCGGAGGAGCGCTACAGCAATTCCGGTGAGGCGGATTGGCAAGGCCCACTTGCATCTCGGATTAGGGGAGCTAGCGTCGACGGCATGAATGTTTCCCGAACTGGTTTGTCGCGACGCGAGGCAGTGAAGACGTTGGGTGCGGGTGCAGCGCTTTTGGGGTTGGGCGGGTTGCCCTTAGTCGGTGTTGGGAGCGGAGAAGGCGGGAGCGGAAGGCACGACGCCGTTGCCGGACCAGACGTTTTCGCTGCCGCCGCTGGGTTATGCGTATGATGCGCTGGAGCCGCACATCGATGCGCGGACGATGGAGATTCATCACACGAAGCATCATCAGGCGTATGTGACTACCGCGAACAACGCGCTGGCGAACTACCCGGATCTGCGGAAGCAGGCGTTGCCGGCGTTGTTGGGAAACCTGAACCGGGTGCCGGAGGCGATTCGGACGACGGTGCGCAACAATGTCGGCGGGCACGCGAATCACGCGTTGTTCTGGAAGGTGATCGCTCCCGGCGGCGAAAAGAAGCCGACGGGCGAAGTGGAGGCGGCGCTGACGAAGGCGTTTGGGTCGGTGGACGCGTTCAAGACGCAGTTCGGGGAGGCGGCGACGAAGCGGTTTGGAAGCGGGTGGGCGTGGTTGAGCGTAAAGGACGGTGCGTTGCAGGTGCATTCGACGGCGAACCAGGATTCGCCGTTGATGGAGGGAGCGAAGCCGGTGCTCGGGCTCGATGTGTGGGAGCACGCCTATTATTTGAAATACCAGAACCGGCGCGGGGATTACGTGCAGGCGTTCTGGAATGTCGTGAACTGGACGCAGGTGGCGGAGAACTATCGCGGCGCGATGCGGGCGTAGGTGTCGCGCTGACGTGCGGCCGCGCGGCGGTCGGGCGGCGGAAAACGGGCAAAGAAAAACGCGGGCGTTGCGGCCCGCGTTCGTCGTGTGAGTTGTGTTGCGCGGAGGTCAGCTCTTGGGCGCGAGGCCGAAGAACTCGACGACGTGCGTGACGTTGTTGTAGCCGCGCGACTTCAGGAGGTCTTCGATCTGTTGGACATTGCGGCGCAGTTCGGCCGTGGTCTCGGGATCGATTTCCTGCACCTTGTTCGTCTCCTTGCAGATGACGTGATATGGGTGAACCTCGCCGAGGCTGAGGGCGTAGAGGCTGGTGCCGTTGTGATAGAAGGAGCGGCGGACGAGGCCGATGTCCTCGAATGCACTCAAGCAGCGATACACCGTCACGAGGTCGCACGAGCCGGCTTCTAGGTCGGCGTGGATCTGCTCGATGGTGGTGGGCTGGCCGCGGTTGATGAGCGCGGTGAGGATGGCGATGCGGGGTTGAGTGATCCGCAAGCCGGCGGCTTTAAGGCGCGCGCAGGCGAGATTGAGAGGTGACTGAGTTTTGTTACCCGCAGCGGATTTCGGATCCGCGAGCGGGGAGTTGGTCTGGGTCGATGCGATCATTACACGATCAATTTCGGCGCTGGCGGCGCGGCGTTCGAGGTAATAATCATCGGTTTGCATCAGGTCTTTCCCTGAAGTCCGTGCGCTTGAGTTGCAGTCTCAGGTTGCTAGTTGCGCGGCTTCTGGCGGTGTGCTAAATCGCGCCGCAAACATGCAAGATCCGGATTTCGCAGAGGTCGTCAGCCTCATCTGCAAGGAAGATCCCCGTTACGACCGCAAGGCCTATGACTTCATCCGCTTGGGACTGGACCATACGGTGAAAGAACTGCGGAAGAAGGAAGGCTCCAAAAGCGGGCGGTCGCGGCATGTGTCCGGGCCGGAGCTGTTGGAAGGGCTGCGGGTGTATGCGCTGGATCAATACGGGCCGCTAGCGAAGACGGTGTTGAACTCGTGGGGGGTGCGGCGCTGCACGGATTTTGGGGAGATCGTCTTCAATCTCATCGAATACAATGTCTTCAGCAAAACGGAGAGCGATCGACGCGAGGATTTCGCGGACATCTACACGTTTGAAGAAGCATTCGTGAAACCGTTCCTGCCGGAGAAAGCGCCGCGCGGACCCTCCAGCGTCGAAGCGGCCTAACCCTGAATCCGGACATGGCTTCCAATGTTTCCGCCGCGGCGGATTTTCGGTTGCTCGACGCGTTTTGGCGCGAGCCGGTGGAGCGGACGGTGTTGCCCAACGGGCTGACGTTGATCCTGAAGCCGGACCGGTCGGCGGCGCTGGCGTCGGTGCAGGTGTGGGTGAAGACCGGCAGCACGCATGAAGGCGAGCATCTCGGCGCGGGGTTGTCGCACTATCTCGAGCACATGCTGTTCAAGGGGACCGAGCGGCGCGCGGGGCGGGATATCTCGGCGACGGTGCAGGCGCATGGCGGCTACATCAACGCCTACACGACGTTCGACCGGACGGTTTACTACATCGATTTGCCGAGCGAGCACACGGCGGTGGCGGTCGATCTGCTGGCGGATGCGGTGCTGCACTCGACGCTGCCGGCGGATGAGTGCGCGAAGGAGAAGGACGTGATTTTGCGGGAGATCGCGATGACGAAGGACGATCCCGACAATCGCTTGTGGGAATTGCTCTTTTCGACGGCGTTTCGCGAGCATCCGTATCGCGAGCCGATCATCGGGCATCGGGATGTCTTCTCGGCGGTGACGCGCGAGGATCTGGTCGGGTATTATCGGGCGCGGTATGTGCCGAACAATCTGGTGGTGGTGATCGTCGGCGACATCGACGTGGCGGCGACGCGCGCGGCGGTGGAGCAGCATTTCGGGGCGGTGCCGCGGGCGCGGCTGGCGCCGGTATTGGTGCCGACGGAGCCGTTGCAACTTGGCACGCGAACGGAGCATCGCTTCGAGGACGTGGAGATCACGCGGGCGGCGCTGGCGTGGCCGATTCCGGGGCTGACGCACGAAGACGCGCCGACGCTGGATTTGCTGGCGGGCGTGTTGGGCGGTGGAGACAGCTCGGTGTTGTGGCAGGAGATTCGCGAGAAGACGGGGCTGGTGCACACGATCGATGCGGCGAGCTGGAATCCGGGAACGACGGGATTGTTCTGCGTTTCGTTTACGTGCGACGCGGCGAAGCGGCTGGCGGCGACGAGGGCGATCGAACGAACGCTCGCGCGATGCGCGGTGCGCGGGTTCAAGCCGGCGGAGCTGAAGAAGGCGATCCGGCAGCTGGTCGTGAGCGAGATCAACACGCGCAAGACGATGAGCGGACAGGCGTCGCGGCTCGGCGCGGCGGAAGTCGTGGTGGGCGATCTCGATCACAGCCGCGTGTATTTTCAGCAGCTGGCGGCGACGAAGCCGGCGGATTTGGTGCGGGTGTTGAAACGCTACCTGGTGCCGTCGCGGCTCACGTCGATTTCGCTGAATCCGGCGGAGCCGGCGGCGAAGACGATCGTGACGGGTCCGGAGAGCGGAGCGCCGCCGGATTTCTCGGAGATCAGATTGGCGAATGGCGCGCGGCTGCTGCTGCAGCCGGACTGGCGATTGCCGAATCTGCATTTTCGTTTGCTGATGGAAGGCGGGCCGTTGTTCGAGGATCCGGCGAAGCGCGGGTTGACGGCGTTGTGGTCGACGATGTTGACCAAGGACACGCGGAAGCGGACGGCGGCGGAAGTCGCGGAGTTCATCGAATCGGTGGGCGGCAGTTTTCATCCGGTGGCGGGAAACAACAGCGTGGGACTCGCGGTGGAGGTGTTGCCGACGGATGTGGATCGTGCGCTCGCGGTGCTGGAGGAGGCGATGCTGGCGCCGGCGTTCAAGGCGGCGACGCTCGAGCTGGAGCGCGATGCGCAGGTGGCGGCGTTGCAGCAGGACGATGACGACGTGGTGACGCTGGCGCGGAAACGCGTGCGCGAACGGTTTTTTGGGGCGCATCCGCTGGCGCACGACGCGCAAGGCACGCATGACGGCGTGAAAGCGATTCGCGCGGAGGATTTGAAGGCGCTGCATCGCGCGCTGGCGGTGGGGCCGAACGTGGTGCTGGCGGTCGCGGGGGATTTCAATCCGCGCGAGTTGACGCCGAAGTTGAAGCGGATGCTGGCGAAATTTTCGCGCGGGCGGGTGCCGACGCGGCGGACGGACGGAGGCGTTTTCCGGCTGCCGGCGGAAGCGGGGGATTTCGTCGAGCAGCAGCCGCGCGAGCAGGCGGTGGTGTTGCAGGCGTTTCCGGGGCCGCGGGTGAATGCGGAGGATTTCTATATTGGCGAAGTCGCGGACGAGTTGTTCAGCGGGATGGCGTCGCGGCTGTTCGAGCGGGTGCGCGAAGAGAAGGGGCTGGCGTATTTCGTGCGCTCGGGGCGCGTGACGGGATTGGACGCGGGGATGTTTTATTTCTTCGCGGGAACGCAGCCGGGGAAGGAAGGCGAAGTGCTGGCGGAGATCGACGCGGAGATCGCGCGCGTGCGCGCGGGTGAAGTGGAGGACGTCGAGCTCGCGCGGTGTCAGGCGAGATTGAAGGCGGGGCGGCGGCAGAGCTTGCAGACGAATTCGTCGCGGGCGATGCAGGCGGCGTTGAACGCGCTGCAAGGACTGCCGATCAACGATTGGAAGAACTACGATGCGCGGATCGAGGCGGTGACGATCGCGGATCTGGCGGCGTTTGCGGAAAGGTATTTTCGGCGGGAGCAACGGGTGCAGCTCGTGGTGCGGCCGTGAGCGCGGGCGTGGGCGAGCTGGCGGCGTTGTTTCCGGAGGAGGATTACCGGTTGCGGCTGACGCTGCGGCGCGGGGAGCCGCGGGAGTTTTTCCGGGCGCGGGACGAGAGCGGGCGGATGCTGGCGGAGCGGCGTCGTTGGATAACGGATACGCCGGGACGGTATGCGGCGGTGGCGAAGGAAGGGGAGGCGATGCTGCGGGAGTTCGCGGGGTGGGGGCGCGAATGGGGTTTGAGCGGGGCGGAGTCGAATTCGGTGGAAGCGCTGGGCGGGGCGATGGAGCCGGATTTCCTGTTGTTGTCGGCGGATGCGGAGGGACGGTTTCGGTTGCGGGGCGGGGCGCTGTGTTTTCCGACGGGGTGGGCGTTGGAGGAGAAGATGGGGCAGACGATGGAGTTTATTCATGGCGTAGTGCCGGGGTTGAACCGCGAGATTGGCGCGCCGATTCAGCAGTTTATGGAGAGGCTGCGACCGGGGACGGGTTTCCTGCGGGACAACTGGGGCGTCGCGGCGACGGACGAGTTGAATTTGCATCCGGCGCGGGGGCTGGCTGCGCCGAGGCGGCCGGTGCGGTTGGACGGTTTGTGGCTGCGCGTGGAGCATCAGATTCTCGCGCGGCTGCCGGAAACAGGCGGGGTGGTGTTTGCGATTCGGATCGCGCTACATCGGCTCGATGCGGTGCGGGCGGATCGGCGGGCGGCGGCGGGATTGGCGCGTGCGCTCGGGACGATGTCGGCCGAGATGGCGGCCTATAAGCGGTTGGTTGAGGTGCGGGACGATCTGGTGAAGGCGCTCGGATGACACGGATTGTTGTCGGTTAATTGCGATAAAGTATCGCCAAATTATGGCGACACGCGCAGCATGCGCGCCGGTCCAATGAAAACTCGCACCTACCTTATCACACTCCTGCTCGCGCTGTTTGGCGCGTTGGCAGTTCCCGCGGCGATGGCAGACGAAGCTGAGACGAAGGAGAAGAAGCCGAGCAAGACGACCCTGAAGCGTTTCGACAAAGACAAGGACGGGGTCTTGAACGAACAAGAAACGGCCGCGTGGGAGGCGGATAAACAGAAGCAGAAGGAGAAGCGGGCGGAGAAGAAGAAGGAGAAGGAGGCGGCGGCAGAAAATTCGGAGTAGCGGATTCGATTACGAAAGGGTTGACCCGGCGCTGCGTGGCGGCGCCGGGTCTTTCGTTCTGCGGCGGCGGCGGCGCGTGAGCCGCGGGTGCGTGGGGGGAACGCGATTTCGATCTGAAAGGTGCTGGGAGCGGCCTAGGGTTTGATCGAGTCGTGGAGGCCGCCGCTCCATTTTAGTTTTTCGCGGACGACGGAGAAGTGGGAGTAGTCGATGCGCTGGGCGAGGGGAAGCCGGAGGGAGGAGATGGTGATCTCGATGGGGGAATCGACGCCGACCTTGAGGTCGCGTTGTCCATCCATGGCGACGAGGAGACGGGAGTCGGCGGAGCGGTTGAAGACGCGGAGGCAAACTTGATCCCGGAAGATGATCGAGCGGTTGCTGAGCGTGTGGGGGCAGATGGGCGTCATCGCGATCACGGCGGCGTCGGGATGGATGAGCGGGCCGCCGGCGGAGAGGTTGTAGGCGGTGGAGCCGGTGGGGGTGGAGAAGATGAGGCCGTCGCAGGTGTAGTTGGTGACGAGTTCGCCGTCGGCGTGGACCTCGAGCTGGACGAGACGGGAGTTGATGTCGCTTTTGACGAGGACGTCGTTGAGGGCGAGGTCGTGCGAATCGGGGCCGGTGCAGCACTCGAGGAGGGAGCGGTGGGCGAGGCGATACTGGCCGTTGAGAAGATCGGTGAAATGAGTGCGCGCTTCGTCGGCGGAGAAGGTGGTGAGGAAGCCGAGGCTGCCGCGGTTGACGCCGATGATCGGGACCTGTTGGTGCGAGGCTTCGCGGGCGACGCCGAGGAGGGTGCCGTCGCCGCCGATGACGCAGCAGGCGTCGTAACCTTCGAGGTAGCCGGCGGGCAGGGGGAATTGCGTGGTCTGGGTGGAGGTGGCGCCCGCCGCGGTGGCGATCGTGACGAGCTCGCGGGCGAGTTCGGGAGCGCCGGATTTGTCTTCGTTGATGACGAAGGCGAGGTGGCGGATGGGTTTCATGCGGGAGACCACGGAGGAGTGATGGAGACGGATTGGGGGAATGTCAGAGGGAAACTGGCCCGAGAGAGGAAAAGAGGGATGTAATATAATGTATTACTAATTGGCTTGGATGAGGGCCGAGACGAGCTAGGCGGATTTGCGGAGGCAGAGGAGGAATTCGCGGTTGCCGTCGGTGCCGGTGATGGGGGAGTCCATTTCGCCGATGAGGGAGGCGGCGGGGAGTTCGGCGAGGGCGAAGTCGCGGACGGAGGCGAGGGCGGCTTCCTGGACGGCGGGATCGCGAATGACGCCGCGGCCTTTGTCGACTTCGGCTTTGCCGGCTTCGAACTGCGGCTTCACGAGAGCGACGAGTGTGCCGTGGGGGCGGAGGAGCGGCCAGACGGCGGGGAGGACGGCTTTCAGAGAGATGAACGAAAGGTCCATCACGATGAAATCGAACTCGCTGCGTGGGAGGTCGGCGGCGGTGAGATGGCGGGCGTTGATTTTTTCGAGGTTGGTGACGCGAGGGTCGGCGCGGAGTTTGGCGTGGAGCTGCGCGCGGCCGACGTCGACGCAGATCACATCGGCGGCGCCGGATTGGAGGGCGCAATCGGTGAAGCCGCCGGTGGAGGCGCCGACGTCGAGGACGTGGGCGTTGTGGAAATCGAGAGCGAAGCGCTCGATGGCGCCGGCGAGTTTTTCGCCGCCGCGGGAGACGAAGCGCGGCGGTTGTTCGACGGTGAGATCGAGGTCGGCGGGGAATTCGCGGCCGGGTTTGTCGAGACGCTCGGTGCCGTGGAGGACGCGACCGCTCATGATGAGCGCCTTTGCCTGGGCGCGGGACGCGGCGAGGCCGCGGGCGACGAGGAGTTCGTCGAGGCGAAGTTTTTTCGCGGACGTCATGCGGCTTTCTTGCGGCGGGCGGAGGCGGGGAGTTTTTGGCGGGCGGGCGACCAGCAGGTGGTGCGGCCGCCGATTTCGGCGCGTTCGAGGAGGACACCGGTTTTGGGGCAGCGACCGCCGTCGCGCCAGCGGTGATGGAAGAACCAGGACTCGGGGATGTTGACGTTGAGGTCGGGCGGGAGGCGGCCGCCGTGCCCCGCGATTTTTTCGAGGGCGTCGCGGGCGACCTCGCGGGTTTTGCGCCAGAGGACTTTGGTTTCGTCGGGCGTGAGCGAACCGGCGGGACGGGCGGGGTGAAGGGCGGCGCGCCAGAGGATTTCGTCGGCCATCCAGTTGCCGATGCCGGGAAAGCGTTCCTGCATGAGGAGGACGGCTTTGATCGGGGCGCGGGCGCGGCGTGCTAGAAATTCGGATACGGCGGCTGCGGTGAAATCGGCGGAGAGGACGGGCGGGGCGATGCGCGTCCACCAGTCGGGGGCGGTTTTGCCGACGTGGAACTGGATGCGTCCGAACATGCGCGGATCGGTGAAGACGAGCGCGTGTTTCGCGGTGACGAGGACGAGGTGGTCGTGTTTGGCGGGCGGGTAATCAGGGTCGCGGACGTAGAGGTCGCCGCTCATGCCGAGGTGAAGACCGAGCCAGGCGTCGCCGCTGAAGCGGAAGAGCATCTGTTTCGCGGCGGATTCGGAAGAGAGGAAACGCGCGCGGGTGAGGGCGTGTTCGATGGCGGCGGGATCGGTGCCGCGGAAGACCTTGGCTTTCGGGTGGAGGCGGACGCGGAGAATGCGTTGGCCGAGCGCGGCTTGGTGCCAGCGTTTGCGGAAGAATTCGACCTCGGCGAGCTCGGGCATGAGGGGATTTTCGAATTTTGATTTTGGATTTTCGAATTTTGGGAGGGGCGGCGCGTGCGGCGCGCTCGGAGAGCGCGCCCTACCTCATTCGAAATGCCAGGTGTAGGGGTGGGAGGAGAGGAGTTTGGGGCGGGATTTGGTGACCTGGACGACATCCTCGATGCGGCAGCCGCCGAGGCCGGGATAGTAGAGGCCGGGTTCGACGGTGACGACGGCGCCGGCACGGAGCGGGAGCGAACCGGAGGCGGCGACGCGCGGGGCTTCGTGGACGGCGAGGCCGAGGCCGTGGCCGGTGCCGTGGAAGAAACCGGTGGAACCGGATTTCGTGCGGGTGGTTTTGTAGCCGGCGGCGTCGAAGGTGTCGACGACCTGTTCGTGGACTTCGCGGCCCTCGACGCCGGCGCGGATGGATTTGAGCGCGGCGAGTTGGGCGGTGCGGACGGTTTCGACGAGGCGGCGCTGGGCGTCGGAGGCGCGGCCGCGGAGATAGGTGCGCGTCATGTCGCCAAAGTATCCGGATTTTGTGACACGCGGAAAGATGTCGATGATGATGAGCTCGTGGGGGCGGAGCGGGCCGTGACCGCGTTCGTGAGGGTCGCAGGCCTGGTCGCCGCCGGCGACGATGGTGGTGTCGTTGGCCTGGCCGCCCTCGGCCATGATGGCCGATTCGATGGCGAAGCGGAGACGTTCGGACGTGAGCGGTTTGCCCTCGTGGAGGAGCGTGCGGCCGCGGGGCTGGGCGGCGCGGAGGATGTTTTCGGCGACGGTGAAGCCGACGGAGCAGAGGCGGTTGCCCTCGCGGATGGCGGCGGCTTCGGCGGCGGATTTGATTTCGCGTTCGGGGAAGAGCGGGCCGCGGGCGAGTTCGAGGCGGAGGCCGAGTTCGCGGAGGCGGACGTAGAGGGCGGCGGGAAAGTCGTCGGCGACGCGAAACGTGTGGATGCGATGAGCGCGGGCGGCGGCGGCGATGATTTCGGCGGGGCCGATGTGTTGTTGAGGAAAGAGTTTGGCGGCGCGGTCACGCCAGACCTCGAGCGGGAGGACGGAGTGGAAGACACGGGCTTTTTTGACGCGGCCGAATTCGAGGGCGGACTGGATTGAGATGCGGCGGCGGCCAACGCCGAAGGCGATGAACGGGTCGTGGACGTCGATGCGGCTGAAGTAGAGCTGGTCGGCGTTGGTGACGGTGTCGGCGTAGAGGAGCGGCGGAAGCGCGGCGCGCGGCATGGTGAGACGGAGGTTGAGTTGTGAAAAGGGGGGCATTAGCCACGCGGCTGGTGAAAAACGCAAATTCGGTTTGGCGAACCTGGAGCTGGCGGCTGCTGGTGGCGGCGCTGTTGTTTTGGCAGGCGGGGTGCCGCGAGGCGGAGCCGGTGCGGGCGGAGCCGAAGACGGTGGCGGACTGGTTCGAGATCAAAGTCGGACCGAAAATGGTGCGCATGCAGCTGGCGGTGCGGGAAGCGGAGATGATGCGCGGGTTGATGGAGCGGCGGGATCTGGGGCGGGACGAAGGGATGCTGTTTGTGTATGCGAAGCCGCAGCAGATGAGTTTCTGGATGCGGAATACGCCGACGCCGCTCGATATCGGTTTTTTCAACCGGCACGGGATGCTGGAGGAGATTTATCCGCTGCATCCGTTTGACGAGACGTCGGTGCGCTCGCGGAGCACGTTGATGCAATTTGCGCTCGAGATGAATCAGGGGTGGTTTCGCGAGAACGGAGTTCGGCCGGGAATGGAGATGGACATGGAAGCGGTGAAGGCGGCGTTGCGTGCGCGAGGGTTCGAACCGGGGAGGTTCGGGTTGTGAGCGAGGTGAAGCCCGTGCTTGTGCAAAACGGAGTCGGAAACGGCGGCGCGCGTTTTTGCGGAAGCGACGGAGTGACGCGCGGTAACGGGTCGCGGCTTTTCGCGTCAACTAGCGCAACTTGCCAAATTTCAAAGTGTCTCTTTCGCCAATGAGAGCCGGTCGCGTGATCCTGGTCTGCGCGGGCGTGTTCGGCGTCCTGCTTCTGGTCGCTGTCGCGCTTGCCTTCAACAGCGCGGTGCAAACGTGGGCGGCGCGGCGCGCGCTCGCGAATCAGCCGGACGTGAGCGGCACGATCGGGTCGGTGTCGGCGGGCTGGAAGACGGTCGAGTTGCGCGACGTGCAGCTCGAGTCGAGAGGCGTGCGGCTGACTATGCCGGCGCTCGACGCGGTGGTGCCGGTGGTGGCGGCGGGGCTGAGCGAGCGCGTGGAAGTGCGGAGTTTGGTGGCGAAGGGATGGACGCTCGATCTCACGCGGGCGACGAATCTGCCGGCGGTGGCGGCGCAGTGGCTTGAAAGCGGGGCGAAGAAAGAGCACGTGGCGGGCGGCGGAGGTTTTTCACTGGTGTCGTCGGCTTATGCGGCCGAGGCGGCGGAAACGGAGCGGGTGTTTCGCGGATTGTTTGCGGAGCTGCGTTTGCCGGTGGATCTCTCGGTGGACGGCGTGGAGTTGGAGGGAGAGGTGATTTTGCCCGGTGCGGACGAAGCGGGGCCGGTGCGGGTGCGCGTGCAGGTGCGAGGCGGCGGGGTGGCGGCGGGGCGCGAAGGAAAATTTGCGGTGGAGCTGGCGGCGCCGGGAATCGACGGCGGTTCGCTGGGCGTGCGCAGCACGATCGTGGTGGCGATGGACACGCCGCGGACGTTTACGCGGATCGCGGCGGATTCGACGGCCTCGGCGAGCGGCACGCAAATTCCGGCGGGGGTAAATCTCGACATCGATGTGGAGGCGACACGGACGGCGGAGGGCGAGGATTATGTGTTGTTGCTCGCGAGTGGTGGAAAAACGCTGGCGGACGTGAAGGCGGGGCTGGCGGCGTTGGACTCGCGGATTTCGGGCACGTGGCAGCTCGACTTGCGGCATACGGATCTGGCGCCGTTTGCGCTGGGGCGTTCGCTGCCGGAATTCACGCTTGTCGGACAAGGCGGATTGCAGACGGAGATGGCCGCGCAGGAAGTGCGGGGGAGTGGGACGTTGAGCGGGTCGGTGGAGCGGCTGGACATGTTGCTGCCGGAACTGGCGGCGGTGGGGCCGACGAAGTTTCAGGCGGATTTCGATGTGTTGCAGCATGGCGAGTCGCTGCGCGTGGAGCGGCTGGATGCGACGCTGGAGGGGGCGGCGCCGGTCGCGGGGGTGAAGGCGCTGCAGGCGTTCGAGTTCAATCTTTCGACGGCGGAGTTGCGGATCGAGAATCCGGCGCAGGATTTGGTGAGCGTTTCGCTGACGGGATTGCCGGTGGCGTGGGCGCAGCCGTTTTTGGGGGAGTTGCGACTGACGGGAGGCGATGTGCGGGGCGAGATCGTGGCGAGCGCGCGCGAGGGCGGTTTGTCGCTGCGCGTGAAAACGCCGCTGACGTTGTCGGGGATTTCGGTCGCGTCGGGCGAGGAGGCGTTGGTGCAGGATGTGGATGTGGCGATCGCGGCGTCGGCGGATTACACGCCGCAAGGCTGGCAGGCGCAGGTTGAGAATCTCGACCTGAGCCGGGCGGGCGTGACGTTGTTGTCGCTCGATGCGAAGGCGGGGCAGCTGGCGGGCGAAGGACAGCCGATCAAGGCGACGGGGCGTTGGAGCGCGGATCTCGCGGGCTGGAAAACGCAGCCGGTGGTCGAGGGGCAGCTGGCGCTGGCGTCGGGGCTGGCGTCGGGGGAATTCTCGGCGAGCCTGGACGGTATCCGGGCTTTGGAGACAAAGCTGGCGCTGACGAATCTGGTTTCATTGGAGAACGAACGGCTGCCGGAAATCACGGCGGAATTTCGGGCGGACGTGGACGCCGAAGGGCGGGCGACGTTTAGTGCGCCGCTGGTGTTCAAGCATGAAGGGCGGGAGTCGGACCTGCAGTTGTCGGGCACGGTGACGCCGGACGGCGAGCGCTACGCGATCGACGGGCGGGTGACGGGCAAACAGGTGGTGGTGCAGGATGTGCAGCTGCTCGCGCTGCTGTTGCCGGCGGAGGCGGACGAGGTGGAAGAAGCGGAGGAGACGGGTGCGCCGTTTTGGGGGACTGTGAGCGGGCAGCTGACGCTGGCGTTGGAGAAGGTGATCTACGGCGAGGCGTATGAAGTGAGCGGCGTGGCGGGAACGGTGAAGCTCGATCCGGGGGCGTTGCGTTTCGAGCAGGTGCAGGCGGTGTTTGGGCCGGAGAGCGATTTGAATTTTTCGGGCGGGGTGACGTTCGATCCGAAGCAGGAGCCGGCGTATCGGCTCGCGGCGGACGTGGCGGTGCGGAATTTCGAAACGGGGCCGGCGTTTCGGGCGATCGATCCGGCGAAGCTTCCGACGGTCGAGGCGGCGGTGAGTGTGACGGGAAGCGTGACGGGTGAAGGAAGAGATTTGGTGCAGCTGATGGAGGGCGCGCGGGGGAAGTTCGACGTGTCGAGCTCGGGCGGCGTGTTTCGGGCGCTGGCGACGGTGTTGCCGGCGGATCGGTTGCAGGCGGCGCCGACGGCGCTGTCGATTGTCGGAGGACTGCTCGGCGGTTCGGCGGGCGAAACGGTGGCGGCGGCGCAGGAGATCGTGAAGATCCTGTCGGAGATTTCGTTCGATCAGCTGAGTTTTCAGGCGGGGCGGGACGAGGCGATGAATCTGGTGCTGCGGGATTTTTCGCTGATCTCGCCGGCGGTGCGAATTCGGGGCGCGGGGCAGGTGAGCTACGATCCGGAAAAGCCGTTGTTGCAGCAGGCGCTGGACGTGCAGCTGACGCTGGCGGCGCGCGGACGGTTGGGCGAATTGCTCGGGCAGGTGAAGTTGTTGAAGGCGGAGCAGGACGCGCTGGGTTACACGAGTTTCACGACGCCGATTCGGATTGGCGGAACGCTGGCGCGAACGGACACGAGCGATTTGCAGCGGAGAATGTTGAACCTTGCGCTCGAACGGTCGGGGGTCGGGGAGGCGTTCAATCGGATTCTCGGCGGCGGGAAGGAGAAAAGCGAAGAGGGGAAGTAGGCGTCAGCGGACGCGCATGCCGGGGATGACGTGGCGGTAGGTCCAGCCGTGCTCGAGAACGACCTCGCGTCGACGGCCGGTGGCGGGGCTGATGATTTCGAGCTGGATGCGATCGCCGGGATTGCGAGCGACGAGGTGTTGGCCGAGGTCGCTGTCGCGATCGAAGTAGGCGGCGAAGGAATGGATGCTGCGGCCGTCGATGCGGAGGATTTCGTCGCCGGCCTTGAGGCCCTTGAGTTCGGCGTCGGAATCGGGGGCGACTTGGTGGATGATGATGCGTGAGATCTGGCGCGTGCCGGGAAGCGCGAGGACGCGAAGGCCGATGCCGAAGGAGCAAATCGGGTCGGCGGAGACGCTCATGCGATCGAGGGCGACGAAGGGACCGGTGGACTCCGCGGACGTCGGGGTGGTGGAAGGAGGCGGACGGGGCGATGCGAAGGAGCGGGGAGGAGTGGCGGGGATTTGGGGGCGGAACGTTGAGCGGGCGGGGAGTTGGATCACCGACTCGACGGGGGTGAACGAAGGGGCGACGGGCGCGGTGTTGAGCGGGTCGAGTTGGGCTTGGAGTTGGTGGAGCCGGTGGGGATCGGAAAAACCTTTGGCGGTGGCGGATTGGAGAAACTCGCGCGCGCGATCGAGGCGGCCTTGCGAGGCGTGGAGCTGGGCGAGTTCGAAGTAGCTCGAACCGGACTCGGGCACGATGATCGTCGCGGCTTCGAAGGCGGCGGCGGCGAGCGCGGGGTGGTTGGCGGCGAGGTGGTGTTGGCCCTCGGTGAGGCAGCGGACGAAGACGCTGGCGAGTGCGCGTTGGGCGGCGGGGTTTTTCTTGGCGCGACGGCGCAGGTCGGCGACGACGCGGCGGAGCGGGTCGAATTTGTCGGCGGAATCGTCGAGGCTGAAGGGGGGCAGCTGGACGTCGTTCCAGAGATTCTCGAGGCCGCTTCGGTTGCCCAGAGGGTCGTCGCTGTTGGAGGATGCGTCGGCGAGGGGATTGGCGCGACGTTTCGGGGTGAGGAGATCGGGGCGGGCGGGAGACGCGGGCGGGGTTTGAATGCGCTGAATGGCTGCGCCGAGACGGGCGGCCCATTCTTCTTCCTGGCGGCGCGTTTTTTGGGCGGTGCGAAGGGCGCTGCGGTAGGCGCGGGAGTTTGCCAGGAGTTGGAGGCGGCGGGCGGCTTCGCTGGTGTCGAGCAAGCCGTCGAAATCGCGGAGGAGGTTGCGGTAAGCGGCGTGGGTTTGGTCGGCGCGCGGGAGGGCGGCGGCGCGTTGCAGGCGGGTGGAGAATTCCGCGGCGAGGAAGTCGGCGTCGCGAGGTTGGGTGCCGTCGCGCATGGCGAGCACTTCGAACCAGGCGAGGGCGTCGTGGGTGAGCGCTTCGGGCAGCCATTGGTGTCCGCCGTCGAAGATCGCGAGACGATGATCGGCGCCGATGCGGGAGAGGTGATCGATCGTGTCGAGCACCTCGAGGTGGTTGAAATCGGTGGTGCCGGCGGCGGCGAAGTAGGCGAAGCGGAGGGAGTTTGGATTTTCTCCGTTGGGAAAACCGCCGCAGCTGGCGATGACGCCGGCCATGCGCGCGGCGCCGGCGATGGCGAACGCGGCGCGGGCTCCGCCGGAGAAACCGGCGGCGTAGAGGCGTTGCGGATCGATGCGGTAGCGGCGCTGGGCGTCGGTGAAAATGGCCTCGGCGGCGGTCGCGACGGGGGCCCACGGGCCGTTTTGGGCGTTGTTGGAACCGATGACGATGTAGCCGAATTTTTCGGCGGCGGCTTGGAAGAGGTCGACGGGCACGCGGCCGCGGGCCATGGGATCGAAGCAGAAGAGGACGGGCCAGGTGCGATCGGGCGTGTAGTCGGTCGGGAGGAAGACGGCGTAGGTTTGCTCGGGCGCGTGACGGCAGAAGATCGGGTCGACGACGTGGCCCGGGAGGAGAAATTCGGCGGAGGCGGAAGCGACGAGTGCGACCGCCGAGATCAGGAAAGCGAGCGGGCGGAGAGGGGAAGGCAAAGCGCGGGGCATAACACCGCAGGCGTCGGGGGGCCGGCGAGAAATTTCGGGAGTGAAGGCGCAAGCGGGTGCTTGCGCGAAGGCGAGCGGACGTTGCATGTTCGCGGACATGGGCAAACCCGAAGCGTCGCGCCGGCGTCCGTTCAGCGGACTGCGTGCGCTCGATCTTTCGCTGCGGGGGTGGACGCTGGCGGTGTTTGTTTTCCTCTATCTGCCGATCGCGGTGCTGGTGGTGTATTCGTTCAACGAATCGCGGCTGAACATCGTGTGGCAGGGATTCACGACGAAGTGGTATGCGCAGTTGTGGAGCAATGCGCCGCTGATGAAGGCGCTGAAGAACAGTTTGATCGTGGCGGGGGTGACGACGGTGGCGTCGGTGATCGTGGGGACGGCGGGCGCGTGGCTGTTGCACCGGTATCGGTTTCGCGGATCGCGGGCGATTCAGACGCTGGTGGGCGTGCCGATGATGATGCCGGAGATCATCATGGGCATCAGCCTGCTGGTGTTTTTCTCGACGATCGGGATGCGGCTGGGGTTCACGACGGTGATCATCGCGCATGTGACGTTCTGTTTTCCGTTCGTGCTGGTGGCGGTGCAGGCGCGGCTGGCGGGGCTGGATCCGGCGATGGAGGAGGCGGCGCTGGATTTGGGGGCGACGCCGTTGAAGGCGTTCTGGCTGGTGATCGTGCCGTGTTTGCGGCCGGCGATCGTGTCGGGGGCGTTGATGGCGTTCACGCTGTCGATGGACGAAGTGATCGTGACGTATTTCACGGCGAGCCCGGGATCGGCGACGCTGCCGCTGCGGATTTTCGGCATGGCGAAAGTGGGATTGAATCCGATGCTGAACGCGCTCTCGGCCGTGTTCGTGCTGTTCACGATCGCCTTTGTGCTTTTTTCCGCCCACCTGAAACGAATCAGTCGCTAAACCCATGAAAACCCTCCGCCTGTTGGTCGCGGTGTCGCTGCTCGGACTCGGTTCCGCGGCGCGTGCCGCCGAACTCAATCTCTTCGCCTGGTCCGAATACGTGCCGCAGGCGGTGATCGACGGCTTCACGGAAGAGACGGGAATTCAGGTGAACTACGAGACGTATGCGTCGGGCGAGGAAATGCTGGCGAAGATGCTGGCGGGGGGCGCGAGCTACGATTTGATCCAGCCGCCGGACTACATTGCGGAGGTGTTGATCCGGAACAAGCTGGTGCGGGCGATCGACGCGAAGAAGCTGCCGAATTTGAAGCACATCGCGCCGGAGTTTCTGGGGATGCCGCATGATCCGGAGCAGAAGTTCACGGTGCCCTACATGATCGGGACGGTGGGGATCGTGGTGAACACGGATGTCGTGAAAGAACCGATACGCGGCTACCGCGACGTGTTTCAGTCGAAGTTCAAGGGGCGGATCGTGGTGGTGAACGACAATCGCGAGCTGGTGAGCTGGGTGTTGGTGACGCTCGGGCTCGACCAGAACGACATCACGCCGGCGAATCTGTCGAAGGTGAAGCCGGTGCTGGCGGAGTGGATCAAGCTGGTGAAGGTGTTCGATTCGGACAGCCCGAAGACGGCGTTGCTGAGCGGCGAGGTGGATTTGGGCGTGGTGTGGAGCGGGGAGGCGGCGCGGCTTTACGAGGAGGACAAGAAGTTCTCCTACATCCTGCCGAGCGAGGGGGCGCATCCCTTCGTGGACGTGATGGCGATTCCGGCGAGCGCGGAGAACGTCGCGGAAGCGCACAAGTTTCTCGACTATATCCTGCGACCGGAAGTGAGCAAACTGATCTCGGACGAGTTTCCCTACACGAATCCGAATCTCGCGGCGCGGGCGCTGTTGACGGAGGAGCAGCTGGCGAATCCGGCGAGTTATCCGAAGATCGAGAAATACAATACGTTTCGCGACATCGGCAAAGGGGCGGCCGCGATCGATCAGCTCGTGACGGATTTGAAGAGCGCGCAGTGAATTCTGGGCGAAGTCTCGTGCGAGAGCGGGCGATGCGCGGCGTTCAGCACCCGGCGGAACGCCGGGTTTCACCAGGATGATGCAGGCGGGGATGAACGGTGCGGGCCGCAGACCGGGCGTGGTGGGCTGGTTGATGCTGGCGCCGCTGCTGTTGTGGCTGGCGGCGTTCGTGGTGGTGCCGACGGGGATCCTCGCGGTGTATAGTTTTTGCGAGCGGGACGAACTCGGGCGGGTGGTGTTTTCGTTTTCGCTGCAGAGCTATGCGCGGGCGTTCGATCCGGTGTATCTGGGAATTTTTGCGCGCTCGATCGGGTATGCGGCGCTGACGACGGCGATTTGCATCGTGCTCGGGTTTCCGGTGGCGTGGACGATCGCGCGGGCGTCGGAGACGTGGCGGCAGCGGTTGTTGCTGCTGGTGATGGTGCCGTTCTGGACGAGTTTCCTGATTCGCACGTATGCGTGGATCACGATCCTGAAAAGCGACGGGGTGTTGAGCGCGTTGTTGCAGTCTGCGCGGGTGATCGGGGCGCCGTTGGAGCTGCTGTATACGCCGACGGCGGTGGTGATCGGGCTCGTGTATGCGTATCTGCCGTTCATGATCCTGCCGATCTACGCGAGCGCGGAGAAGCTGGACGGGACGCTGATCGAGGCGGCGCACGATCTCGGGTGCGGGCCGCTGCGGACGTTTCGCGAAGTGATCGTGCCGCTGACGAAGCCGGGGATTTATGCGGGAGTGTTGCTGGTGTTCGTGCCGGCGATCGGGATGTTTGCGATCACGGATTTGATGGGCGGGGCGCGCGTGCCGATGATCGGCAGCGTGATTCAGAATCAATTTTTCCAGGCGCGCGACTGGCCGTTCGGGGCGGCGCTGGGCGTGGTGTTCACGCTGATGTTTGTCGTGAGTTACTGGATACTGCAGCGGCGGAGCGCGGCGGCGTAGGGCGGAACCAGGAAGAGGAACCACGAGTGGACATGAATGGACACGAATTCGACAGCCGGTGGCGGAGAGCGGTTTTTATTCGAGTGCAGTCGTATGCGTTCGTGGTTGAGGTGAAGTTTTTCCGCTAAGATGGAGATTCAAGTCGAGCTGCGGTCGGTGACGAAACGGTTCGGGGGATTCACGGCGGTGGACGACGTGAATCTGGCGGTGCGCAAGGGGGAGTTTTTGACGCTGCTGGGGCCGTCGGGCTGCGGGAAGACGACGATGCTGCGGATGATCGCGGGCTTCGAAACGCCGGACGAAGGGGCGGTGTTGCTCGAGGAAAGCGATGTGACGCATGCGCCGCCGTATCGGCGGAATGTGAACCAGGTGTTTCAGAGCTATGCGTTGTTTCCGCATCTGACGGTGCGGGAGAACGTGGCGTTCGGGTTGAAGATGCAGAAGATGCCGGCGGCGCAGCGGGACGAGCGGGTGGCGGAGACGATCGCGCTCGTGTCGCTGGGCGGATTCGAGGATCGGCGGCCGCATCAGCTGTCAGGCGGGCAGCGGCAGCGGGTGGCGTTGGCGCGGGCGCTGGCGCCGCGGCCGGCGGTGTTGTTGTTGGACGAGCCGTTGTCGGCGATCGACGCGAAGCTGCGGCATGCGATGCAACTGGAGTTGAAGCGCCTGCAGCGGCAGTTGGGGACGACGTTTATTTTTGTGACGCACGATCAGGAGGAGGCGCTGACGATGAGCGATCGGATCGCGATCGTGAATCGCGGGCGGATCGAGCAGATCGGCGATGCGCACGAGATTTATCATCAGCCGGCGACGGCGTTTGCGGCGGATTTCGTGGGGCAGGCGAATCTGGTGGAGGCGGAGCTGGTGAGATTGAACGTCGCGGGGGCGCTGGTGCGGCTGGCGGGCGGGCTGGAGTTTTGCGTGCCGGGGGCGCGGTGGCCGGCGGGCGTGCGGGTGGCGAAGATTTCGATTCGTCCGGAAAAAGTGCTGGTGTCGAAGGTGGCGGTGGCGGCGGAGATCGCGTTCGAGGCGACGGTGGAGGAGGAGGTGTTCAAGGGGGCGACGGATCATCTGGCGCTGCGCACGACGAGCGGGACGCGATTGCACGCGGTGGTCGCCAACGAGAGCGCGTTGATGGAGGCGATCCATCGGGGCGACCGGGTGTTTTGCGGGCTGCACGTGGACGATCTCGTGGTGGTGCGGGCGGATTGAGGGAGGCCGAAGAACGCGGGCTGGGTTTTTCCTGAAACTTTTCGGGAGGTGGTGAGTTAAGGAGAGCGCATGCTCTCCTTCGATTCGATGCGGCGCGACGTCCGGCAGTGCGCCCGGACGCTCGCGCGTGAGAAAGGGTTTTCGCTGACGGTGCTGGCGATCGTCGCTTTGTGCGTCGCGGCGAATGTCGCGATTTTTGCGGTGGTGAACGGGGTGTTGTTGAAGCCGCTGCCGTTTCGCGAGGCGCATGAGCTCGTGGCGGTGTTCAATGCGTATCCGAAGGCGGGCGTGGAGCGGGCGGAGTCGTCGGTGCCGCACTATCTCGAGCGGCGGGAACTGCCGGCCTTTGCGGAGATGGCGGCGGTGCGTCGGTCGGGGGTGACGATCGGAGAAACGGGAGCGCCGGAGCGGGTGGAGGCGAGCGCGGTGACGCCGTCGTTTTTCCGGGTGTTGGGCGTGAATGCGACCGTGGGGCGGACGTTCACCGACGAAGAGGGATTTTATGGGAAGCACCAGGTCGCGGTGCTGAGCGACGGCCTGTGGCGGCAACGCTACGGGGCGGATCCGGATGTCGTGGGAAAACCGATACGCGTGAACACGGAAAACTTCACGATCATCGGGGTGATGCCGCCGGGATTCCGGTATCTCTCACATCCGGCGAAGCTCTGGACGCCGCTGTGTTTCAGCGATGACGAGCGGAGGCAGGAGCGGCGGCATGCGAACAGCATAGACACGATCGCGCGGCTGCGGCCGGGCGTGACGCTCGCGGAGGCCCAGGCGCAGATCGACGCGTTGAACGAGCGTTCGCGGAGCCTCGACCCGCATGCGGCGATGGTGGCGAACGCGGGGTTTCACACGAAAGTGCGCGATCTGGGCAAGGATTACGTGGCGGGGATTCGGCCGGCGCTGCTGCTTTTGCAGGCGGGGGTGGTGTTTCTGCTGCTGATCGGGATGGTGAATTTGACGAATCTGTTGCTTGTGCGGGCGACGGCGCGGGCGAAGGAGTATTGCGTGCGGCAGGCGCTGGGCGCGGGGCGGGGGCAGCTGGCGCGCTTGCTGGTGACGGAGACGATGCTGCTCGCGCTGACGGGAGGGGCGATCGGTTGGGGATTGGGCGCGGCGGGGTTGAAGGTGTTGAGCGTTTTCGCGACGGAAGGTTTGCGGATGCCGGTCGACGGGCGGCTCGATTGGACGGTGGGGCTGGTGACGATGGGGGCGTCGGTGGTGCTCGGGCTGCTGCTGGCGATTCCGTCGGTGTGGCATGCGTTGCGCGGAAATCCGACCGTGGCGTTGTCGGTGGAGTCGCGCGGTGGGACGACGACGCGCGCGGTGCATCGCGTGCGGCATGCGTTGATCGTGGCGCAGATCGCGCTGGCGTTCGTGCTGCTGGCGGGGACGGGGCTGCTGGCGATGAGTTTTTCGCGGGTGCTGGCGGTGAATCCGGGATTTCGGGTGGAGAATGTCATCACGGCGTCGGTGGCGCTACCGTGGGTGAACTACCGCGAGGAGGCGCAGCGGCTGGCGTTTGTGGAGAAGCTGACGGCGGAGCTGCAGGCGATGCCAGGGGTGAACTCGGTGGGGATCGGCACGAACGCGCCGTTTTCGGGGAGCAACAACAACAACGCGATCTGGGTGGAAGGTTATGTGCCGGCGGAGGGCGAGTCGGTGCGCGCGCATTTCACGAGCGGGGTGGCGGGGAGTTATTTCGAAGCGCTGGGCGTGGCGTTGCGCGAAGGGCGGTTTCTGCGGATGGAGGATTCGCGGGCGGAGGCGAGGGTGTGCGTGGTGGGGGAGGAAGTGGCGCGACACTATTGGCCGGAAGGCGGGGCAATCGGCCGGCGGTTGTCGGATTCGCCGCCGGACGATCCGGATCGGCGGTTCTTCACGATCGTGGGCGTGGTGGGAGCGTTGAAGCAAAGCGATCTTGCGGATCAGCGCGGGAACGGCGCGGTGTATTTCCCGTATGGGCACCACGCGGGCGGGTGGTTCACGATCGTGTTGAAAACCGCGTCGGCGCCGGAGGCGGCGGCGGGGGCGTTGCGAGCGGCGGTGGTGCGGCTCGATCCGGAGCTGGCGCTGGATGAAGTGAAGACGATGGAGGCGCGGGTGGCGCAGAGCGTGGCGGGGCGGCGGGCGCCGTTGTTGCTCGCGGCGGTTTTCGCGGGGGTGGCGCTGGTGCTGGCGGCGGTGGGAATTTATGGGGTGCTTGCGTATGCGGTGGCGCAGCGGCAGCGGGAGATTGGCGTGCGGATGGCGCTGGGAGCGGTGCCGGAGCAGATCATGGCGCAGTTTCTGGGGTTGGGCGGAAAGTTGCTGGCGGTGGCGCTGCCGATAGGGGTGTTGGGCGCGTGGGCGGCGGGCCGCGCGATGGAGGGATTGTTGTTTGGGGTGAGTGCGACCGAGGTCGCGGTGCTCGGCGGATCGGCGGGGGTGTTGGCGGCAGTGGCGATGCTGGCGTGTTTTCTTCCGGCGCGACGGGCGGCGCGGGTGGAGCCGGTGGAGGCGTTGAGGGGAAATTGAGCAATCGTGCGATGGAACGGTTCAGAATGAGTTAAACGAGCCGATCAGGAGGGTGGATCATTCCGAACCGGCGCGGAGTCCCCGCGCTGGAGCACCCTGTCGGTCATGGCCAACATCCTCCTCGTCGACCCCAACGAAGTCGCAAGAAAAGCGATGAAGGGCGTGCTGGCGCGCGGCGGGCACCGGTTCGCGGCGGTGGGCAACGGGGCGGACGCGTGGGAGTTTTTGGGGCGGACGCTGGAGGTGGATTTGGTTTTCCTGGAGTTGAAGCTGGAGGGGGAGAGCGGGCTGGCGCTGGTGGAGCGGCTGCGGGAGGACGTTTTGTTGAAGCTGGTGCCGGTGGTGATCTATACGGGGGCGGGCGAACGGGAGTCGGTGCGGCGGGCGATGGAGCTGAAGGTGCAGAATTTTTTGGTGAAGCCGTATCTGGACGGGCAGATTTTGGCGGAGGTGAACAAGGCGGTGGCGAACCCGTGGCGGGCGCAGCACTTCGAGGAGGAGAAATCGTTTTGTAAAATGATGGGCTATACGCCGGAAGGGCTGCGGCGGGCGTTGGACGGCTTGCGGGTGGAGTTGGAGGCGGCGGGGGAGCGGCTTGTGGAGCTCGCGAGAACGAGGGAAACGGAGGCGTTGCTGACGCGAACCGGGGAGATGGCGGAACGCGCGGAAGCGGCGGGAGCGTGGGGCGCGGTGGACGTGCTGGGGCGATTGCGCGAGCGGGTGGAGCGGGCGAATTGGGCGGGTGTGACGGAAGCGGTGCCGCAGTTGGGGAGCGCGGCGAAGTTGATTTCGGTGCAGTTGAATCCGGATCGGGTGCCGGAGGAATTCGTGACGGAGGAGGAGAAGAACGAGGCGGAGCAGGCGGCGAAGCGGGCGCTGTGGTTCGATGCGCCGGCGGAAGGGCGGTGTCCGGTGGTGACGTGGGAGACGTTGCGGTCGCAGATCGACGGGCTGAAGGGATGTCCGGTGATCGATTCGGTGGCGGCGGCGTTTCAGATGGCCGCGACGGGGCATCCGTCGAGTCTGGCGCCGCTGATGGATTTGGCGGAGAAGGATCCGGGGCTGGCGGCGCATTTGTTGGTGGCGGCGAATGCGCGGAGGCGGAATGACGAGCTCGATCCGGAGCCGGTGGAGAATCCGCGTTTGTGCGTCGGGTTGATCGGCGAGATCAAGCTGGCGGCGATGGCGAGTGGTATTGTGACGGCGGATACGCGGGCGATGGAGGTGCCGCCGTGCAGCTGGACGAATTTCTGGATGTTTCAGGTGGGCGTGGCGCGGATGGCGCGGTTTGTGTGCCGGTATCTGGAGTTTCAGAGCTTGGAATCGCGGGCGTATGCGGCGGGGTTGTTGCACGACATCGGGAAGCTGGTGCTCGTGCACCTGCATCCGATCGGGTTTCAGGCGATCGTGAGTTTTGCGCAGCGGGAGAATGTGGGGCTGGCGGCGGCGGAGAAACTGTTTCTTGGGTGCACGACGCGAGAGATCGCGGCGTATTTCGCGGAGAGGCATGGGCTGCTGCCCAGCTATGCGAACGTGATGCGCTGGGTGGATGCGCCGGAGGAGGCGAAGGATGACGCGGTGTTGGTGGCGAGTGTATCGCTGGCGCGGGATTTGTGCCGGCAGAATCGGCTGGGGTGGAGCGGCGAGCGGGCGGGGGTGTCGCGGTCGATCGCGGAGACGGGAGAGTGGAAGATTTTGAGCCGGGGGATTTTTCCGAGTTTCAACCTGGAGAAGTTCGAGGCGGAAGCGCACGCCGAATGTCGCGAGATCAAGCTGGAGTTGATGGGAAGAGCGGGGACGGGCGTGGGGTGACGAATCAGCCGAGGAGGGTGAGGATGATGCCGGTGAGGACGCCGAGGACGGCAGGGAGTTTTTGGCGCCAGTTGTGTTCGCCGAAAAGAAGGATGCCGCCGGCGAAGGCGACGAGGGTGCTGCCGCGGCGGAAGCTGGAGACGACGGAGATGAGGGCGTCGGGATTGCGCAGGGCGTCGAAGTAGAGGAAGTCGGCCACGAGCAGCGTGAGCGACATGAGGATGATGCTCGGGCGCCAGTGGAATTCGTTGCGCTGCCAGAGGCGGAGCTTCCAACCGAGGGCGAGCGGGAGGAAGAGAAGGGCGAGATAGATCGAGAACCACGCTTGGACGGTGGCGGCGTCGAA
>Ga0065721_10049584_pt1 | contig 31037 bp, 25 predicted proteins | sample Mesricmetagenome_FD_59108 | JGI IMG/M metagenome (GOLD analysis project Ga0065721, IMG submission 59108) | Mesophilic microbial community from rice straw/compost enrichment Sample: eDNA_1 v2 (version 2) | ecosystem: Engineered > Solid waste > Grass > Composting > Bioreactor | place: USA: Davis...
GCTCGCCGCCGTACTGGCCGGCGTGAAATACGGCGGAACCGTCGCCGCCAGCGGACTGACGGGAGGAACCGACCTGCCGGCGACGGTGTTCCCGTTCATACTTCGCGGCGTCCGTCTGATCGGCATCGATTCGGTGTTCGTCCCGATGCCAATCAGACGGAAGACATGGGAGCTGCTGGCGTCCGAATTCCGGCCGGACAAGCTGCACGAGCTGTCGTCGGAAATCCCGCTCGAAGACGTTCCGGCCGCGCTGGCCGCCATGCTCGCCGGCAAGTCCAGGGGACGAGTCGTCGTGAAGCTATAGCTTCTCGACTTCGACCCGCGTGGAGAAGAACGTCGCCCCGCCGCCCATGTCGGCCAGCCGCTGCGAGGTCAACGCATTGACGGCCTGAACGCCGTCGTTGCCGTGCTCCCACCACAGGCCTTGCGTGACGAGCACGCCCGGCAGCACGTTGTCCGCTACTTTCGCTGTCAGACGAACTTCGCCGCGCCCGTTCCACATCCGCACCGAATCTCCGTGCGCGATGCCCCGGGCGGCGGCGTCTTCGGCGTTCATGTCGACGACAGGCCCCTTCTCCAGCTTCTTCAGCCGCTCCTGATTGCCGAACGTGGAGTTGATGAAGCTGTGGTTCGGCCCGGTGACGAGCAGGAACGGATATTCCTCCGGCTCCCGCAGCGGCGAATATTCCGGCACGGGCGGCAATCCCGCGCGCAGCATCCGCTCGGAGTAGAACTCGATTTTCCCTGAAGGGGTCGGAATCCGCTGCGGAACGAGCGACGGCCGATCCAGCTTCATTCTCACGGAACCTTCCCGCCGCAGCTCCTCGTAGGTCAGACCGTCCAGGAACGGGCTCTTGTAATCCAAAGCCTCGCGAATCATCTGCTCCTCGGTCACGTCGAATACTTCCGGCTCGAATCCCATGCGCAGCCCAAGCTCCTTGAACAGCGTGAAGTTGGACTTGCATTCGCCCATCGGCTCGAGAATCGGCTCGTGAAGCTGCAAGTACAGGTGCCAATAGGATGCGAACAAGTCGAGGTTTTCAAAATGGCTTGTCGCGGGCAGTACGATATCGGCGTACTTGCATGTGTCGGTCAGGAACAGGTCGTGCGTCACGGTGAACAGATCGTCCCGCATCAGCCCTTGGCGCACCCGATTCTGATCGGGCGCGACGACCGCGGGATTGCTGTTGTAGACGAACAGCACGTCGACGGACGGCTCCGACGCCAGCAGCGCTTCGCCGAGCCGGTTCATGCTGATCGAGCGGACGTTGCGGTCGGGCAGCAGGTCCGGCCGTTCCAACTGCAAAGCATTCACCGAAGAATAATGGCTGTTGCCCTTGATCGCGCCGCCGCCGGGAATGCCCCATTGGCCGACCAGGGCGGGCAGGCACGCGATCGTGCGGATCGCCATGCCTCCGTTATCGTGGTGCTGAAGGCCGTTGCCGATGCGGATGAACGACGGCGTCGTTCCCGCGTATTCGCGGGCCAGCCTGACGATCGTATCCGCCGGAACGCCGGTAATTTCCGCGACCCGCTCCGGCGGGTATTTCTCCGCTTGGACGGCAAGCTCCTCGAATCCCTTCGTATACTCCGCGATAAAACGCTCATCCGTCAGCTTTTCTTTGATCAGCACATGCATCATGCCGAGCGCCAGCGCCGTGTCGGTTCCCGGGAGAATGCCCACGAACTCGTCGGCCCAAGCCGAGGTGCGGTTGCGGTGCACGTCGATGTGGACGATTTTCGCTCCGCGCTTGCGGGCTTCGGTCAGATACATCACTTGATGCATGTTGGTCGATACGAGATTGCAGCCCCAGATCAGGGCATACTTCGTATGAACCGTCGTTTCGGGATCGGTGCCCGCCGAAGCGCCCATCGTATAGCCGTAGCCCGCCGATCCGGCCGCGTTGCAGATCGTCCTCTCCAGCTGGCTGGCGCCGATCCGGTGGAAGAAACGCCGGTCCATCCCTTCGGCGTTCAGAATGCCCATATTGCCATAGAAGCTGTAGGGAAGAATCGATTCCGCTCCTTTGGCGGCAATGGCGCTCTTCAGTCTGGAGACGATCTCGTCGTAGGCTTCGTCCCAGGCGATGCGTTCGAATTCCAGCGTTCCCTTGGGACCGATTCTGCGCAGCGGGTGCAGCACGCGGTCGGGGTGGTACACGCGCTCGCGCAGATGGCGGACTTTGTTGCAGATCGCGCCCTGAGTGACCGGGTGGTCGGGATTGCCGTCTATGGATACAATGGCGTTGTTCTCCAGGGTGACGTGCAAGCTGCACGTGTCGGGACAATCGAAAGGACAAACCGAGCGAACGACTTTGCTCTCTGTTACGGTCATGATTGTGCTCAACTCCGTTTCTATTGCCAGTATAGCTCAAACAAACGTTTGGCGGGAATGGGGCGGCGGAAGCGAACCTCTGTTTTTCGTTGACGATTCAGAAAGTATAAAATCCGCTATCCTTATCTGAATCGTCTCCGACAAAACGAATTCATCGTCCAGAGGACGCCGAAGGCGTTTTTGCTTAGGAAAAGCGGGGTAATTCAGGTTGAGGCTGGCAACAATACGAGCAAAGGAGGTGTAAAAAATGGCGGAGCTCGAGGGGAAGGTCGCAATCGTAACCGGCGGTGGCTCGGGCATCGGCAAGGGGGCGGCGTTGAAAATGGCGGCCCACGGGGCCAAAGTCGGCGTCGTCGACCGGGATTCGGAGCGGGCGGAACGAGTGCGCGAAGAAATCGAACGGGCTGGAGGAGAGGCGTTGGATTTGGAAACGGACGTCGCGTCGGCGGATTCGATCCGCTCCGCGATTGAACGTGCGGCCTCGCGCTGGGGGCGATTGGACATTGTTTTCGCGAATGCCGGCATTAACGGAACGTGGACGCCGATCGAGCATCTGACCGAAGAGGATTGGAACCGGACGATGGACATCAATCTGAAGGGGACGTTCTTGACGCTGAAGCATGCCATTCCGCATCTGAAACGGCAAGGAGGCAGCGTGATTATCACCAGCTCGGTCAACGGCAACCGGATCTTCTCCAATATCGGGGCGAGCGCCTACAGCACGAGCAAGGCGGGACAGGTCGCGCTGATGCAGATGGCTGCGCTGGAGCTGGCGGAGCATCGTATCCGGGTCAATGCGATCTGTCCGGGAGCTATCCGCACGAATATCGGGGAGAATACGAACAAGACGCCCGAAGCCGAGGCGGCGCAAATCCCGGTGGAGTATCCGGAAGGCTCGAATCCGCTGGCGCATCGCCCGGGCACGCCGGAGCAGGTGGCCGAGCTGGTGCTGTTCCTGGCTTCCCCGCGCTCATCGCTGATCACGGGAACGAAAGTGTACATCGACGGGGCAGAATCTTTGCTCATCGGATGAATGAACGCATGAAGGTTGGACATACTAAGCTTTGACAGAAGAATAAGTTGCTTTTTGCATGGGAACCTGTTATAGTAAGGACTATCGAAATCGTGACCTGAATTCACAAAATGGAAAGGGTTATCATTTTGAAGTTAACCCTGCCGTTTTGTGGATTTTTTATTCGTATGAATAAAAAAGTTCATGAGGCAATTGTAATTTGGAGGTGAAATACATGCAAGAGGGTACAGTTAAATGGTTCAACGCTGACAAAGGCTTCGGATTCATCGAAGTTGAAGGCGGAAACGACGTATTCGTGCACTTCAGCGCGATCACGGGCGAAGGCTTCAAGACTTTGGATGAAGGCCAACGCGTTCAATTCAACGTGGTTCAAGGCAACCGCGGACCGCAAGCGGAAAACGTAGTTAAGCTGTAAGCTTAACGCGCCGCAAGAGAGATTCTCGACGATTTTCGTCGGGAGTCTCTCTTTTTTGCGCCCGAAGGCCGCCCTGTTGCTCATGACCGACTTAGTGACCGCGGTAACTGGTCATATGACAGAGACCGGGGATACGATGGGGGGAGATCATTTCGGCCCTGATGGGGCGGAAGGACAGGGGAGATGACGATGAGTTTCGATGTGATCGTGGTGGGCGCCCGCGTGGCTGGGGCTTCTCTCGCGTATTATTTGGCCAAGGCAGGATACCAGGTACTGCTGCTGGATCGGGCGACCTTTCCGAGCGACACGTTGTCCACGCACAATATGTTCAGCAACTCGCTTGGAATACTGCAGGAGATGGGAGTGCTGGAGGCCGTGATGGCGACGGACACTCCGCTCTACCGCAGAGGGCGGATTCAATTCGACGGAGCGGTCATCGACGGACTGTTCCCCGAGACGAACGGGATTCAGGGCTGTCTGTGCGTGCGGCGGAAGTATTTGGACCGGATTTTGTTCGAGCATGCCAAGCAGCAACCGGGAGTAACGGCCGTTGAAGGCTTCAAGGTAACGTCGCTGATTCGGGTTGACGGGGTCGTCGCGGGAGTGGAAGGCAGGCGCAGGGACGGTCAGGGAGAGACGGAAAGATTCGAGGCCAAGCTTGTCGTAGGGGCGGACGGAAGGTTGTCCAGAGTCAGGGAGTGGGTGGGAAGCGAACGCAAAATTTCCCTTCCGACGGATTTCGCTTCTTACGTAGCCTACTTGTCGGACTTCCGGCAAGTAGGGGAGACGCATGTGGAGTTCCACAAAAACGGGGATAAGCTGGCGATCGTTTTCCCGACGAGCGATGGCCAGTTTGTCGTCGGAGGGATGTTCCCGCTTAACGACATTGCCCGCTTGGAGCGCTTCAAAGCGAACCCGGAAGCGAGCTTCAGCGAGCTGATCGACGAGGGCTTCGGGCATACGACGCTTGCCGAGCGCTTCCGCGGCGCCCGGTTCGTCGAGCCGATCCGCGGCTTGCACGGCTATGACAACGATTGGTACGTCGGCATGGGAGAAGGCTGGGCCTTGCTCGGGGACGCGCTTACCTTCAAGGACCCTTGCGTCGGCCAAGGGATGCACGACGCGCTGTTCGGCGCGCGGCTGCTGGCGGACATTTTGTCGCGGCGTCCTTCGGACGAGTGGCAGGGGAACTGGGCGTCGATGGGAGAGGCGTATCAGTCGGCCATGGAGGAGAAGCTGATGTCCCGCTTCTGGCTCGGCTGTCAGTTCACGAAGAACGTGCCGGTCTCCGAAGAAATGACGGCGGCTTACAATTTGGTCGGCTCGGACCGGAGCGCGACCGGGACGTTCCTCGGCATGTACAACTACGCGAGCGAGCCGGAGGATTTGCAGGCCGAGATCGGACGGTTGCTTGCAAGCGTGCAAGGGGGAGCTCCGACGCAGGTCTGAAGGAGATAAGAGGCGTCAGGTTCTTAGGCGACGGAGAAGGGTATGCTTTTCGTCTGTCATCGTCTGTCGATGGGGACGGTATGCCCGGAATCGAGGAAAGCCAAGCCACCCCTGTCCGGGGCGGCTTGGCTTTCCTTATTGCGCGCTTTTCTTCGTGATGGAGAAGATGACCGTTTTGCCGGTCAGATCGACCAGTACGTCCACTTTATCGTCTCCGATTTCGAGCTGTTGGGAAGCGACCTTGGCGCCGGATTCGACTTTGACGCAAATGTCGTTGAATCGCTCGCGGAACGTCGCCGAGTTGTAGCCGAACAAATAGTTGGAGAACGACTCGACCGCCTCCTGATTGCGCGCCAGCGTCCCTTCGCGCAGCCGGATCGTTATGCCGTAGGTATTGTACTGGGGATCGAGCCACAGCGCCGTCTCCTCGAGCGTCTTGCCCGAATTCGCGGCGGACAGGACGGCGTCCTTCTCCTTCTGGTCCTTGAACAGTCTCAGCTTCGTATCCAGCAGATCGTGGTTGGAGCCCCGCAGCGCCCCCGCCTGTTTGAGAACTTCGTAAGCGTCGCGCATTCTCCTGTCGGGGAATACGACGATCCGCGTGCCTCCGCCGACGGTCGGAACGGCGAGCTGGAGGTCGTTCTTCTCCCCGGAAGTGACGGAGATGCGGTTTTTCTTCTCCGTTAAGCGATTCAGAAGAACGAGGGACTGCGCCCGCGTAACTTTGTCTCCGACGCCGAAATAGCCGTTCGGGTAACCCTGCATAATGCCTTTGACCAGCGCTTCCGCGATGAACTTCTGCTCCCGCTCCGAGGCGCTCATCAAGTCTCCGTAAGCCTGCGCCAGCTGGCGGCTGAACTGCGAATCCTCCAGAAACTCCGTCTCCTGAAGCGTATAGTAGATCACTTCCGCGACGTTCTCGCGCGTCATATCGTTCTGAAAATCGCTGTAGCGGCTTCGGTTCAGGAAGTGCAGATCGCTGGCGACGTCGATGTAGGGCTTGGCCCAATACCCGGTAGTCGCCGGCTTGAAGTCGAAATAGCGGTAATCCTGCTTCAGAATCGTCTGGTTCTCCGCGCTCAGGCTTTGCAGGAACGAGGAATTCCAGCTTCGCTCTCCGTTCTGGTGCAGGTCGGTATAGGACAATACGAGCATCTTGATGAATTGATCGACTTTCACGGGCGCGTCGGGCCGGAACGTTCCGTCCGGATAGCCGTCCAGTATGCCCTTTGACACCATGTCCACGATCGTTTGCTCGGCCCAATGTCCCCGAATGTCGGTAAAAGGGGTTTTGCTTGTTCCTTGCGCATAGGCCGAACTTCCCGTGCTTATAAGCGCGATAAGGATAGCGAAAAACGTAAAACGACGCATGAAAATCCTCCCGTTTCTGATTTGCCTGTCAGGCACCCTAATAAGCTAACCATAATCGGGATCGGGTTGGAAACCGCCGAGGAGACTAATGTGGCGGAGGGCGGTTGCGGTCTTAAGTTGCGTTTTTGCGTAGGTCTTGAGGTGCGCAATCCCGGTCGGAGCGATCGACGCGGATAAAGCCGAAATTGCGTATGAGCTGATAGAACCAGTAAGGGGTCGTTCGAACCGCGTCTGCAGAACGAGTCGATCATGGGCCAAGCCATGCGGGAGTCAGGGGGACCCGGCCCGGACCTTCCTTCCGCGGCGGAAAAGAGAAACGAGATAGACGACGAGGAAAGGAAGCACGGAGCCGAGAATTCCCCACAGCGGATGAATGCCGGAGACGATGAAGTTCCAGTTGGCCTCCCCGCGCATGCCGACCGTGATGGAGATGACCGCGCAGAGCAGCGTGAGCGGGAAGATCAGCTGCCGATTGTCCACGGGCAGTCCGAGCAGTCCGTTCAGCGTAGCGTTCGAGATGAACAGGACGATCGAAGCCTTCATGAACGAAGCGACGATCATGGAGTATCCCATCAGCGCTTCGATCCGCTGGAACAATTCCGTCATTTCGATCGTGCGCGACACTTCGAACATGGAATATTTGCGTTCTCCCGCGAGCGGCCCGAAAGTCAGTATGGTCGCCAGCGTCACCATAATCAGGGAGGCCATATTAAGCAGTACCGCCAGAGCAAGCTTGCGTCCGATCCGGTCGGACGGACGAAAGTGAACGAAAGGGAGGATCATCGTAAACAGAACGACTTCCCCGAACGGAAATCCGAATACGAAGTACGTGCCGTGCAGCAGAGGCTTAATGCCGTCTTCGGCGACCGGCAGGAGGAAATGCCAATCGTAGCGCGCGGACGACAGGATCGTAATAAATACGATGAAAATCATGACGCTCAGCATCAGGAGTCCGAACATGCCGACGAACTTGCCTAACCCGATCCGGACTGTGCAGGCCGAGGCGAGGAAGGTGAACACGATGAAGACCGTATAGTAGGTCGCCCGCATCATGGAGCTCTTCAGAAACATGGCGATATCCATTACGATGGCGGCGACCATATGAATCTGATAGAGCAGGAAGACGAACAGAATCGCGAAGGCCAGAGGTTTGCCCAGCAGCTTGGAGACGTATTGAACGTAGCTCGTCTCGGGGTAGCGCCGGGCCAAGGAGACGAGGGGGATGAGAAGCAGAAGGCCGGCCGCTCCCGCGGCAAGGAGGCAGATCCATGAGCCGGTCCCGCTGGTCGCGATGAGCGGCGCGGGAATGTTGATGATCGACGAGCCCGTCAGGAAGACGAAGAGCAGGATGGCAGCCTGAGTGGGGGTGATCGCGTTCTTCAAGCAGTTCACCCTTTCGAGTTGAAATATGCGAACAAGGAGTCGACCGCCGGGCCGAATACGAGAGTGACCGTATCGTAGAAGGAGTAGCTGCGCAGCCATCCTTTCACGATCAACATGTGGTAAGCGGCCAGCAGCAGGAGCGCGACGTACGTCGCCTTGACCTTGGCCGGGCTCGAAGCGAGGCGGCCCGGCCTGAGATCGTACACAAGCATGGCGGCGACGGCGGAGCCTATCAGCGCGTAGACCATGGATCTTACATCTCCGATCGAATGGGTTTGCCGGCATTGGTGCCTGTCGTTATGATCGCGATATCGGCATGAACCTCGTAGCTTGAACGGGCAAACCTGTTCGGCCAGTCTTCCTTCCAGCTTTTCCACAGCCGCGGATTCGTTTCGTGAAGGCGATTCCCGGCGCCTACGAGATCAAGGCGCTTCTCCAGCATCCAATCCGCGCTTTCGCTCATCGCCTGTTCCAAAGAACGCTGCACTCTGTCCCGAAGCTTGACCTCGTCGTCCGGCGTCAGCGTTTTTCCGCAGACCATCTCGGAAATGGCCACGTACCCTTTCGCCCGGAAGATAAGATGAAGACGATTGTCCTGCACCTTAACGGTCATACGGCTATGAAGCTGCAGAACTTCGGCTGCGTCCTCCTGCAGCAGGCGAGGGGCGGAGGCTTTCCCTTCGCAAGGAACTTCGAGGATGCCGCTGCGATAGTCGTTCCTCAGCGTCAGCAGACCTTCGAGCAGCTGCGAGGGAACGATCGTGCGCACGCGTCCCTGCGCGAGCACGGCAGCTCCCGCGATGTTCGGATTCGTAAGGCGATCCTCGTTCTGGAGGTACAGGTAAGGAAGCAGCGCCGTTCCGGATTCGCTTCTGGCCTGCAAGGCCAGGTCAAGCAGATCGATTCGCGAAGTTTTCCCGGACAACTGGTGGGCAGCCTGTTCGCTCTGAAAATACTGCTGGCTGATCGTGTTCTCGATATAGGGAGGAACGTTCAGATAGTCGGCCGCCCGCCCTTTCGTAATCAGGATGTGGGAGGTGAGCCGCGGCTCATGGTCCCGGTAGAAAAACTCGAGCACGTCCAGCAGCGGCATCTGTCTCGCTAATTCTTCGCCGACGAGGATGACGCGCATATGGCTCCATTGGGCTTTGCGCCCCAGATGGATCGTAATGTCCCGAACCGCTTCGATGACCGATTGATCTTCGGTTCGAACGTTGATGTACGCTCTGCCCGATTTTCCTTTGCCCGTTACGCTCTGCGAAGGTTTGAAGAATTGGACGCTTAATTGGATGCTTCCCCGGTCCGTCGCATCCAAGGCGACTCCCATCACGAAGCCCTTGCGGGGAAGCTCCGCCCGATCGCCGCAAGCCGACAGGCCCAGAACGGAGATCAGGAACGGAAGGCAGGCGGCCAGGCCGTATACGATCCGGCGCAACGATCCGGTTGTCATGGGCGGAACTCTCCTTCTCGTCTAGTTCGCGCGCGGAGGTTTCGTCCGCCGGATCAGCACGGGGAGCCTCTCGCGTATGAGCGTGTCGCGGAACTGACGCGCATTCCACGGAGCAAGGGGCTTAAGATAGGGGACGTTCAAGGAGGTCAGAGTCGAGAGATGGATCCAGATGAACAAGTACCCCAGCAGGATGCCGAATCCGCCCAGTACCGCGGCCATGGCCATCAACGGGAATTGGAGCAGCCGCATGGCGATGGACATGTTGTATTGAGGCAGGCTGAACGAAGCTATCCCCGTCAGCGAGACAACGACGACCATAATCGGGGAAGCGATGCCGGCGCTGATTGCCGCCTCCCCGATAACGAGCGCTCCGACGATGCTGACCGCGGCCCCTACCGTTCTCGGCAGCCGTATTCCGGCTTCCTTAAGCAGTTCGAAGAAGAATACCATGATGGCCGCTTCGATGAAGGCGCCGAACGGAATGCCTTCGCGCGAATCGATAATCGCCAGCAGAAGGACGGTGGGGATGAGCTCCGTATGGAAAGTCGACACCGCGATATACAGGCTGGGGAGGGAGATCGTGAGGATCAGGGCGATCATCCGAATCCATCGAATGAAGTTCGATACCAGCACCCTCTGGTAATAGTCTTCGCTCGACTGGAGAAGGTCGAAGAACAGCCCGGGACAGATAAGCACCGAGCCGCTTCCCTCCGTCAGCACGATGATCTTCCCGTTCAGCAAGGCGGCTGCGGCTGCATCGGTTCGCTCCGTGTACCGGAACTGCGGAAACGGGGAGTAGGGAGCGTCCTCGATCAATTCCTCGACATAGGAGGTGTCCAGAATTTCCCCTTCGCCGATGCGGCCGATTCTTCGACGGAACTCCTCGAGCACGTCGGAGTTCACCACGCCTTCAAGATAACCGTAAGCAATCCGAGTGTTCGAATATCCGCCCGTATCGAGCAACTCGAATTTCAGCGCGGGGCTCTTGATGCGCATCCGGATCATCCCCAGGTTCCGGTGAAGATTCTCTACGGTGCCCTCCCGCGGGCCTTGAACGACCGGCTCGGTTTCCGGCTCCGTCACCTGGCGGGTTTCCAGTCCGATGGCCTCGTAACAGATCGCCTTGTCCCAGCCTTCGAGGAACAGCACGACGTAACCGCGAAGCAGGCGGGAATCGACCGTCGCCCAATCCGCGGCAAGAGTCGCCGTCTCCGCCGAAGCTCCGTGAGAATCGTAAAACCGGATCAGCATCTCAGGCCTAATCTCCTCGCCTGCGCCGACGGGATGCTCGGTCAAATCCTGAAGCGATCTTTTCATATAATTGACTTTCTTATCAGGAATCAAGGTGACGAAATAAGCCGATACCGCGGTGTGCTTCAACTCGGGACCGTACTGCCAACGGAAGATTTCCAGATCGCCGCAATTGTCGAAAGTCTGCTTCAATCGAAGCAGGTTCGCTTTTAACCGCGGGGATAATCGATTGTCGCTCATGACGGACACCTCCGGGTATGCAGGTTATGATGGCGTATGTAAAGTTTCCCAATTATGCCCCCCTTTTATGCGGCGCAACCGCAACAAAAGGAGGCTGTCCCATAAGCAAATAGAGCCGTACCAAATGATTATCGATGGATGCATGGTAATGGGCATCTATCTCCTTCCGATGCTATACGATCCTGAAATTTTGAATGGATAGACCCGTAACAGGGTCATTTCAGGACCGTATGAGGCAGTCTCCAGGAGATAGATGCCCTTCTCTTTTCATCGATAATCTTGTACGTCCCTACCTATGGGACAGCCTCGAACGCTTGTTATGACCAATCCGTCGCGTTTACGCGGATTGCTCCTTGGTTCGGGCTTCGATCAGCAGCTTCATCTCCGCCCTGTCCTGTTCCTTGAGAATCGGGCAAGTGTAACATTTCGTTCCGTTTTCTCGTTTATAGTACATACAGCAAGCGGAGCGGATCATAATTTGGCCGCCCGGCTCGTACGGACTGTCGATATAGACCGGGGTATGGACGTACGGATTTTTGCGGCGATTAAACGTCTCGCCCGGCATGCCGGCCAGCAGGAGGCAGTCGTCCTCCATCGTTCGTCTCAGCGCCCCTTCCGGGATGAGCCCCCGGAGATACTCCATAACGTAAGCGATCCGCGCTCCATACTGGTTCCAGATAAGCGCGGGCTTTAACCCCGCCGCGCGCGCCGCCGCCTCGATCAGCGGATTCATCGTTTCCGCGAAGTAGCGGGTCCATTCGGCGCGAATGGCCTCGTCCCGTCCTTCGGCGGGCAGATCCGTCCATTTCAATTCGTTGTACTTGAAAATAACGTGCGCATGATCGTCGTGCGCTTCGAGCTGCACGGTCAAGTTGTCGAGCGAGAGATCGAGAATTTTGCCGTATTGGGACATGACGATCTGCTTGGTGGCCGCGAGGCCGAAGAAGGAGATGCCGATGAACGACACGGCCAGCTCCAGGCCGACGCCCTTAATTAAGGAGGAGCCCAGCTCCAACGCTTCGCGCATCCGCTTCTCGTCCAGCAATTCCGCGGCCGGAACGGACAGCAGCGGATGCTCGCAGCCGCTCGCGGAAATATGGAAGTGTTCCTCGAACAGCGAAAGATCCATTGTCATCCCATCCCGTCGCGTATCTGATTCTGATTCTCATTTCAATTCATGATAGCTTTCGTTTCTTGTTGTTGTCAATCAAGGGGGAAGGAGTATAATAAGGGGGCTGATATGAAAGGGTGGAAAATTTTGTTTGCTTCTTTCAGAAAAATAAAACCGCTTAACGCGGTCGTATGGACTCAATTTCTAAGCGCATTCGCGGACAATTTGAATTTCTTCCTGATCGTAGGCCTCGTAAAGCGGGAAGGCGCCGCGGACCCGGATGGCATGGTCACTTACATACAAATGGCGTTTCTCGTCGCTTACGTCGTGCTCGCGCCGATCGTCGGAGCGTTCGCGGACAAGAAGGCGAAGTCTCACGTGCTGCTGCTCGGCAACGCGATGAAGGCGACCGGCATTACGTTGCTGCTCCTCGGAGTGCCTCCGGCGCTCTGCTACTTCTTCGTAGGCGTGGGAGCCGTCGTGTACTCGCCGGGCAAATACGGAATATTGTCGGAGCTGACGAAGTCGGAGGGAGAGCTGCTGAAGGCCAACGCCCAGGTAGAAGGCTCGACGATTCTCGCCATTCTGCTCGGCACGGTCGCGGGAGGTTTCCTGGCCGCCCGCTCCGATCTGCCGGCCATTCTCGTTTGTCTGTTCATTTATTTGCTGTCGCTGGCCATGACCTTTCTCGTTCCGGTCAAACCCGGCAATCCCGACATTCGATACCGGGCGGCTTCCGGACAGTTTTTCCGCGACGCGGCGAAGCTGTTCCGCAACCGCCGGAGCCGCTTCTCGCTGATCGGCACGGGAGCGTTCTGGCTGACGGCGTCCGTGCTGCGGATCGCTCTGATCGCCTGGCTGCCGCTTAACCTCGGCATCGTGGACACCGACCAGCAATCGATGATCATCGGCGTGACGGCGCTCGGAGTCGTAGCCAGCGCCTGGCTGACGCCGAGGCTGGTGCCCGAAGGAAGGCTGTACCGCGGATTCTTCTACGGCATCGCGATGGTCGGCGCGGTCATGGCCGCGAACTTCACGAACGAGCTGTGGCTGACGGTGTCGCTTCTGTTCGTGACCGGCGTCATGGGCGGCATTTTCCTCATCCCGCTGAACACGATGCTGCAGGAGGAGGGCAAAGCCCTCGTCGGCCCCGGAAGAACGATCGCGGTTCAGAACTTCGTGGAGAACGCGCTGACGGTCGTGGGCCTGTTCCTGTACTTGACGCTCAGGAAGATGGAAGTGCCCGTCAACTATTCGGTCGTCGGCATCGGCGCGGTATTGACGCTGTTCTTCATCTACCTGGCGTTCCAGTTCGGCAAGATCAGGGAAAGCTACGCCCTTATTCGCGCAAAGAGATGACGTGCACGAGCTGGGCGTCCGCCGTGATCTTGATGATCGCGTGGCCGGAGTCGTATTCCGCCGTACCGAGTCCGACTTCCGCCGAAGGCTCAGATCCGAGCAGATAGAACAGATCGTCGGCGAGCGTGCGGACGCACACTTCGCGCTCGTCCTTGCTCAGGTCTTGCCAATCGTTTTCTTCCATTTCGAACGCTTCGTAAAATTGCGGCACGGTCGTTAGCGCCCGGGACAAGTCGTCCAAAATATGATCATAGGATCTGGTATAGGAAATGGCCATGGGGAGTACCCCTTTCGAAGTTTATGCTTGCATTATACGCGAAGCGAATTTCTTTAGCCAACCTTTAGGTAATCTTCCTGCATGTAAGGCTTTAACGCTCAGTTAACATTTTGTATAATAAGTAGGGTTCGGGGGTGAACGGAAATGGAAGCTTCAAAATGGAGAGAGTGGCTGTCCAAGCCATTCGTGTTCTTCTCTCTCATTATGGTGCTCAAAATCCTTCTGGCTCGGCTCGTCGTATTCGACGGGGCTTCGATCTGGCTTCAACTGGCGACAGGCATTCCTTCCATTTGGATCCTGTTCTGTCTGATCGAGTGGTTCGCGCCGAAGCGAAAATTGGGCGTCTACTTGACGGTGAACATTGTTGTTACGTCGATCTACTTCGCCGTGATTATGTACTACAAATATTTCGGCGTTATCGTGACCTATCATGCGCTTAAACAAGTGAACCAGGTAACGGAAGTGAAGGGGAGCGTCTTCTCCCTGCTGCATCCTTATTTTCTGTTCATCTATACCGATATTGTCGTGCTTCTGCTGCTGTACGTCAGCCGCAGGTTCAGAGGCTGGGCGAAGTCGCTTGCCAAAAGGGAGTCCGGAGCGCTGGTCTCGGCGGTATTCGCCGTCTCGCTCGTCGGCAGCGTCGCTACGGTATGGACTCACAGCGACAGCATCAACGAGTTGAAGCAAGCCGAGAACATGGGAATTCTGAACTACGAAGCTTATGCGGTCATCGCCAGCGCCACGCAGGAGATCGAGGACCCGAGCAAGGTGACCGAAGAGGCGATCGCCGCCCTGAAAGGCACCGAAGAGCCCGCTGTCCCGCTCTACTGGGGAGCGGCGGAAGGGAAGAACGTGATCGTGCTCCAGCTCGAGGCGTTCCAGAACTTCCTGATCGACCGTCAAATCGACGGCAAGGAAGTGACGCCGGTCTTGAACGGACTGGCAAAGGATAACCTCTATTTCCCGCGCTTCTACCAGCAGGTCGGTCAAGGAAATACGTCGGATGCGGAATTCGTCGTCAACACCTCCTTCTATATTCCCCAGCATGGGGCGGCGGCGCAGGAATACGGCGGCTTGGATCTGCCGAGCATGCCGAAGAAATTAGCGGAGCGCGGCTACCAGACGGCAACGTTCCATACGAACGACGTCCAATTCTGGAACCGCAAGGAGCTGTACAAAGGACTCGGATTCGACCGCTATTACGACGCCGAATTTTTCGGAGACGACGATATGGTGTTCTTCGGTCCTTCGGATGAAATTTTGTACGAGAAGACGGCCGACGAACTGCTGAAGATGAGCCAAACCGGCAAGCCGTTTTACGCGCAAGTCATCTCGATGTCTTCCCATCATCCGTTCAACATGCCGGAGCGCAAAATCCGCTTCGAGCTGCCCGACCGCTATAAGGACACGCTCGTCGGCGACTACATCCAGGCTCAGAACTATACGGATTACGCCGTCGGCCTGTTCATCGAGAAGCTGAAGCAGATCGGCCTGTGGGACAATACGGTTCTGGTCGTCTACGGGGATCATCTGGGGTTGCCGATTTACTCGCTTACCGATCACGAGAAAAAGCTGATGAAAGAAATATACGGACGCGAGTACGGTTTCTCCGAAATGCTGAACATCCCGCTTATTATTGCCGCTCCGGGAGCTGTGCAACCGCAAGTGTTCCCTCAAACGGGGGGCCAGGTGGACGTCTTCCCGACGCTGGCGAATCTTCTCGGGATCTCGCTGAAAGGGCATATTCACTTCGGACAGGATTTGCTCAACCATACAGACAACGTGCTGCCGCAAAGATACTATCTGCCTTCGGGCTCCTTCGTGAACGGCAAAGGCATTTTCGTTCCGGGACTGGGCTACGAGGACGGGGTCAGCTACCCGTTCGACGGGGAACAGCCGTCGGAGACCGATTCGACGAAAGACGAATATAATCGAGCGTTGGAGCTTTTGCGGCTTTCGAACAGCTACGTGAGCCACTTGCCTGAGCATGAATAGACGGTTGACGCAATAAATATAGATCAGGGGGTAAGTGCGTGAACCTTATAAAAAGAATCGATTGGAAAAAGTACTCTCCGTTGCTGCTGATGCTGATGTTTCCCGTGCTGGGATGGATGTACGCGTTAACGAACAACATCGAAAACCAAGAGGTATACAGCTTGGCGACCGCGGTGGACGAGACGATCCCGTTCGTCAAATGGTTCGCTCTGCCGTATTCGATCTGGATTTTCTACATCTACGTCTGCTTGTTCTACTTCTTCAAGAAAGACATCAACGTGTATTATCGCAATCTGATGACCTACGCGCTCAGCGCGCTGCTCTGCTACTTGATCTACTCGGTATTCCAGACGACGGTCGCGCGTCCTCCGGTCATCGGGGACGATCCGTTCTCGCTGTTGATGAATTACATTTACAATCGGGATCAGCCCTACAACTGCTTCCCGAGCATTCACTGCTTCTCCAGCTACATGGTGATGAGGGCAATCTGGACGAGTTCGTTCCGCAACAAATGGAACTTAACGCTCATTACCGGAATATCCAGCCTTATCATTATGTCCACCTTGTTCGTGAAACAACACGTCATCATGGACGTGCTGGGCGCCGTATTCCTCGTCGAAGTCGTGACGGCCGCGATCATCGTGGTCGAACGGAGAGCGAAGCTGGCGCGCGAGCGCCAGAAGAGCACCTTCGGGGCATAAAATGAAAAAGGCCGAACCCGGGCAGAGAGATCAGCCTCTGCCGGAGTTCGGCCTTTCGCGTGGGTGCGGCGTGCTAGGGCGGCGTCCTGACGACGCTCTCGCTGTCAAGACGAACATCCGGCGATAATGTTCCTTAATTTGCTCGCGGGTATAGCCCCGCTCCTTCTTGATCTGAAAGTAGCCTACCGGGGACATCGAGCAAATGATCGCATGGGCCGCAAAGTCGGGATCGAAATCGGGCGCCGGATCGTCCGCCGCGATCTCGGACAGCAGCCCCGCGATTTTGTCCCGGGAGAAACGGTACATCGGAGAATGAAAGAAGTTGCCCCGGTCGTCGGCGCAGTTCATCTTCGCTTCGGTCTCGAGAAGCAGCTCGGCTTTGTCTTCGATCGCGTCGATCCAATAATCCAGAACGCCCGACAGCCGTTCCCAGGCCGGCGCGCCGCTGTTGCTTGCCAAATATCGATCGATCTCGTTGATCAGCCTGTCGCCGTATTCGTGCAGCATATCCAGGCAGAGATCGCCTTTGTGGGCGTATTTACGGTAAAGCGTCGCTTGTCCGATCCCGGCCGTCTTGGCGATCTGGTGCATGCTGACCGGCTGTACGCCATATTCGCTGAACAGTTCGTGAGCGGTCTGGAGAATAAGCTGACGATTCTCGACCGCGTCTCTGCGTTCCCGTCTGACGGACACGATGCGCCACCTCGCAATCGATAGAAGTTCGCTTTCCACATGTTGACAACCGGACAAATGTCCGGTAACATCGAAGTAAAGCGGACAATTGTCCGCTTTGAACGCGGGTTTTCGTTGCAGCGTCCGGATAACTCTATTGTACCGTCGCGTTCTCCGACGGTCAATGGAAGAGAGAGAACGCGCAAAGGAAGCCTCTCCCATTCGGATAGGAGGTTTTATATGTCATCCCCAAATGCGCAGGCATCGGAGGATAGCGCGGTCTCGATACGCGGCATTCTCGGACCGCTGGTCGCCATCATCATCGGCATTTTCATGGTTATTTTGGACGGAACGGCCGTTAACGTCGCGCTGCCCAAGCTTCAAGAAGAGTTTAATTTGCCTAACCTCACGCTCGTGCAGTGGACGGTCATCGGCTACGCGCTCGCACAGGCGGCTGTTATTCCGCTGGCGGGCTGGTTGTCGGACCGCTTCGGCGCGAAGCGGGTATTCCTGATCTCGATCGGACTGTTCACGATCGGCTCGCTGCTGTGCGCGCTGGCGACGAGCGTCGAGCAACTGATTGCGTTCCGGATCGTGCAAGGAATCGGCGGCGGCGTAGTCGTGCCGATCTCGATGGCGTTCATATACCGTCTCGCTCCTCCGAGCAAGGTCGGAGCGGTCATGGGCATGATGGGCGTTCCCATTCTGCTGGCTCCCGCGCTCGGCCCCGTGCTGGCGGGCTGGTTCGTCGAATACTACAGCTGGGATTGGATCTTCCTGATCAACCTTCCGATCGGCGTGATCGGAATTCTGCTCGGCATCCGCACGCTGCCGAATATCGGCCGCCAAGCGGTCGCTTCGCTCGACCGACTCGGCATGATTCTCGGACCGCTCGCGTTCGCCGCGCTTGTCTACGGCGTATCCGAAGGCGGCATCGACCCGATGACAGGGAAGTCGACCTGGACCGAGCTTCCAACCGTTATCGGAGTCAGTATCGGGGTTGTCGCCCTCGTTCTGTTCATCATCGTCGAGCTGCGCAAGCAGAATCCGCTGCTCGAGCTGCGCGTCTTCCGTTCGGGCAACTTCACCAAGGGAATTATCGTGCAATGGGTGTCGCAGATCGCGCTGTTCGGAACGCTGTTCCTCGTGCCGCTGTTCCTGCAGCAGGCCAAGGGATATTCGCCGATGGAAGCCGGCTTGATGATGCTGCCGCAGGCGCTCGCCTCGGGTCTGTTCATGCCGATCGGCGGCAAGCTGTCCGACCGCTTCGGAGCGCGTCCGCTCGTCATCGTCGGGATGGCCATTACGACGGTCGCGGCCTTGCTGCTGTCCAACATCTCGGCGGATGACGGCAAGCTGGCGATCATGCTTCCGCTCGGATTGCTCGGAGCCGGGATGGGTCTGTTCATGATGCCGCTTAATACGCACCTGATTCAATCGGCTCCGCTGAACCTTGTCGGCCGGGTAACGTCCCTGACGAACGCGGCGCAGCAGGTCATGATGTCGTTCGCGGTCGCCGTGCTGACGACGATCTCGACGACGAGAATGCAGGATCTGATGACGAAGCAGCAGAAGCCGGCGCCGGATCTGCCGATCTTCGCCGAGGCTTTCGGGCATACGTTCTTTATCCTTATCTTCATTGCCGTGGCGGGGGCCGCTCTGGGCTTGCTGCTGCGCAAGCCGCAGAGACAGGAAGGCGAGTCCGCGCCTGGCGCCGAAGCTCCGATGATCGTAGGGCACTGATTTAAAATTGGACGGGGCCGTTCGCCAAGCCAGCGCTTGGGGAACGGCCCCTTTGTGTATTGAAGCGCAACCGCGCGATTCTTCCTGAATTCACTATCACGAAAACAACGATAGCCCTACCTCTCTATCATTCTTGCGGCTCCGTGGCCGCGCCAGTGAGAATTCGTGTTTCCTTCCAGCAGCCGATCGTTAGATGAAAATAAGGAATGTGTGGGGAAACGGAGGAATATTACCCGTACGAAGAAAAATCAGAGGGTTACATCTTCACATAAGAATTAATTATACTCCGCATGTGTGGCGATGTCAATAATCGAGAAGCTTAGCAAACCTGATAGCCGCGACGCAAACAAGCGAATCCGAAGAATATCCGGACGAATATGTGGTAGAACGACAAAATTCACCGTTTTTTCGGAGTTAACCTAGACCCCCTCCCCCCTAATTTAGTATAATTTTTAGGGAAGACGGTTTACATCATACTAAAATCTGTTCGACGGAGTGGATATTGACGAATTGGACAACACGGATTGTCGATAGCTGATTGCGTCAGACAGGCTCATGGGGAAGTGGGGAACTTATGGAGGAAGAAGTGTATCTGACGGAAATATTGATTGCGGTTTCAATCTTCCTGTCTACATACGCCATTATCATTTCCGAGAAAATCAACCGGGCGGTTATTGCGCTGACAGGCGCGTTGCTGATGGTGCTGCTGGGATTGGTTGATTTTCATGCCGCGTATACGCATCATATCGAATGGAAGACGCTGTTCCTTCTGATCGGCATGATGATTCTGGTAGGGATAACGAATCGCAGCGGAATTTTCCAGTACATCGCGATCAAGGCGGCGCAGCGGGCCAAGGGAGAGCCCGTCAAGATTTTGGTCACTTTGGCGCTGCTGACCGCGGTCGGCTCCGCGTTCATCGATAACGTAACGACCGTATTGCTCATCGTTCCGATTACCTTTTCCATCACACGGCTGCTCAAGCTGAACCCGATCCCGTTCCTTATAACGGAGATTATGATCTGCAACATCGGCGGGGCGGCGACGCTGGTGGGCGATCCGCCGAACATTATGATCGGCACGGCTGCGAATCTTTCCTTTAATCAATTCCTCGTGAATATGACTCCCGTCATTATCGTAATCATGATCGTTATTATGTTCTACTTAAAGCGGCTGTACGGAAAACAGATGAAAGTAAGCGACGAGGACAAGGAAAAGCTGATGAACATCGATGCCGCGAGTTATATTAAGGATGCGGCGTTGATGAAGAAGTCCTTGTTCGTATTCGCCCTTACGATCATCGGGTTTCTGACGCATCGTTTCTTCCACATCGAACCGGCTGTCGTCGCTTTCGCCGGAGCTACGCTGCTCATGCTGATCGGCACCAAGGAGAAGGATCTGGAGGAAGTGTTCCACACGGTGGAATGGGTGACGATCTTCTTCTTCGCCGGGCTCTTCGTGCTCGTAGGCGGCTTGATCGAGGTTGGCGTCATCAAGCAGATGGCCACGGCTCTGCTGAACTTCACCGAGGGCGATCTGACGTCCACATCCATGATTATTCTGTGGGGGGCGGGCATCGCTTCCGCGTTGATCGACAACATTCCGCTCGTCGCGACGCTTATTCCTATGGTTATGGATATGGGCGCCCAGTTGGGATTGTCCGAAGAAGCGCTCCTCCCGATATGGTGGTCGCTTGCGCTCGGCGCGTGCTTGGGCGGGAACGGCACGTTGATCGCTTCGTCCGCCAATCTGATCGTGGCCGGCATTGCCGCCCGCGAAGGGAAGCGGATTTCCTTCATCGAGTTTATGAAGGTCGGCATTCCCGTGACGCTCATCTCCATGTCGATCGCGACGGTCTACGTCTACTTCGTGCTGCTGTAGCTTAAATAATGAACTAACGACAGGAGAATGGATCATCGATGATCGCTTACGCGCATGTTAAATGGTTCACCGACGTCACCCCGGTCAAGGAAACGTTGGACAATGTGCTGTCTCCCGTGTTCGCGGGCACGGCGCTGGCGGTCGCCCTGCTGCTCGCCGCGCTGACGCAGCTGCTGCCCTCGATTATGAAAATAAGCGCGCTCGGCAAGCTGGACGAAGGGGTCGAGAAGCTGAGGCCGTGGTCGTTCCTGATTTTGCAGTACGGCACGGCGGCCGCGTTGCTGTGGGCGCTTCTGGAGGGCGGGCTGTTCGCTCCCGAATTCGCTTCCCCGGAAGGGGCGCTGGAGCTGACCATCTGGGCGACGATTGTGCTCTTGCTCATCCCGCACCATCTCCCCGTCAAGCTCGCTTCCGTCGCGCTGTTCGGACTGTACGTCTATTATGTCGGCGAGTACGGCCTGTTCCACATGCTGGATTACGGCTTCTACCTGGCGATCGCAGCCGCGCTGGGATTCTACCGCACGCCGCTGCAGAAGTGGTCTTTTCCGCTGTTGTACCTGGGAACGGGCTTGTCCCTGTGCTGGGTGGCCGTCGAGAAATGGATTTACCCGGCGATGAGCCTGGATATCATCGAGCACCACAACGTGCCGACGTTCGGTTTCGATCCGGCGGTGTTCGTCGTGCTCGCCGCATTCATCGAATTCGTCGTCGGCTACTTGCTCGTCGTCGGCATTTTGAACCGGCTGCTGTCGATCGTGCTCACGCTGATCTTCATTATGACGACGATGCTGTTCGGCTACGTCGAGATCGTCGGCCATTTTATGATCCATATCGTGCTCGTGTTGTTTATTATCGAAGGGGTGAGCTTCTACAAGCCTCCGGTGGAGATGCATAAGACGAAGCTTGAGCGGATCGTGTTCGTGGCGTTGAATTTCCTGCTTGTGCTGGCGACTTTCCTGCTGTTGTACTACAGATTTGCATGAAGTTACGGGTTCGAAATAGCGGATAATACAGGAAGAGGTCGATCGGATTTTCCGATCGGCCTCTTTTTTTATCAAAATCGTGGCTAAGTATAAACAATCGGGGTTTTGTTATATCGTTTTAACTTTGGCCCGACGGTAGAATGTAAACGTAGCTGGCGACCGGAAGGAACTTGAATGAAACAGGTTCGAAAGAGGTTGGAAGCAAGAGACAAACTGATCGAACTAGGAGGATATGCATGACGCAAGCCATGACGAAACAGCCTTACTCGGCAACGCCGCCGGATCCGGGTTTAGTCGGAAAGAAGAGCTGGTTATCCAGGCTCTTCAAACAGTTGGACATCCAGTTGATGGTCTGGCCCGGACTGCTGCTCATCTTCGTGTTCTCCTACATCCCGATGTACGGCGTGTTAACCGCGTTCATGGATTACAACGTTTTCACGGGAGCGAGAATTTTCGAAAATCCGTGGGTCGGATTCAAGCATTTCGAAGCTTTCTTTAATGCTCCCGATTTCGATACGCTTCTGCGCAATACGCTGATCATCAGCGTCCTGAAATTCGTGATCGGGTTCCCGGCGCCCATCATACTGGCGCTGCTGCTGAACGAAGTGCGCCATATGGCGTTCAAGCGCGTCGTTCAGACGATTACGTACTTGCCTCACTTCATGTCGTGGGTTATCGTGGGCGGCTTGGTTATGTCGTTGCTCTCTACGGAAAATGGAAGCATTAATATTTTGCTCCAGAAGCTGAGGCTGATCAACGAACCGGTCCACTTCCTCTCCATGCACGAGTATTTCTGGAGCATCTTGATCACGACGAACGTGTGGAAGGAAATCGGCTTCAACTCCATCGTGTACCTCGCGGCGATCGCGGCGATCGACCCGCATCTGTACGAGGCCGCGGACATCGACGGAGCAAGCAAGTTCAAGCAGATCTATCTGATTACGATTCCGACAATCATGCCGGTCATCATCATCTTCATGATTCTCGCGATGGGCAGCTTCCTGAACGCCGGTTTCGAAGATATCCTGATTCTCGCTCAGGATCCGGGGCTCAGGCCCGTATCGGATGTAATAGATACCTATGTGTATAGGGTCGGCTTACAGAATCAGAAATACTCGTATGCGGTCGCGGTCGGTTTGTTCAAAGCTCTAGTCAGCATCACTCTCCTGACTACGGCGAACTATTTGGCTCGCAGATCCGGAAACAGTCTGTGGTAAGAGACACAACATACGAGGAGGAGAACGAAGTTGAGAATGAAACGGCTCGGGTATAGCGATCGCATGATGATCATCTGCATCTATACCTTTCTCACGATATTATCGATAACTTGCATCTACCCTTTCTGGAACGCTTTGGTCGTATCCTTCAACGAAGGATTGGATACGGCCAAGGGAGGGATCACAATCTGGCCGAGAGCTTTCACGACGGCCAACTACGAAATCGTGTTCAGCGACAAGAACCTGCTTAACGCGTTCTTCATCTCCATCAGCCGTACGATCGTCGGTACGATATCCGCCGTGTTCGCGACCGCGCTGCTCGCTTACGGACTGACGAAGCCGTATCTGATAGGTCGCAAGTTCTACGTTCTGTTCTTCATCTTCACGATGTATTTCGGAGGCGGACTTGTTCCGACGTTCCTGCTCGTCAAATCGCTCGGATTGATGAACAACTTCCTGGTCTTCATCATTCCGTCCTTGATCAGCGTGTGGAACATGATCATCTTCCGCGCTTTCTTCAAAAGCTTGCCTGCCGGGCTGGAGGAATCGGCGCAGATCGACGGCTGCGGCAACTGGGGAACGTTCTTCAAGATCGTGCTTCCGCTCTCCGGACCGATCATCGCGACGCTGGGCTTGTTCACGGCGGTCGCCCACTGGAACGACTGGTTTATGCCGACGATCTACATTTTCAGAGAAGATTTGATGCCGGTGCAAACCGTGCTCAGACGGCTCCTGAACGCCAATCTCGTCGCCGACCAGATGGCCGGGTTCGACGGCAAGACGGCGGAGCTGATGGCGAAGAAGGCGCTGACCTCGAAGGCGCTGATCAACGCGACGATCATGGTCGTTACGCTGCCGATCGTCCTGGTGTATCCCTTCGTTCAAAAATACTTCGTTAAAGGCGTTATGGTAGGTTCCTTGAAAGAGTAGTCCGAAGAACGGTTTCGGAGCGTCCTTGGCGCTTTGAACATAAATGATTTCCAAATGAGAGGGGTAAAATCAGTATGAAGAAGTTGAAAAAACCGGCGTTATTGATCCTCTCGTCGGTGCTGCTTCTTTCGGTGATTCTTGCCGGCTGCAGCAAGAAGGAAAACTCCACCGGCGGAGCAAGCTCGTCGCCTAGCAGCAGCGCCAGCGCTTCTCCGGATAGCAGCCCGAGCGCAAGCGAAGAAGCGCCGGCGGGATGGGTATTCGGCTCCGAACCACTCGCGTTTTCCGCATATGCGCACTATGGCTGGCTGGATTTCCCGGCAGACATGGCGCAAGTGCCTTTCTGGAAATATCTTAAAGAACACAAGCAAACCAATATTACGGCGATCCAAGCCAAAGGCAACCACGCTCAGTTGATGACGACGATGATGGCTTCCGGCGATCTCCCCGACCTCATCTATACGGACCGGTACCACCCGGATCTTAACCGTCTGTACGAAGCGGGTCAATTGGTCGCGTTCGACGACTACCTGGATAAGTATCCGAACCTGAAGAAGTACTTCGACAAGAAGTATCTGGACATTCTTCGCGCTCCGGACGGCAAGCTGTACAAGTTCCCGAACTGGTACACGGATCACCCGACGAGCACGGCGGGTTACGTCGTCAACAAGAAGATCTACGAGGAGCTCGGTTCCCCGCCGCTTGTGACGATGGACGATCTGTACAACTACCTGGTAGCGGTTAAAGCCAAGTACGGAGAAGACATCATTCCGTTCGAGCCGGACCGCACGCAAGACGCGCAAGGCATCGGCCTGATCTATGCCGGCTTCAAAGAAGGCGCGCTGTATCAGTCCCTGGGAGCGATGCTGCTGGCCGTTCCGGAAGGCGACAAGCTGACTTCCATCTTTACGGATCCGGCTTTCCGCGAATCGCAAAAGTTCGTATCCAAGCTGTATCGCGAAAAGCTGATTTCCCAAGACATGTTCACGCAAGACAGAGGTAAAGTTCAAGAGAAAATTTTGACGGGGCGCGTAGCCATCTATGCAGGTTCCGGCGTAACGACTTGGGGCATGCAAGGCGACATGGAGCTCAAGAAAAAAGATCCGAACGCAGGCTACTTCATGGTCTGGCCGTTTGCCAAAGCGGGACTTGATCCGAAGAAAATCTACGCAGGCGGATACGACGCTCTGGGCTGGAACGTCAGCGTTATTACGAAAGCGGCCAAAGATCCGGAGAAAATCTTCGCATTCCTCGACTGGATCACCGGTCCGGAAGGCATGTCGGTTCAATTCTTCGGCGCTCCGGGACCGGACGGCAACTGGGATGGACTGGACGAGAACGGATACCCGAACTTCACGGCGAACTACGATGCTGTCGAAGTTGCGGACATCCAAGCGACGAACGACCCTGTCATGATCGCGGGCAACAGCTCGTACATCGACAAAGCGAAGGCGAAATACGAAGATACGCAACCGCTTGAGAACCAGAACTGGGCAGCTCGTTGGCAGCGTGATATTACGTGGCCTTCGTCCAACGACATTACCGGATTCCGTAATAACCTGGAGCCGCCTGCGGACGGCGAGCTTGGAGATATCAGACAAAACACGCTCGACCTGTTCCTGCAAATTCTCTCCGAGACGGCTACGGCCAAGAGCGATGCGGATGTCGACAGAATTCTCGACGCTGCGGAAGACAAAGCTCAAAAGCTCGGCTACCAGAAGCTGATCGACTGGAGAACGGAAAGATGGCTTGAGAACAAGAAGATTCTTGGAGACTGATCGAAGACGGATCAGAGTTAAACAATTGCAGTAGAGAAGAGGTACCCCCGAGGATAGAAATTCCCCCCTCGGGGATATCTCTGTTTCTGTTATTCTATATCATAGCAGGATATTTAGGGGGGAAGAGACCTTCCCCACACATGCGCCGCAATGGGGGGAAACGAGATGTGGAATGTCGGAAGGCAAATCGTTCGGAGAACCGGGGCGCTGCTCATTGCGCTATCGTTGGCGGCATGCGATGCGCAGCTTGTATCCGATCCGCCGGATTCATTCCAACCTTCGGCAGAGAGAGTCGATCCGCCGGCGGCCGAAGGGCCATGGAGCGACATATACGAGCTGGGGAAGGAACCGCTTAACGTATCCTTTTATGCGCATTACAGCTATTACAACATGCCGAAGTGGGGAGGAGACCCCTCTTCGAAATGGATTCAAGAAAACAAGAAAATTCATGTGCAGGGAATCAGCCCCGAAGGGAACGGCACTCAGAAGCTGCAGAAGATGATCGCGAGCAGGAAGCTGCCGGATCTGATCTGGGGACAGAGGGACGCCGACCTGGAGCGTCTTCGCCAAGCCGGGCTGCTCGTTCCGCTGGACGATTACATCGAGAAGTATCCGAATCTAAGAACATGGGCGGGGACGAAAATATTGAACCTGCTGCGTTCGCCGGACGAGAAAATTTATTACTTTCCCAATTATTATACGGATCGTCCTTACGGCAACGCGGGGTACGTGGTCAATAAGAGAATCTACAGGGAGCTCGGCTCGCCGAAGCTGGAGACGACGGACGACCTGTATCTGTACTTGAGACGGGTGAAGGAGAATTACCCGAACGTCGTGCCGTTCGAGACGGGGCTTGCCAAAGAAGGGCAAGGCATCGATCAATTGTTTTCGGCGTTCAAGGAGGACAATTTCAGCTTCACTCGCTACTATGCGGTCGTGACCGGAGACAGAATGACTTCGATTTACAAGGACCCAGGGTTCCGCGATTCGGCCAAGTACGTCGCCAAGCTGATGCGGGAAGGCTTGATCACGCAGGACGCGTTCACCCAGACGGAAGAACAGATCGCCGAGAAGCTGATGAGCGGGCATGTGGCCGTATACGCCGGAGCCGACCCGGTCAAGCTGGCTATGCCGGCCAATGCGGAGCTTTCCAGCAAAGATCCCGGCGACGGTTATTTTTTCATCGAACCGATCTACAGGAGCGGCTTGGACAAGAGTAAAATCTATCCGGGAACATATAACTTGCTCGGCTGGAACGTCTCCGCGATTACGACGAGCGCAGCCAATCCGGAAGCGATCTTCGCGATGCTGGACTGGATGACGGGACCCGAAGGATCTTCCGTGCAGATGTGGGGTCCCCCGGGACCGGAAGGCTATTGGAACGGCTTCAAGGAGGACGGCATCACGCCCGCTTTTACGGCCAAATACAGCGAGGACCCGGAAGGGCTCGCCAAAATCCAATCCGTATCCGGGGATATGATCTGGGCGGGCAACACGACCTTCCTCGATAAGACGAAGAGCGAGTTCGAAGAGACGCTGCCGGAGGAGAAGCAGAATTGGGCCACTTATTGGCAGAAAAAGATTACATGGAATTCCCAAGGGGACGCAACGCCGTTTATCAACCTTCATCCGATGCCCGATACGGACGTGGGTTCGATTCACCGCAGGGTCAAGGAGATCTGGCTGAAAGCCCGGGCGGACGCCGTATTCGGCACGTCGGACGGGGAGGTCGACAAGATTCTCGACAATGCGCACGAACAGTCGATGGAGATCGGGTTCCAGATCTATCTGGATTACATTACGGACAGATGGCACTGGAATTTGCAGAAGCTTGAAGAGGAGTAAGTCTGCGTAACCAGGCATAACCGGAGGATGGAAAAATAGGGGGGACGCGCATGTATCAGGTTCTGCTGGTGGACGACGAGGAGTTGGATCTCGAAGGGATGCAGAGGTTTATTCCTTGGGAGGAACTGGGCATGGAGGTGGCGGGAGCCGCCAACAACGCCCTGTCCGCCAAGGACATCATCGAGAGCCGTCCGATCGACATTCTCGTAAGCGATGTCAATATGCCGTATATGTCGGGACTGGAGTTGGCCAGATCGGCGTTGGAGCGGTCGCCGAATCTTCGCGTGATTTTCGTCAGCGGTTATCAGGAGTTCAGCTATGTTCAGCAGGCTCTATCGTTGAAGGCGTACAATTACGTGCTGAAGCCGATGGAAGACGCCGAGCTGGTCGCGACGCTGAAGAAGGTGAAGCACGATCTCGAAGAAGCCGGCAAGCAGCGAGAGGTCGAGGAGTCCTACCAGAGGATGATTCCAATCGCCAAGAGCAACCTGCTCGTGCGTCTGTTCGAAGGGGACACCGGAGAGGGCGGCGCGGATTGGCCGAAGCAATTGGCCGCATACGGACTTAATAAGCTGGCCTGGCCCGTTCGCGTGGCCGTGATGGAGATGGATAAGCTGGCCTGGGAGTATGCGGAGACTCCGAATGCGCAGCTGGAGATGTCGCGAATTTTCCTGGAGCAGGTCAACGCCGCGCTCGAAGGCGCGGGGAACGTGCCATACTGCAAGCTGAGCACGACGAGAATCGCGCTCGTGCTGGAGGAGAACGGCTTCGACAAGGCGCTTCAGTCGGTGTACGATTCGATCAGAAGGCGGCTGCCGATCTCCGTCACGACCGGAGCGGGCGAGCCGGTACATGCGCTGGCCAGGCTCCATTCCTCGTACCAGCAAGCGATCGAAGCGGTGGAAGGGAAAATGTTTCTGGGCAAGGGGACGGTCATCAAGTACGAGGAGGTGCGGCGGGAGCCCGAAATGCTGGACGCGCGGACGCTGGACGCCCGCATGGAAGCGCTGTTCAAGGCGATGCAGGAGTACAATCTCGTGCGCATCTACGACGAATTCGAGAACCTGTTCCAATCGTTGTCAAGCCTGCGCTCCAAGTTCACGGTGCTGAATCTGTCCAATTATATCATTTGGAACCTGGAGCAGCGGCTGAGCCTTGCCAACGAGAATTTGTTCGAGCTGCTCGATATCGAGCTGCAAAATCTGGACGTGCTGCTGCAATTCGAAACCGTTAACGATATTCGCTCGTGGCTTGTTCACCGGATCTACGAAATATCGGAGAAGCTGCACGATAAGAACAACTCCGCCAACGGCAAGTTCATTCGCAGCGTTATTAATATGATTAAAGAGCGGATGAGCGAGAATATTACGCTGAAGGATTTCGCGAAGCATTTTCCGTTCTCGCCGAGCTATTTCGGATACCTGATCAAGGAGAAGTCCGGGCATACGTTCAACGAACTGCTCGTTCAATTGAGGATGGAACGGGCGTGCGAGCTGCTCAAGGAACCGGGTATCAAAATCTACGAAGTGGCCGACCAGGTGGGCTATCGCTATCTGCCGTACTTCAGCAGGCAGTTCAAGGATAAGTTCGGCATGACGCCGCTCGAGTACCGCAAGCGGGAGCAATGATGGAGGTCGCCGGCGATGCGTATTCCGAAGAAAAGAAAGAGGCTCGGCTATATTCCGATCGGATACAAGCTGATGATCTCCTATATGATATTTATCGTGATTCTCGTATCGGTCAACGGATACGTCTCGCATTCCATGTACGATTCGTCGATGCGCAAGCAGACTCGGACGAACATTCAGGGAACGGTGCTGCAAATTCGGGACAACGTCGCGTACAGAACGGACGATATGACCCGTATTTCGTCCATGCTGTACGACGATTACAATCTCGTGCAAAATTTGCGCGCGATAGAGACCGGACGGGCGAACGATTACCGAATGAGGCAGATCATTATTCCGAAGCTGGAGAGCGCCTCCCGGTCGATCGGGTTCAATCAGCGGTTGAGCGTATACGTGCACAATCAGACCGTGAACGAGGTATATCCCGAGCAGACGTACAACATCTATCATATGAAACGGATCAAGGACAAACCCTGGTACGTGAACTTTCCTGAAGAGCTGTACGGCATGACGATGGTGTGGATGCAGGCGGAGGAAGACGCGGAAGAGAAGCGAATCTCGCTCATTCGGCGGCTGGTCGACACTTCGAATCCGCTTGAGCTCGAGGAGCTCGGCATGATGCGGTTCAGCGTAGACTTGAAGGAGCTGTTCGAGAGCGTCGACTTCGAGAAGCTCGGGGAAGGCAGCATGCTGCTCGTGAAAAACTCGTCCGGCAATGTGATGTATTCTTCGGGAGTTCCCGAGTCGATGGTCGACCAGCCCGAGGCGGAGGACAATCGCTATATTACGATCGAGGAGAAAATGCAGCGGCAAGGGTGGACGATCGTCGCGCGCGTTCCGGTGACGATTATCGCGCAGGAAGCGAAGAAGGTGACGACGTTCATCATCGGCATCTGCGTGCTCTGCTTCTTCCTGTTTACGTTCGCGGGCGTGTTCATCTCCCGGTACTTCTCCAAGCGGATCACGAAGTTCGTGTCGGTGCTTAACGCCTTCCGCGAAGGCGACCTGCACAAGCGCATCGCCTATAAAGGCAAGGACGAGTTTTCCCAGATCGCCACCGCCCTGAACGGAATGGGCGAGGACGTCGGGGCGTTGATCAACAAGGTGTATTTGACGCAGCTGCAGAAGAAGGAAGCGGAGCTGGAGATGCTGCAGCTGCAGATCAATCCCCATTTTCTGTACAATACGCTGTCCTCGATAAACCGTCTGGCCAAGTTCGGGGAGAACGAGAAGCTGCAGAAGATGGTCGTGCAGCTCGGGAAGTTTTACCGGCTGACGCTGAATTCAGGTCGCACACTCATTCCGATCTCGTCCGAGATCGAGCAGTCGAACGCGTATTTGGACATCCAGAAAGTCAAATACGGCAATCGCCTGGAAGTGCTGTTCGACGTCGACGTAGCCGTATGGCCCTACGAGACGATCAAGATCATTCTGCAGCCGTTCATCGAGAACGTGCTTAAGCATGCTTGGTCAGGGGATCGCATTCATATCCGCGTGGCCGTGTGCAAGGAGGGGGAGGAAATCCATTACCGGATTATCGACGACGGCCTGGGAATGCCGCCGTGGAAAATCAGGGACATTCTGAATCCCCCGAGCGAGACCGAGAGCGAGACCGGCTACGGAATCCGGAATATCGATCAGCGCATCAAGCTGCAATACGGGCCCGAGTACGGCGTCTCCATCTTCAGCAGGCGGGGCGTCGGCACGACCGTGCTGCTGCGGATTCCTGCCAAGAAGCGCAAAGTCCATACGGCGGGAAAAGAAGGTCTGAACGCGTCTTAGTTAACCGAATAATCGACGGAATCGAAAGAGCATGCTCCTTCTAAATTAGGGCGTGTATGCATACTCCGAGGAAAGCAGATATTGCCGAATTTTCGTTCCATGCAAGGAACTTTTGTGAAGGCGTACCGGGGGTACGTCAAGCAAAAGTGACGCAGCAGGGGGCGAAAAGGCGGTGATAGATGCCCCTGAGCGGGTTTGCATACACGCCCT
>Ga0065721_10004355_pt1 | contig 31029 bp, 35 predicted proteins | sample Mesricmetagenome_FD_59108 | JGI IMG/M metagenome (GOLD analysis project Ga0065721, IMG submission 59108) | Mesophilic microbial community from rice straw/compost enrichment Sample: eDNA_1 v2 (version 2) | ecosystem: Engineered > Solid waste > Grass > Composting > Bioreactor | place: USA: Davis...
TCGCCACTTGCTTTGCAAGATTCAGGAGCCGGCTTTTCGCTGTTGCCGTTGACGTTGGTGTCGATGGTGCTGGTGTGCTGGAAGGTCATGTTCATGGCTCCTGAGTGGTTGGGTTACTTGCTTCGCTGAGTTCTTTCGCCGTGAACCGCGTGGGAGGACCGAGCGATCGAGGCCGGGTGCAAGGGAGGAAGCGGAGCGGCCCTTGCAGCCGGCCGCGCTCGGGCCACGTTTCAGCGGTGGCGGAAGGAGTCGGCGAAGCCCCAACCACGGGGGGTGACATGCCTGCCAGGTCAGCGGCGTCGCCTATGCGACGGCTGCGTAAGCCGTGGCTCTTCGGCTTGTCTCGGCCGACCTGGGAGCCGGAGGCGGGGCAGGTCGGCCGTCGCGCGTCCTGGGCGCAGCCCGGCCCGTTGGCGCGTGCTGTGGCCTGTCCGGTGAGCCGTAGGGGAGCCGGGCAGGCTGGCCAGCGGCGGCGCGGTAGCGCCCCCGATCAGTGCCCGGAGTGCAGAGGGCCGCCACCTGGCGGCCCTCCCGGTGTCGTCAGGGCACCGCCTTCCACGGAAACCGCGTAAGGACTTCCGCCCGCATCTGGGCGCAGCGGCAGAGCGCCAGCAGGTCCGCATGGTGGCGCGCCATGTCGGGATCTTCTGGGCCATCACGGGCGATCAGGAAATCCAGTGCTGCCGCGCGGGCAGACGCGATGAAAAGGCCGACCCGCGCCTCTAGGTCGTCCATCCAATCGAGAATTGCCGTTGCATCCGCCGTGACCATGCCGCGGTCGTCCTCGTTCGGCTCGGCGCTCATTGCACGGGCCAGTTCTGCGAGAAACTGGTTCCAGTAATAGCGTGCCATCGGGGACAGGTTCTCAACGAGCGCTTCGCTCTCCCCACCTGCTTTGCAAGATTCGTGAGCCGGGCTGTTGCTGTTGCTGGTGTTCTGCGTGGTCATGTGGATGCTTCCTTCGTGGACTGGTGGATCTGCTTCGCTGAGTTCCCTCGCCGGTGCCGCGTGGGAGGACCGAGCGATCGAGGCCGGGTGCAAGGGAGGAAGCGGAGCGGCCCTTGCAGCCGGCCGCGCTCGGGCCACTGTTCTTAGCGGTGGCGTGGGAACGGGCGGAGCGACCTGGCCACGGGTGCGACATGCCAGCAGGGCGCCGGCGGCCGCATGGGCGGCGGCTGGCGCTGGTCTTCATCCGGCCGACCTGGGAGCCGCAGGCGGGGCAGGTCGGCCGTCGCGCGCCCTGGGCGCAGCCCGGCCCTAACCGCGCGTGCTGTGGCCTGTCCGGTGAGCCGTAGGGGAGCCGGGCAGGCTGGCCAGCGGTAGCGCCCCCGATCAGTGCCCGGAGTGCGGGGCCGCCACCTGGCGGCCCCGCACTCCGTCAGATCCTCGCTGCCACTGCCTTGATAACTTCCCGTACAAGCGGCGGGCATACCGCGTTGCCCAGCATGTGAACCGCCAGCCTGTGATCGTCGGGGATCCGGTAGCTGTCACGGAAGCCCATGGCGCGGCGGTTCTCGTGTCGGGTCAGCATCCGCATCCGGTCGCCGTCCACGACGGCCCAGCGATCGCGGGTGGTTATCGTTCCGATCGGGCGAGCCAGGCTGCGGCCGGTGAGGCCGGAGCCGCCGCCGTAATAGGGCATCACAAAGCGCTCGCCGTAGGTGGCGCGGGCGCGGCGCACGCGGCGCAAGGTCGCGTCAGCGCGTCCCGGCTTCTCGATCGGGTTCCAGTTGCCGTCATCGAAATCGATGATGCTTGCCGCTGCGACATGCGGGCGGCGCTCTAGCTCGATCTGCAAGGGATGCTCGGACCGGGTACAAATCAGGAAAAGCCGCTCACGGTGCTGGGGAACACCGACATCGGCAGCGTCGAAGACGTGCGGCGCGATGGCATAGCCAAGCGCCTGCATCGCGCTACACCACGCCGGGAAAAGCTTCCAGTCTGCGAAGGCCCGCACGTTCTCGATGATGCACGCTTGCGGCTGGTGATACTCCGCCGCCGCGACAACGGCCCATGCGGTGCTGCGGGTCGCGTCATGGTGTGCGCGTTCCTTGCCTCGGGCCGGGGAGTGGCCTTGGCACGCGGGGGAAGCCAACAGCAGGTCATGGGCCGGAACATTGCGCCAGTCGGCTTGCTGCAAGTCCTGACATTCATGGTCGGCGTGCGGATGGTTCATCCGATGGGTTTCAACAGCTGCCGGCCAGTGGTTCGCGGCCCACCGGACGGTAACGCCGGCTTGCTCGGCGCCTTCGGTGAATCCGCCCAGCCCCGCGAAAAGGTCGATGGCAGTCAGGCCAAGATCCGCAACAGGACCGACAGGAACACGGGCGGGATTGGAAAAAAGATTCATGCGCGAGCCTCCGCGTTCACCATAGCCAGGTGATCGGCCGCAGTGCGGACAGTCCAGCCGGCAGCGGCCAGCGTCGCGGCGTCGGAACGTTGGAACAGTTCAACGAAGCGCGACCCCTTGTAGCCGTAACGTCCGGACGGAACCTCGGCGATCCAGCTATTGCAATGCTGCGGCAGCGCCGGCACTGCTTTTATCCCACCTGCTTTGCAAGATTCCGGAGCCGGCTTTTCGCTGCTGCTGTTGCTGTTGCTGGTGGTCTGCATGGTCATGTGGATGCTTCCTCGGTGTAGTGGTGGATCTGCTTCGCTGAGTTCCCTCGCCGTGACCGCGGGGGCGGACCGTGCGAAAGAGGCCGGGTGCAAGGGAGGAAGCGGAGCGGCCCTTGCAGCCGGCCGCGCACGGGCCACTGTTCGAGCGGTGGCGGGGGAACGGACGAAGCACCCGGCACCACGGGTGCGACATGCCAGCAGGGCGCCTGCGGCCGCGTGGGCGGCGGCTGGCGCTGGTCTTCATTCGGCCGACCTGGGAGCCGCAGGCGGGGCAGGTCGGCCGGCGCGCGTCCTGGGCGTAGCCCGGCCCTAACCGCGCGTGCTGTGGCCTGTCTGGGTGAGCCGTAGGGGAGCCGGGCAGGCTGGCCAGTGGCGGCGCGTAGCGCCCCGATCAGGCACGGTCCGCCACCTGGCGGACCGCCCCAGACAGCATCAGTCCGCCAGCTTCGCGTGGAAGGTCGCCGGATTCGTGCGCCGATCCTCGTACCTTGCGCGGGCAATCCGGATGGCTTCGTTTCGGTCACTGGCCCGGATCGTGATGGTGTACTCGCCCGCCTTCCATGTGCCGGCGACGGCGGCATAGCGCGGGGTAACGGTTACGGCATAGTCACGCAACCTGCAGGCACGCGCCGGAATCTGTTCCGCGACCGCCGGGGGCTGGGCCAGTCGTTGTTCGACCTGGGCCAGCGTTCCGTAGAACGCCGGTGCTTGTCTGGTGGCTGGCCGGCCGCGTTCGGCCCCCCCACGCGGTTACGCCGGAAGTGGACGGCCAGCCACCGGACCTGGCGCGGCCCGTGCGATCGCACCGCGAACGTGCGAGGCCTCGCGCGGGTGGATTCGCTGGCTTCTTTGTCAGCGGGGACGCATGAGGCCTAACCGGCGGCGTCGCTCCCACTTCATGTGGCCGCCATCTTCGCCGCATAGTGCAACGACGCGGGCCATGAATCGGGCGGCCTGCCGGACGCTCGCCGCCTGTCGCTGCTTGAACGGCGGCCAGGCTGAAAGCCGCCACGTCCCGTCAGGGGACACGATGCCTATGCAGGCCCATTGGCGGCGTAGGTAGAGGCGGTCATCTGACAGAAGCCACCAATACGAATCCGGCAACCCCGCACGGGGGAGGATGTCGTCATAAGGCGTCGTCTCGGACATAGCCTGCATCCTACCCTGCCGCCGTAGGGCGGGCGTGGTGGCCCGCTAGCGCGCCTCGGGCGCGAACCTGCAGACGGGGCCGCGGGTGAGCACGGCGAACCTGTGCCCGTTGGTCATGAGGCGCGGAGCGCCCCTAATCCTCGCCTTGCCCAAAAGCGAGGGCCGCACATCGGCGGCCCTCGGTGCTACCTGGCGAAGCGTCAGGCTGCAGCCTGATACGGCTGGATCTTCGCCAGTTCTTCTTCAAGCTGTTCTTTCGCCATGGCTGCATCGTAAGCGGCCTGCCCGCGGATCCAATAGCCTTCCGTAAGGCCAAAGTACCGGGAAAGACGTAGCGCGGTGTCCGCAGTGATCGCACGCTTGCCATGCACGATGCCAGAAATGCGAGTCTGCGGAACGCCAATGTCCTTGGCGAGCTTGTAGGGGGTGATCTTCATCGGCTTCAAAAACCGATTCAGCAAGATTTCGCCGGGGTGGGGAAACGGAACCTGCCTAGCCATGTTCGGCCTCCTTAGTGGTAATCGACTATTTCAACCTTTGCTGCACCCGCCGGGGTCCAGACAAAGCAAATGCGGAATTGATCATTGATGCGGATGCTGTGTTGGCCGCTCCGCTTGCCTTTCAAGGCCTCCAAACGGTTTCCCGGCGGAATGCGCAAGTCAGACAGCGCTCCGGCCATTTCCAGCTGTAGTAGCTGATCCATAGCCGCCTTCTGGATGCCGCTCCACTTCGCTACCCTCTCGCCCGCCCATAGCGCTTCTGTCCGCTTGCAGGCGAAGGAAACAATTGCCATGGCTATGGTACCTCCATGCGTTAGTATCGTCAAGCGTTAGTACAATGGCCGGGCGGCAGCAGGGCCGCTCCGGCTGCCCCAGCAGGTCAGGCAAAAAGCCCGAGCTGCTGTGCGGCGTTCGGGTCCGTCTGTTCCAGCCATGCGGTAAAGAAACGGCGCAGGCGACCGTGGGGAATGCTCGAACCGGCCCAGCCACCGGAACCGCCGCGGCTGTTGTGCTCGGACAGGTCATAGACCACGCCGTCATCACGAAACGCAACCGTCACGCGCTCCACCGGGCCGAAGGCCGGCTCGTATGCCTCGCCCGCTGCGCATTCCAACCGATAGCAGGTCGCCCCGCGCCCCAGCAGTTCCGGCTTGCGATTGATCCGATCCGAAACCTTCGCCAGCACCGCCAGCAGGTCCGCCCCCAACCCACCATCTTCGTCCGCGTAGGCCCGCAGTTCGATTCGCTTCTCACAACCTGCTTTGCAAGATGTCTGAGCCGGCTTTTCGCTGTTGCTGTTGCTGTGATCTTGATTGCGGATGTCCATGTCAGAACCTCGGGTTGGTGGTTGAACCTGCTTCGCTGAGTGCCTTTCGCCGTGAACCGCGTGGGAAGACCGAGCGATCGAGGCCGGGTGCAAGGGCAGAAGCGGAGCGCCCCTTGCGCCTGGCCGCGCTCGGGCCACTTTCCAGCGGTGGCGAAAGGCATCAGCGGGGTTCAACCACCCTGGGACATGGATCCGCTGCATCGGATAAGCGCAAAGGCGCTTAACCCGCGGCGCCCTTTTGGGCGTAAAAAACCCCCGGAGCGTGAGCGCCGGGGGTGGATTGGCCAAGTGGCCAGCACTGGCCGCTGGTCAAGGCCTGCTTGGTCTTCGACGCCCAGCTGCCCTCAGTTGGACGCCGCCCGATTCGCGGCGTCCTTGGCATTGGCCTCGCTCTTCCGCGGATCGACAAGCTCACAGGGCGGAGCCGCGCAGACAGCGGCCGGCCTGTACTGGTCGCGAGCCGACGGCATCTTGACCTTCCGCGGCTTTTCTCCGCGCGCCTCGGCCTGTTCAAGCGCTTCGATGAGGGTTTCCGGCTCCTTCTTGCAGCCGGTCAACGAGGTAACGGCCAGCGCCAGGGCGATGAAGGCGGTCTTGTAAAACATGGGTGTCTCCGTGAGTGGTGATGGCTGGTGGCCGTTACGCCGCGGTGGCGGCACTTGAAGGGTAGGAGGGATGCACCGATGGCTGCAGCGGAGCGGAGGACGCCGAAGGCGTTGCATCCCTCCACAAGTGACGCAGTTTCGCCGGTGTAGGCCGCCAGTTGAATCCCCCAAACGGAGGATCTTCCCATGCGACCGCAAGCCCTTGGCGGTGCTGCATCAGTTGCTCCGGCCCGAGTGCGGGACGATGGCTGCGATGTCATCGGAGTGCTTGGCCATGGCTTCGGCAAGGTCGCGCCTGACCTGCAGAAGCATGACCTCGACGGGATCCACGTCGAAGAACCTGGCCAGCTTCAAGGCCAGGAGCGGCGAGATATTCCGGTCGCCGTGCAACAGGGCGTAGATCTGCGAATGGGGCGCGCCGATCGCGGCGGCGGTCTTGTTGGCGTTGACGCCGGCCTTGGCCATGAGGGCGCGGAGCGCTTCGCCCATGGCCTGCCCTTCGAGGGTGCCTTGCTGGGGTACCGGCCGATACCTGGTCGCGCGGGAACGACGGGGGGCATCTTTCGACATAGGTGCTCCCGATTGGGTCACAACAGGGATCCTTGCGCGGGATCCGCGGGGGCAGTGTTCCACACGTCGGGGAAACGCTGCCGGAACGAAGTGATGCAGTAGCAGAGTTCCCGTTGCAGGGCCGGATCGAGGCCCAGCTGGCCAGCGTGGGAGCGCCGGAGTCGATCAAGCTCCTGCAGGTGATGGACAACCTGCAGGGCAATATCCGCCTGCTCGGGTGCGCGGGTATCGATCATGACGCTTCTCCGTCGTGGTCCTGCTCACTCGCGAATTCTAGGGTCTGAAGGTGGCTCAGCCCGGTTGCGGTCCCTTGCGAATCGGCCTGCGCCGCGTCCGCATCATCGTTGCCGGCCCTCCAGCGGCCGGCGGCATAGTCCTTGACTTCGGCCATGAAGTCCTCGACGGCGAGGATCTGGGCCGGGTCGGTACGGAAGGCGGCGGTGCCGACCCGCAGCCAAAGGCTGTAGGGGGAGGTCTGGACCGTGAGGGGGCCATCCATCAGGAAGACATCGGTGATGGCGACCCGGCGGCCGCGGCGGGATCCGATTTCGCCGTTGACGATGGTTTGGCCATCCCGCACCGCGACCCCTGTGAGGGTGGCTTGCAGGCTGGAATGGCCGGAGACGGGCAGGACCAACACCGGGGCTTGGTCGTAGGGAGGCATACAAGCCTCCTGGGGCGCGATGAGGGACGAGTTAGGCATAGAGGGCCACCTTGGTTGCCGCCGGCGCCTGGCGGGCGCGGGAGGGGGCGTCGGCGTAGAGGTTGGCGGATTCGGGGATGGCCAGGCGGTGCGGGGAGCCCGCGGCCATGCGCTCGCGGTTGACTGCCATGACGGCGCGCCGGATTTCGATCAGGGCGACCGGGCGCGAATCGGTGGTGATCCGGAAGGTCCGGAGGACGCCCGTCTGCGGATCGACGGTGCTGTAGCTGTAGTCGTAGAGCGCCATGGAGTTCCCTGTAGTGGCCGTTCGGATCGACGGGTCCACTATAGGGCAAAACCCCGGCAAGTGCAATATATTTATATTGTACTTGCCGGGCACAACATGCTGCTATTTCAAGGGCTTAGCCAGCGGCGGCACGCCGCTTTCGGATCCCACCCTCCCCCGGCTCGCCGTTGGCCGACCGGGCCGGGAAGGCGGCGACGTTGCTGGCCAGCGGGGGAGTCTGGCCAGCGGCGCCCTGGGCACGGTTGGTCTTGGTCCAGCGGGTGAAGGCGTGGTTCTCGTCCATAGAGCCGACGATCAGGCCGGCCGCTACTTCCTGAAGGGAGCCATCGATGCCTTCGTGCTGCAGAAACTCCTTGTACTGCTGCAGCAGGGCGACGGTTTGCGGGTCATCGATGATGAGGGTGAGTGTTTGCGATTTTGCGGCGGCCATAGTGTTGTCGGAGCTTCCTTTGTGCTCGTTCGGGCAGCGGTGAAGTCGGGGGAGTAAACGTTATCGGCGGGTTAACGCAGAAGTTGCGACCCGATCATGGGCTCCGCCTATCGGATCCCCCGTTCTGTGACGACCGTTCCCCGACGTATGGGGCCGCGCGGAAATCGACATCCACCTTAATCGGTAAGGCTCCGGTGGCCTGAGCCTGCGCCAGCAGGGCCAGCAATGTGTTAGCGGTCCGGTCGTCGGCCTGTTCGAGCACCGCCTGGGCCAGCTGCAGGATGGGCAGGCGGTCGCGGAGTCGGAAGAACCGCTTCACGCCGTCCGCGTGACGGCTGGAAATGTGTCCTTCCCCGCCGCGGATGGTGTCGCTGGTGGCATAGGCGCCGTCATCGATCATCTGATCGGCCAGCGCCAGCAGGTCCAGCGCGAAGGACACAAGGGCCTGCCTGGTGCAGCTACCGGACGCCGCCCCCTGGGGGGTGGTGAGGGACAGGGAAGCCCGTGCGGCACCGTGTCCGGTGATGCCTTCCACGGCGACGGCGGAGGCTCCGAGTTCGAGCCGGGGGAGGCTAGATGCGAATTCCATTCGTGCGTCCTTCGGCCGTCACTGATCGTTGGCGGCTTCGATGTCGTAGGTGCCCAACGCCTGGGCGATGATCGGGCGGCCGCGCTGGACCGGCTGGCTGCCGATGCCCTGAAGTTCCATGTCCTCGACCTGGACCTCTTCCAGCAGGTCATCGAGGGTCATTTCGTAGGTGCTGCGGGCCGAGTTGTTGAAGGTCCGGAAAATCTGCATGGCCTGGTCGGGGATCCACGCGGCGCCGTGGGGACCGGTCAGGAAGAGGGCATTGGAGCGGCTTTCGAGCCGCAGGGAGCCGACATCGGCGAAGTCCTCCGCGGCCTCCCAGCTGTCGAAGTAGCCGTAGTGGACCTGCAGGAAGTAAACGCCATCGGACCAAATGGTCACGCTGGCCCATGCCTGGCTGTCGCCTGCGGATTCGGCCTTCGGAGTCATCTGTGCGTTCATGAGTTCCCCTGTGTGGGCTTGTGGGCGCCGCAAGCCTCAGCGGTTGGCGATGGCCGCGCGGGTGGCTTCGCCGGGCGCGCCGAAATCGAAGTCGGTGACGATGATGTTCAGGTCGTAGTGCTCGCGACCTTCGCCATCCGTGTAGTTGTTGTTCTCGATGCGCGCTTCCACGATCAGCTGGTCGCCGGTGCGGACGTGCTGGGCGATGGCCTCGCCCTTGGATCCGAAGGCGGTGAAGTTCAGGCCCACCGTGCGCGGCCCACGCTTGCTGCCATCGCTGTTGGTGCCGGTGTGCTCGTTGCGGAGCAAGCGAAACTTGCAGACCTTGGTATCACCGGCGGAGCGCAGTTCCGGGGCCTGGGCCATGCGGCCATCGAAGATGAGTTTGTTCGGCATACGTAGCTCGTTATGGATCTGGGTGGCGGGATGTTGCGATATAAATATATCACACTATGAGCCGGGATTGGCCGGTGATACGACGTGCTGCGGGATGTTTTCCCGGCGCGCCAGCGCCGCCGCGGCGTGCCGCCTTGGCCGGAACTTGAAGCTGTTGCGTCAGCGGCAGGCGCCCGGAGGGGATGAGACGGGCACCGGCTCAGGGCGAAAGCCCGCCAGAGCGGCCGAAGGCGACGCCCAGCCCTTAGAACTTCAGGACGTAAGCACCTTCTGGCACGTCACCTGGCACCGGGAACAGCTCCCCCGAATTGGACAGGACAGTCCCCCCGACATTCTTCCCATAGGGATGCTGCAACCGCATCGCATTCAGCGCATCGATCGCTTCGCGCTCAGACGCACCTTGGACATAGACGAACCCCTGACCACTGCTTGCCACGGCACCCAATTCATCCATCTTCGAGTACCAGGAGGGCAGGTTAAGGCTCGCATCATCGATCGGACCTGCGAACGACGGATTGCCCCGGACGAACGCTTTCACCCGACCTAGATAGATCAGCGAATTGGACGAAAGAACCTGGACTTCACGCTGCTGTGTTGCCTCACGCTCGGCCCGAATCTGGGTAGTTGCATAGAGCGCAATGGACAGGACAAACGCAGTCGCGAACATCAGCGGATACATGGACAGCGACCCTCAGTAGGCGCACACGGCGTAAGGCTCGAATCGCGACTCCCTACCGCCGGAACTGCCGCCCGCATAGACGGCCCAAGCATTACGTCCGGCATCGGGGATATTAATCTGCGGAGCCTCCTGCGAGGACTCCTTCTGCATATAGACGGCCTGGTATCCACCGCCGACAAGGAAGGTGCCGGACGGGCAATAGGCATAGGCCCAGACGGGGCCTTGCGATTGGCCAGGCCCGTGGACAATCGTAGTGCCGCCAAGTCCGCCGGCGGGCCTCCACACGCCGCCTCTGCACGACATGAGGCGACCGTTGGACGCCTCGCGGCCGAGCATTCCCCACGGATAGCAGGACTGACCTGATACCGCGTTGCCGCCCGCGTAGATGTAGCCATCGGTATAGATGTTCTTCCCGTTGTAGGCGCGAATCCACGAAGAGTCATTCATGTACCAGCCGCCGCCATGCGTCTCCGAGTACCAACCGCCATTGCCCTTCGTGATAAAGCGGCCGTTGTTGGCGTAATGGTCGGTGGCGTGCACCTGGTTGGCCGTAACCGAGCCATTGAAGGCGGAGGTGCCGTCCGGTTGGAACACTGCCAGCTGGCGGGTACCCGCGGCGAACCGAACGCTGAGGTCGCCGCGGGTCTGGATCGTTTCGTAGGGGTAGGGGATCGAGCCATGGGCCGCCTTGCCGATCGCGATCTGATTCGCGGTCAGGCCGTCGAGTGCTTCAAGCGAAGCGGCGCTTACGTTCCCGGCGTTGTCGATGTTGTTGCCATCCATGTTGATCGCGGTGTTCATGCGATTCACTTCCGGCTTGCCGGGGATGGCAGTGCGATTGAGGTAGTCGTTCTCGGCGCCGGCCGCTTCGTTGTCGTAGAACAGCGCGTAGAGCGGCTTGCCAGCCCCAGGTGAGCCACCCCAGCTGGCGAGGCTCGCCGACCAAGTGCCCCGCGGCCCGCGGCCCTCAGCGGCATCATTGGGGTTGACGTAGCCAGCGCCGCCGCCGGCTTGGCTGGCGACCTGCAGGAGCCAGCGACCCGTTAGGTCGTCGCCATCCTGCAGGAAGACCATGCCCTGCAGGGTGCCGGCGGTGGGCTGGATCCACCGAACGCTGAAGGTATGGCCTTGGGGGCTGGTCGTGCTAAAGCCTGGCGGGAGGTAACTGGCCAGATGGTCTGCGGTGATCGTAACCGGCGTAGCCGGCCCCGCAGTAGCAGCCAGCGAAGCGTGATTGGCCTTCTCGTAGGCCTTTGCCGCGCTGGCGACCACGCGCAGCCAGTCGCCAGTTGCGGCCGCTTCTTGGCGATCGCTAGCGTCGCTGGCGATGCCTATCCCTACGCCGACAGCAACCATCATGACGATGAGCGCAAAGGCGACTTCAATCAGGGTAAAGCCGCCCTGGTGGCGGCGGCTTCGTGGAGTGGCGCGATTCATTGCCATTGCTGCCTCTTCAATTGCTGGTCGATGTCCTGGGCGAGTGACACGAAGTTGCCTTCCTTGATCTTGGTTCGGATGGCCGATTCATTGCCATCCTTCGCCGACAGGGCCAGGCAGCGGAACAGGGCTCGGGGCCGAACCCCGGCCGCTAACTGCAAGCGCTCTATGCGCTGATGTATGACCGCCGCAAGGCCGGCGGCCAGTAGCTCGGAGGCATTGGCCATGCCCTCACTGGATGACTGCGCCCACGTAATCAAGCGCCGCAGCCCGTCGATTGGGTCGTTGCCATGGATAGTGGTAACAACGGTCATGCCGTTCACGCTGGCCTGCACAGCTTCGCGGGCGGTATCGGCCGCGCGGATTTCTCCAATCATCAGCAGGCTAGTTCCGGTCCGCATACCGTTCCGGATTTGATCGACGTAGGAACCGTGCCGCCGGCTAACGGGTACCTGGACGCATCGGCCAGACCCATGCACGCCGTCGAGTTTGATTTCTGGCGGATCTTCGACGGCCAGAGCACGCCCACCGTGCTTCTGCAAGCGGGCAGCAAGGATCGAAGCCGCGGTGGTAGTCTTGCCGGTGCCCTGCTCGCCGACGATGAGGATCAGGCCACGGGTGTCCGGTTCAAGGACGTGTTCAAGCATCAGCTTCGGGAGGCCAACCTTGTGGAGTTCCCGAATTTCGGATGTGACCTTGCGGAGCACGTACACCGGCATAGTGCGCAGGTCGTGAATTACCGTGACACGGCAAAGCACGTCTTCCGAAAGGTCGATCGCGAAGCCCGAATCGCCGGTGTCGGCATAGATGGCCGAGCACTGCTCCCGCACTCGCTGCGCTTCGTCCTCAAGGTCGCCGGCCAGAGTGTGAATCTGGGCATAGGCACCTGGAAGGTCGGTGTACTCGGCGTAGTTGTGACCCAGCCACAAGTCCACGAATTCCAGCCTAGCGAGTGCGGGAGCAACGGCCATGGTCAGTTCTGCGAAGTCCAGACGATCGTGTTGGAGTCCGACGTACAGGCGGCGGTTGCCGCCACCTTCGTCATTTCGCCGGTGACGGCGGCCGAGCTATTGATCTTGGTATTGAGTGCGCCAAGGCTCAGCGTGGCCGCTTCTTCGATGCACGCGTCCTTCGGGATGCCCGCGCTCGTAATAGTGAAGCCGGGGCCCGTGGAGTTGACGGCAACGCTGCCACCCCACGCGTTGAGGATGTTGTTATCGCTCAGGGTCAGGGTGTTCGGCACCGCGCCCATGGCGATCAGGGACGGGACCAGGTTGGTCCCGGACGTACCGTAGCCGCCCTTACTGCGCAGGCCTTTGGCTGCCGTCTGCAGGCTTGCGATGCCCTGGATGTCGGTGGAGACATCGGACTTGCCGAAAACGCCCTTGATACCGGCGACGGCGACGCCGACGATGATGACGCCGATCACCAGCGTGACCATCAGTTCGATCAGAGTGAAGCCCTTGGCGGCGCGGCTGCGGAAGGGCGAGGAATTGCGAAGCATGGGTGTCTCCTTGGGGTGGACTTGGCGATGGGCCGCCGCCTGGCGCCGGCCTTACACCAATATATTTATATCATTCTTCGGGGTGGAGCGACAGAGGGCCCGGCCTCATAAGCACGGCCCTTCTGCACGGCCCTTCTGCCTGTTGGATCAACGGCTCATGGACGCCTGCACGACGCTCTGCAGGTCGGCGAACGACAGGGCGACCAGCGCCAGGACGCCAGCGACAGCCAGCAGGGCGCCGTAGAAGAACATCGACATCTGCCCCTTGACGCGCTGGACCGTGGCGGTAGCCCATTCCTTGGCGAAGTTGTCCAGGGCGACATCGAAGCCGTCACGGCTGGCCAGTCCGCGGATCAACCGCACCGCCATTCTGTCGGGAAAGTCGAGTTCGGCCCGGTGCAAGGCCTCGCCCAAGTTCAAGCCAGCATTGATGCCGCGAATGCAGGCTTCGATGCGCTCCCGCATGTACGGCGTTGCGGTGTTGGCCTGCTGGATCAGGATGGTCAGAAGCGGGATCCCCGACCGCAGCATCACGCCCACGTTGAGCATGAATGCGGTGCCCTGCATCACCCGATAAACGGACCACGGGGGGAGCTTGTCCAACCGATAACGGATGTCGCCCGTGACTCGCGGCAGACTCCAAAGCACCCAAGCCACGAGAACAGCGAGGAAGACAGCAACATACGGCCCTTGGCGGATGGTGAAATTGGCAAGCGCGTTGAGCCAAGCCAGCGGCCCGGTCACTACGTCCATGTCCACGACGGCTGCAAGAGTGGGCATCAAATGGAAGCTGACGACGCACAGCAGGACGACGAGGCCGAGACATAGCGCGATCGGATAAGCGAGGCCTTTTCGCACGGCCGATCGGACTTCCTTCTTCTTTTCAAGGTTGTCGATGGCATAGCCAAAAGCTTCTCGCAGCCTGCCGGATCGCTCGCCGGCTGCGATCATAGCCGCCTCTTCCGGAGACACGTACTTGGCGATGCCGTCACTCAGCGGCCGGCCTTCCTTGGTGCGGGTCCACGCTTCATAGAGGAACACGGCGGCCGGGGCGTTACGCTTCTTCCCATCCTCGCTGAAGATGTCGTAAAGCTCTTTGAGCGCGCTGTCCATCTTGTTGCCGTTTTCCAGCATAAATGCCAGGAGACGGTAAATTTCTCGGCGCATGTCGCCCGAAAGCTGCATGGCAATCAGGCGATCATTCAAACGCTGGACGAACGCCATCAGTGAACCTCCATGGGAATGACTCTGGCGTCTTCGTCGATCGGGCCGATCGCGGCCTCCGCATGGGCGGGATCGATCAGCCCTTCTTTGATTCGCCGAATCATGTGGGCGGTCTTGGTGATGCCGCCGAACTTATGCACCCATAGCGCGCGGGCTTCAGCCGCGCCGTGATCGCGCAGGGTGCGCATGATCTGCATGTTCGTTTCGATGACTTCAGCCAGCACCGTTCGGCCTGCCGCACCGGAGCCCCGGCATTTCACGCAGCCGCCCGCAACGAAGATGCCTGACGTGTCGGCGATCGTGGCCTCTACGCGGGCCGCCAGGCTGGTGTCGTAGGTGGCTGGCCGGTTATGCCATGGGATCTTGCAGTGAGGGCATAGGGTTGGCGCAAGGCCCTGATTGACCAGTCCGGTCAGCACGGCCGGGTCGTAGATGAGGCCGGGATCGACTTTCAGGTCCAAGAGGCGTTGCACGATGGCGAATCCGTCATTGGCGTGCAGGGTGGAGTAGGTGCCATGGCCGGTGGTTGCCAAGGCAAAGGCGGCTACTGCCGATTCGTGGTCACGCATTTCACCCACGCCGGCGATGTCCGGGTCCAGTCGCATCATGTTCTTGATCGACCTGGCCCAGTCCGGGTTGTTGTCCGAGTCTCGATCGACGTTGGTGTGGTTCACGCCGGGGATTTCGTACTCCACCGGGTCTTCGACGGTGAGCACATGAAGCTGCCTGTCGAAGTAATCGATCGACATCGCATAGATGGTGGATAGGGTGGTGCTCTTGCCGGATCCGGTTGGCCCCGAAAGGATCGTCATGCCCACCTTGCGGCGTTGCAGGCGCGTCCAAATCTCCACCTGCTCTGGCAGGTAGCCGAGCGACGGCAGGGTCTTCACCTTCTTGTGGGCGTAAAGCAGGCGGAAGATGCCGATCATTCCGCGGTCCTTGGGGCGCGTGGCGCAACGAATGCCAGACAGCACACTGGGATCCAAGAACTCTTGCCGGATTCGGCCATCCTGCGGCGCGTTCGGCTGGAAGTAGTGCGCGTTGCCGCCTTGCTCCAGCATCGAGTTGAAGATGGTGGCGATCAGGGCTTGGACTTCCTCGGGCTCGTACTCTTGGCCAGGCGGTGTTTCCAGCAGGCCGTTAACACGGAAGCGGATTTCGCCGATGTCGCGGCCGACGTAGAAGTGCATATCGCTCGCGCCCAGCTTTGCCGCATCGCGGATGATGGCCACGATCTGCTGCTGGCGGTCGCTTTCTGCAGCTTCCGGGTTGTGGTGATTGCTGCCGATCGAGGCCCTGTTGTAGTGGGCCTTCAACTCCGACAGTTCCACAAACTCAGGCCTGTAGGCCTTCTTCTGTTGCCGGAGCATCTGTTCGTACTCCTGCACAAGCGGGTCGAGCCGCTTGCCGGTGGCGATCAGTAGCTCCCCGTTGTCCAGGAAGCAGAGAAGCTTCTGGGTGGCAGGACTTGCAGCGAACTTTCCCTGTTCATGGGAAAGAACGTTGGCCGCGGCGCGGGCCGCCTCCGGATCCGGGGCCGGCGAATTGGCTGCAGGCACGGGGCCTGCAGCGGGGGGGGCGAAAGGTTTCAGCTGGGCGTTCATTGACCTGTCCGATCAACGGAGCGGCGGGACCGGAGTAACCGGGCCAGTGGTCGGCACGCCGAATGCCTGGGCGCCCTGGGTAGCGGCTGGCAAGGCGGGCGTCGGTGCGTGCATCGAGAACGGGATGCGCTGGACCCGCCCGCCCTTGGTCAGCACCACGCCGGCGGTATCAAAGCTCTTGACGATGTAGCCGCCCGGAATCGAACCCCCGGCGGCGGCTTCTGCCGTGCCGCCATTGGGATAGACGAAGGCGACGTAGCGCTTGCCGTTGCCGCCGAAGACACCCTTCGCAACCGGCAGGCCGCCGCTGTTGTCGGCGGTGGCGAGGTCGGCGCTTCGGTACGAAGCCAGTTCAGCCGCCGCTTTCGCTCGGTAGGCCTCGGCCTTCAGTTTCAGGGTGTCGGCCTGGATGCGATCGAGGTCGGCGATGGTGGCGGTCTGGGCAAAGCTGCCACCGCTGGCCAGCAGCAACATGATGAGGGCGCCGTGGCGCAGGGCATCAACGTCCATAGATTTCACCTGAGAGTTTCCATTGCAGTTCGGAGGTCTGTTCGGCCAGGGCAACGCTGATTTCAGCGATTCGAATGCCCTGGGTGTCGAGTCCGGCCATAAGCTCGGCCGGCGAGTTCGGCGTGGTGATGCTGTAGCGGTAGGTCGTCCAGTCCGGCTGGATGGCGTCAGGCTGGTCTTCCGGCGCCTTCCATGGGACTTCCTCTAGAGTGAAGCTGGTCGGCTCGCCCGCGGCCTGCATGTGTGCGGTGAAGCCTTCCAGGAGCACCGCGCTCGGCTGTAGCACGTCGTCCTGGGCAGGCGTGAGCGAAAGGCCAAGCTGTATCGCTCCGGTCGTGCCGGCGTCATAGATGCCGGGATGGGTATTGAAGGTCGTGCGGACGGTGTTGGCGAAGTCGGCAACAGTGGTCCCGTTTGGGGGGCGCTTGTAAGTGATGCGTCCACCGACAGGGGTGCAGCTCCCTTCAACGAATAGCCATCCGCCCACAGAAAGCGGAGCGTTCTGCCAAAGGCTCGCGCACGCTTCCAGGAGCCCCGCCACGCTCGGAGCGTCCTTCCATGGCCGTTTCAGGTTCTTGCGCAGTTCTGCGGCCATTGCGGCTTCATGCTCCGCCTGAAGGCGCTGCAGTTCGGCCACCTTGGCGGCGTGCTCGGCGGTCTTCTTGTGCTCCTGGTAGGCCTGCCACTTCAGGAAGCCGAAACCGGCGCCGGCCACGGCCACCAGAGCAACACAAAGCAGCACCAGTTCGCGGCGCGTCAGGCCGAAGGTCAGCGGCCGCAGGCGGTAATCATTGCGCAGGACCTTGGGGTCCAGCAGGTCTTCAAGCGTCCGGTTGTCGTCGCCAACCTCCCAGTCCGCGGGGGCGATGACCGCGCCCTTCCCGGACCAGGCCGGTTCGGATTGCAGCAGGTTGTAGGCTTCATTGAATTCGACTTCGATCGTGTCGCGGTCGCCGACAAGATCGCGGCCGACCATAACGGAGCCTTCATAGACGGCCACGAAGGCGTAGCGTTCGTTCGGCAGGGGGAAGACGCCGATCCAATTCTCGCCCAGCTGGCCAGCCAGCGCGGCGGCAAGCGAGTACATGCCCCGAAGTCGAAGGTCCGATTTCGGAGCGAAGCCGGCTTGGAGAACCTGGCCGCGACGGATCGCGACCATATCCATGTTGTTCGCCTTGCCGAACTCCCGCGCCTCGGTCATGTAGGAGCGGTAGCTTTCGAGGGTCTTCCACGTCAACCCGCTAACGAAGCTCTTGCCATTGACGGTGATGACGCTGAGGGGCGTGCTCGGCCGTGAGGTATCCATCATCAGGCCTGCACCAGCGGGGTAATGAGGATCACGATCACCTCGCGGGCACGCGAGGACTTCTTGCCGCCGCCAAACAGCCAGTTGCGCGGGCTACCGACACCCGAGCGGGTCGTGTCGCTGGCGGTCTGCTCGAACCCGCTGAGGATGAGCGTTTCGCCTGAGCGAAGCTTTACCTTCTGGGAGAAAGTCCGGCTAGAGAAGTCGGGCATTTCGATCAGGTTGGATTCGTCGCCCACGGCGCGGATCTGGGGCGGCGAGGCCATCTGCATCGAGAACTGCAGGAGGATCGTTTCTCCGTCCGGCAGGACATGCGGTAGCAGGTTCATGTTGAAGCCTGTGGTGATCGTGCCAGGCGTGCGGCTCGTCTGGGCGAAGTCGCCCGTGCCGCCGGTCAGGGTGGTGGTGGTCTGCGCGACGTAGCCGGTCTGCTGAGCGACCTGGACGGGAACGGGCTCGAAGTTCAGCGTGGTGACGCTGGGCTGAGTGACCATCGAAACATGCCCCTGCTGGGCGAGCGCGTTCACGACAAGGTTGGAGCCGCTGAAGCGGCTGTGGCCCTGCAGGATGCTCACGGATCCGGAAACCGCGTCAGCGCTGCCCTGGAACGCATTCGACAGGTTCAGGCCATAGTTCCGCGCAAGGCTGCTGTAAACGGTGTTCCAGTTGATCCCGAATTCGTCGCTGTCCTTCAGCGTGACGGTCATGACCTTGATGTTCAGCAGGACTTGCGTGGTCGCGCTGTCGTTGATTTCCTGCACCAGTGCTTCGATGCGGTCGAGGACTTCGGGGGTGTCGGTGACGGTCAGCATGGAGTTGGAGCGGGAGAACGCAACCGTGCCCTTGCCCTTGGTCAGCATCGATTCGACGCTCTTGCGCAGGTCTTCGTCGGGGGCGGTGGTCAGCGAAACCGTGGTCGATTGGTTCGTACCTGACGTGCCACCCACGCCGCCGGCCCCGCCGCCGGCGCTTACACTGCCGCCGGCACCGCCAGTGCTGCCGCCGGTGACACCCATCGAGGTCGAGCTTCCGGAGGTAACGGTGCTCGTCATGTCGGTGGCGGTCGGGATCGAGTAGATCCGGAAGGTGCGGGTGTCGAGGTGGAAGATGGAAATGCCCCCATCGACGTACTTCCACGACAGGCCCAGCCGGGAGGTGACGGCGTTGAGCAAGCCGGACACGTCGCCCTTGTAGGAGACGCTGATTTGGTCAGGCTTGGGCCCGAAGCCGCCCATGCTCCCGCCGCCGCTGCCACCGATGAGCGGCGGAACGGTTTGCACGCTGAGGTAGGGCTTGTCCTGCCCGCTCGCCGCCGAGTCGCCACCAGCGATGCCGGTCAGCGCGGAGATTGCATCCGGGGTCACGCGAACCTGGATGCCGCAGTCCTTGGTGATCTGCTGGCCAACTTCCAGCAGAGACACGAAGCCGGCCGGCCGGAATTCGATGTCGCACCGCACCGGAAGGCTGTTCGCGCGAGCGATGCGCTTGGGCTTGGGTGGAACGTACTCGCCGTCTTCGATCAGTTCGAAACCTGGCGTGGAGACGCGGCCTGCCCGCATTGTTGCCAGCGCATCGCCGGCGTCTGCCGCGACGTTGTTGGTTTCGGCCGTGTTCTTGCCGGCCGTGTGGAAGGTGCTGCAACCGCCCACGGTCAGGGCGAGTGCTGCAGCGAGGATGGTCGGGACGATGCGCATGAATTACTCCGAGACGACAAGGATCTTTTGCTTGGCGTAGGCCTTCACATGCAACGGTTTGGAGTCGTTGAAGGAAGGGGCGAAATAGGGGGCGTAGAGTCTGGCGATCGCGCCGGTGAACTCGCCCTGGTAGCTGCTGGCATCGACCTCGTAGTCATCGCCGTTGGCCAGCAACCATCGGACGGACCATCCGGCACGCTTGGCCCACGTTTCGGTCGTGTTGCGCAGCGTCGATCCGGCCTTTGCCTCCCAAATCGGATCGGGGGCCGGTGCGTCGGCGACGACGGAGAAGCCGCCCGCTTTCTGGGCGGGTGCTGACGCGGCGGATGCCGGGCCTCCGATGACAACGGCGGGGGCGGTTTGGATCCCGGCCACGCTGCTCGTCACGATGACCCGGCCGCCGGGGGTGGTGGCCGGCTGCGCCTGCACCTGACTGGCGGGCGCGGATTGCGCTACCTGGGTGAAGTCGCGCGGGGACGGATAGCGAGGCGGGGCACTTCCTTGCTGGACCTGGGCGACGACGCCGTGCGAATAGACCAGGACGTGCCGGTGGATACCAGGCAGAACAAGGTACTGCCCAAGCACACGGGTAGGCAGGACGGTTCCATCCACGCCGGTAACTGTGGGCCGGTCGTGATCGGGGATGGTGTTTACGAAGCGGAGAACCGTGTTCTTCCCATCGTCAAAAGCCCGGTCGATCCCCAGCGCCGAAGCGCCGGTGATGGAGTAGTCGAAAGAGTAGGTCGGTGCGGCTGCAGCCGGATTCGAAACGGCGAGTGCGAAAGCAAGCAACGCGCTTTGGACGGCGCATTTCATTCGGCGTGTTCCTTGGTGGAAGTGGAAGGTTCGGCTTGAGGGGCACCCCAGACGGGCGCTTCGCGCCATGCCTGCGGCGGCGCGACGCCGCCCGCGAGCGGCGCGCTCCTGGACTTGGTGCCGCTGGCGCGGCTGGTGGCAGTGATCGGCGGTGGAGCCGGAATCGCCGGGGCCGGAACGCCCGCGCGCTTGGCGGCCGCGTGGTTGACCTTGGCGACGTAGCCGTTCCGGAAGCCAGCCGTCCGATTGCCGGTGTTGTAGGCAGACAGGGCCGCAAGCAAGGCGTTACGGCCTGGCCCCACCGACTTGGCTGCAGCGGTGTAATTCTCGGTCAGGATCCGCGCGCCGGCGGCGACGTTGGTGCAGGGGTCGAAAACGTTCTGCGGGGTGAGCCCCAAGCGGCGCCAGTTCGCGGAGTTGATCTGCATCAGGCCGGCGTCGAAGTTGACGCCCTTATCAAGCAGCCATTGCGCCCACGCGACAGCTTCCGCGTAGCTCTTCGGCTGGCGCTGAAGACGGCCACCACGGTTTACGCCGATGGCGAGGACATTGCCCTTGCTTTCGACCTCGATGATCGCCTCGATCGTGGACGGGGCCACGCCCGGCGCGCAGGCCATGGCCAGGGCGAGGATGGATGCACTGCCAGCCATTACCGTTCCATCCCGGTACGGGCCATGGTCTTGCGCGCAACCTTCTTCGCCGCGCGACCTGGCGCAGCCTTGCCGCCAGTGGACTTCTTTGCCGGCCTCCGGTTGCCGTTTGCGGCCGCGGTGGTGCGGGGCTTGCCGCGGTAGTCCTCGAAGGTCGCCTTGCAGCCATCCTTGTAGCGGGTGCATCCCCAGAAAACGCCATTGGCGCCCTTGCGCTTCTTCAGTTCGCCTTCCTTGCACTGCGGGCACTGGATCTTCGGTGCCGCAGGCAGGTTGAGCGGCGCGTCCTGGGCTTTGCGGACCAGCGTGGTAACAAGCTCGGCGGTCTTCTGCATGAAAACGGACGGCTGCAGCTTGCCCGCCGCCACCGCATCAAGGGTCTGCTCAGTGATGCCGGTGAATCCTGCATCGGTGGCGACCGCCGGAAGCGCTGCAACGAAGGCTCGGGCTTCCGGGGTGGAAATGAGTTGCTTGCCCTTGGTGATAAGGAAGCCGCGCTTTGGTGACTTCAGTTCTTCGATGATGGATGCACGGGTGGCTGGCGTGCCGATGCCTTGGCCCTCCTTCAGACGCGCTTTCGCCTGCGGATTGGTTACGTAGGCATGGACGTTGGCCATCGCGGCGAGCAACAGCTTCTCGGTGAACCGGGAAGGCGGCGTGGTCTTCTTCGCAATCGCGCGAATGCCCTTGTTCGCGAGCACCTGGCCCTTCGCCATTCGCGGGAGCGCCTGCTTCTCCTGTTCCTCTGCCTCGCTTCCGTCGCTGTCCTCGTCCTCCTGCTCTTGCAGGATCGATGTCCATCCCGGAGCGGTCACGCGGCGGCCGCGCGCCAGGAAGCGTTCGCCATCGATGTCGATGGCAACCGTGGTTTGCTCGTACTGCTCTGGCGGATAGAACTGCGCGACGAAGTTGGTAGCGATCAGCGTATAAATGTTGCGCTCTTCCTCGCTGAGCGCAGCGGCCGTCACGCCGCGCTCGTTCATCGTGGGCACGATTGCGTGGTGAGCTGTGACCTTCTCGTCGTTGAAGGCCGGGCTCATGCGGGACGAATCGGCAGAAGCGACCGCACCGGCCATGCCGGGGAGAACCGCAGCAACCGCGCGCAGCCGCGCCGGCGTTTCGGCGTGCTGCTCACGCGACAGGTAGGGGCAGTCCGTCCGCGGGTAGGTCGTCAGCTTGTGCGTTTCGTAGAGGCTCTGGGCGATTTCGAGCGTCTTCTTGGCGGTGTAGCCGAACCGATCGTTCGCCGCCATCTGCAGCGTGTCGATGTAGTAGGGCATCGGCGCCGCCCGCGTCTTTGCCTCGGCCTTGTAGTCGGCGACCTGGACCGGCTTGCCAGTAAGGCGATGCTGCAGGGCTTCGGCTATGCGGCCGTCGATCAAGCGGCCCTCTTCATCCAAGCCGGCCTGCTCCTGGCGAGCCTTCCAATGGGCTTGGAACGAAACACCCCCGGCTTCCACCGCCGCAGCCAGCGTGTAGAACGGGATGCTCTTGAAGTTGTCGATAGCGAGGTCTCGGGCGACGATCAGGGCCAGCGTGGGCGACTGCACGCGCCCCACGCTAAGGATCAGGTCGTGGCCAGCCTTACGCGCGGCGAGCGTGTAAGCGCGCGACAGGTTCAGGCCAAACAGCCAGTCGAGGCGGGAGCGGCAGAGGGCCCACGCCGACCATCCGCGGAACTGGGGTGCGGTGTTCGGCTGCATCGCGGCGAGGGCCTGGCGGACCTTGGCCGTGTTGTAGTCACTGACTAGAAGCCGGGACACCGGCTTGGTGTTGCCCAAGTAGGCGAGGACTTCATCTACGATCAGCTGTCCTTCCTGGTCGGGATCGCCAGCGTGGATGACACGCGAGGCCGACCGCAGCAGCGTCTTTATCGCGGCCAGCTGGGCGGACGTCTTCGGGACGGGGGAAAGGCGCCATTGCTGGGGGATGATCGGCAGGTCTTCCGCCCGCCACGACTTGTAACGCTCGTCGTACTGGTGGGGCATCCACTGTTCCAGTAGATGACCGAAGCACCACGTCAGGCAGGCGCCGTCCTCCATCTGGATATGCGTCCCGCGCTTGACGCCTTTGCCGGGCAGGGCGGCAGCGATCGCTTCGGCCAAGCTGGGTTTTTCCGCGATGTAGAGATCCATGGGCACCCCGTCACAGTGATATAAATATATCACAGTTGACGGGGAAAACCATCCCTATCCGATGGATTTATATCGATCCTTCGGCCGCGGCCCCACCGCGATTGGCGCTAGAAGAGAAGGAGCGGCCGGGCCTGGCCGCGGATGTTGGAGACGGGGAGGGGGCCGAAGTATCGACCGTCGAAGCTGCCGGGGCGGTTCACCAGCAGGAGAACGGTGCCAGGTGGAACGGTGTAGTTTTGCGCCGGTCGGGCCAGAAGCCGCCCTTGCGGATCCTGACCGCGGTGGGCCGTACCGGGAAGCAGTCTGCCGTTGACCGCGATGCCGGATTCAGTCGTGGTCACGCGATCGCCGGCGACGGCCGCGATCGGCTTCAGCACTGGGGCGACCCCGCCAGGGCAGTTCCCGACCGGCAGGTAGCCCCGTTCGATGGCCTGTACTGTGGCGGGGCTGTCGATGTCGAGGCAGGCGACAACAAGCGCCCCCGTCTCCGGGTTGGACTGTGGTGGCTCTTCGAGGTACAGGCCGATAGGAACGGACGGGGTGATATTCAGCCGAAGGCCTAGTGCCGTTCCGGCAAGGATCCCGGCGGCAGCAATGCCGGCGGGAATCAGGATCCATTTGGCGAAGCTCATGCGAAGCCCTCCGTGGCACTTGTCGGCGGCAAAGTGCGGGGTGGCGCCTTCCCCGGCTTGGGCGCCGCGGGCGCCTTGGCGCTCGTCGGCTTCTCCGCGGGCTCGGCAGGTTCGACCTCAGCCTGGCTAGCGCCAGCGGGAAGGGCGACTTCATGCCAATCGGACACGATGATTTCATGCGCGACCTTCGGCTTGCCCTGGTCGGCCCCCCAGCGCCGCGTGTGGCGCCTTCCTTCAACGTGGACGAAGCGCCCCTTCGTAATGCCTTGGTCGATGACCTGCTGTGCTAACGCTCGGTAGAAGACCGCGGTCGCCCATTCGTCATGGGTCCGCCATTCACCATCCACCTGCCAGCTTTGCTTGGCGACGATACGCAGGGAGACGGTCGCGTCACCAGTTGGGAGGTAGCGCAGTTCCGGGACGTTCCCCACGTACCCCGCGAATACCGTTTCGTTCTTGTAGGGCAGCCGCACGGGATTAAGGCCTCATGTTGCTATGGCTTTCCTGTTCGACCATCGCCTGCAGGAAGTCGAAGCCATCGCCGTCCGGGACGGCCTCAGCCGGCGCCGCTAGGGCGTCGTCTTCCGATTCGCCGGAAGCTTCATCCGCGGCAGTGACCGGAGCGGCTGAAGCCGCGAAAGCCGCCGTCTCCGGTTCGGCAGGTTGGGCGAACGGATCCGCGGGCAGCTGGTTAACAGCCCAGCTACGCGAGGCAGCCAAGAAATCCGCGTTCGGTGGCGGATCCTGGGTTTCGATCGGGTCAGCAGGTGCAGTGGCCTCCGGTTGCGAATCTCCCGCCGGCTCTGGCTTGGGTAGATCGAACGTGGCCGGCACCTCGTAGGACCACTGCCGCGACATGGCCAGGAAGACATCGCCGCGCGGCATGGCGGGCGGGACATCCTCCGCGGCTGCTTGATCCCCCTCGTTCGCGGCCGCTGCGTGCTCGTCGTCGTCACCCTCGGAGTCGTCATCAGGGTCATCGGGGATCGCGGCCAAGTCCTCTGGCGTAGCCTCGAACTGTCGGCCTAACGGCGGGGCTTCCTCGTCGGCTTCGATCGGCACGTCATAGGCTTCGGGGTAAGCCTCGTCCTCACCGATTAGCGCCTCATCGTGGAGCGGCGGCGATTCGAAGTCAGCGGGGTCTTCGCTGTCTTCGTGAGCGCCCCCCGCTTCCGCTTCGCTGGCAATTTCCGCCGCCGCCATCGCGGCGGCGTGCGGCTGAACAGGTGAGGGGGCCGCGAGGGGCGGAGCAATCGCGCGCACCCGATCACTTTCGACCGGCGGCTCAACCAGCGATCGCTCGTTGAAAGTGGGATCCCTGAAGTAGAGGATCTGAGTGCCCATGATCGGGGCGAAGCCGGCTTGGAAAATCAGCATGTCGCCGGCGTCGATGATGTTGCCGCTGGCGTCCTTCTTCGGACCGCGCAGTCGCATGATTTCATCCGGCGTTAGCAACGGTCGCGAGTGCTCGGAGGCCTGGGCCGAAATGCCGTCGAGTGTGGAACGGCTGCGCTTGCCCGAATAGCTGTAGGTGGTCTTTACGACGGTGGTGGTGCCAACCATGTCGCTCAGCATCTTCGCCGTCTCGAACTTGTTCGGAGCGAATGCCACTCGAATGTGGCAATTCGAAGTGATGGACTCTTCGCGGCTGTAGTGCTTCTGCAGCTGCGCAAGATCCTGGGTGATGAGATAGGCCTTCATGCCGTAGCCAGCCATGAAGGCTAAGGCTTCTTCAAAGATTTCAAGCTTGCCCAACGATGGGAACTCGTCCATCAGTAGCAGCAGGCGATGCTTGTAGGAAGCAACGCTGCGGCCGTCCTTGAACTCCATCTTCTCGGTGAGGCCGCGCACAATCTGATTAATCAGCAAGCGCGTCAGCGGCTTCAGGCGGGATTGATCGCTGGGTCGAACAACCAGGTAGAGCGACACCGGCGACTCGTCGTTCATGAGGTCCGAAATCTTGAACTCGCTGGTGCGGGTGTTCCTGGCCACGGTCGGATCGCGGTACAGGGATAGGAACGACATCGCGGTCGAAAGGACGCCAGAGCGCTCGTTGTCCGCCTTGTTCATCATGTCGCGAGCGGAAGAGGCGACGACCGGATGCACCTTCGTAGGATTGCCGGCAGAGTCGATCCAGCCCATTTCCCCAGTTGGGTCGTGCTCGGTATCGAGCATGTTCTGTAGGGTTTGCTCGAAGGGGGAATGCGGATCGCTGAGGAATTCGGCGACGCCTTCAAGGGTCTTGTTCTTGCCTGCGTACAGGACATGCAAGACAGCGCCGACCAGCAACGCGTGACCGGTCTTGGCCCAATGGTCGTTGAGGCCCTTACCGTCTGGGTCAACGATCATGGTTACAAGGTTCTGCACGTCACCAACTTCGCGAACGGTGCGAAGTCGAACTTCTTCTAGTGGGTTGTAGCAGACGCTTGTCCCACTCGGATCCGCAGGATCGAAGCGCAGGGTCTTGTGGCCAACGGACCGGCGCCATCCGGAAGTGAGTGCCCACGCTTCGCCCTTGATGTCGTAAACAAGGCAGCTGTGCTCCCAGCTTAGGAGCGTGGGAAGGACGAGGCCGACACCCTTACCGGAACGGGTGGGGGCAAAGACCAGGATGTGTTCCGGTCCGTTGTGCCGCAGGTAGTGGACGATCGACTTCCTACCCTTCTTCTCGGTCCAGCCGCCGATGTAAACGCCCTTGCCACTGCCGACCAGGCCGGAGGCTTTCACGTCCTCGGGAGACATCCAATGTGCTGTGCCGTGCAGGTCCGGCGTCACTTTCTGCAGGTCGCGCGTCATGACGTAGCGCAGGAAGATCGACGCGATAAGCGCCACTATCAGGGAACCCGCGAAGGTGCGTGCCGCGGTAGCAAATGCAGCATCGAGAACAGGATGGTCGATGGTGCGATAGGCGAAGAACCACTTCAGCCAGGCGAGGGGCTGATAGATCGGAATCCCGAAAACCGTGGCGATGGGCTCGCCGAGCGCAGGTTGGTAGTTGAGCGCGCTGGCCACCAATTGCGTGGCCATCATCGAGCCAAGGGCGACGATCGAGAAAGCCACTACAAGAGGGAAGACGCGAGCCCGGCCGCTTGCGGTGGTGGTCTGAGGTTTCTTCATCAGTAGGCCCAAATTTGCGGAATCCGCAAATTTCGAGTGATAGCGGGGTTTTTAATTGCGATATAAATATATCACTCTATGGGTTGCAACGGGAAGGCCAAGGTGAACCCGCGATCCCGCTGCAGCCTTGCTCGCTGGGCAAGTTATGTTATAACGTAACTGGTATTATGCGAAATAAAGGCGCTGTTGAAACACTCGATTAACCATCCGCCCTGTCATCGTGAACTGGCGGTGGCAGCAGCCACCAATGGCCCACAACGGCCGTTCTCCAAGCGAATAGCGCCGCGGTGGCGAGCGCACTTGCAATGGCGCTGGGCAGCGGCCAGGCCAGCACCCAAGCCAGAACAATCGGCGTCGCCATGATGACGGCGAGTGCGGCTTTGCCTGCGGTGTTGTCGTTTTCGACCACTGCCTGCTCCCATAAGAAGCCGCCGCCCCGAAGGGCGGCGGCTGGTACTACTTAGCGCGACAGGCCTTGACCTGGACGCTGACGCTCGCGGTTGGGCGCAAGGGCCGGGCGCACGCCCTGCTCCTGGGCCTTTCCTTGTTCGCGGGCCTGGTCCTGCCCGCGCTGCTGTCCACGCTCGATGGCCTGAGCGTGCGCCTTACCGTGATCGTAGTTGATCTGGGTAAAGCGACCGGTCTGCAGCTGGCCGGAAAGATCCTCGCGGGCATGAACGACGAAGCTCTTGCCCTGCCCCACGCGCTGCACGACATGGTGATCCGTCATTGCAACGATGGGACCGCGGAACTTGCCGGCTTCCGAGTCCACTCGCGAAGCCGAGTACAGCTTTACGTCCGTGCCATAGCTCTTGGTGGTGATGTTCTTGGCAAGAACCCAGCTGGCGGCGCGCGCGGCGTCGTCAGGGCTTCGAGCTTCACGCGTGCGGCTCTTCCGCTGGTCCACGTCCGCAACTACTTCGCGGACCTTGGCCATGTTCTCGGCGGAAATCTCCCCGCTAGGTCCCAATTCCTTCCGGGACATCGCCTCAAGAGCGACCCGTCCAATATCAGCGTGCATGTCCTTCATGGACTTGCCGCTGTGGGCATATCCCCACCCTTCCTGACCGATCGTGCCGAACTTGTGGTCGGCCGGGAAGATGTTCGGATTGATCCGTGAGGGGTTCTCTTCGATCGTAAGGCCTAGCTTCTCGGCAATTCCTTTGCCGATCGCGGCTTCGCGTGCAACATCCACTGCCTTCGGACGTTCTACGGCTTGGGCTTCCTTGAACTGCCCGTTGTCATACCGGATAACGGCTTCCTGTCCAGGGCCGAACTGCTTCGCAACGTCGGGTCCGACGTTGTGAACGATCGCGGTTCGGGAATTGATCCGCTGGATCAGATGACCATCTTCCGTGACAGCTGCGACTACGCCCTGGTAGGACGGAGACAGCCCCTTGTCCGGCGCGGGAGCGTTATAAACGCCGACCTTCTCGCCAAGAACCTCCCGCGCAGACGCGGAGTGTTCTGCGCTTGCGGGAGTGCGTGCAACGCGCTCCTGCCAACGCGAAGGATCCGCAGCCTGCAGGGTTGCCGGAGCAACCCCTTGGGAAACGTCCTTCGCGTGTTCGACGGACACTACCTGGCCGGCTTTCAACTTCATGCCGTCCGGCAGTGCAAGCGCGCTCTTCGGGTGAGCGACGACGGTGCCGTCTCCGACCTGTTGCGCGACGAAGTTCTTGTCGGTGGCAACGACGGGACCGTAGTAGGTTCCGCCGGGCCTCGGCTCGAACATTTTCGCGTCGGGCATGAGCTTCAGGAGCTTCTTCAGGATCGCTTTCTGCTCCTTGCTCATTTCGGTCTGTGCGTCTTTTTCATTCGCCATGATGGCCTTCCTTTAGTGGGCTCCATCGCCGCCGACTGACGGCGATGGGAAGAGGCGCGGGCTCACGCCGTTGCCAACGTGCGTAGTAGGTGCGTGCGATGTTCAGCACGATCCGCGGCTACGCGTCCGCGAATGGGATCAACCGCGGTCACGGCCGTGGCCGGACTGTGGTTTCGGGCCGCGCTGGAATGGCCGCGCGGGTGGATCCATGACGACTCGATCGCCGACCAGGCGCACGACGCCCTGCTGCGCGAGCGCCTGGGCCTCTCGGCTCAGTTCCATGTGGAACCGGCCAAGCCAGCCGCCCCAGACGCTTCCTGCCGGCATGGCGCCAGTGCGGTCGATGTGATGCCGAAGTTCGCTGCGGAGGATCTTGGGATCCGCCAAAGCCTTGTCGGCATCGCCATAGCTTCGGACGTACTGGGAAACGCGCGCCCTACCCTGCGGGTCTTCGGCAACCTTCTGCGTAACGGTGATGAAGTCGCCGGGTTTCAAACCATTGCCTCGGGCAACTTCGAACGACGGAGATTGATATAAATAAATCACATTACCGCGAGTCGATTCAAGCAACAGGTAGGCGCGTTGTGACGCGTCATCCAATCCGGTTCCGATGAGACGTCCGGATAGGCGAGTATCGCCCTCTGGCGCCGGTGCCAGATTGAGCCGCGGATCGCTGACCATGGCCCGGTGTGCATACATGACCTTCAAGCGGTCATTCGCCTTCTGCCGTTCGCGGAGGATGGTTTCAGCAGCGGGATCAAGCGCCCATCGCCCCCTCTCCCCTCGCCTCGCCAAACCCATGCTTTCAAGTGTGGCCAGCCGCCCGAGTAGCTGATTGCGGAGACGCTTCTTGTCCCCGGTCGCGGTGTGTGGGAGGGATTCTGAGAAATCAACCTCCCCCCCCTGCTCCATCCGCTTCAGTGTGCGATCCAAGTCGGTCCATCGCTGTTGCCGTACCTGGCGATCGCGAGCATCAGCAAGGTCATGTTGCGATCGATGCCCCAGTCTTTCGGTCGCCAGCTGGCCAGCTATCTCTCGGAGCGGGCCTTTAATGAATTCGCGAGGTATGCGAAGCGGATTGCCCTGGTCGTCCCTGCCCCGCACGGCTACATGGACATGCGGATTGTCGGTGTTGTAGTGGTCAGCACCGACCCACTGCAGCCCGGTTCCTAACTCTTTTTCCAAGCGCCGCATGTACTCCTTCACGTACTCGCGAAGGTCGAGTTCGGATCCGTGCTCCGGCGAAATGATGAGCTTGAAGACATTGGGATCCTGCTCCTTCTGCCACGCGTCCAAGGTTGCCGCTATCGGCATGTCATCGCCGGCGTGGCCAAAGCCCCGTTCGTCGCCATCCCGCCCGGTTGCAGCTTCACGCTCCAAGTAGCGGCCGTGTGCTCGCCAAGTACCGTCGCCCTTGTTCTTGGCGTAGGTCAGGCGAACAGCAACGCGCTGGGCCATAAGCCGGGCAGGGCCCGGCATCTTCAAACCGCCGGCCTCCTTTCGACCACGGCTCGATCGCCCATCCCGGACCACCTTCATTAGCTGGCGATAACCCCGAAAGCTTGTCCGCTGCTCCTTGATCGCACCCTTTGTGAGCTTTACCGCGAGGGGTCGGTCTAGCAAGGGGCGTTCGCGGTCGCGCTTTCGCTCGCGCTTGTCCTCGGAATCCGCCGCGTCTGGATCCTTATTCGTGATGAGTTTGGTTGTGGCCATTGATGGGCTCTTGGAGGGTCAGGATGGCCCCAGATTGAATCGGCCGGGGACATAGGTTCTGGACTCGGGCTGCGCGTCCACGGGGCTCCGCTATCGCGGTCCCGGGACGGGCCAAATTTGCGGATTCCGCAAATTTCGGGGGTGCCGGCCGGCCTACGGCCCGGCGCCTGGCAGGAGCAAATTTGCGGATTCCGCAAATTTGGAGGGTGCCGGCCAGCCCACGGCCCGGCGCCTGGGGGCGAGCAAATTTGCGGATTCCGCAAATTTGGAGGGTGCCGGCCAGCCCACGGCCCGGCGCCTGGGGGCGAGCAAATTTGCGGATTCCGCAAATTTGGGCCCTCCCAAGCGAGGGGGCTGCTGCGGCCCCAATCACAACAGCCGGCGACTTCAATCCTCGCCCTCCGTTGGCGCGAGTGCGCCAACCGCAGGGCCATCGTCGGCAAATTCGGAAAGCCGGTCGAACAACCCTGTCTCGCCCTGTAGGGACTTGGCCACGTTGTCCATGAATCGGGCGTAGCGGGGGTCGGCTGCCGCCGCGGCAGCCTTGATCGCCTCGGGCGGAACCGGAGGCGTGTGCATCAGGAACGAACGAACTAAGCAGTCTAGGTAAGCCAGGACGACATGCACGTCCCCCCGAGTGGTGCGGACATCCTTCCGGACGCGCCCCATCGATGCGGCCAACCTCGCTTCCAATTGCTCCGCCTTCTCTTGGCGCTTGGCCTCATCCAAGTAGCCGCGAAGCGCTTCTCGAACCAAGGCCGAGAACGTCATTCCGCGCTCTTTACTGAGCGCCTCAACGGCTTCCGCTAGTTCATCGGGCAGCCGCACCGGCTTCATCGTTGGCATTTGTCAGCCTCGTTGTGGACGTATTACAAATGATATACACGAATTGAAAATTGTATTCTAGTTGAATCCATTGTGCCACAACCGATTCGGCACGAATACACCCATCTGTGTATGACACCCTTTATGTTCCACTACGTTTTTGCCGTTGGTGTGTGAGGTGGTGGTCTGATTCGCCGCCTCGTTGCTAACCCTCACTCGCCATGGGCGGGTGGAACGCTCCCGACCGCCGCCAAATTTGCGGATTCCGCAAATTTCAGGGGGG
>Ga0065721_10002883_pt1 | contig 31018 bp, 17 predicted proteins | sample Mesricmetagenome_FD_59108 | JGI IMG/M metagenome (GOLD analysis project Ga0065721, IMG submission 59108) | Mesophilic microbial community from rice straw/compost enrichment Sample: eDNA_1 v2 (version 2) | ecosystem: Engineered > Solid waste > Grass > Composting > Bioreactor | place: USA: Davis...
GCGCCGATGCCGCCCAGCGCCACGCTGCGCAGGCCCGGCAGCGGGCGCTGTGCCTCCAGCTCGGCGTCCAGCGCCGTCGGCGGCAGGCCGCACAGCACCGCGAGCCGGTAGCGCGTGCGCTGCAGCGCCGCCTCCAGCACCGGCACGCCGGCGGCCGTGCTCTGCACCAGGGCGCGGGCGCGCTCGGTGTCCAGGCCCGTGCCGCGGCCCACGTCCTGGCGTGCCTGCACCAGGCGCAGCACCGCCTCCTGCGTCTGCAGCGCGGCCCGGGACACGCGCAGCCGCTCCTGCAGCCCGCGCAGCTCGAAGTAGCCGCGCGCCACCTCCGCGCTCAGGCTGAGCTGCAGCGCCTGCGTGTCGGCCTCGCCGGCGCGCACCTGCGCCTGCGCGGCGCGGCGCTCGGCCGAGAGGCGGCCGAACAGGTCGGCCTCCCAGCGCACGTCCAGGCCCACGCTGTAGAAGGTCTGGCCCGGCGCCAGCGCGTTGTCCGGGCCGATGAAGTCGCGCACCCGGCCCACGCCGGCCGTGCCGTTGACCTGCGGCAGCAGGCTGGCATCGGCCAGGCGCGCCAGCGCGCGCGCCTCGCGCAGCCGGGCCACGGCGATGCGCAGGTCGAAATTCGCCTCCAGGGCCCGAGTGACCAGCGCATCGAGCTGCGGGTCCTGGAAGCCGCGCCAGAAGGCCGCCGCGGGCTCGCCGCCGGGCTGCCCGTCCTCGGGCACGTTGGCGAAGGCCGTGGGCAGCGGCGGCAGCGCCGGCTCTGGCGGCGGCCCGGAGGCGCAGGCGGCCAGGAGCAGGGCGATGCCAGCGACGGAGAGGCGCAGCGGCCACACGGACCGCGTCATGCCCGCGAAGGCGGGCATCCACGCCGGCCGGGATGCCGCCCGGTATGCGTGGACACCCGCCTCCGCGGGTGTGACGGGGCGCCTCAAACGGTCATGGACGGACGCATTCACCGCTGCCCTCCCTGCTCCGGCGGCACGTCGTCCACGCCCGGGTGGAAGGGATGCGCGCAGCGGTCGATCTCGGCGCGCAGCTCGGCCGCGTGCGCGCGCCGCTTCTCGGTGCTCTTGCGCAGCAGCGCGTAGAACACCGGCGTGAAGAAGATGCCGAACAGCGTCACGCCCACCATGCCGGAGAACACCGCGATGCCCATGGCGCGGCGCATCTCGCTGCCCGCGCCGCTGCCCAGGATCAGCGGGATCACGCCGGCACAGAAGGCGATGGAGGTCATCAGGATCGGCCGCAGCCGCCGGTGGCAGGCCTCGATCACCGCCTCCATCATGGTGCGGCCCTGCTCCTCCAGGTCCTTGGCGAACTCCACGATCAGGATCGCGTTCTTGCACGCCAGCCCCACCAGCACCACCAGCGCCACCTGCGTGAAGATGTTCAGGTCGCCGATCTGCAGGAAGGGCGGGAAGGTGGAGAGCCACACGCCCGTGAGCGCGGCCAGGATGCACATGGGCACGATCAGCACGATGGCCAGCGGCAGGCTCCAGCTCTCGTACTGCGCCGCCAGCACCAGGATCACCAGCACCACCGACAGCAGCAGCACCGCCGCCAGCGTGGGCAGCCGCCACGTCGTGCCCGGCAGCGCCACGTCGCGCGTGAGCCGGTCCTGGTAGGACAGCTCGGTCCACTGGTAGCCCATGCCGCGCGGCAGTTGCGCCAGCAGCTTCTCGATCTCGGCCTCGGCCTGGCCGCTGGAGAAGCCCGGGTTGGGCGAGCCGTTGATGTCGGCGGAGGGGAAACCGTTGTAGCGCGTCACGCGCGTCGGCCCGAAGGTGGGTTCCACCCGCATGAGCGCGCCCAGCGGCACGATCTCGCCACCGGCGTTGCGCGTCTTGAGCTCGGTGATGCCGTCGGCCTGGGCGCGGAAGGGCGCGTCGGCCTGCACGATCACCTGGTAGGTCTTGCCGAAGCGGTTGAAGTCGTTGACGTAGAGCGAGCCCAGGCTGATCTGCAGCGTGTCGTAGATGTCGCCCAGTGCCACGCCCATCTGCTTGGCCTTGGTGCGGTCCACGTTGGCGAAGAGCTGCGGCACGTTGATGTCGTAGGTCGAAAAGGGCGTGCCGATGGCCGAGCGCGGGTTGCCATACACCTGTCCCAGCGTGCCCCACACCGCGCCGAACAGCGCCTGCTCGCCCAGCCCCGAGCGGTCCTGCACCTGCAGCTTGAAGCCGCCGGCGTTGCCCAGGCCTTCCACCGCCGGCGGCGGCACCACGAACAGCCGCGCGCCCTGGATCTGCTGCAGCGCGCCGTTGACGCGGCCCAGGATCGCGTCCTTCGAGAGATCGGCGCTGGTGCGCTTCTCGAAGTCCGCCAGGCCGAAGAACACGATGCCCTCGTTGGGCGCGTTGGAGAAGCCAGCGATGGACAGCCCCGGGAAGGCCACCGCGTCCACGATGCCCGGCACGCCCAGCGCGATCTCGCTCATGCGCCGGATCACCTGGTCGGTGCGGTCCAGCGAGGAGGCCGCGGGCAGCTGCGCGATGCCGATCAGGTACTGCTTGTCCGGCGCCGGCACGAAGCCGCTGGGAATGCGCGCGAACAGCAGCGCCGTGAGCGCCAGCAGCCCCGCGTACACCACCAGCGCCAGCGACTTGCGGCGCAGGATGCCGCGCACGCCGCGGCCGTAGGCCTCGCTGCGGCGGTGGAAGAAGCCGTTGAACCAGTGGAAGAAGCGGCCGAAGACCCGGTCCATGCCGCGCGTGAGCGCGTCCTTGGGCGCGTCGTGCGGGCGCAGCAGCAGCGCCGAGAGCGCGGGCGAGAGCGTGAGCGAGTTGAAGGCCGAGATGACGGTGGAGATCGCGATCGTGGCGGCGAACTGCTTGTAGAACTGGCCCGACAGGCCGGGCACGAAGGTCAGCGGGATGAACACCGCGCACAGGACCAGCGCGATGGCGACGATGGGGCCGCTGACCTCGCGCATGGCCTTGACCGTGGCCTCGTGCGGCGTGAGCCCGTCCTCCAGGTTGCGCTCCACGTTCTCGACCACCACGATCGCGTCGTCCACCACGATGCCGATGGCCAGCACCAGCCCGAACAGCGTGAGCGTGTTGATGGAGTAACCAATGGCCAGCAGCACCGCGAAGGTGCCCACGATGGACACCGGCACCGCCAGCAGCGGGATGACGGAGGCGCGCCAGGTCTGCAGGAACAGCACCACCACCAGCACCACCAGCAGCACCGCCTCCAGCAGCGTCTCCACCACCTTGGTGATGGACGTGGCGACGAAGCGCGTGGGGTCGTAGACGATGGCGTAGTCCACGCCCGGCGGGAAGTCCGCCTTGAGCCGCGCCATGGTGGCGCGCACGTTGTCCGAGATCGCCAGCGCGTTGGAGCCCGGGGCCTGGAAGATGCCGATGGCCGCCGCCTCCTTGTTGTTGAGCAGGCTGCGCAGCGAGTAGGTGTTGGCGCTGATCTCCACGCGCCCCACGTCGCGGATGCGCAGCACGGCGCCGGTGCCGGGATCGGCGCGCACGATGATGTCGGCGAACTCCTGCTCGTTGCCCAGCCGCCCCTGCGTGTTGACCGCGAGCTGGAAGTCCGTGCCGCGCGGCGAGGGCGGCGCGCCCACCACGCCGGCGGCCACCTGCGTGTTCTGCTCGCGCACCGCGTCCACCACGTCGTTGGCGGTGAGCCCGTGGCCGGCCAGGCGCTGCGGATCGATCCAGATGCGCATGGCGTAGTCGCCGCTGCCGAACAGGATCACCGTGCCCATGCCCGGGATGCGCAGCAGCTCGTCGCGCACCTGCTGGTGCGCGTAGTTGCGCAGGTACAGCGAGTCGCGGCTGTCGTCGGGGCTGACCATGTGCACGACCATGGTCAGGTTGGAGGCCTGCTTCTCGGTGGTCACGCCGATCTGGCGCACGATCTCGGGCAGGCGCGGCAGCGCGCGGTTGACGCGGTTCTGCACCGCGGTCTCGGCGGCCTCCGGGGAGGTGCCGATGCGGAAGGTCACCGTCAGCACCATGGTGCCGTCGGCCGTGGCCTGGCTCTCGTAATAGAGCATGCCCTCCAGCCCGCTGATCTGCTCCTCCAGCGGCGTCGCCACCGTCTCGGAGATGACGCGCGGGTTGGCGCCCGGGAACTGCGCGCGCACCACCACCTGCGGCGGCGCCACTTCCGGGTACTCCGAGATCGGGAGCTGGAAGATCGCCAGCAGCCCCACCAGGAAGATGAACAGCGACAGCACCGTCGCCAGGCGCGGGCGGTCGATGAAGTAGCGGGAGATGTCCATGCGCTCGCGGGCCTTTCAGCGCGCCGGCGCGGACGCGGGCGCCGCCGCCGGGATGGGCATGCCCTTGTCATCGACCTGCAGCACCCGCGGCGTCACCGGCGCGCCGGGCTGGGCGCGCTGCAGCCCGTCCACGATGACCAGCTCGCCGGGCTGCACGCCCTGCACCACGCGCATGCCGTCGATGAGCGCGCCGGGCTGCACCTCGCGCGGCTGCACGATGTTGTCCTGGCCCACCAGCATCACGACCTTGCGCGTCTGGTCGGTGCCGATGGCGCGGTCGGCCACCAGCGTGGCCCGGTACTTCCCGCTGCCCACCACCTTGACGCGCGCGAACAGGCCCGGCGTGAAGCGGCCGTCGCGGTTGTCGAACACGGCGCGGCCGCGGATGGAGGCCGTGGCGGGATTGAGGCGGTTGTCCACGAAATCGACCCGGCCCTGGTGCGGAAAGCCGGTCTCGTCGGCCAGGCCCATCCAGGCCGCCGCCGGCTGGCTGCGCGGCGAGGCCAGCGTGCCGGCGCGCACCATGCGCAGGTATTTCAGGTAGGTCGCCTCGCTGGCGTCGAAGTAGGCATGGACGCGGTCCTGCGACACCAGCGTGGTGAGCACCGGCGTGCCGACGTTGACGAGGTTGCCCGGCGTGACCATCGCCCGCGAGATGCGCCCCGCCACCGGCGCGCGGATGCGCGTGAACTCCAGGTTGAGCTTGGCCTGCACCAGCGCCGCCTCGGCGGACTGGATGCTGGAGCGCGCGTTGCGCAGGCTCGCGCGCAGCTGGTCCAGCTCCTGCTCGCTCACGCCCTGGATGGCGGTGAGCTTCTCGGCCCGCGCGAGCTCGCTGGCGCTGAGCTCGGCCTGGTTGCGCGCGGCGGCGAGCTGCGCCTGCGCGCGCGCGACCTCGGCGGCGAAGGGCCGCGGGTCGATGGTGAACAGCAGATCGCCCTTGGCCACGCGCTGGCCCTCGGTGAAATGCACCTTGTCCAGCGAGCCGGCGACGCGGGCGCGCACCTCCACCGTGTCCGGCGCCTCCAGGCGCGCCGTGAACTCCTCGAACTCCTGCACCTCGCGCTGGAAGGCCGGCGCCACCGACACCTCGGGCGGCGGCGGTGGCGCCTGCTGCGACACGGCCTCCCGGTTGCACCCGCCGAGCAGGCCGGCGAGCGCGAGCCCCGCGGCCATGCTCCACCCGCTGACCGTGCGTGCTTGAGGTCTCATTCCAGATTCACACCGGTTGTGAGAAGACCCGTTCGTACTGAGGTATCGAAGTACGAATCCGACAGGCTGTGATGGCTGCACCCCGCCAGGGGCCGTTCATCCTTCGACGCGCCAAAGGCGCGCCCTGTGCTGAGGTATCGAAGCATCAGGACGAACGGAATACGTCATTGACAAGCGCGAGCGGCGAGCATCTCGGAGCCGGGCCACAGCATCCGGCACCCAGCCGCGAGGCGCTTCTGCCACGCGGGCCAGGGGCGGCTCCCTCTTTGGGGATAGGCCGCGGCTTCAGCGCTTCAACAACCCGCGCCGCACCCCGATGGCAATGGCCTCGGTGCGGCTGCGCGCGTCCAGCTTGGCCAGGATGGCCTTCACGTGCGTCTTGACCGTGCCCTCGGCCACGTGGAGCTCGCGCGCGATGAGCTTGTTGCTCAGGCCCCGCTCCACGAGCGTGAGCACCTCGAGCTCGCGCTGCGAGAGCCCGTCGCGCGTCAGGCGCGAGGCCAGCCGCCCGGCCAGCTCGGGCTTGATGTAGTGGCCCCCCCGGTGCACCACGCGGATGCAGCGCAGCAGCTCCTCGCGGCGCACGTCCTTGAGCAGGTAGGCCATCGCGCCGGCATGCAGGCCGCGGTAGAGGTCCTCGTCGCCGTCGTAGGTGGTGAGGATGATCAGCTTGGCCCGCGGCTCGTGGCGGCGGATCTCGGCGATGGCCTCCACGCCCGACAGCCCTGGCATGGACAGGTCGATCAGCCCCACGTCGGGCTGCGTGCGCCGCCACAGCGCCACGGCCTGCACGCCGTCGCTGGCCTGCGCCACGACCTGCATGTCGTCCTGCATGTCCAGGATCGTGCTCAGCCCGTCCAGCACGACGTGGTGGTCGTCGGCCACCAGCAGCCGGATCCGCGCGGGAGCGGTTTCAGAAAGCTCCACCTGTTCGGTCGAGCCGGTGTCGGACAAGGACGGCAAGGTCATGGCTGCGCCGAGGGACGGGGGCATGCGCCGGCGGACGGGATCATGGCAGCGGCCTCCGCGGCCCGCCTCTCCCTTGCGAGATAGCCCAATGCCCCGGTGCCTGTCAGTCCGCCGCGCCGATGCGCAGCGACACCGTCGTGCCCTGCCCCGGCCTTGACTCGATCTCCAGCGTCGCGCCGATGCTCAGGGCCCGCTCGCGCATGCCCACGAGGCCGAAGCCCAGCGGGTTGCCGCGCTGCTCGGGGATACCGTCGCCGTCGTCGCGCACCCGCAGCAGCAGCGCATCGGCCGCGAAGCGCAGCAGCACCTGCGCCCGATGCGCGCGGGCGTGCCGGACGGCGTTGACCAGCGCCTCCTGCGCGACGCGCAGCACCTGCTCCTCGGCATGGGCATCGAGCCGGCGCCGCGCGCCCACGACTTCCAGCTCCACGGCCTGGAAGGTGCTGCTGCGCATCTGCGCGCACAGCTCGGCCAGCGCCTCGGCCAGGCCGCGCCGCTCCAGCGTCGGGTTGCGCAGCGCGCGCACGGCGCGCCGGGCCTCACTCAGGCTGTCGCGCGCGACCTCCATCGCGGTGGCGATCGCCGTGCGGGCGCGGTCCACGCGGCGCGCCGACACCGCGGCATCGGCCACCTCCAGCTGCATCAGCACGCCCGTGAAGCCCTGGGCCAGCGTGTCGTGCATCTCGCGCGCCAGCCGCGTGCGCTCTTCCATCGTGGCGACCCGGCGCGCCTCCTCGGCCAGCTCGCCGGCGCGCAGCGCCAGCGACAGCTGCGCCGCGATGGCCTCGGCCAGCGCGATCTCGGACGGCGTGTAGCGCTGCTCGCGCCGGCGGTAGATGCCCAGGGCCCCCAGCGCATGGCCGGAAGCCATCAGCGGCAGGTTCAGCGCCAGCGGACCGCCCTCGGTGGTGAAGAAGCGGTCGAAGGGGCACATCGTGCCGGCCTCGGCGTGATCGACCACCAGCGACTCGCCGCCGCCCTGCGGCGCGCAGGCCTGCAGCCCGGACGGCGGCAGCTCGAAGCCCACGGCCAGCTCGCGCAGCAGCGCGGGGACCTCCGGCCCGGACGCGGCCAGCATGTCCTCGCCCTGCAGCACCCGCCCCTGCAGCCAGGCCGCCCGCAGCCGGCAGCGCTGGGCACGCACCTGCAGCAAGGCCACCGCGCCCGGAGAGAGCGCGCGGGCGATGAGGCCGATGACCGACGGCACGAAGGCTTCCAGGTCGCCGCTGCGGTCCAGCGAGTCGATGGCCTCCTGCAGCACCGCGATGACATGGGCCTGCTCGCGGGCCTGCGCCTGCGCGGCCTCGGCCTGCTGCCGGGCCAGCGCCAGCGCCCGATCCGCCTCGGCCTTGCGGCTGACGAACAGCGCCAGCCGGCCCAGCTCCTCCAGCCGCTTGTCGGCCAGCACCCAGCCCAGCTCGCAAGCCATCGCCTCCAGGAACGCGGCATCGGCGGCGTCGAAGGGAACCTCCTGCGGGCGCAGCACCGACACCCGGCCCCAGCCACGCTCGGGCAGCCGCACCGGCGCCCACAGCTCCAGCGGACAGCCCCAGCCGCGCGCCAGGTGGCTCCAGTCCGAGAGAGCCGGCAAGCGATGGTGATCCGCCACCGTGGCGCGCTGCAGCGCGGCGGTGCCGTCGATCACGCCGGCCCAGGCCAGGTCCACGCCGCGCTGCAGCTGCTCCAGCGATGCCGTGCTCACCAGCGGCACGGCCAGGTCGCCCTCCGGGGCGCGGCTTCCCGCCTGGATCGACCAGTCCGCCAGGCACAGCCTCCCGGACACCGCAACGAAGCGCCAGAAGGCCACGAAGGCGCCGTGCAGGGTTCGCGCCGCCGCTTCCAGGGCCAGGTGGATGGCGTCCTCGGCCGTGGATGCGGCTTCCATGCCTTGCCGCGCTGTCACCAGGGCCGCGGCCCGTCCCGGCCAGTGCGTGAGCGAGGCGGCATCACCGGCCGGCGGCGCCCAGGGCAGCGGCAGCAGCACGCCGTCCCGGGACTGCGGGCGAGGGACGAAACGTTGACGACCATCGTGCTTCATCGCCACTTTCCCCTTGCTGCACCGGGGCCCGTGCCGACCGTGGCCGGCCACGCGGCGCCCGCGAAACCCGCCATTGTGAACGCGCGTTCAGTGACGCGCCCGCGGACTCACGCACGGCCAGCGGGGGCATCGGCCCCACGCGGAAAAGGCGATGAAGGCGAAGGAGGCGCTGACCATGGTCATCATCGCCTCCATGGTCGGCGCCGGTGGCCTGGGCAACGACGTGCTCTCCAGCATCCAGCGCCTGGACATCGGCCTGGGCTTCGAGAGCGGGCTGTCCGTGGTGTCGCTGGCCATCATCCTGGACCGCCTCACCGAGAGCTTCGGCACGCGGCACCTGGATAGTTGAGAAGGCACGAGCCCGTGAAACGGGCTCTGCCGTGGCCCAGCTCCCGGCTCGCCTACGGCGTGATGGCTACCTTGAGCACGCCGTCGCGCTGGTGGCCAAAAAGCTCATAGGCGGCCTCGATGTCGTCGAGCTTGAAGCGATGGGTGACCATCGCCCCCAGGTCCACGCGCCCGGCCTCGATCACCGCCATGAGCCGGCGCATGCGCTCCTTGCCGCCCGGGCACAGCGAGGTGACGATGCGGTGGTCGCCCAGCCCGGCGGCGAAGGCGTCCAGCGGGATCTTCAGGTCGGTGGAATACACGCCCAGGCTGGACAGCGTGCCGCCCGGGCGCAGGCAGCGCAGCGACGCCTCGAAGGTGGCCTGGGTGCCCAGCGCCTCGATCGAGGCGTCCACGCCGCGTCCGCCGGTCAGGCGCAGGATTTCCTGCACCGGGTCCTGCCGGCTGGCGTCGATCACCACGTCCGCACCCATGCGGCGCGCCATCTCCAGCCGCTCGGGCAGCCGGTCCACGCCGATGACGAGGCTGGCGCCGCTGAGCTTGGCGCCGGCCGTCGCGCACAGCCCGATGGGACCCTGCGCGAACACCGCCACGGCGTCGCCGATGCGGATGTGCGCGCTTTCCGCGCCGGCGAAGCCCGTGGACATGATGTCCGGGCACATCAGCACCGCCTCGTCGCTCAGGCCGTCGGGCACGGGCGCGAGGTTGAACATGGCATCGGGCACCAGCACGTACTCGGCCTGGCAGCCGTCGATGGTGTTGCCGAAGCGCCAGCCGCCCATGGGCTTCCAGCCGTGGGCGCTGCCGGCGCCGTCCTGGGCGCAGAAGCCGCACTGGCAGGCGTTGCTCCAGCCGCTGGGCGTGATGGCGCCAGCAATCACGCGCTGCCCCTCGCGGTAGCCCTTGACTCCGGAGCCCAGCTTCTCGATCACGCCCACGGGTTCATGGCCGATGGTCAATCCGCGCGCCACGGGGTACTCGCCCTTGAGGATGTGCACGTCGGTGCCGCAGATCGTGGTGGTGGTCACGCGCAGCAATGCATCCATCGGCCCGACGTCGGGAATCGGCTTGTCGTCGAGCACGATGCGGCCCGGTTCGACGAAGACGGCGGCTTTCATCATGGGCATGGCGGTCTCCTGTTCAGGCGGACTGACTGAAGTAGCGTAGGAGCGGCAATGGACGTGTGGCTTGATGCATGTCAATGCCGCGGTCGGTTGAGCCGTCAACACAGGGCCGCGCGACGGCCGTGATCCTCATCCTTCCACGCGCGGCTCGCGCACCAGCAGCGTGTCGCAGGGCAGCCACTCCAGCAAGCGCGCCGCGGTGCTGCCCAGCAGCAGGCTCATGACCGCGCCGCGCCCCCGGCTGCCCATCACCACCAGCTCGATGTCGTGCCGCCGCACGTACCGAGCCAGGGTCGTTTCGATCGCACCTTCCTCGATGACGCACCTGACTTTCACGGAGCCGGGCAGCGCGCTGGAAGCCACGAATGCCGCACACTCGCGCTGCGCGGCCTCGGTGTTGCCAGCGCCGGTCGGCACGGCACCGGCCAGCCCCACCGGCGTGGTCATGCAGGCGTGGTAGACCACCAGCTCAACCCCTGGAAACAGCTGCGCGGCGGTTTGCAGGGCATGGCGGGAAGAGGGCGAGAAATCACTTGCAACGAGCACCCGCTGGTAAGGCCCATGGGAGCGCTTGCGCACCACCAGCAGCGGTTGCGACAGCGACCTCGCCAGGCGCTCGACGGTCGAGCCCAGCAGGAACTGCCGCAGAGCGCCACCTTGCGAAACGGCGGTGACGACCAGCCCGGCATGGTCCCGCGTGGCGGTCTCGGCTACCGTGTCGGCGACGTCGCGGCCCGTGCCCAAGCGCATGGCCACCGGGACATTCACCTGTCCCAGATCGCGTGAGAGCTGCTGCGCCGCCACCTGCAGCAGCTCCGCCTGGTTGGCCCCGCCAATCCAGGCCAGGGTCTGATCGGGCGAAACCGACGGGTCCAGCACATGCAGCGCCACCAGCTCGGCTCCCCACTGCAGTGCCAGTTGCGCGGCCCGGTCCAACGCCCGGTCGCAGCGTGCGCTGAGGTCGGTGGCCAGCAACAAGCGCTGGGGGAAGGGGCCGGCTGGGCGGGCTTCAACCATTTGGAGCTCCTTGGGGCTGCGTGCTGGTCACGCGCGCATGGCTCATGCGCCGCGCCAGCGGGGTGCGGCGGATCACGAGCTTTTCGAGTTCGGCCACACCGAACACGAGCAAGCCGGCCGCAACGACCTTGATCCACTCCTGCGGCCTCAGTTCCGTCGAATCGAAGATGGCTTGCAGGGCCGGTGCATAGGTGTAGGCGAGCTGCAGCAGGATGCACGCGGCGATGGCCCAAAGGACGTAGCGGTTGCCCAGCAGGCCCTCGCGGTTGGCGACCGAGGCCAGGATGAAGCGGCTATTGAGCAGGTAGAACATCTCCGCCACGACCACCGCGTTGACGACCATCGTGCGCGCGGTGTCGATGGGCGTACCCTGGCCCAGCTCCCAGAGGAACAGGCCCAGCGCCCCGGTCATCATCAGGACCGACACCATCAGCACCCGCCAGATGAAGAAGCCCGACAACAGGGCCTCGCCGGGCGGCCGTGGCCGGCGCTGCATGACGTCGCGCTCCGCGGGCTCGAAGGCCAGCGCCAGCCCCAGCGTGCTGGAGGTCACCATGTTGATCCACAGCACCTGCGCGGGCGTCAGCGGCAGCGCCAGCTCGAACAGGATGGCGGCGATCACCACCAGCGCTTCGCCGCCGTTGGTCGGCAGCATGAAAAGGATGAACTTCTTGAGGTTGTCGTAGACCGCGCGGCCCTCCCGCACGGCGCGGGCAATGGTGGCGAAGTTGTCGTCGGCCAGCACCATGTCGGCCGCCTCCTTGGCGGCCTCCGTGCCCTTGAGGCCCATGGCCACGCCGACGTCGGCGCGCTTGAGGGCCGGCGCGTCGTTGACGCCGTCACCGGTCATCGACACCACCTGTCCAGCGGCCTGGAGCGCCTGCACCAGCCGCAGCTTGTGCTCGGGACTGGCGCGCGCGAAGACGTCCACTTCCATGACCACGCGGCGCAGCGCCGCATCGTCCATCAACGACAGCTCCGCACCGGTGATGGCGGGCTTGCCCACGCCGATGGCCAGCTGCGCCCCGATGGCGCGCGCCGTCTCGGCATGGTCGCCCGTGATCATCTTGACCCGGATGCCCGCCTGGTGGCATTCGCGCACCGCCTGCATCGCCTCCTCGCGCGGCGGGTCGATGATGCCCATGAGGGCCAGCATCACGTAACCCGACTGCGCGTCGGCAAAGGCCAGGCGCTCGCCGCCGGGCGCAGCCCGCTTGCAGGCCACGCCCAGCAGTCGCAGGCCCTTGGCTGCCGTGTCGGTGGCCATGCGGCGCCAATAGTCCACGTCCAGCGGTTGCTCGCCATCGTGGCCCATCTGCGCGTGGCACATATCCAGGACTTGCTCGGGCGCTCCCTTGACGAAGAGCCATGGCTCGCCGTCACTGTCGCGGTGAAACGTGACCATGAAGCGGTGCTGCGATTCGAACGGGATCGAGTCCAGCCGCGGCCAGGCCTCCTCGCCCAGGTGCTGGGTGAACCCGGTCTTGCCGCCCAGCACGAGCAGCGCGCCCTCGGTGGGGTCGCCCTCGACGCGCCACAGCCCGGCCTCCTGGCGCAGCCGCGCGTCATTGCACAGCACGCCGGCGCGGATGGCCAGGGCCAGCGCCGGATAGTGGTCAGGATCGACGGCATGGCCGTGGGCGCTGATCTCGCCCGCTGGTTCATAGCCCACGCCGCTGACCTCGAAGGCATGGCCCGCGCACACCACGCGCTGCACGGTCATTTCGTTGCGGGTGAGCGTACCTGTCTTGTCGGAACAGATCACCGTCACCGAGCCCAGGGCCTCCACCGCCGGCAGGCGCCGGATGATGGCGTTGTGCCGCGCCATGCGCTGCACGCCCAGCGCGAGCGTGACCGTCATGATCGCCGGGAGCCCCTCGGGGATGGCCGAGGCGGCCAGCGCCACCACCATCATGAACATCTCGGACGCGGCGTGTCCGCGCCACAGGGTGCCCAGCGCGAAGGTTGCCGCNGACAGGGCCAGGATGGCCTGCGCGAGCACGCGTCCGAAGCGGTCCACCTGCCGCAGCAGCGGCGTGGTCAGGCTCTGGATGCCGGAGAGCATCTGGTTGATCTTGCCCAGCTCGGTGGCCGCGCCCGTCGTCACGACGATGCCCGTGGCCTGTCCGTAGACCACCAGCGTGCCCGAGTACGCCATGCCGTAGCGGTCACCCAGCGCAGCGTCCTCAGCCACGGCGGCATCGCTCTTTTCCACGGGCAGGGACTCGCCGGTCAGGGCCGCTTCCTCGACGCGCAGTTCCTTGACGGCGACGAGCCGCAAGTCGGCCGGCACCCGGTCCCCGGACGCGAGCACGACCACGTCGCCGGGCACCAGTTCCGTGGCATCGATCTCGCGGCGCACGCCCTCGCGGACCACGGTGGCGTGTGGCGAGAGCATGGCCCGGATGGCGTCCAGCGCGGACTCGGCCTTGCCTTCCTGGATGAAGCCGATGAGGGCATTGATGACCACGGCCATCATCAGCACGCCCGTATCGACCCAGTGCCCCAGCAGCGCGGTGATGGCCGCGGCAGCCATCATCACGTACAGCAGGATGTTGTGGAACTGCAGCAGCAGCCTCAGCAGCGGTCCGCGGCGTTTCGGTGGCGCCAGCCGGTTGGGCCCATACCGGTCCAGCCGCCGGCGGGCCTCGACCTCGGACAGTCCCGCAGGGCCGGTCTGAAGTGCCTGCTCCGTCGCGGATCGGGACAGCGTGTGCCAGTGGCCGGACTTCGAAGCGTCGTTGCGGTCAACCGTTGAGCGATCATCCGTCATGCGTCAGAGCTTGTCCTTGCCTGGGGTGGAAGACAGGGCTCCATCGAGCCGGCCATTCGTCCACTCTGGCAGAGGAACCTGGCACTCAGGCGAATGTGGACAAGAAAGCTCGGACAGCTTGCACGGTTGTCCCGTACCATGGCCTTTGAGGCATTGCAGGCCCAATCTGCACATTCATGCCGGCGGGTGTGACGAAGTCATTTCATCAACGCACTCGGAGCGTGCCGTGGGACTCTCAGCCGTCCTGCGGTATCTGCTGCGGCAACGCGCCCACCATGCGCGTTGGCCACTGCGACGCAGCGCCGCGCTTTTCCTGGCCCGTGTAGACCGTGAGGTGCGGGAACGGAATCTCGATGCCCCGCTCATCGAAGGCGTGCTTGAGCCGGCGCAGATACTCCCGCCGGACGCTCCACTGCTCCAGGGCTACGCACTTGAAGCGGCAGCGCACGATCACGGCCGATTCGGCCAGGCTGTCCACGCCGGCGATTTCCAGGTCGTCCAGCAGTTTCGGGGCAAAGGCCGCGTCGGCGCGCAACTGCGCGCCGACCTCGCGCATCACGGCCACGACGTCGTCGATGTTCTCGCGGTAGGCCACGCGCACGTCGATGACGGCCTGCGCGAAGCCGCGGCTCATGTTGACGACGGTCGTGATCTCGCCGTTGGGCACGAAGTGCACGTTGCCGTCGTAGTCGCGCAGCCGCACGTAGCGCAGCGTCACGTCCTCGACCAGGCCGGCGTGCGCACCGAGCTTGACCACGTCGCCCTGCCGGATCTGGTCCTCCAGCAGCAGGAAGAAGCCGGTGAAGTAGTCCTTGACCAGGCTTTGCGCGCCGAAGCCCACGGCCAGGCCCACCACGCCGGCTGCGCCCAGGATGGGGGCCACGGAGATGCCGATCTCGCCCAGCACCAGCATGCCCGCGATCAGCGAGATCACCACCGTCGCGAGGTAGCGGCAGACGCGACTCAGCGTCTCGGCGCGCCGCACCGCCTCCCGGTCCAGCATGCGGCCGGCCAGGCGCGAGCGAAAGCCGTGAATGACGCCTTGCAGCACGCGGATGAGCACCAGGCTGACGACGACGATCAACAGCACGCGCAGGCCCACCATCGCCGCGCCGCCCAGCGAACCCCACAGCAACGCGGCCTTGGCCAGCAATTCGTCGGTCATGCATTCGTCTCCATCAGGGTGTCAAGGAAGCTCTGGCGCCACCAGTGCACGTCGTGGCACCGGATCTCGGCCAGCAGCCGTTCGTGGCGCACCTGCCGCTCCTGCAGCGGCATCTGCAGCGCGCGCCGTATCGCCTCGGCCGTGGCCTCGGTGTCGTAGGGGTTGACCAGCAGCGCGTCGGTCAGCTGCTCGGCCGCGCCGGCAAAGCGCGAGAGCACCAGCACGCCCGGGTCGGCCGGGTCCTGCGCCGCGATGAACTCCTTGGCCACCAGGTTCATGCCGTCGCGCAGCGGCGTCACCAGCGCCGCGCGGCTGGCACGGTACAGGCCCGGGATGCGGTTGCGCGCCACGGTGCGGTGCAGGTAGCGGATGGGCATCCAGTCGAGTTCGCCGAAGTCGCCGTTGATGGCCCCGGCCAACCCTTCGAGCTCGCGGCGTATGTCGCCATAAGCATCGACCTCCTCACGCGAGGGCGCGGCGACTTGCACCAGCGTCGCGCTGGAGCGCGTTTCGGGATGGCGCTCCAGCAGCGTGCGCATGGCGCGCAGGCGCTGCGGCAGCCCCTTGGAATAGTCGAGCCGGTCCACGCCCACGAGCAGCCTGCGCTGTGCGTACTGCTCGCGCAGCGTGGCCAGCGTCTTCTGCGCCGGCGCGGCCTGCGTCATCGCCTCGAACTCGGCCACGTCGATGCCGATGGGAAACGCCCCGGCGCGCAACACGCGGTTGAAGGCGCCGAACAGGTTGTCCGAGAGCACTTCGGCGCGCGCCTCGACGGCGAGGTAGCGGTGCAAGTGGTTGAGGTCGGCCTGGCTTTGCAGCCCGACCAGGTCATAGGCGAAGAGCGCGCGCACGAGCCAGTCGTGCGCGGGCAACGCCGCCAGGATCAGCGGCGGCGGCAACGGGATGTGCAGAAAGAAGCCGATGCGCTGCTGGCAGCCCAGCGCACGCAGCTCGGCGGCCAGCGGGATGAGGTGGTAGTCATGCACCCACACCACGTCGTCGGGACGCAGCAGGGAGCGCAGCTGCTGCGCGAACAGGCGGTTCACGCGCCTGTAGCCGTCCAGATGGCCGGCGTCGAACTGCGCCAGGTCCAGCCGGTAGTGGAACACCGGCCACAGCACCCCGTTGGCGTAGCCGCGGTAGTACTGGTCATGGTCGGTACGGCCCAGCACCACGGAGGCCAGCGTCACCGGTCCCGCCCGGTGCGTGCGCACCTGGCCGGCCGCCGCGCTGCCGTCCTCGACGACCTCGGCATCCGCGCCGAACCACAGCCCGCCCGAAGCCGCCAACGCGTCGCCCAGCGCCACCGCCAGCCCGCCGGCGGCCGCGCGGCGCGGGTCGGCCACGCGGTTGGAGACAACCACCAGGCGGCTCATGGCGCGAGCCCCCTGCCGCCACCGGTCTCCAGCCGGTCCACGGCAGCCTCGATCCAGTCCCGCACCTGCCGCGGACCGGCCAGGCGGTACTCGGCCAGCGTCTCGCCCTCGCCCACCTTCACCGTCACGCCGCCGGCAGCCTGCACCGCTTCGAACGCGCTCTCGTCGGTCACATCGTCACCGAAGAACCAGGCGCGCCGGTGCTGGAAGGGCCGCTGCTCCAGAAAGCGCCGCACCGCGGCGGCCTTGCTCGCGCCACGCGGCTTGAGCTCGACGACGAGCTTGCCGCGCTGCAGCGCCATGCCCTCGACGCGCTGCAGCGCATCGTGCATCGCCTGCAGGCACTGCGCCTCAAGCTCCGGCGCCTGCCGGTAGTGCAGCGCAAGCGCGCCGGGCTTGTGCTCCAGGCGCAACCCCGGGAAACGAGCGCACAGCTGCTGCAGCGGCGCAACGGCCACCTTCAGCGCGGGCACCGGGATACGGCGCACATGGCTGTCCAGAGCGCGCCACTCGGCACCGTGCACGCCCGCGGCGCACAGCCTGGGCAGCCCCAGCAAGGCATCGATGTCGGCCAGTGCGCGGCCGCTCACGATGGCCACCGCCCCGCTGAGCTGCTGCGCCAGCCGCTGCAGCAGCGGCGGCAGCGCCGGATCCACCACCACCGTCGCCGGTGTAGGTGCTATATCAACCAGAGTGCCATCGAAATCGAAGAAAAGCGCACAACCACAATCCGGCCATCCCGGACCGGACTCTGCGCCGGGCAATGTTCGCTGCGGGTACATATCCATCACCGCATATTACATTGGTACAAATTTATTTCGAGGGAAGTGACGGATTCATGCCTGGGCTGCCTCGTCGTCGGACCGGCTTGCATCCTGGTGTCGCTGGCGCACACCTTCAACCTTGCGTCGTTTCTGACGCAATGCTTCTGGCTGGGCCTGACGCTGGTGGGCTGGTGGCGCAGCCGGCGGTTGCGGCGATCGGCCTGAAGCCGCCTGCGCACGACGGCCGACTCGGCCGAAAAGAACACCAGCACACCGACACCGAGCGCGACGAGGTAAGGCCGGCCACTTGGCGAGACTGGCAAAGCCTGGACGCTGCGCGCAGTGGCAGGCGTCAGTTGTCCATCAAGCCCATCTGCGCAGGGTTGGCGCTGTGGGTCTTCTTGGCCGCGGCCTTCTTCTTCGCGGACAGGAGGTGATTGCCCAGGGCCCAACGCAGTCGGTCGTTGCTTTGCACCTCCGCAGGAGTCAGAGGGCCCTTCTCACGCTGCAGTTGAGCCTGCAACACCCGGAACACCCGCGTGCGGGCGAAGGCAGCGCGCACTTCGGCTTGCCGCGCCTCGTCCAACGACAGGTACTGCGTGAAGCCCTTTTCGCCGTCGCGCTGGTAGCCGAGCTGCAGCGGATCAGGCGCGGCGTCCTCGGAGGCGCCAAGCGCGCGCGCAATGCCCGGCGTTGGCCCAGGAGCTGCCGCCACGGGCAGCGCAGCCAATTCGTCGCGCTCGGCCTCGGGCACGGTCCAGCCTTCCTGGAGCGCCTTCATGAACAGGCGTCCCGGCAGCTTGACCTTCTTGCCGCCCCGCTTCATGCGGTGGCGGACGAAGTCGATGGCGGCCTGGATGCGTTCTGGGGTGTATTCCTCGGCATTCATGGTGATGGCCTGCAGGTCCACCGTGCCGATGCCGAACTCACCCCGAAGCACCTGGTAGATGGTCCGGCGGGTTTCGGTCTGTCGCAGGGACTGGACCATCTTGCCTTCCTGTTCCTTGAACTGGAAGCGCAGGTGGGTCACCTTCTTGGACCCGGGAGAAGACTTGGTTTCGACCTCCACGTGGAGGTCGGAGAGCTCGTTGATCTGGCCCACCGCAACGAGCAGCGCGCGGCGGCGAAATTCCGGCCAGGCTTCCATGAACTTGGCGTCATCCGCGCCGGTCCACTTGCGCGCTTCCTCGACCGTGAGCCATTCGGTAGGCGAGCCGCGGAATGCCACGGACTTGAGCTTCTCGTACAGGCTGTGCGCGAAGACCGAGGTGAACGCCGAGGTCGTGCGCAATGACAAGAAGGTAAAGCCCTGCGGGTTCTTGTGCAGCTTGCGGATGGCCGGGTCGAATTTGAAATAGACCTTGCCACCGGCCACGCCCACGATGCCGACCAGCGGGATGGAAACGAATTCGTGGCTGGTACTGCCGTTGGGCCGTTCGCGCCTGACGACCACACTGGCCTTCTGCGCTTCGCGCAGCGCGTCGTTGAGGTGCTTGTGGTTGCGACTCTGGTAGTTCAACAGGAACTTGAACAGGTCCACATCGCACTCGAACTCGACCACATCGACCGGCGCATCACACGCCAGGTAGTTCATGACGTTGAGACCGCGTCGAGTCAGCACCCCGATGCCGGCGACGTCCACGAAGATGTTGTTCTTGGGAAACGCCAGGTCCTGATCCGCATCGGCAATGGTCGCTAGGCGACCCTTTCGGCCAATGGTTTCCTCAAATAGTTGCAGGGCGTACTGCTCGCCGGCGGCGTCCTTGATGGGTTTGGGAACAGGCATCGAAACCGGCATGTGGGCTGTTCAAAAGGTGCGCAAGGCTATCGTCCATCATGACTATTCGTCAATTGCCATGGTCATTTTGTTGCGTGCTTGCAGACAGGTTTCCCCATGCGTCGCACAGAAACAGTCAGCATGCCCTCTTGAAAGGCCCTGCGAGCACAAAAACAGTCAGGATGCCTGTGGAAAACCGCCAATTGCCATTCACCGTCAACAACTTGCGCGGCTCCGCACAAGAACGGTCAGCTTTCACAAGCTTGGTCATGATGCCGCACAGAAATGGTCATGTAGCCGCACAGAAATGGTCAGTTTGGCTTTCACAAGAATGGTCATGATTGGCACAAGAATGGTCATGATGGTGCTTTTTGGGCACAAAAACAGTCAGTTTTGCAGTTCTAAGTCGTTGATTCGCAAGGAATTTTTGAGCGTCGAATGCTGGCTGGCTTTTAAAGTATTTAACAGGCTAGCTAGCAAAGCATGAGATTGGCCTGAGACACCGGTTGTCAGAAACGATCCTCCAAAGCGGTCTTCGGTCTTCGGTCTTCGGTCTTCGGCTATTGGCAGTTGTGTGTCCCGCTGTTTTTATGCGCTCGAGCGCCGACAGGACTGCGCGCTGCCGTGCGGGTAGACGGGGCCGGTGCTTCGCCAAAGCCGGTAAGGCCTCTGCAACTGCCACGCTGACCGTGGCCGGGCGATGCTGACCGTTTTTGTGCATCCGCTCTTCACCACACGGGGTAACGGCGTGATGTCCTCTCGTGCGAAAGGCGGCCCATGGACTTGTGATACAGGCTCGGCATGGAACTTCCCCCACCGCATTGCCTGGAAACATGACCATTTTTGTGCGGGCGTCTGCGCTGAACCGTTGCCGGGGAGCATGGTTGCCAGTCCAGGCAAGAGCACATGCGTTTCAATCGGCGCTGCGGGTGAGGGAAGGCAGGTTCAACGGAGCCATCACGATCATTCTTGTGCCGTTCTCGTGCCGGTTAGGTGTTCCGCCAGCGAGCTGATAGGCCGCCAGGTGAGTGGTGGGAACGTCAACCGGTGAGCTGCCCTTCGGTTGGGCAGCTGCATCCTGATCATTTTTGTGCGGTACCCCGGCTGGGCACGAATGCCGGCACGGTACGCGTAGGCTTGATCTGGTTGGCATGCATGTCAGCCCCAGAAAAAGACAGGCACCACAAGACCGATCCTGACCATTTTTGTGCGGCGCTGGCCGGTCGCTCGCGGCAATGATGACTATTCTTGTGCGGAGGCCCAGGTCTGCACTGGACGCGCCGATCTCGCCGACGTCAGCCTCTGCCCCGTGCGCAACGCGCACGAACGCGTCCTACAAGGGGGCGGCTGCACAAAAACAGTCAGGTTGCCGTCCGTGATTAGGTGGAATGAGCCGGCTGCGGCACAAAAACAGTCTTGACCCTGGCGGTGCGCTGCCTGTCGTCGGCATCCCGCACAAAAATGGTCAGTTTGGTGGCGCGTCCGCCGCCTTGACTTCCAGGCCAACCTCGCGCAGCAGCTGCTGCAGCCGGGTGTGCAGTGCCACCGCGGTGCTCTGGCCCTGGGCGCCGGGCTTGAGCTTGAGCTGCAGCACGCCGGTGTCGAAAAGTTTGACCTCGCCCTTGAGAGCTCCTTCCACCAAGGTCACGGCCAGGGACTTCTGGCGCGCCTTGGCCGTGGGTACCGGCTCCGCAGCTTGCTGGTTCTCGTCGCCGAGCATCGCTTCCAGCCTGCGCACGGGCATCTTTTCCCGAACGATCTGCTCGACGAGTTTCAGCGTGTCCGTGAGGTTGTTCGAGCGCCTGTGGTGGCGTGCGACCAGGTACGCCGTGGAGCGCTTGAAGTTGGCCTTGAACATTTCCTGCAGCAGCGGGCGTGGCAGCCGGCCGATGGTGGTGAACTCGCTCACGCGCGTAGCACTGCCCAGGCCGAAGCGATGGGCCAACGACTCGCCCGGCGGCAGCGCCCTCTTCTCGGTTTCGCACCGGTCCAGGAACTCGGTCAGGCGAACCGCCATGTCGAACACCGTGATGGCGCAACGCTTGTCGTTCACCTCGCGCGCCAGTACGGCCTCCTCCTCCTCGGTCCGGCCGGGTTGGACGATCTCGACGCGCATCGTCGGCTTGCCCAGCTCGCGCAGAAGCTTGCGACGCGTGTGTCCTTCCCGCAGCGTGAGCTTGGAGGCTCCCGGCTGGGGCAGCAGGGCCTGGCCCAGTTGCTGCTGTCCGTGCTGCGCCAGTGAGGCCTTGATTTCGGACAGACGGATTTCATCGAAGAAGACGCGGGGCTGGACCGGGCTCTCCAGGAGATCGTCAAGATTCACCTCCAGGCACATGCCGACCTTCAGCGGCATGCCCGGCACGTAACGCTGCAGTGACACGTTCGAAGCCGTCCCTTCGGCCGGCAGCACCAGTCCGGCCGCAGGATGGCCCTGCACCAGTGCAGCCGCCTGGGAGCTGCCGTCCGCGATGGCGGCCTGGACGGTTGTTGCCTCCACGGCCTTGGCTTGCGCGAAACGATTGGACCGTGCTGCAGCGGCACCACCCGCTACGCCCCGCTGAATGTTCGCCAGCAGCTTGCTTTGCATCGGGCTGGTCTTTGATACGGGCTGGGATGCCCCGCCCGCTTCCTGGTCGGGATTCCTCTGTTCTTGCGTCATCAGTTTTCCCCGGTGGTCGCTTCGACCTGCTTTCCGGCAGCGCGTGCAGGCGCCTTGCGCGGAGCCGTCTTCCTGGCCTTCTTGGTCGCGACAGGCTTGGACGCCGCCGGCTCGGGAGCGCCCATGGGTTCCATGCCCATCAGCTTGAGAATTTCGTCGCGCAGGTTTCTGAAGGATGTTTTCGCAACTTCATCCTTGTACTGGGTGACCGGCAACCCGGCTGGCGAGTTGTTCCTGAACGAGGATCGCCACGGCGTGCGCGTGCGCAAGGCTTCCAGCTGTGCTGCGCCGGGGACGACGGACCTGATCGCCTTGTTGATCGCGTAGTCGCCATCCTTGGTGAAGAGGATGCGGGCATCGAGGGTGCGGCCCAGCTCCTTTTCCAGCTCGTGAAGCTCGTGAGTGAAATCGAGCGTGGACTTCATGTCGTCGTAGGCGGAGTCCACGGGCACCACGATCAAGTCGGCGGCGACCACGGCGGCACGGGTGGCCGGAGCGCCCTTGCTGGGCGGGCCGTCAATGACGATGAAGTCGTACTGCGGGTCCAGGGCCTCCAGCAGCTCGCCCAGCGACACCTTGGCTTCGGACAACGACACAGCCTCGGCGGGAAAGCTGTCTCCACGGCTGAGGTAGTCCACCGCGTTGTTCTGCGGGTCGGCATCGACCACCACGACCCTGGCGCCAAACTCGCCCAGCATCGCCGCCAGATGGACGGTGGTGACGGTCTTGCCTACGCCGCCCTTTTGGTTGGCAACCGCAACGATCTTGGCCATGAGATTGTCTGCCCGTTAAGGAAGGAAATCGGAAACGGGCGCTAATCTAAGTAGTCAGATTTTTTTTGTCAAAAAAGTTGTTGCGTATTTTCACTCCGAGGTGACATTGATTTGACGGTATCCCCAGGCATTTCCCTTTGCTGACGAACAGGGGGCAAAGAGCATGCAGCTGGCCGGCGTCCCAGCTCTGGCACGACTGGCTCATGACGCTGCCAGGTCTGAACCGTACTGCGATTCCCACGTGAGAACCGGCTCTCCTATTCGGCGTTGCCTGGGCGTCGCCACCATCGCACGCGCCGCTTCAACATTCCCTCCGTTAAATGCGCTGGTCTTTGACAGCAGGACCCCACGCGCGCACCACCGGCACTGGGCAGGACGGGAGTACCGGCCCATGGGCCCGTTGCGCGCAGTCTGTCGGTGACCTTGGCGTCCCGGGGCCGACGCTTCGCGCCAAAGGCATCCTCTGTGGGCGTTGAATCTGGAAGCTGGCTTGGTTGCTGGACAGTGTTTGCAAGATGGCGTGGCCGCGTGAGGCGCCGCGACGTGCGCGGAGCGCAGCACTGTTGGCCTGCCCTGCGACGGGGCGGCTGTCTCTGGCGGGGCAACCCGAGTCCGGGCAAGGTGGAGGCCTTCACACCAGAGTGATGAACCTGCCGGCCTCACGATGACCAACGGCATGCTGACGTTGTTTGGATCGACCGAAAGCGACACGTAACCGAACCAGCCGGCGAAGAAGGGTTCACTGCATGGATCAGCGTTGCAGGGACTCTGGCGTGGCCCAGGGTGCCGATCGGAGGCTTCTCCAGATTGTGAATCGGCGGCTCGCGTGGCTCACTGCCCAGGAAGGCCAGGCTGCGGTGCGGCAGCTCAGCAAGGTCTTTGGATTCCCACGTGGGAATCCAAGCGGACTGCAGGAAGCCATTCATACTGCATGTGCCCGTAGTCGTCACTGCGAGGGGTTGGGACTGCAGCAACGTCCGGGGCAAGCATTTCTCCAGACGACTTGATGGACGCGCATGGCTGTTGCCAAGCAACAGCCCGCCCGGACTGCTCGCCGCTCCAGCATTGGCCTGGGACTGAAGGCACGGCATTCCTGTCGGGCCCGGACGAGAAAAGGCGGCGTGGCAAGCGGTGATTCCCACGTGGGAATTCCCGTTGGGCATGCCCCCCGCTGTGGTGGCTTGGATTTCCCTTCGAATGTTCCTTCGCCCTTTCCAAGCCGTGGCTGGTTTAGGACGACGGATCACCAGGCTTGCTGCAAGCACTCATGCTTGCAGCGGCGCCAGTACGTCAGGGGACCGATCCTCCGCTCTCGATAACCACTACGCGAAGTCGAGAAGCGTCAACGCACGGTGGAGATGTACCGATCCAAAGATGAGCCGATCGAAAACCCAGATTGCTGCGGCCCAGCAGGCCGCCACAACGAAGGAGTCGGCGCGGCCGGATTTCCATAAATTCAGCGAGTGGCGCGACCAGAGAATCGGAATGCCCAGGGGATTGGGCCAGTCGATGAGCAGGTGTATCAGTCCGCCAACGGCAAATCCGAGCAGTGGGGCGCACCACCATTGGGTTTGGATCCCGGCATTCGCTCCATAAAGCAGACCTGTCCAGGCTGGGACCCAGTGCGTGATCGTGCGGTGGGTGCACCAGCGCTTTCCCTTGCGCCAGGGAACAAGCTCCAGCCAGTCCGGCGCAGTACCACCCAGGTAACCAGCGAACACCGCCGCCAAGGCCCATGCGTGATACGGCCCCGCCGCTCCCCGATGCAGAACCCACGCCGCGGCGGCGATTCCCGCTGCCCACCCAGTCAATTCATGTGCCTGCCGCGACGCCAAAATTGCCAAGTCCAATTTAAAAGATTATTGATTTTAGATTGACGCCAGCATGTGCTCACTTGTGATCGAGAACCGGTCGAGCAGGTATTCGCGCGTGCCTTGGGAAGGAGCGGGCTGGATTCAAGACGCTCAGACAAGATGGCCGCGCGGTGCGCGGGCCGCCATGCAATTCAATCGCCATCGAGGCTTGTGCAAGCGGCGCAGTGGCGGAGCGTGCGCCCCGCTTTCAAGTGAGCTGCTTCCAGAGTTTTTTCATTTCTTTCGCCACACGGTGCGACTCGGCGTGCACGTATTGCGAGGTGGTCGAAAGGCTGGCATGGCCCAGCAGCGCTCCCACGACATCCAGCGGCACGCCGGCGGCCACCGCGGTGCTGGCACTGGTGTGGCGCAGCCAGTGGGCGGAAGCAAGGCGTAACCGCTGTGCACCGACACGGTCCTTGCCTTCAAGCCGCTGCGCGACACGCTCGAACAAGCGCTGCAGGTCGTCGTGGATGGTCTGCGGCCGCACGCCATCGCCCTTGAACGCTGGCGTGCCATCGGGCAGCGCGGTCACGGTCTCGATGGCTCCATTGGCGTCCACCACATCCATGCGGCCGGCGCTGGGTAGCTTCAAGAAAAGGTCGTCCACCTTCCCGATGAGATAGGTGCCGGGCGGTACGTCCTCCAGTTCGGCCGGCAGCCCGCGCGCGCTCAGATACGATTTCAGCGCCTCCACCAAATCCTCAGGCAGCGGCACTTCGCGGTGCTTGGCGCGTTTGCCGACCACGTGCAGCACCCAGCCGCCATCGCCCTGCTGCGACGGTGGAATCCACTCCAGGTGATCGCGCCGTGCAGCAGCGAGTTCCGAGATGCGCAGACCGGTCGAAATCAGAAAGCGCAGCACGAGCGCCGTGCGGCGATTCCGCCCCCCTGGCTCCAGTACCTGCAGTTCTTCCAGCACGGCCTTGAGCGCCGGTGTAGGCAGCGTGCGCGCCAGCACGCGGTTGCGCTTGGCCCGGTCGTGCTCCAGTCCGCTGGTGTCGGCCGCCACGGTGGACGCTGCGACCTTGCGCGCGGCACCCTGGATGCGCACGCCGGCAAACGGGTTGGTGGTGGTGTAGCCGGTGGAAATCAGCCACTCGAAAAGGCCGTGCAGGATGACCAGGGCCTGCTTCTGCGACGAGGCCTTGAGCGGCCCGGCAAAGGGCCGCCACAGCGGCGCGAAGCGCGGAACACCCTTGGATCCGATCCACTGCGCCGCTGGTTGGGGATTGGCAAGGAAGTCCCGATAGGCCAGCGCGTCGTCGAGCGTCAGCGAGGTCATCGCTTTCTTGTGCTGCAGCACGCACCACAGCAGTAGCCGCTCCGCCTCCCGCCGGTAGGCCGCCTGCGTATGCTCCGATGACTTGGTGGAGAGCCAGGTGTGAATCGCGTCGTAGTCGTTGCGTGCGGCGATGGCGCAGCGTTCCACCGGGGCGCGGAAGGTGCCGTGCTCCCCGCTGAGGTCGAAGGGCACATGCAGCCGCTCCAGCGGCACCACGGCCAACTTCTTGCGCGCCAACGTGGTGGCCGCGGTAAGCCCGGTGCCGGATGGCAGCGCATCCGGAGCTGGCAGGGCAGGGACGGCCGATGCGGCAGTAATGGGACCCAGGTGAGCTTCGATGAAACGGCGGATACGCTGTCCCTTGCTCTCGCCAACGCCCGGGATGCCGGACCACCAGCGCCTCGGCACGGAGCGGATGCGGTCCACCACTTGCGCCACCGTGAAGAGGTCTGCCCGGTGCAGCCGGTCCGTGATGGCGGGTGCAAACCAGGCAGCCAGCGGTGAACCCAGTGTCAGGTCTTCACCGACGACGCCCTCCAATGCAGTGATGAGCTCCAGTTGCCGCTCCACCAGCCGCGCACGGCGCCGGGCTGCCCGCCGCGCCGCCTCCAGGCCCTGCGCCTGTCCGTACTCGGCTTGGTAGAGATCCAGCAACTCCTGCTGCGAGTGGAAATCGGCGTCGAAGCGCTTGGCAAATTCCTCCAGCGAGGGGACACCTTGGGGTTCGCGGATCAGTGCAGCCTGGCGTGCAAGCGTGGAAGCTCCTTTCAGTCCGGCACGCCGTGCCGCTGCCGCCAGTTCGTCAAGCGTGCGTTGCAGCCGCTGACGTGCGATGCGCAAGTCCAGGCTGGCTTCACCATCGATGCCAGCGAGGTATCGCTCGGCCAAGACGCGCAGTTCCAATCCTTGTACCCAGCCTCGTGCCAATGCCAGGTGAGCACGCGTCAAGCGGTCGCGTAACAGGGAAGAGTTGGAAGCGGACATAGGAGGCAGGGGCAACACCGGGGCACGAAAAATCCCGTGGCGCGCTTCAGTTTAGCGATCGGCCAAGGCATGCCAGACGATTGAGCAAAATTTTTATTGAAGAAGATTAGTGAACGTAATCAACACTAGGCACCGCTAATCACGTCAGTGCTGGTTTCCTGTGACCGCTCCCACAACTAAATCTGGCCCCATCCTTCAACTAAATCTGACCCTACTGCTCCTGCACCAGGGCAACCGCTCAACGGACGCCTTCGCAAGCCAGGGCAACGGTACCTCGGCAGTGCTTGCCGGAGCCGTAGGGGCCGCAGCGGGCGTCCTGATCAGGACTGCGAGGCGGCGAAGGCCTGGGCCATTTCCCGCGCGCGCTTGGTGTCGTCGCCATGCAGGTAGGTCGAGGTGGTGGCGATCGAGGCGTGGCGCAAGTTGTCGCGCACGGTGGTGAGCTCGGCGCCGCGCTCAAGGGCGTGCGTGGCATGCGTGTGGCGAGTCCAGTGGGGGCTGGCGCGGCGCAGCTTCTCGGCCAGCTGCGGGTTGTCGCCCTCGATGACGCCGGCGGCCGTGGCGAAGAAGCGCCGCATCAGCGCCCACAGGCGCGCCGTCGTGATGCCGCCGGCCTCGCCGGCCAGGCGGCCCACCAGCGGCGTGTCGGGCGCCCAGCGCGCGGGCGTCACGGGCAGGGCGCGCTGCACCAGGTAGCGCTCCAGCGCCGTGAGGGCCAGCGGCGGCAGGGCCACCTTGCCGGCCTTGGCGCCCTTGCCCACGAGGTGCAGCCACGACTCCTGCCGCGCGTCAGTCTCGATGGCGCCCAGCGTGGCGCCTACCAACTCGCTGGCGCGCAGCCCCGAGGCGTAGGCGAAGTCCAGCACGAAGCGCAGCCGCTGCGCCGCCGGCGCGCTCCAGCCGTAGGACCACTCCAGACCGTCGGCAATGACGCGCAGCAGCCGCCACTCGGCCTGCGAGAAGCCGCGCGCGGCGTCCAGCGGCGCCGTCGATGACGCGCCGCGCACCTTGAGCCCGGCGAAGGGATTGGCCAGCACGTAGCGCTGCTCGACCAGCCAGCGGTACAGGGCGCCCAGCACCGAGAGCGTGTACTTGATGGAGCGCGCCGACAGCGCTCCGGCGAACGGCCGCCACTCCTGCGAATGGCGCGGGCGCGGCGGCCCAATCCAGCGCGCCGCGGGCGCGGGCCGGCGCAGGAAGGCGCGGTAGGCGGTGGCGTCCTCGGTCGCCAGCGATGACAGCGCCTTGCCGCGCTCCAGCACCGCCCACAGGATCAGCCGCTCGGCCTCCTTGCGGTACGCGCGCCGCGTGGCCTCGGACTCGTGGCGCTGCAGCCAGGCCTGCACCGCGGCGTAGTCGTCGCGGGCGTCGAGCGCGCAGCTCTCGCGCGGGGCACGGAAGCGCCCCTGCGAGCCGTCGAGCTCCTGCGGCAGTGCGATGCGCTCCCAGGGCTGCACGTCCGTGGACGGTGCCGCCACCAGCGCGCGGGCGCGCTCGGTGAGCTCGGGGTGCGTGGCGAAGAAGGCTTCCACCTGGCGCGCGCCGGTGGCGCCCAGCCCCGGCACGGCCGTCCACCAGCGGCGGCGGCGCGGTACGCGCACCGTCAGCGCCGCCAGCGTGTCGATGCCCGCGGCCTGCAGTGCGGCGGCGATGCGCGCGGGAAGCCAGTGCTCCACCCGGTCGCCGATGAGCGGCTGCGGCGGGGGCAGGGTGCGCCGCGTCTCGATGGCCTGGGCCACGGCGCGTGCGTGGGCGGCGTCGCCACGATGCTCCACGGCGAAGGTCTGCGCCAGGTCTGGCCGGTGGCGCGAGCAGGCCAGGCGCTGCAGCCGCCGGCGGATGCCCCCGAGCACGCCGCGCGCTGATGAGCCGTCCTGCAGCGCCTGGGGCAGGTACTGCTCGACCGCCGCGCGAGCGGACAGGCCCGCGTGCCAAGCGCGCAGCGCCGCCAGGGCCGCGGCATCGGGCAACTCGTCCATCCTGGCCGGGGTGCCGGGCGTTTTACGCGGTACAGGTTTGCTCACCCAAGGATGCTACTGTGATAGGAAGACTTATCTCGATAGTTGCATTCCTGTGCAAGCCTGGTGCATGCCGAGCGGGTCAGCTGGGTGTGCGGGCGTGGGGGTGTCCTGCGTGCCGCAAGGCCTCATCCACCCACGTGAAGAGCCCCTCCGCTTCCGGCGTCGCGGCCCGGGGGTGGCCGATGCGAAGTCCCGCTTCGTCGAGGTAACGCATCGCCGTGGGCCAGTCACCGCATGACCAGTGGCGCCCGTGTTCGCGAATGCGCTGGATCTGCTCGCGCAGCCGCCTGGTGCCCCGGTGTTCCATGAACTCGGGCGTGACCGGCACCGCGTGCAGCCGTGCCTCGTGGCCGGCGCTGCCGTGGAGCCTGGCGTGATGGCGCATGCCCGCGCGCAGCGCCTCGATGGCCTGCCCGGGCGTGTCGCCCAGGGCCTGCATGGCCACCGTGCAGTGCCGCGCGACGATGTCGCCGCCCGCGGTGAAGAGCCAGAAGTGCGGCCGCACCGCGGCGATGCCCAGCAGCCGGTGGCGCCGGAACGCACCGTGGCAAGGGACGCGCGAGGGGGCAACGAACCAGCCGTCACGCGCGGTCCAGGTCATGCATGGGCCCTGGCAGGCGTGGAGCAGGCGCTTGAGGGGTTCTTCGGTGGCGGCACGCCGGCGCTGCGCCTTGTCGAGCCGGGGCGGCAAGCGCATCGCGGTGCCGCTGGCGGTGATGCCCACGAACCGCAGCCGGGCGTCGGCGTCGATGGTCACGGCGCCGGCGCACAGCTGCGAGAGGCTGCAGCAGTTGAGGCTCCAGTCGGCCACTCCCGTGCGCGCCGCCATGACGGCGCGGCTCAGGGCCTGTCCCCACAGCGTGGACAGCATCAGGGCGGCGGCGTGGTACTCCAGCCATTGGCGCTCGCCGTCGTCGAGCCGTGCGCACGCGGCTGCCGCTTGGCTGGCATGGTCGAGCACCAGGCGTTCGCGGCGCAGCCGTATCGGGTCCGGGCCGGCCACCGTACGGTACGGCCAGCGCCGCTGCTCGACGTTCTCCTCGACCTGCCGTGCCCACAGGAGCTCGGCCAGCGACAGCACGGCACGCGGCTGGCCGGCGAGCAGCCGGGCGATGTCCAGCAGGTTGCCCGACTGCCTGAACCGGGCGACCCAGCGCTCGCTGCGGCCCACGACGTGGCGGCGCAGATGGCGCGCCATGGCCCGGTAGACCACGTCGATGGTCTGTGCGCTCGTGCGTGGCTGGGGTGGTGAAGCGGTGCGCACGCCGCCCATGGCAGCACGGGGGCGGTGCCAGACCACGGCCGTGTAGGCCGCTGGCCCGGGCGGCTGCAGGAAGCACGGCGGGTAGTCGATGCCCAGCGCGCTGCACCACTGGGCGGCGCAACGGCCCCACGTGGCGTCATCGCCCTGCTGGTCGGACGCGTCAGGTTGCCGCAGCGTGAGGACGGCGGCGCATTGCTGCAGCCAGCGCACGACCGGCTCCAGCGCCGCGGTCGCGCAGGCCTGCAACGTCGGGCGCCGGCACGTCTGGGGCGTGAAGAAGGCAAGGGCGCCGCAGGGGCAGCAGCCGGCGCACAGACAGTCGTGCGCCGTGAACCGGGCGTTGAAGCCGCGGCCGCAGTGGCAGCGGTGGCGCAACGGCACACCATGGATCGGACAAGTTCCCAGCAGCCGCAACGACAGCAGCGCGCTGTGGTAGCCCGCGGCCAGGCAGGCCGGGCAGATGCGCATGCCCGGTGTGAAGAGCGAGCGCATCCACGGCGCGGCATGGCCCATGTGCGACCAGGCCAGGGCCTGCGGCGTCTCGCCCAGCAGCCGCTCCAGCGCCTGCGTGTCGATGGCACCGCCCTCGTTGTGCAGGAGTTCCGGCGCCGGACTGCGCTTGGCCCAGATCACGGGCGTGAGCCGCTGCAGATCGATCAGGTGCAGCCGGTTGAGCGCGGCAACGCGCCGCAGCGTGTGCCACAGCGAGGCGTAGGGCAGGATCGTTCCCGGGTACCAGGTCAGCCGCGCGGTGGCGTTCATGGCCATGTCGGCCTTGGCTGCGAGCGCAGCCGCGGTGCCGCCGCCGACACCATGGCCATGAGGGTGCGGTGCCCGCAGCCCTGCACGATGGCGCGCCAGGACGCGGCCGAGGTCACCTCGCGTGGCCGCGCGCCGCTGGCCAGGCGCAGCAGCACGTGGCGGCAGGCCTGCGCCACGGTCTTCATCGGGAACTCGGCCGGGCCGGCGTAGCGCGCGGGCAGTTCCTCCTGCATGGCGGCCATGAGCGCGCCGGCCTGGTCGCGCATGCGCAAGCCCTCGCTCCAGGCCTGGGGCGCGATCCCGGCCGTGTAGGACAGCCCCGAGCCCGCGGGCCACTCGGTGCCCTCGTCGTAGCCCGACATCACGTAGGCCAGCTCCTCGACACTGCGCACGCCGTGGAAGGGGCGCGCATCCAGCATGAAGCGCGCGGCCACGTGCGCGCCGCCCGAGAGCGCCATGCCCGTGGGTTCTTCGAAGAACTGCAGCGACGCCACCGAGAACACGCACAGCCGCGTGCGCTGCTTCTCCAGCAGGCTGTGCAGCTCCACCAGCCACAGCCACTCGCGCTGCGTCATGCCCTGCGCCTCGTCGATGACCAGCACCATGAAGCG
>Ga0065721_10004736_pt1 | contig 31018 bp, 22 predicted proteins | sample Mesricmetagenome_FD_59108 | JGI IMG/M metagenome (GOLD analysis project Ga0065721, IMG submission 59108) | Mesophilic microbial community from rice straw/compost enrichment Sample: eDNA_1 v2 (version 2) | ecosystem: Engineered > Solid waste > Grass > Composting > Bioreactor | place: USA: Davis...
AAAAATGGNTCAAACGAATAATGACGGCTTACAGGGAGGCTATCCCTGCGCCGTCATTGTTCGTTTTCCGTCGATTGCCGCTTTCTTGAGCAGATTATGGGCAAGCGAAAGCCACCCGACCTCCAAGCTCACTTTTGGCAAGCCGCGAAGCAGGAAGCGCCGGAATCCCCGGTTATTCTTTATTTGTCCAAATACGCTCTCCGGTTCAATCATCCGCTTGACGGCTAGCGCATACCCTTCTTCACTCCGGAGTTTCTCCCTCGCTTGCTGCTTGTACTGCAAATACTTCAAACTGACACTGATCTCTCTGTTTCCTTGTGCTTTCGTGCAGGCACTCCTCAGCGGACAACCCTCACAACTCGAACTACGGTAATGCCGCTTCCGAATCTCATATCCACTTTCGGTTGTCTCCTTGCTCTCATAACGAAAATGTAACTCCCGCCCTGCCGCACATGTCCACGTATCCTCTTCTTCATGATACGTCCAGTTATCTAGCTTGCTGATGTCGTGCTGCCACGCTTTGGTTTTCTCTTTATGGTACGTGCTGTACTTGACCACGCTTTCGATCTGCTCGCCTTCCAGATAGGCGTAGTTTTCTTCTCCACCATATCCAGCGTCTGCAATGACCGTTCCCGGCAGCTTGCCAAGAGCCGTTTTGACTTTCTCTAAATGAGGGATGAGGCAGCGCGTGTCCGTTGGACGTTGATGCAGGCTGTAACCAATGATGAATTGCTCTTCCGTACCGATTTGCACATTGTAACCGGGCTTTAATTGGCCATTGCGCATATGATCTTCTTTCATGCGCATGAAGGTAGCGTCCGGATCTGTCTTACTGAAGCTGTTGCGATTCCCCAGCACTTTACGCTGGCTCTCGTACTTTTCCAGTCGAGGCAGAAGATCCTTGCGGAGCACCCGAACGGCTCGCTTGAGCGGTTTATTTTTGGGCTTTTCTTTCAACCTCGCCTCCAATTGCAGCGTGGCTTCTTCCAGCTTTTCGCTTGTGATCTGCGCGGCTTCCCCCAGTTCCGGGAGGTCATGTCCGGCATGCTCGGATTCCTCTTGACGCTCGGACTCAGAGATGGTGTGGAACAACGCCTGCACCTTCTCCTGGAGTTTGGCTTGCTGTTTAACGACAGCCTTGCCCCAGACAAAGGTGTAGCGATTGGCATTGGCCTCAAGCTTAGTCCCGTCTACGAAATAGTGATCCAGCTTGACATAGCCCGATTCGACGAGGAGTTGCAGGATGGCTGTGAAAACGGTCTCGAGAACGGGCTTCATGCGCTCCGAACGAAAACGGTTGATGGTGCGGAAATCCGGGCGCTGTCTGCCGGCGATCCACATAAACATGANGTTCTCGCGGACGGCCTTGGCGATTTGGCGAGAGGAGTAAATACGCTGNGTGTAAGCGTAAATGATGACTTTGGTAAGCATCTTGGGATGGTAGCTATCTCTTCCGCCACCAGGGTAGGCGGAAGCAAAGATCTTGTCGTCCAGACGATTGACCGCCTCGTTGACGACACGAACGAGATGCTGAGGAGGGATGTCTTCCTCGAGATCCATTGGCAGGCAAAGTTGGTCCATGGTATAGTGAATGTACAAAGAAACCGTTCCTTTCGTAGATGGTTGGTGGTACTTCTATTCTACCAAAGGACGGTTTCTTTGCGTTTTGAAGTCACGAAATTTTCTTTTAAGAAGCGATACAAACAGAGGGCATGTGTCTCCTAGAGGAGCGAAGCGATTGCTTTTGCCGACGTGAAATCCCCTTGCTACGGGGTTACCAAATCCGATTTCACGGCGGCACCAGCAACCGGCAGGAGACACATCCCTACAAAATCTAAATCGCTAACTAAAAGACAGAGGCCGTCCATAAGTCTATGACTTATGGGACGGCCCCTATCTAAAGAATAATCGCACGATGGTTCCGCTTCGTTTTATTGCAGAGGCGTTTGGCTGCGATGTCAGTTATAGCAACAATGCAGTAACTGTCGAAACCAAGCCATTGATAATCGATGATGTGACGGTGAAAGCATTGCAACAAGAATACTACCTGACTATGGGCAGCGCAGTAAAGCAAATCAATGGGAATACCTATAATGAAGCAATATATAATATTTTTGTAGAAAACAAAGGCAAGCAAGTCGAAGCACCCTCTAATTTATCCCCGAGTAGTCTCCCCAACCCTGGCGACTACTATAAAGCTGGACAATATGACTTTTTAGACCTTGAAGGGGACAGCATAAAACGGTTTGACATTTATTCTTTAGCTAGATCCCTACCGGCTGTTGGGGACCCTGAAGTTTTGATTTATGAAGCGAATGAAAACCAATGGTATATGTTTAACTACACCGCAAGTCTGGAGATTTTGCAGTTAATTGATACAGCCTTAAAGAACGGGTTTCTAAAGGAGATCAGCAATACAGCTCCTTAACACTTCGTTTGAAAATTCACTTTCCCTTCCAAGACTGCTTGCAAAAACTTTTTGGATTTGCTCAATCTCTTCTGGATCTCTTCCATTTCTTCGATTTTTCGTTCGACCATTTTCTTCTTCGCCTCGTACGATAAATCTAGTTGTTGATTGACTAGCAAACTTATCTCCTCAATAGAAAAGCCTACGGATAAAAGCGACTTTACATCGTCAAGAAAATCGACGACCTCCTCCGAATAAAACCGATAATTGTTTTCGTCTCTTCTAACGAATGTGTCCGGAATAAGGTTTTTGCGTTCATAAAATCTCAGTGTCGATATGGGCAGACCCGTTATTTTGGAAACCTCGTTAATTTTCATATTAGGACCTCTTTAGCCATTGCTATAAACCTAGGTTTATAGTTCATAATGCGAACATGATAACGAATGACATGCCCCATGTCAAAAAATCAACGTTATCCGAAGGAGAGATTTCATGTTTACCCATATCAAAAATAACGATTTCGCCGGCATCGTCAAAGGACGGCGCTCCGTGCGTCATTATGACGAGAATTTTAAAATATCGAAAGAAGAAATGAGCGAGATGATCGCGGAAGCCAGTTTGGCTCCGTCCTCCGCGAATATGCAGCCATGGCGCGTAGTGGTGGTCGATACTCCGGAAGGAAAAGAGAAACTAAGGCCTCTTGTGCGTTTCAATACCGCGCAAAACGATACTTCATCGGCGATGTTATTGATTTTCGGCGATACCGAAAGCTATGTGAATGCGGAGGAAATTTACAATGCGGCCGTGGAGCAAGGCAAAATGCCAGCTGATGTGCGCGATAGGCAGCTCGAAACCATCCTAACGATGTATCCGACTCTGCCGAAGGAACTGAAAGTCGAAGTCGCCAAAATCGATAGCAGCCTCTTCGCCATGCAGTTCATGTTGGTCGCCCGCGCGCATGGGTACGATACGAATCCGATGGCAGGCTTTGAAGTCGACCAGGTAGCCAAAGCCTTCGATCTGGATGAAGAACGCTACGCTCCGGTAATGATCCTCTCCATTGGAAAAGCCAAGGAAGGCGGGCATGAGTCCGTTCGATTAGGCTCGGACAAGATTACCTTTTGGCGGTGACCGTTTATCCTTAAATCAGCGGGAAAAAGCAAAGCCCCCTCTGTTGTCGGATCAACAGAGGGGGCGGTTTGCTCTTAAACCTCGATCGAACGAATAAGCCCCTTCAGCTTATCGGCCGACTTGTGCAGCAGCTCCCTCTCCGAATCCGAGATCTCCAGCATCAGCACCTCGCGAACCCCGTTCCGATCCACGATGCAAGGAACGCCCAGGTAAACGTCCGAGACGCCGTGATAATCCTGAAGCAGCGTCGATACGTTGAGCACGGCGCCTTCGTCGCGCAGGATCGCGGTGACGATCCGGTCGAGCGCGAGGGCGATCGCATAGTAGGTAGCTCCCTTGGCCGAGATGATCTCGTAGGCGGCGTCCCTCGTGTTGCGGAAAATGCGATCCCTCTGCTCGTCGTCGAACTCGATGCGGGTTCCGGCAACGTTGGCGAGGCTCCATACCGGCAGCTCGGAGTCCCCGTGCTCGCCGATAATGTGGGCGTGCACGCTGCGCGGGTCAATGCCGAGCTCCTCGCCGATCAAGTAACGGAACCGCGCGCTGTCCAGCAGCGTTCCCGAGCCGATGATGCGGTGAACGGGCCACTGCGATTTTTTCCAAGAGAAGTAGCTCATGATGTCTACCGGATTGGAAGCGATCAGCAGGATTCCGTCCTGGTTGTACTTGAACACCTCGTTCATGATACTCTCGTAAATCGAGACGTTGCGCTTCAGAAGATCGACTCGCGACTCGCCCGGCTTCTGCGCGGCCCCCGCCGTAACGATGATAAGATTGGCTCCGCGGCAATCCTCGTAAGTCCCTGCCCACACCCTCGTTCTCCCGAGAAAAGGAAGCCCGTGGTTCATGTCGATCGCATCGCCTCGAGCTTTGCCTTCGTTGGCATCGATCAAGACCAGCTCATCCGCGCGCTCTCTCAGAAGAAGCGTGTACGCGGTCGTGGCTCCGACGGCTCCTACGCCGATAATGACGATCTTCGTTTTACTCATTCGAATCGACCTCCATAGGGTTTTGTTTGGAATCCAGCTCATCCAGGTACGGTTTATTTACGTAATGATACATGAAGCCCATCAGCACCGAGCCTCCGATAATGTTGCCCAAGGTGACCGGGATGAGGTTGTGGAACACCCCTCCCCAGGAGATCGTCCCGGGATGGTGCAGCACCAACGCGATCGCGAACGTGCACATATTGGCGATGCTATGCTCGTAACCGGAGATGAAGAAGCAGAACACGAACAGGATCATCGCGAACATCTTCGCTCCGTCGCCCTTGAGCGACAAGGGGATGAAGAACGCCAGACAGACGAGCCAGTTGCAGAGAAGCGCGCGGAAAAACAGCTCCGTGACGGGAAGGTTCATTTTCTTGTCCACCACGCTGAGCAGAAATCCGTTCACCGACGATTCGGCGAACAGCCCCGTCGTATAGATGAGGAAGGCGAAAAAAGCGGCTCCGACGATATTGCCTATGTACGTATAGAGCCACAGCTTGAGGACCGTTCGCCACTCCATCTTCTTCCTTACGCCGTGTAGGTGTAATAGAAGGTGTTGCCGGTGAACAGATCCCCTCCTCCGTAAGAGATCAGGATGATCGCCGCCCCGAACGTAAGGGCCGCCATCGGGTAGGTGAGCGGCGAATGCTCCCCGTAGAAGAAGCTCCCCGTCTTGAAGGCGACGATGACCCCGAAGCCGATGAACATGCTGGCAAGCGCGGATCGCGCGATATATCGCAAGCGGCTCATCTTAACCACCTTAAGCTTCTTTAAGGCGAGCTGTTCGACTTTCTGCAGAGCGGCGACTTCCATGCTTGGCCCACCTCCCGAAAAACATATAGAGTTCTAGCTTAAGGAGGAGTTGCCCATAAATCTGTGATTTAAGTCACACGAACGGCAAAGACGCCAGGGATTGCTCCCTGACGTCCTTTTTCGCTCGAACGATGGTTAGATACGCGGCTCGAAATCCGTACCGGAGGAGCCCTCTTGAGCGGAATCTTCTCCNTCAGCAGGGGCAGATGCCAAAGCCTGCTTCAGCTCCTCCTGCAGCTTCGATACGATATCGCGCAGCCGAGCGGCTTGCTCGGAATCCGGGTTCTCCCGCGCTTCTCTTGCCGCTTGAGCCAGCAGGCCGACGGCTTCCGGCCATGTCATCGCCAGTCCGCGAATATCGCGCTTGTCCGGCTCCCCGCCCAGGCGGTGCATGCCGCGCCGCTCCCAGCGTTCTTCGGGACGGACCGGCGCATTCTGCGCGCGTTCGCGGAGATGACTGCGCCCCTCGTCCGTAATATGATACAGCTTCTTGCCGTCGACTTCGCTGGAGCCGGCAAGCCCCATCTCTTCGAGCAGCTGCAGGTTCGGGTAGATCGAACCGGCGCTCGGCGTATACAAGCCGCCCGTCTTCTCTTCCATCGCCTTGATCAACTGATAGCCGTGCATCGGCCCGGAGCCCAGAAGCTCCAGCAAGGCGAATTTGAACTCGCCGCGCATGAAGAAGCGTTTGCCTTCGCGGCGTCCGTCGAATCCGGGGCCGTCAAAACCGGGACCTCCATGGCCGCGGCCATCGAAGCCTAGGCCCGGCCGCTCGAAGCCTCGGCCGCCATGATGACCGCGGCCGCCGTGTCCGCGTCCCTCGCCGCGACCTCCCCGTCCTTCTCCTCCCCCATGATGACGGAAGAATCGCTCTGGGCGGCGACCGTCTCCATCGGGGAATCGTCCTCCGCCGCGATGATGCGGTCCATGCCCATAAGGATGCATTCTCATGGTTAATCACTCCTTATTTAAATACGATATATCGTTAACGATGTACCTTCACTATAATACGATATATCGTATTGCGTCAAGCGAGATCATCACGAAACCTGCCAAGAATCGAAAAAAGAGATAGCCCATCGATCGAAGATGACCCGAATGAATGCGAATGTTCCGAAGAAATAACGATTTTGCCGCTGCCCCGGCCGTGATAAATTCGTTCTGCGCCGCTCCCTAGGCCCCCTTCAGCTAGAAGCGCAGCAATCCGATCCGGCTCGCGAAGGGGGTGGCGGAAGGCTTCTTAAGGGAACGGCTCCAAGGATAGACCGCGAACTCGCACTACATTACGAGGAGGTTATCCAATGAAGAAGACTTTGACCTTGCTTGTGCTGTTTCTGCTGTTATCGAATTCGGCCGCCGCATTCGCCGCGCCCAAGATCAATACCTTCGAGCGGCCGGCACGAGGCACCGCCTATACGCTAAGCGAATGGGCGACGGACGGCTGGAACGCGCCCTGGGACTTGGGCATGAGCACGCGCACCTGGATCGACGGTTACAACTTCAATCATTCCGGCGGCCAATCGCTGCGCGTTTTCTATCCGGCGGGGCAGATCGATCCGGCCAATTCCGGCGCACAGGCCCCTTTCGCGCTGACGCCGGGGAGGGAATACTACTTGTCGTATTGGGTCCGGTTCAGCAGCGACTTCAGCTGGGGAACGACGCAATTCGCAGGGAAGCTCGGGCTCGGCTTGGCCGGAGGCGCGGCTTGCTCCGGAGGACAGACGTGCACGGGCTATAACGGATTCAGCTCGCGGATGATTTGGAGAAGCGGCGGGCAAGCCGCCATCTACTATTATCACATGGGCAACAACGGCCAATACGGGGATTACGCGGTTCTGAAGAACAGCAACGGTACGGACATTTATTATCCGAAGGGAACCTGGGTCAACATCGTCCAGCGTCTCAAGGTCAACACGGTCACGAACGGGGAAGCGAATCCGGACGGGGAGATTCAGATCTGGTACAACGGAACGTCGGCGGCTTTGATCACGGGCTTGCGCTTTGTCCGCAATGCCGATCTGGTAGACAAGGCTTACTTCTCCTCCTTCTTCGGGGGCGCCACCTCGGAATTCGCTCCGGTCAACGACTCCTATGTCTGGTACGACGACCTTAAAGTGTCCGCGAACCGGACGGACATCTGCGAGCTGAATGCCGGAGGATGCTTCACACGGACGTTCCAGGCGGAAAATTACACGGCGATGAGCGGGGTCATGACGGAGCCGACGCCGGATGCGGGCGGCGGGCTGAACGTCGGCGGCATCGACAGCCAGGATTGGATCGCCTTCGGCAACGTTCAGATTCCGAAGACAGGCACCTATCTCGTCGAGTATCGGGTTGCTTCCCCCAACGCGGGCGGCAAGCTGTCGCTCGACATCGACGAAGGCGACACCGTCCTCGGGCAGGTCGACATTCCGAACACCGGCAGCTGGTCAAGCTACCGGACCGTCTCCCATACGGTCCAGATAACGGCCGGCACTTACCAGTTCGGCCTCTACGCCGCCACCGGAGGTTTCGATATCAACTGGTGGAAGATCACTCAGCTTTATTGAGAACGGCTTGAAGCAAGAAACAACGGCAGCCTGGGACGGTTAACTCCGTCTTGGACTGCCGTTGTTTTGTTCTCTTTCTCGTTATTAGCTAGCCTAAGTTGCGAGGGATGTAAAGTTGTACGATGCCGACCATTGCACCTTCGCATTCGATGATTCGGATTCCATTCGAAATCCCTCGCCAAGCCGAACAAAGCCGCCGGAGCTCCGAACTTCGGATTCCGACGGCCTTGTCGCCGATAGGCGTCGTTTAGAACGATTGAATCAGTCGAACGACGACAGCCGCGGCTTCGGCACGGGTCACGATGCCTTCCGGCTCGAAGCGGTTGCCCGTCGTTCCCTTCATGAGTCCTTGCGCATGAACTCTCGCGACGGCATCGGCGGCCCAGGCGGGAATACGGGAAGCGTCGGCGAATCCGGCCGCCTCCGCCCCGTTCGATTCCGCCGCTTGGCCGAGCGCGTTCGAGAGCAGCACGGCAAGCTGAGCGCGGCTTAGCTCCTCGTTCGGCCGAAGCGTTCCATCCGCGTAGCCGTGAAGGATCCCGGCCTTAACGGCTTGCGAGAGAGCCGGGATCGCCCAGGCGCCGGCGTCGCCCGCGTCGGAGAAGCCGCTCAAGGACGCTTCTTCGCCGGACAGCTTCAGCCCGATCGCCAGCATCGCGAGGAATTCCGCGCGCGTGACGCTCTTGTTCGGCTTAAAGGCGCCGCCCTCGTAGCCCTTGACGATGCCCGCTTCCGCAGCGGCCTTGATCTCCTTCTCGGCCCAGTGCCCGGCAATGTCCTTGAAGCCGGCAGTTGGTTGTTCGTCTGCGACCGCCAGAACCGCGAACTTGGTCAGATGGTCGGACTGTACGCTCACGATATCCCCGTCTACCGTTCCGCCCATCCCGATCCATTGTTTTTTGTCCTCGTCGTAGTAATGGATCGACGGCTTCTGCCCTTCGGCCAGCTTGGCCGGATTGAACTTCAGCCGAATCTCGATCGGCTTGGCGAACGTGCCGGGAACGCTCTTCGTTATCTCAAAGACGGAGCTGAGCAGATCTGCTCCTCCCGAAGACAAACGAGCGATAACGGCCGGATCCGTCAGCTTCTGGGCAATATAGCGAACGGCCTGCTCGAGCGCGCCCGAAGGCACCGTAACCGTCAGCTCTTGACCAAGAGAGAGCACCGCCGACGCTCCGGAGGAGACGGACTGTTCCGTCCGGTTCGAATCCGCTTGCGGCGTCGTCGTGCCGGACGGAGGAGTAACCGGATCGGTTGGATCGGTAGGATTTGTCGGATCATCGATGGTCGAGGTTACGCTAATAAAGCCGTTATTCTCGGCGTAATCCGCTTCCTCGCCGTTCCATTTGACCGACGTTGCTCCCGGCGCGTACACGACGACCGTCAAGCTCTCGTATCCCGTCCACCCTTGCGTGTCCACGTTCAGCGCGCCATTTTCAAAAGTCGTCTTCAGCTTCACTTGATCCGCCGTCAGCCCTTGGCCGTCCGCGAACGAATATTGCAGCGCGCCTATGGATTCGACGTTAGGGTTATAGGAGAACACTTGCCCGCGACCGTCCTTCAGCCGCACTTCGATCTGCCCGGCTTCCGTCTTGTACACGGATTCGATGACGCTCTCTCCGCGATAAGGCTCCAGCACGCTCACGAACTGAGCATCCTTCGCTTGGACCCGGTTGACCAGCACCTTGGCGTAGACGTCCGTCGCGTTGCCCGGTCCCGGCGCTTCGCCTACGATCATCTGCGATGGAGCCGATTCGGAGCCGGTCAGGCTGAACAGCTTCAGCCCGTTCCCGGCTTCCGTCGTCCAAGCTCCCTCCCACGGGCCGGAGGCCTCGGAGACGCTGCCGTTGCGGAAGAAGGAGTAGGCATCCTTCGTGCCGAGCGGTCCCTCATAAGCCGCCATCTGGGAGTCGGTCTCGAAGCTGCCCATGCCGTGCAGGATCCAGTCGTACTGGCGCTCCGTGTCGGATGAGACGCTGAACAGGTCGATCAGGTAATCCTTCGTGACGGCGACCGTTCTCTCGTAGCGGTTCAGTCCGGCATACGCCTTGCTGGCCGTGTTGGTCATGATGCCGATCTTGTCATCCGGCAGGAAAAGCTTCGTCGGCTCGTAAATTTCCGTATTGCCGTCCATCTGAGCTTGCTGGGTGTCCCCGTCGACGAGGACCGTGTTGTGCGGGAACGATTTTTTGTAATAGGACTCGTACATCGAATTGCTGTAAGGCGGAATGCCGAGGTCCGGAGCCAGGCGTTCGCCCTTGCCGAAGATCTCCAGGTGCAGCTTGTCCGGATGACCGTGGTAGCCGCCGTGCTTGCCGTAATCGACGAGCGCGTACAGCTGGTCGTCTCCCTCTCCGGCTCTCAGAACGGAGTGCCCGATACCCGTGAAGTTCACGCTCTCCGAGGGGAGAGAACCGCCGCTAGGAATCTCATCGACGCCGTAGAACACCGCCTGCTCCCCGGCGATGCCGGAGCCGGAGTTGCCCGGGACGACGAAGCCGCCTCTTGCCCGGTCGTTGTCCGCGTAGAGCTTGTGCAGAAGCGCACCGTAGGAAGGATCGAGATAGTGCGCGTATACGGCCTCGTAATCCATCGGAACGACGCGTCCCGGAGCCGTCAGGCTCGTCGGATACTTGCCGGAGTCGTTGCCGTTGATGATGCCGAGGTCGGGAAAAGCATACTGAAGAGTCACATCGTACATTTTCTTGAAATTCGGATTGGCGAACAGGTCGTAGCCCATGCCTTGGAGAGCTTGGGCATGGTAGAAGAGCGCGGATTGCGCGTAGAAATGATAGCCGATCGCTCCCTCGTACCAGAAGCCGTCGGACAGAACGCTGCTGCCCATCTGGAAGTCGAAGCCGCTGCGTCCGTTCACGGAGAAGTCCATCAGCGACGGGTCTTCCAGAAGCGCCCCGATCGCTCCGATCGCCGCGTTGTGCCACGTCTGCCAGTTCGACTTGCCGGTGTCGTAGCTTTGCAGCGTCTTCGCCGACGGAGCGAACAGGTTCATCTCGATGTCGTACTTCTCCGCCGCGCTCAGCAAGCCGCTCGGCTCGATCAGGTCGTACGCATGCGCCAGCGAGATGATCTGGACGGCCTCGTCCAGCGACTGATAATAGATTCGCCCGTTCAGCGGCTGCATCGGGTAGCTTGGATAGAGAGCCGCGTAATTTAAGAGAATCTCCTTCGCCTTCGCCGCGTACTTCGTCTCTCCCGTCAGCGCGTAGACGATGGCGAGATTGCGCGCCGCCTCGATATTCGCCGTATGGGCATAGAATCGCCAGGCGGCATCCAGGTCGTCGCCGGTATGATACTCCCCGTCCGTCGGACATAAGTGCTCGTGAGGCTTGTCGTAGTTAAAGGTGAGCGACGCGTTCCCGCAGACGTAAAGCGTGCTCTCCCCGCCCGGCTTGGACGGATAGATCATCGTCTTGTCGACCCACTCGTCCGCCTTGAGGGTAACCGCGTCTAAGTAATCTTGCGCCCAATCGTAGGTCTGGATTTTCCGCTTCGCTTCTGTCAATTGCTCTTGGGAAGCCATCACGTAAGGATGCTGCTGGGTCGCTTCCCTCGGCTGTCCTATCTTCAGGTTCATCTCGATCGTCGTCTCCTTGCCGCCTTGCAGCGGGCGTACGATTAATACGGCTTTGACGGAATCCCCGGCTTGAGCGGAAGCCGGCACCCGGACCTCGACGCCGACGTCCGTCTCCTTCCCGTTCTCGATCTCGGCCGTCTCTGTCGGGAAGGACGCGACGTAGTTCGCTCCGAATTCAGTCTTCAGGTTGAGTTGGTAAGCCGTGGCCGCTCCTCCGATGTTCTTCAGCGAGAACGCGTAGTGTACGGTGCTGTCCGGCAGCGCGCTTTTGTCGATTTGACGAATCGAAGGCTCGATCGCGTTCTTCGTCAGGGCCAGCCCGTCGAAATAAAGCTTGTCGTTCGGGCTGGACACCGGATCGGAGTCGTACCATCGCGGATGGATGATCACTTTGCGAATGTTGTCGAAGCTCGCGCCGCCGTTGGAGTTGAGGAATTTGTTAAAGGGCAGCTCTACTTTTTTCCACCCTTTCCAGTCCACGAAGAAAGACGTCATGAAGTACTCGTTGCCCGGGTTGTTGTCGTCGGGAGTGTAGATGATGAAGTAAATCTTCTTATTGGAGATCGAGTCGGAGTAGAGCCAGAACTCGACCTGGTCGTTCTCCTTCCACGGCGCGGCCGTCACGTCCGTGATATCGATCGGGGATGTCGGATCCAGCCACTGGCCGGACTTGCTGCCCAGAACGGCAGGCGCGGGGGTTGGGGACGTGTTCGACCAGCCTCCGAACGTCTCCGTGTTGCTGATCGGCAGGCTCGAGCTGCTGGACAGATCGATCTCGTAGGCATGGCGAACCTCCTCGCTCACCTTGCCGTCCAGTTCCGCCTTGGTCAGGATCGTCTGCGAGCTGTCGATAAGGAGCGGCGTCGAGTACGGCATGTAGTCGGCGTCGACTCCCTCGATCTTATAGAAGATCGCGGCTCCTTCCGTTTCTGTGCTCAGCGTGACGGTCTTGGGTTCGGCATACAGCCCGGCCGGCGGGTTAGCCGCAACGTTCTCGACGAAATCTCGGTAAACGAACGTGTATTGATAGGTCGTCTCCGCGCTGTCCACTCCGTTCAGCGAGGCTTTTGTTACGAGGGTCGTGTCCTCCGTCAGAGTGATAGGGGCAGTGTAAGGGAGGAAGCTGTTGTCGATGCCCTCTCTCTTGTAGTAAACGGTTGAGAGAACGGATGGAGTCGTGCTGCTGGAGAGGGTCACCGTCACCTTGTTGACGTACTCGCCCGACGGCTTGTCCGCAACGGCCGGGTATACCTCTCCCACTCCCGTCAGACGGATGTCGTCGAGGTACATGTTCAGCTCCGGATCCCGGGTCGTGCCCGCCACCCCGGCTTGGTCGAACCGGATGTAATCCAGCGGTCCCCAGGTTTTGACCGAGTCGGAGCTCCTCTGCGTCTTGACCGCGGCCAACGGCACCTCGATCTCCTTCCAGCCCGTCCAGTCGAGGAGGATCCGGTAATAGTAATACTGACTGTCTCCCTTCATGAAGAAGCGAAGCTGGAACGGCTTATCCGCCTGGTCGCCCGTCCGCGCCTTCGCGTTGTACGCCCAGAACTTCAGTGTGCTGTAGCCGTTCAGGTCGACGTTCGGGGCGAGCTTCGGGTAGATGAGCGCCGCCCCATCGATATACTCGGTCGGCTTGGTCGCATCGGGCACGATGTTCAGGATCCACTTCTTCGAGCCCGTGCCCTCCTTGATGTAGGCAGGATCCGTGTTCGCGACCAGCGCGATTCCGGCCGTGCCGACCGTATCTCCGGTCGAGTTGGTCGCCGAGTCCATCGCGTTCAGCTGCTGCGAGTAGGGAACGACGATGGGGGTTGGGGCGTCGGCGGATTCGGCGGAACCGCCAATCGCCTCGGCTGCGGAGATGCGAGGCGGCAGCGCGCCTATAATCGTTGAAACCAGCATTAATGCGGCTAGTCCCATACGGATCGGCTTCCTTATTCTCTGAATCGGTAAGGCCATGAAAATCATCCTCTCACCTGAATTTTGAGCAGGAGTAAACAAGCCCCGTTGAAGCGACCACGGGGCTTGGGCGTTGCTAGTTGCTGGCTGGTTGCTGGCTAGTTGCTGGCTAGTTGCTAGCTTGCTAGCCTCTTGCTGGACTTAAAGAGCTAAGCCCGTCCTGTAACCCGACAACGTCGGGTTGCAGGACTCTTAGCGCTGCATTTCCTTGCTGTAACCCGACAACGTCGGGTTACAGGACTCTTGGCGTTGCATTTCCTTGCTGTAACCCGACAACGTCGGGTTACAGGACTCTTGGCGCTGCATTTCCTTGCTGTAACCCGACAACGTCGGGTTACAGGACTCTTGGCGTTGCATTTCCTTGCTGTAACCCGACAACGTCGGGTTACAGGACTCTTGGCGCTGCGTTTCCTTGCTGTAACCCGACAACGTCGGGTTACAGGACGCTTGGCGCTGCGTTTCCTTGCTGTAACCCGACAACGTCGGGTTGCAGGACTCTTAGCGCTGCATTTCCTTGCTGTAACCCGACAACGTCGGGTTACAGGACTCTTGGCGCTGCATTTCCTTGCTGTAACCCGACAACGTCGGGTTACAGCACACCTTACAGGGCTCTTCGCTGCAGAGACAACCGATTCTCTGCAAGCTCGACTACCCCAAAACTTACTTCACAGCAGCCTTAGCCCGCTCGTCGGCCGTCTTGTAGATGCCGAGGATCTCCTCGTAGCCAAGCTTCTTCTGCTCTTCCACGAACTTGTCCCACTCGTCGAAGCTGCGGGTGCCGATGATGAACTTCGCGAAGTTCTCGTCGCGATGGCCGTTCAGCGAATCGCCCTTCGTGCTGAGGATCTGCTGCTCCTCCGGCGTGAACGCCAGGCTGGCTTGCTTCTCGCCGTCGTACTGCGGCGCTTGCTTATAGGCGTCCTGCAGCTCCGGCGAGGAGACGGAGATGTGCGTGTCGAAGTCGTACCACGTATACGTGCCGTCCGTGGACAAGCCCGTCTTCTTGCGCAGGTCCGTGATGTCCGCGTACTTCTCGATGTACGATTTGCCGCTCGCCGTATCGCCTTCCTTGCCCCAACTGACGAGATCGCGGCCTTCCTCGGAGTAGAAGAAGTCGATGAACTTCACGATGTCGTCTACCTTCTTAGTCTTGGAGGAGATCATGAAGCCTTCCTCCATCGTCGCGGTGAACGCGTTCTTCTGAGGACCTCCCTCCCAGCCGGCCGGAGGCGCCATGAAGGCCATCGTGAACTCCGGATTGTCTTTGCGAAGAGCGGAGTTGTAAAAGTCGATCCGTCCGATGTAGTCGAGCGTGATGAAGGCGCGGTCCGTGGAGACGATGTCCTGCCACATCTTCGTGTCGATCGTGAGGAAGTCCTTCGGAATAAGGCCGTCTTTATAAAATTTGTTAAAGTAAGTAAGCATCGTCTTGAATTCGTCCTGAACAGCCGCATACTTCCACTCGCCGGAGGCGCTGTCGAGGTAGACGCTCGGCTTCGTCGCCTCGACCGGGGCCGGCACGTTAAAGCCCGCGCCGAAGTCGTAGAAGTAGCGGAGGCCGTTGCGGAACGTGAGAGGGTAGCTGTCCGGATACTCGGCCTTGAGCTTTGTCAACGTGTCGTAGAGTTCGTCCCAGGTGTTCGGCGTGGACAGCCCAAGCTTCTTGAAGACGTCCTCGCGGTACATCCACGTGCGGCGATTGGATTCTCCGAGGCCCTCGTTCGGGAACACGTACATCTTGCCGTCGGAGGAGAGAACGTTCTGCGTCTCCGTCGGGTACTTCTCCATCCACGCCTTGAAGTTCGGCATCTGGTCGACGTAATCGAGGATGTTGACGAGCGCGCCTTGCTGGCCGAACTTGTCGGCGACCGCCTTCGACTGCGTCCACATCAGGTCCGGCATGTCTCCGGAAGCGATAGTCAAACTCAGGGCATCCTCGAGCAGGTTGCCCGCAGGCAGCTGGACGTCGAGGGTGACGCCGGTCTTCTCCTTGATGAAGTCGTAAATCTTCCAATTCTCGTCGTACGGCCAGCTCGGATTGCTGTAGTTCAGGAACGTGAACGTCTGCTCCTTCAACTCCGGAGACGCGGCCGGCGCGCTTGAACCCGAGCTGGCGCTCGGAGCGGCGGATGCCGACGGGGATGCCTCTCCCCCGTTGTTGTTGTTCGAGCATGCGCCCAGCACGAGGCTCACGCCCATTACCGCGGATAACACGACGCCTGTCTTCTTGCTCATTGTTGCCCCTCGCTTTCTTTTTTTCCTCTGCGTATTTTCCCATGCTTGTATATTAACCTTTGACCGACCCGATAAGAGCCCCCTTGGCAAAATACTTCTGGAGGAACGGGTAGACCAATAGGATGGGAACCGTCGTTACGATAATGGTGGCGTACTTGAGAGATTCGTCGACGATCATAGCGTCGCCGCCCACGTTGGCCGCTCCGTTGGCGCCGCCGGCGCCCTGAAGCACCATGTTGCGGACGATGACCTGCAGCGGGAACAGATCGGCATCCCTCAGATAAAGCAAAGCGGAGAAGAAGTTGTTCCAGATGGCGACTCCGTAGAAGAGACCGATGGTCGCCAGGATCGCCTTCGACAGCGGAAGAACCAGCCGGAAGAAAATCCCGATGTCGTTCAAGCCGTCGATTTTGCCGGATTCCTCGACTTCCTGCGGCATGCCCGAGAAGAACGTGCGCATGACGATGAGGTTCCACGTGCTGATCGCGCCGGGCAGCACCATCGCCCAGATCGTGTCGAGCAGATGGTAGCTTCGGACGACGAGGAACGTCGGGATCATGCCCCCGCTGAAGAACAGCGTGATCGTGACCATGACCATGAACCCGCGGCGGAACAGCATGTCCCGCTTGGAGAGTGCGTAAGCCCCCGCGGCGGTGATGAGCAGCGCGATCGTCGTGCCGAGAGCCGTGTAGAGAATCGTGTTCAGGTAAGCCCGGCCGATCTCCGGCTTCTCGAAGACGGCTTTATAGGTGTTGAGGTTAAAATCCTTGGGCCAGAGGAAAACTTCCCCCTTCAGGACGGGAACGGTACCGCTGAGCGAGACCGCGATCATGTAGAGGAAGGGATACAGCGCGGAAGCCGCGATCCCGAACAGCAGAACGTACAAAACGATGTCGAACACTCCGAATTTAGGTTTCAAGTCTCGTTTTCTCTCCTTTCCTCACCACAGGCTGGTCTCGCTCTTCCTGCGGCTTATCCAGTTCGCCGTGAGGATGAAGAGCAGGTTGATGACGCTCGTGAACAGGTCGATCGCCGTTCCGTAGCTGTAGTTCATGGATTGAATGCCCGTCCGGTAGACGTAGGTGCTAAGCACGTCCGCGGTGGAATAAATGGAAGGGTTCAGCATGAGAAGCACCTTCTCGAAGCCGATGTCGAGCACGTGCCCGATGTTAAGGATAAACAGGATGACGATGGCCGGCGTGATGCCCGGGAGGGTGATGTTCCGGACTTGATGCCAGCGGTTCGCCCCGTCCACTCTCGCAGCCTCGTATAGCTGCGGATCGATCGCGCTTAGAGCGGCGAGATAGATGATCGTCTCCCACCCGATGTGCTGCCAGATCTCCGAGAGAATATAAAGAGTGCGGAAGTAGTTCTCGTTCTGCATGAAGTTGATGGAGTCGTAGCCGAGCCATTCGATAAGCTGATTCACGACGCCGCTGGTCGGGGACAGGAACAGGAACATCATGCTCACGACGACGACGTTGGAGATGAAGTGCGGCAGGTAGCTGATCGATTGGACCAGCCTTTTGACCAGCCCGATTCTCACCTCGTTCAGCAGCAGCGCCAGAAGGATCGGGGCCGGGAAGGTGAAGACGACTTTGTACAGGCCTAGCAGAATCGTGTTCTTGAGCAGCTTGGGAAAGTCCGGACTATGGAAAAAAAGAGAATAATGCTTCAAGCCCGCCCATTCGCTCTGCCACACTCCCTTGAACGGGTTGTAGTCCTTGAACGAGATCAGGATGCCGAACATCGGCACGTACTTGAACAGGATGTAATAGATCAGCGCCGGCGCAAAAAGCAACAGCAGGTACTTGCTCCTGTTCAGCCTTGAACGGAATAACGTCATGGGGGATCCTCCAGTCTAAAGCGGTGCGTCTATGCTGCCAAGCTTACGGAATGGACGCCAGGTCCGGCAATGAGGCGATATCCGGATTCCTCGCCATTCTTGTTCCGTCCGAAGAGATGTCAACGATCTTAACAAAGGAAAAGACTAGCCTCTTCCTCCTAGCGGTATGCTCTCGTTCTCCAGGAGACTTCGATTGGCCGCCTCCAGGAAGCGGACGATCGCCAGCGTCTCTCTCGGATCGATAGGCGTTCGCCCGCCGGAGAAGAAACGGACCGCTTCCTCGAGCGTGCTGGCCAGAAACGGCTTTTCCGTCTCCCGGACCTCGAACGCCCGGGATCCTCCGCGCCCATGAAGGACGCCGCCGAACTGCTCATTGCCCGTCCGGCTGCCGCGGATCGTGCCGATTCTCCCGTCCGCCCAGATCCCGACCGCGACGTCGTGCTCCGGGGTCCGGAATGCCCGAACGCCGACGCAATCCGGACCGAGCGCGCGGAAAAGCATCTCCGCCGTATGGATGCCGTACCAAAAGAAGCCGGGTTGGGTCGGTTCGAGCGGCATCGGACCGTAGAAGTCGGCGCCCCGCGGCGCCTCCTCCCCTTCCGCTTGCAGCGCCGAGGTCAGCGATTCCGCGAACCGAAGGGCCGAGCAGCTCATCCATGGAGTCCCGTGCTCGGCCGCGAGCCGGTTCATCTCCTCCGCGTCCGCGGAGCTCAGGGCGAACGGCTTATCGACGAAGATCGGCTTGCCGTAGGGAACCATCCGTCCGAACAGCTCCAGCCGCGTTCTCCCGTCCACCGCTTCCAGCATCCAGGCGTCGCAGCGCTCGGCAACTTCCTCGATGGAGTCCGCCATCGGGACGCCTTGGCGATCGCGCAGCTCCCGGACATAACCGTCCAGCCGATCCGCGCTCATCGCGAAGTCCGGCGAAGGATGCCCCGGCCACGCGGCGACCAAGCGGGCTCCCGGAACCCGATGCGGATGGTTCTCTTCGTTCAGCATCCTGGCGAAGTGGACGACCCGTGAATTGTCGAGGCCGATCATGCCGATTCGCAGCGGGGCCGCTCCCGGGGATTGGGCTTTACGCTCATCGCCCATCGTCCTCGCCTCCTTGGTCCACGCTCACTTCCGTCCCGAGCTCGCTGGAGAGGTAGAGACTTTCCACCGCCGCGACGACGCTGCGGGAATACGCCATCGAGCTCTCCGGCTCCCGCCCCTGCACGATCGCGCCGATCAGATCCTCGAATTGCAGCACGAACGGATGCGCTTGCTCGGGAACCGGCACCTCCCGGTATTCCCCGCCGTCGCTGACCCAGAGGCCGATGCCGGACTTCAGCAGCATGCTGCCGTCCGTGAACAACAGCTCCGTCTCGTCGACGATGGCTCCGGGGTACCCCGATTGGGACATCGTTGCCGATATGCCCGAAGACAGCTCCAGGAACGCGGCACCTCCCCCTTCGACATCCCCTCTCTTTTGCGAATAATCGATCCTTGCCTTGACCTTCGTCACGCGGCTGTCCGACAGCCATTGCAGCTTGTCGATCGTATGCGAGCCGAGGTTCGTCAGGATGCCGCCGCCGGCCTTCGCCTTCTCGAAGAACCAATCGGGCCTCGCCGGCGTGTCGTACTTCAGGTGACGCCGATCGTTCATCATAAGAAGCCGGCCGAGCCGGCCGCTCTCGATCCAGGCCTTGGCTTCCCGGTTCTCCGCCGTATAATGGTGAGTATGCCCGACCATCATCGTCACCTTGTTCCTCCGGACCGCCGCGATGATCTCGTCGCATTCCTTCACGTTCAGCGCCATCGGCTTCTCGAGCAGAATGTGGCATCCCTGTTCCGCCGCGAACAGCGAGGCTTCCAGGTGCAAGTAATGCGGCAAGGTCACGATCGCGATGTCGGGTCTCTCTCTAGCGATCATTTCCTTATAGTCGGAGTAGGAACGCAGGCCGTACCGTCTCGCCAAAGCGTCCGAACGATCCTTGTTCAGGTCAGCGACCGCGCAAGGCGCAAGCGAATCTAGCGAACTCATCGCCTCAAGATGCGAGCCCGCGATGTTGCCGGCTCCGATTATGGCCACGCGATAAGTCATCTGGTTTACCGCCTCCCTTGAGTTTCGGGGGTTAGCATAGCAAGCCGGGGCTCCCTCGCACTATCAGGGGATTTTACGGTTCTTCTCCAAAATTAAAAAAACAGCGCTTTCAAGCGCCGATCTTTAAAATGAACAAGTTTCGTAAGGGATGAATATTGAGAGAAAAGCTTACATCGATCTATACTCATTTCTATGACTAGCACGGGAAAGGAGCATTCGAATGAGATGGACGGCACGCGCACGGGGCATGGCCCGAAACCAGATGTCTCTCTTCTACACCTTGTTCGGCAGCTTTATTGCGGTCATTTTGCTGCTTGTGTCCATTAATTCGTTTGCTTACGGATTCTTCAGAGACAACATTAAGAAGGAAATTATCCTGAACAGCAGCCTGAACCTTAAAGCTTCTGCGGCGAACTACGAGAAGCACGTCAAGCTGATCCGCAGCTTCATGCTCGGCTACCTGTTCGATAACAATACGCAGATCCTGAAGCGCGGGGATCCGATGCGCCGCTACGACGTGGTCATCGACGTGCAGAAGAGCCTGGAGCACGACCTGAACAACTCTCTGCTCTATCTGGATAACATCGTCTATTACTTCAAGGACGACGACTTCGTCATCGAACGCGACGGCACCCGCAACGCGGAGACGATGTTCTCCAAGTTCTATAACCATCCGAGCTACACGGCCGACTTCTGGAACAGGGAGATGGATAGCGAGGGGAGCTTTCGGGTGTATCCCGCGGGCCAATTCCGCTTCGTCTCGCCGTTCGAGCGGAAGCCGCTGGGGACGTTCATCCCTATTCTCGTCAAGAACGCATACGACCACCGGTTTGCTTTTATCGTCCTGTTGAACGCGAACCGGGCTTACGAGGCTTTTCACCAGCCCAAACCCGACAGCAGCTTCTTCATCGTGGACGCACGGCGGCAAGTCCTCTTCTCTTCGGCCGCCGGAGCGGCTCCTCCGCCCGAGATCGCGGGGCTTACGGGAGAAGGCTACGTTCGGGCGGACGAGCAATATTACTTCTACCGCACGAGCGCGGACACTGGCTTTACCTACTTCGAGGTGGTCTCGAACAAAGGCCTCGCGCAGCAGCTGCATCGCTTGAATCTCGCCATGGGAGCCTTGATCGCCCTGTCGATCCTCATCGGCTTGATCGTCTCCTACTGGTTCTCCAAGCGGTTCCATAATCCGCTCGCGAACATGATCCGGTCGGTCCAATCGCGGAGCGCGGTCGGGGTTCCCGCCGGCGAAGGCAGCCGCATCAAGGAGTTTAATCTGCTGCAGAGTACGCTGAGCCACCTCTCCCGATCCAACCAGGAATACCATCAGGACCTGCTCGCCAAGAACAATCTGTTGCAGCAGTTCGCCTACATGACGAGACTGAAGAAAATCCAGGGAGACGGGGGGCTCCTCGCGACTTCGATCGACGACAATGGGCCCTACCGGCTGGTCCTGTCGCAGATCGAGTTCAAGGAACGCTTCGCCAAGGAGATCGCGAACGCCCCTCAGCGCGCCTTCAATATGTACAGGGAGCTCATTAACGCCCACTTCTCCAGCCGGTACGACAATTCGTTCACCTTCCAGCTGGAGAAGGATCAGATTCTGTCTATTTTGTTCGTGAACAACGAGAACGAGGACAGGCAGGAGGACGATCTGGACGAGCTCGTGCGGATGCTGGGCAAGGATATCCCATACTGCAACTTCACGCTCGCGATCAGCCCGGTCCGCCACCATTCGGCCGACTTCGCGGAAACGTACCAGAACGTGCTCGACCTGATCAAGCAGCGCAGGCTCGGCGAGGACGTGCAGGTGATCGGCGAATGGATTCCCCGGCCGTCGCTCATGATCCCTTCCCCTTCGGAGGAGCAGGAGCTGACGGCCAACCTGCAGTCCGGCGGCGACGACATCACGATCCCGCTCGTCGACCGGCTGCTCGACCAGTTGGACAAGGCCGGGGCTCTCGCCTACCAGTTCCAGGACTTCGCATCCGACGTCGTCAACCGGACGATCAAAATCATGTACGCCCAGAACGTCTCCATAGGCTCCGTAGCCGACGGAGGCTCTCCTTACGATCAGTTGAAATCGTGCCATACCCTGGAGCAGTACAAGGCGTTCTTCCATAAGTTCCTGGCTAGATCGGCGGCAGCCATTCAAGCGAAGAAGTCCGAGACCGACATCATCACGAAATTCGTCATGGAGTACGTAGAAGCGCATTACGGCGAGGACCTGTCGCTCGACGTCATCGCGGGCAAGCTCGGCATCACCGGCCCTTATCTGTCTACCTATTACAAGGAGAAAACGGGGACGAACTTCAGCGACTATATTTTCTCCGTGCGGATGAACAAGGCGACGGAGATGCTCCGCGAGACGGACCTGAAGATCCAGGAGATCGCTTCTCTCGTCGGCTACTACACCGTGGCTTCGTTTAATCGGGTGTTCAAGAGGTACGCGGGCATCACGCCAAGCGAATACCGCAGGCAGCACAACCAGTGGAGAGAGTGAGGAGGCTTGGGGAAAATGAGAGCGACGATTCCGTTAGCGAAGTGCTATGTTCGGTTGGACGGGGAGCGTTTTGCTCCGGATTGGAAGAGCGAGGTGAAGCTGTCTAGCTCCGCCTTGCAGGATTCGCGACTGACGGCGGCGGTAGTGGCATTGTTCGCGGGACGGGAGCTTCGGGAAGAGGCCCCATCCGACGCTTGGAGCTACACGCTTCTATGGGGTGGCGGGACAGTCGGAACGGAGTCGGCGGAGATCCCTTCCTCCGCCTTCCCTTCTTCCATCCCGTTCTCCTCCCTCGCGCTCCCGGCCCAGGGGTATTGCCTGACGATGCGAGGCTCGGGCGCCTCGATCCGCGCGAACGACGCGGCCGGCTTGTTCTACGGCCTGCAGACGCTTCGGCAGTTGCTCGACGGGCTGGATTCCGGTGATTCGATAGAAGCCGTGAGCCTCGCCGATTGGCCGGACGTTCCGCTTCGCTGCATGAATTACGACCTTCGGCAGACGTTCTCCAAGCCGGAGCTGCTCATCGACTATGTGGCGAAGATGGCGTCGTTTAAAGCGAACGCTCTGCTCATCGAATACGAGGACAAGTTCCCGTTCGAGCGGAAGCCGCAGCGCGCCTTCCGGCATCCTCGGCATGCTCTGACAGAGGATGAGCTGGAACGGCTGCTCGAAGCGGCGGAGCGCAGCTTCATGGAAGTGATTCCGCTGCAGCAGTCGTTCGGCCACCTCGAATACATTCTCGGGCGCGAGGAGTACAAGCATCTCCGCGAATCGGAGGAATCGACCGGCGAGCTGTGTCCCAGCCGTCCAGAAGCTTTCGCGCTTGTCGCGGGCTTGCTTGAGGAGATGGCGGAGCGCCACCCGCGCTCGCGTTATCTTCACCTGGGCTGCGATGAAGTGTACAGCCTATGCGAGTGCGCGGTTTGCCGGGAGAAGTTCGGCGGCTCCCGGAACCTGGCTTTTCTGGACTTCGTGAATCGTCTGGTCGACTTCACGTGCAGCTTGGGCAAGCGGCCGATCATCTGGCAGGACATTCTCGCCGATTGCTCGGACGAGGAGCTCGCGCTGCTCGACCCGCGCGTCGCCGTCATGATCTGGCATTACAACGGCAAGAACATCGCTCGCTTCGTCTCTCCTCTTGCCTCCCGGCTGCAAGAGCTCGGCATCGAGGTGATGGGGGCTCCGGCCGTTCGCTGCTTCGACCGGATGGACGACCAGAACTACCCGCTCGTCCGCGAGCGCCTGGCGAACATCGATCAATGGACGAAAGCCGCCGCCGACCTGCGGCTGGCCGGTCTCGTCGGCACCAATTGGACGGCCGTCTTCAGCCTCGGCGTCCCATACGGCGTGTTCGAGACGACGTGGTACACGATGGCCTACTTCGCGGACATGAGCTGGGGCGGGATGCGGAATGGAGGAGGCCGGGCAAGTGGCGATGGGGCTAGCAGCGACAGAGTGAACCTTGGCGGAACGAGTGGCGACGGGACAACCCTTAGCGGATTAAGCGGAGTTGGGGCGACTCTTGGCTGGATAAGCGGAGACGAGACAACCCTTGGCTGGATAAGCGAAGATGGGTCGAGTGCCGGACGGACGGAAGTCATTCCCTTCATCGATCGGTTCCTGCAGGTCTTCCACGGCATCGCTCCGGACACGGCGCGGGAGCTGCTCGGAAACCATGACGACGAGGATTATTACTCGTCCATGCCGATCTTGCTGGAGGCGGTCCGGCGCAATACCGATACCGCGAGGCTGATCGCCGCGCTAATCGACTTCGAGAAGGCGGCGGACCGTTCGCGGACGATTCACAAGTATGCGTATCGCCACCGGCTCTATCCCGACAGCGAGCCGGAATGGCGGTCTCTCTCGAACAATTATCGGATCACGAGAGAAGGCCTCCGCCGTTCCCGGGAACGGATCTCGGAAGCCCTTCGCTCGTTCCAGCCCGACGACATGGCCGAGCATTATATCCTCTCGCGGTTCTACCTCCACGACTACCTGGAGGAGAACTTGTACCGGACGATCGGGTGGAGCGAAGGTTAGTCGCAAATCAAAGGCTGTCCCGTCCGGGACAGCCTTTGATTTGTTCTCTGCTCATTACCCGGCTTCGCGCTCCGTTAGTCGATTTTATCGACTATCTCGCTCGTCCATACATGGCTTCGCGCTCCGTTAGTCGATTTTTTCGACTATCTCGCTCGTCCGTACATGGCTTCGCGCTCCGTTAGTCGATTTTTTCGACTATCTCGCCCGTCTATACTCGGGTACGCACTCCGTTAGTCGATTTTTTCGACTATCTAGCCCGTCCATACCCGGCTACGCGCTCCGTTAGTCGATTTTTTCGACTATCTCGCCCTTCCGTACACGGCTTCACGCTCCGTTAGTCGATTTTTTCGACTATCTCGCCCGTCCATACATGGCTACGCGCTCCGTTAGTCGATTTTTTCGACTATCTCGCCCGCCCATACATGGCTACGCGCTCCGTTAGTCGATTTTTTCGACTATCTCGACCGTCCACACTCGACTTCGCGCTCCGTTAGTCGATTTTATCGACTATCTCGCCCGTCCATACATGGCTTCGCGTTCCGTTAGTCGATTTTTTCGACTATCTCGCCCGTCCATACATGGCTTCGCGCTCCGTTAGTCGATTTTTTCGACTATCTCGCTCGTCCATACCCGGCTACGCGCTCCGTTAGTCGATTTTTTCGACTATCTCGCCGTCCATTCCCAGCTTCGCGCTCCGTTAGTCGATTTTTTCGACTATCTCGCCCGTCCATACTCGTCCATACTCGGCTTCGTGCTCCATTAGTCGATTTTTTCGACTATCTAGACCGCACATGATTGTTTCGCGGTCTTTGCCACTCTAACTTTTGCCACTAAAGCTGTCTTTACAGCATCTTCTCGTACTTGGCATACTTCTTCCACACCTCGTACCCCAGCTTCCCGTAGAAGTCGACGAAGGGGGTGGTGTCGATAACGATCCGCCCGACTCCGCGTTCGCGAAGGAAGTGGATCGCCGCTTGGACAATGGAGATTCCGTAGCGGTGCCCGCGCTCCGCTTCGTCGATACCGAGCGGACCGATGCCTCCCAGTTCTTCGTCGAACAGCGGCGCCCAGTAGACGTTCTGGGCGAGCAGCGGAGACTTGTCGGTATTGATCCGGCAGAAACCGATAATAGAACCGCGTCTCTCTAGGATGACGTATTCCCGCCCGGTGCCGCCCTGTTCCCAATAATCCCGATGCTGCAGATCCCACGTGCCGGGGAAACAACGGCTCATGAAGGCGGTCAACGCCTCTCGGTCCCCCGGAGCCGCGATTCTTGCAATCGCCTCCCCCGTATCGGGCAGCCCGGCCCGTTCCCCGCCTGTGTACGCCTTTATCAAGTCGTACGCGTCCTCCCGGTAGTGGTAGCCGCGGCGCTCGAACCATCCCTTCGTGCCTGCTAGCTCGTCCGGGACGCCGGGAAACAAGCGGCGGTGAAGGTCGTTGCCCAGTTGGATTCGCCGAACGCCCGCCGCGGCCAGTGCCTCCTCCGCTCGGCGAAGCAAATCTCCCCCTACGCCCCGCCCGCGCCATTCGGACTTTACCAGCAAGGCATGAATCCACCCGATGTCCCGTCCGAGCCCGAAACGTTCGTCGTCCTCCGCCGTTTTTTTGACTGCGATAAACCCGATCAATTCGCCGGTGTCCGCACGCGCGGCCCAGGAACCGGATGGAAGCAGCCGCCGGTCCGATACGACATTCTGCTGAGCCAAACGAGTTCGGAGCGGAAACGACGCTTCAAGCTCCTTGTTCCATAGCGCTACTATCTCTCTCAAGTGGTCTTCCGATAACGTTTCGTAGTCGATCATGTCGCTCCTCCTGCTTATCGTCTCTTCTCTAATGCCAACTTACCGGAGGTCGGGGGCGGAGCCAATAAGCCGATCTTGCGATCCTTATCCGATCATAAGGTCGGACTTCGAATCTTAAAATATGCCTAGCTGACGGGAAGCAAAGGAGTGGACGGAGTGGCGGACTTGTGCGGAGAATCGACATAGTTCTTAATTCGCGGTTGGCGGACGAGGCGATCCCCGCTTGTTGCGACACGTTGATTGGGTAAAATGGCACATCGTTTGGAAGGTCGGCGAACGCGGAGAAGCCCCCATCGGGCGATGGGGGCTTGCGGTTGGGTGCGGTGCTGCGGTTAGACAAAAGTTAACTATGGCAGCTCGGCGTTCGGGCACACGGTGCTGCCTGACTCACTTGGGTTGCTTATCGCGCCTTATGCAGCTTCTAGCTTGCCGTAGTCAATTCGACAAGACCTGCCATGCGGGCGAATTGTTAGCCGCTGAGTGCCGGTTACCCGTTCAGGCCTGCCCAAGCTTGGAGCCACTCGTAAGCCCGGGCCCCGTTGACCGCATGTCCGCCTTCGAAGACATCCAGCTCCGGCAACGGGCCGGGCAGGCAATCGGCCATTCTCGGCTCGGCCGGATCGTGCTCCCCGCTTCCGGACGCCGCCTCCGAGTACAACTTTCGAAGCCGCTCGTGCGCCGCGCGGACCGACTCGATCGGGAACAGCGGATCTGTTGTTCCCGATGAGAGCAGCAGCGGCCTCGGCGCGATCAGGCCGAGCAGGTCGGGCAGTTCGCCCGCTTCCAGCAGGCCCGGGACGTAATTATCCAGGCAGTGGGCCGACGCCAGCACGCTGTCGCGGAACAGGTTTGCGTAGCCGCACAACGCGGTCGCGCCGATGCGTCCGTCGAGCGCAGCCGCGAAGCCGGCGACCAGTCCGCCGCCGGAGTAACCCATGGCGCCGATCCTGGCGGCGTCGCAGTCCGGCCTGGCGGCCATGTAGTCGACGGCGCGCAGCGTCTCGGCGATCCGCACGCCGGCGAGCGTCCGGCCGTGCATCAGGAGATGGACCGCGAGCCGATAGCAGCTGTACGTCTCGGGACCTGCTTCGGCGTCCTTGAGGAGCCGGCGGTCGCCGAAGCCGAGCAGCTCCGGCACGGCGACCGCGAAGCCGCGGAGCGCGAGCTCCGACGCGAACCTTCCGTGCCGGCCCGCGTTCTCGCCGAGCTCCGAGCCGTCCGGCGCGAGACCGATCGCTTCGCGGCTGCCGGAGCCGTGCCCGTGGCAGGCGATCGCGATCGGATGCGGGCCGGTCCGACCGGTCGGGACAAGCACGTAGACCGGCATCCGCAGCCCTTCCGCCGTCGTCAGCTCGATCCGCTCCCGGACGTAGCCGGCGCATTCGGTTCTCTCCAGAAGACGCGGGTTCATGGGAGGCGGCGGGGAATCGGCCAGAGATCCGGCCGGCGCGCCGACGAACGGACCGAAGGTCGGAACGCTCTCCGTTCCCGTTCCCGCGTCGAGCGCGAGCGCCCCCGCCAGCCGCCGCCTTATCCGCGCCTGACGCGCCTGCGCGCTCTCGCCCATCGCCTCCCGTTCCCTTCTCTCTCTCGTCTCCTCATATAACCTGGCTAAGAAGTCGTCCGGATGCCACATTTCCGTCTCCGCTCCTTAACCCGCGACATACTTGTCGATCTGGGCCTGAAGCTCCTGGAGCAGCGTATCGAAGCCCGCCTGCTTGCGCTTGACGAGCAGCTCCTCGTACGCCTTGTCGACATCCTTGACGAATCCTAGCGTCAGCGGCGACTGGTATTGGGAGGCGACATCCGACAGCGCCGCCTGCTGCGTCTTGATCTTCTCCAGGTCCGGCTGGAAGTCGTTGAGCGGAGTGCCATATACGCGGTCGCGCTGCGACTTCATCACGTCGTCGAAGTTCGGCAGGCCGTCCTGCGAGGTAAGGTAGTAGCGCTCGTCGCGCCAGCCCCACGGGCACGTGCCGTCCGGCGGATAGTTCGGGCTGTCGGCGAGAAGGATCAGCTTGTTGTCCGCCGAGACGTCCCAATGCTTGCCCTGGATGCCGTACGTCGTCGTCTGGTTGTACCAAACGTCGTTCTTGAACAGGTCGAGCAGCATGAGCGCGCGCTCCGCGTTCTTCGACTTCGCGTTGATCGCCATGCCGTTGGCCATGTACGAGTTCGCGACGACCTTGTTCGACGTGTTAATCGGGTAGAAGCGGACATCCCACTCCGGATGCGCGGTCTTAACCGTCTGATAGGCCGCGTTGGCATCCAGCAGGTTCGTCAGGAACGCCGAGCTCTTGCCGTTGACGAACGAGTCCTTGGACGACACCTTGTTGACGAGCGAGTTCTTCGAGATGTAGCCCTTCTGGTTCCAGCTCTGCATTCTCTTATACAGCTCGAGGGCGGCCGGGTCGGACTGCGTCGCGTCTACGATCTGGTTCGTCGCGAGGTCCACGCTGACGCCGACCGTGCCCATCTCGTAGCGTTCTCGCAGGTCCTGAAGCTGCATGTGCGGAATGATCCAGTTGTCGTAGGAGGTCGCTTCCCATGGGACGAGATCCTTGTCATTCTCGGACACGGCCTTCAGGTACCCTTCGAAGTCGTCGAGGGAGTCTATCGAGGAGATGCCGTATTTGTCCATCAGGTCGCCTCTGACGACATAGCCGTACACGGAGATCTCTCTGTAATTCATCGGCAGCGCGTACAGCTTGCCGTCCACCGTTCCGGCATCCAGCACCTCCTGCCCGGAGCTCTCCAAGGTAAGAGGAGCATACGTCTTCATCATCTCCGGGGTTAGCTCCATGAAGGCGCCCTTTCTCGCGTAATCCGCGAATTGCCCCCATGTCGCCGTAACGATCAGGTCGAAGTCCTCTCCCGCCGCGAACTTAAGCGAATAGGTCTTCTGCCAGTCGGCGAACGGAATGAATTCGACGTCGACGGTCGCGTTGATGTCCTGCTGGAGCTTCTTGTTGATTTCGTCATACACGAGCTTGGCGTCCGGCGCCCCGTCGCTGATCAGCACCATTTTGAGCGTTACCGGCTTGGACGTATCCGGCTTCGCCGCCTCCCCCGAAGCGGCCGCTTCCGCCTTCGACCCGGTAGGAGCAGCCTGCGGCGCTTCCCCCTCGGTGGTGCCCTTGGAGCCGGCGCACCCGGCGAGCAGAGCCGCAAGCCAAACAAGCAGCAGCAGCGTCAATCCTGTTTTTTTGGCAGCCATTCGATGATCCTCCCTTATGATATGAGCATGATTGGAAAAAGCCGCGGATGCAAGGCCGATCAACCTTTGACGGACCCGACGGTCACCCCGCTGACGATAAAACGTTGCAGGAACGGATAGACGAAGAACACGGGAGCGATGACGATCACGGTCATCGCGAGCTTGAACGTCTCCTTGGGAATGTCGGGAATCGGCATGCCGGTTTTGCCCGCCAGGTTGTTCAGCATCTCCGTCTTGTTCATCAGATTGTACAAGTAGTATTGCAGAGGGACGAGGTTCGGATCGCGGATGAACAGCATCGCGTTCGACCAATCGTTCCAATAGCCAAGTCCGATGAACAAGGCGATCGTCGCCAGCCCCGGCTTGGCGATCGGCAGCATAAGCGTCAGGAAGATCCGCAGCTCGCCCGCCCCGTCGATTTTGCCGGACTCGATAATGGCCTCCGGAATGGACGCGAAGAAGCTTTTCATCACGAGGATATAGAACACGTTCATCAGAAGCGGCACGATCAGCGCCAGCACGTTGTCCTTCATATGATAATAGTTGACCATCAACAGATACCAAGGGACCAGGCCCCCGCTGAAGACGGAAGTGAAGTAGATGTAGAACGAGAAATAATTGCGGTACTTGAAGTCCTTGCGGCTGATGACGTACGAAGTCAACGCCGTCAGGAAGGCGCCCAGAGAGGTTCCGGCGACGAGCACCAGCAGGGACACGCCGAAAGCGCGCAGGATGTCGCCCGGCGCCTTGAAGACCATCCGATAGCCGTCGAGACTCAGCTTCTGCGGAAGAAGCCGAAAGCCGTTCCTCACTAGCTGCTCCTCCGAGGAGAGGGATCCGCTGACGACCAGCAGCAGCGGAACGAGGCACAGGACGCACAATAGGCCGACGAACGTATAGCCGAGAGCGTTAAACAGCAGTCGGTCCTTGGTGTTGGATATCATAAGGGCCTCCTAGAAAAGCGAATAATCGGGCTGAACCTTGCGTACGACGGCGTTCGTGACCAGGATGATAACGAAGCAGACGACCGATTGGTACAAGCCGGTGGCGGCCGACATGCCGATGTCCTGGGAGCCGAGCAGCGAACGGAAGACGAAGGTGTCGATGACGTCCGTCGCGTCGTACAGCAAGCCGTTCGTGCCGACAAGCTGGTAGAACAGATCGAAGTTGCCGCGGAAAATACTGCCGACCGAGAGCAGCACCATGATGACGGTCGTCGGGACGATCAGCGGAAGAGTGATCCGGCGAATGCGCTGGAACACGTTCGCCCCGTCGATGGCGGCGGCTTCGTACAGGCTGCGGTCGATGCCGATGATCGCCGCGAGGTAGACGAGCGAATTGTACCCGACGTACTTCCAGTTGTTGAAGAAGAGGAGGATGTACTTCCACCAGCCCGGAGACGAATAGAAGTCCTGAGGCGGCAGCCCCATCGCCTTCAGCAGCACGTTCAGGTATCCGTAGTCGTAGTTGAACAAGTTGTAGACGATCGCGCCGACGACGACCCAGGAGAGGAAGAACGGGAACAGCAGCGTCGATTGCACCGCTTTCCTTACGAAGTTTCCCCCCATCTCCGCGATGACGATCGCGACGGCCAGCTGGAGAACGAGCCCGCTGACAATAAACGCGGCGTTGTACAGCACCGTATTCGACGTGACCAGGAGCGCCTTGCCCGAGCGGAAGAAGAACTCGAAGTTGTCGAGTCCCGCCCAAGGACTTCCAAAGATTCCTTTGTCGAAGCGATAGCTTTTGAACGCCAGCACGGTGCCCGCCATTGGCAAATAGCAGAGCAGGAAGAAGTAAACGACGGACGGAACCATCATCAGGAACAGCATTCTGTGCT
>Ga0065721_10049585_pt1 | contig 30962 bp, 28 predicted proteins | sample Mesricmetagenome_FD_59108 | JGI IMG/M metagenome (GOLD analysis project Ga0065721, IMG submission 59108) | Mesophilic microbial community from rice straw/compost enrichment Sample: eDNA_1 v2 (version 2) | ecosystem: Engineered > Solid waste > Grass > Composting > Bioreactor | place: USA: Davis...
GGAATTTCCCATCCCCGGACCCAGCCTCCGTTAACGATGCAGAGGCCTCCCGACTGTCGCCGGACGGTTGATCGTTGCAACCCCATCTCCACCCGGCTGATGAGGGGAGAGTAATATGGGGTGATGGGGGCGGGGATAAGTTTTCTGGCAAACGCGATGCGGCACCCTCCCCCTTGCGGGCTTCCCGCTGGCCGCAGGCAAATTCGCTCCAGTGGAGCGAATTTAAGCGGGAAGGCCATGAGAGCTATGCTCGAATGGCTGGCTGGGGTGGGGGGATGGGCGGCAGGGTGCCGAGGCACCGGTGCGTGGGAGCACCCCCTCCCAGCTCCGCTAGGCCTATCGGCCAAGCTGCGCTACCTCCCCCATCAAGGGGGAGGTGGGGGTTCGGTGCTTGGGGCGGCGCTCCGCCATTCGCGCATAGCGCTCATGGCCTTCTTGCCTCAAATCTCTCCACCGGAGAGATTTGCCCTGCGGGACGGCTCGAAGCCCCTCATCCGGCCCTTCGGGCCACCTTCTCCCCGAGGGGGAGAAGAATGGGCCGGCGAACGCCTCTGTTCCTCTCCCTCTCGGGGAGAGGGTGGATCGGGCGCAGCCCGAGACGGGTGAGGGGGTTGGGCGGCAGGGTGTTTGATTTCTAACGCCAGCGCCTGCCGGCACCCCCTCCTAGCTTCGCTAGGCCTTCGGCCAAGCTGTGCTACCTCCCCCGTCTAGGGGGAGGTGGGAGGGGCATACGGCATATGCCGCGGCTTCTCGTTGGGCTAGGTTCTAGACCGGGGTGATCAGGACCGAGGGGGCCGAGCGGGTGTTGGGGCCGTGGAACACGGCTTCGACATTGTTGCCGTCCGGATCGAGCACGAAGCAGGCGTAATAGCCGGGGTGATAATGCCGCTCGCCCGGGGCGCCGTTATCGGTGCCGCCGGCGGAGAGGGCGGCCTTGTAGAAGACGTCGACGGCGTCGCGGTCCCTGGCCTGGAAGGCGAGGTGGACATGGGTGGGCGGGGTCCTGGCGTCGGCCGCGTCCACGAACAATTCATCGATCTGGAACCAGCCTTCGCCCTTGGCGGTGACGCCGATGCCCAGGACCGCCAGCGCCGTTTCGTAGAAATAGCGGCTATTGGCGACATTGCGGGCCCGCAGGTGGACATGGTCGATCAATCGGCCCGTATGGAATTCCATCGCATCTCTCCTCAAAGCCAAAACGAAACCGCCCGGATGATGTTCCGGGCGGTTGTCTGAAAGCGTCAGCAGATTATTCGGCTTCGTCGGCGGGGGCCGAGTTGAGCTGGCCGTATTTTTCCGGTCCGATCTTTTCGAGCAGTTCGAGCTGGGTTTCGAGGAAGTCGATATGGCCTTCCTCGTCGGCCAGCAATTCCTCGAACAGGTTCTTGGAGACGTAATCGCCAAGCTCTTCGCACAGCTCGCGGCTGGCCTTGTAGGCGGCGCGGGCATCGTATTCGCCGGCGAGATCGGCTTCGAGCACTTCCTTGATGGTCTGGCCGATGCGCAGCGGGGCGACGCGCTGCAGGTTGGGATGGCCTTCAAGGAAGATGATGCGCTCGATGAGCTTGTCGGCGTGGTGCATCTCCTCGATGGATTCGGCGCGCTCCTTGCTGGCCAGGCGCTTATAGCCCCAATCGTCGAGGAGCCGGAAATGCACCCAATATTGGTTGACCGCGCCGAGCTCGAGGAACAGGGCCTCGTTAAGCCGCTCGATGACTTGTGCTTCGCCTTTCACGACGTACTCCAATCCGTTGCTTTTTGAGCTTTTCGAGCCCGGACTGGATGTTCACCAGCTCAGCGGGCTCGAGGGCTTGCTGTGCGTGGTAGTTTTCTGTGACCCGCACGATTATGTCCACCACATTCGGCACGCAGCCGGAGCATTTCGCGCGACGGTTCAGTTCGGCATAGACCTTGGCGGGCACCACGAGCTGCCACGGATCGGCCTTGAGCAGATCGAGCACGATGTCCTCGATCTCCTTGGAGCTGATCATATTGCACTGGCAGACAAGCATGGCGGGGCCGGAATGGGATCTCAACGCGGCGGAATAAACGCCTGCCATTCCTGAATGTCAACGTCATAAATTGTCACGTTGCGGCGTGCGGATCTCGCCGCGCTGCCGGGCGGCGATGACGGCGGCCGACGCGGCGGTGCGATGGGCGGAGGAAAAGAATTCGCGATGGGCCAGGATCAGCACCGTGGCCAGGCAGACGGCGACGCCGACCCATTCGGACACGAACCAGGCCACGGTGGCGATGGAGAAATAATAGGCGCGGATGCCGGAATTGAAATTCTTGGCGCCCAGCGCGTTCATGCGGGCAATGGCTTCGATTTCCTCGTCGCTGGTCACCCGGTCATGATCGAGCGCGCCGAGCATGATGCAGAAATGATTGAACTGGCGCAGCGACAGGGTGAAGGCGAAGAAGGCGAAGACGAACATGGCCAGCATGACGCCGAGATGGATCTGCACGTCCAAAATTGTATAGGTCCGCTCCAGCGACAGGGAATCGAGCGCCTCCATCAAAGCCGGCAATTGCCCGAAGACGGCGAAGACCGCCAGCACCAGCAGGGCCGAGGTGGAGGCCAGGAAGCTGACCGATCCCATGATGTTGCCCGAGAGGATGGCGTCGAAGGGGCTCTCGCGCCGGGTGGCATTGGCCACCCAGCGGCGGCGCTGCATGTTCATGATGACCGAGAGGGAGGGCCGCAGCTTTTCGACCTGCGGCACGATCACGTTATAGGCGAGATAGGCCAGAAGCGGGAAGATGGAGGTGAGCAAAGTGGACAAGGGCAGCTCCCGGCGCAGCGATGGACATGACTATATCGCCGCGCCGGGATTTGACCACTGCTCTCAGATGGGGCGCGGATTGGCGCGGTAGACGGCATCGATATCGGCCAGGACCGGCGCGGAGAGCGTCAGCTCGGCCGCATCGAGCACATGGCGCAATTGGTCGGTGCTGGTGGCGCCGATAATGGTCGAGGCCATGAAGGGGCGGCTGCGGCAGAAGGCGATGGCCATATGGACCGGGTCGAGGCCATGGCGGGCGGCTACGGCGTGATAATCGCGGGTGGCGCGCTCGGAATGCGGGTTCAGCCGCCAGAAGCCGTTCTGGTAATCCTTGCGGCTCCCCCTGGGCGTGGCGCCGTCGAAATATTTGCCGGTCAGAAGGCCGCCGGCCAGGGGCGAATAGGCCAGCAGGCCCACCTGCTCGTAATGGCTCAATTCGGCCAGGTCGTGATCGAAGATGCGGCGGACGAGGCTATATTCGTTCTGCACCGAGACCACGCGGGGCAGGCCGCCGGCCTCGGCGAGGCGCAGCCATTGGGCAATGCCCCAGGTGGTCTCGTTCGACAGGCCGATATGGCGGATCTTGCCCTCCTTGACGAGATCGCCCAGCGTTTCGAGCACTTCGGCCATATTGGCCAAGGCGGCATCCTTGTCCTGGGTGTGGGGCGCGTAGGTCCAGTAATTCTCGAAATTGTAATGGCCGCGGCTGGCCCAGTGGATCTGGTAGAGATCGACATAATCGGTCTGGAGGCGCCGGAGGCTGCCTTCCAGGGCCGCGCGCACCGAATGGCGGTCGGGCTTGTCGCCGTTGCGGATATGGGCATTGCCGCCGCCGACGATCTTGGTGGCCAGGACCCATTTGTCGCGGTCGCCCTGGGCGGCGAACCAATTGCCGATGATGGTTTCGGTGCGGCCGCTGGTCTGGGGACTGCCCGGCACGGCATAGACTTCGGCGGTATCCATGAAATTGATGCCGGCATCGCGGGCCATGGCGATCTGGGCATGGCCTTCGGCCTCGCTGTTCTGGCTGCCCCAGGTCATGGTGCCAAGGCAGATATCGGTGACCTCGAGATCCGTACGGCCGAGCGTCTTGAATTGCATAGAGAAAATTCCGTGATAGGGCGTCGGGGAAACGGAGGGGACCCTAGACCAGCCTGATTTTGCTGGGAAGGGTTTCAGCGGCATTTGCCGATGATCCAGGTGTCCGGCGCGCCGCTTTCCCCAGGCTGTCAAAAAACCGTCGCAAGGGGTTGAGGTCTTCGGCGCCACCCCCTATATAGCCCTCACACGGCGCCGCGGCGCAGTGGTTGACGCGGGATGGAGCAGCCCGGTAGCTCGTCAGGCTCATAACCTGAAGGTCGCAGGTTCAAATCCTGCTCCCGCAACCAAAGAACCCCAGTTAAGCGAAAGCTTAGCTGGGGTTTTCCTTTGTGCCCATGCAGCTCGCTACGAGACGGCGCAGCGTAATGTCAGCGCAATGTTGGCACCCGACTAGGTGATGGATCTTCGCCATACCTGGACTGGGACCAAGCGCATGAAAGACCGCCTTAGCTATTTCCGAAGCCCGGGCCTCAGATTTGCTGCGCTGCCACTCGTTGGCATATTGGCAGGATGCGTTTCCCTCTCGGCGCCGCAGGTGCCGACGATGGCGGTGCCTGCATCGTTTTCCGCCGCGCCAGCCCGGCCTGCCAATAACGCCATGAACAGATGGTGGCTTTCCTTCCGGGATGCGCACCTTAACGCATTGATTGAGCGCGGTCTCCAGCAGAATCTCGATATTGCGCAGGCCGTCGAGCTTATCAACGAGGCCAATTCCGCCCGGATCGGCGCCGGTTCGGGACTTCGCCCGATGGTGTCCGGCTCCGTCGCCGGCGCTGTCGAGCAACAAGGCGGTGGCGGGGCGGCGTCTTCCGTCACCCATGCGGGAAATGCCTCGTGGCTCATCGATCTCTTCGGGCAGGGTGCCAACGCGCAACGTGCGGCCGTGGCCAATATCGAGGCGGCCCATCTCTCCGCCGACGCGGCCAGGCTTACGTTCTTGTCGGAGGTGACGCTCGCCTACATCGAACTGCGATACTATCAGGAGCTACTTGCTCTCACCCGACTGAATTTGGCAACCAGACAGGAAACCCTGGATCTGACCAACAGATTGCTGCAGATCGGGGCGGGCTCCCAACTCGATGTCCTGCAAGCTCAAAGCGCTCTCGATGCGACCACATTGCAGATGCCAGCATTGGAGATGGGATTCATCAGGGAGCTCAACAGGCTGGCAACGCTCACGGCTCAGTCGACGGAGCAAATTCGTGTGGGACTGGAAAGGGGCGCCCCCCAGCCCTGGCCGCGACTTCGAGTGAATGCGGGTGTGCCGGCAGACCTAATTCGTCAACGTCCCGATATACAGCGCGCCGAGCGGGTTCTCCTTGCCGCGTGGGCCGAAGCCGGGATCGCTGAAGCTCAACTCTATCCGTCGATAAGCCTTGGCGGCAGTATCAACATCGTTCAGTTGGCAGCGGGAACGACGTCCGGCTGGAGCTTTGGTCCCACACTCAATCTGCCCTTCCTGGACGGCGGCGCATCTCGCGCCAATCACCAGGTGGCTTTGTCTCGTGTGGAGCAGGCCTATATTGGATGGCAGTCCACCGTCAGGTCCGCCATCGAGGAGGCGGAAAACGCGCTCGCTGCCCTCCGGCGTGACGCTCGAAGTCTTGATGCGGCAAACAAGCTCAAGGACAGCGCGACGAAGCAGCTGGAACTTGCAAGGTTTAGTTACGAATCTGGCGAAGGACAAATTCTAGACGTGTTGAATGCTGAACGCGGGCTATTCGACGCTCGAGGAGAAGTCGCCGACGCCACGCTGCAATATGCAAAAGATTTCGTGATTCTAAACGTTGCCATAGGGGGCGGAGTGATGTCCCTTTCCGTGCACTGATTGCAGAAAGGTGACGGTGCCGCCTGCGGTCCGTGCGGGTCGAGCTGTATCTGCAGCACCATGCGGGCACGAACCGGACCAGCGCGCCTGAGTGCCGCCATCGGGAACATGGTGTCGTGACGGCTTCGCCGCCTGGGGCTCCACAACCGACCCCTTGGCGGATCGTCGTGGTGCTTCAGGCGGCGGTGCGGGTGGCCTGCGATGCGGCTGACCGCTAATTCTGCCAGGGCCGTACCGGCTGGAGCGTGTCTGCGTCGAAGAACAGCATGCTGGTGCCGCCATTGGCGTTCGGGACCCAGGCGCGGATCAGGCCGCCCCATTCTTCGATGCCCGAGGTGACCACGCCATTGTCGCGCAGAGCGCTTTCGATGGCGAATATTGAGCGGCCTCCAATGGTGTCCTCATTGTCGTCGTCGTTGGCGAAGGTGGGAGCGACGCTGAAACCAACCAGAGCAATGGCGGATGCGATAGCGGCGACGAGTACATGTTTCATTTGGGTCTTCCTTGTGAATGAACACCGCTAAATTCGCCCGTTTCCATTATCCGAACATTGCAAGTTTTGTTTTATTTCAGATAGTTAGAGGTAAAGTGAAATCGCTTCCGAGCCGCCGCGACGGCGGTATTGAGCGCGACAGAAGCGTGCGGGGAAATCGGCTTGATCGACATCCTGCGTCCATCTGAGCTTCGGGGAAGCCGATGAACCACAAAGCGACGGCACCCACCGAGATCGGTGGGTGCCGCGCTGTTGACGCCGTGGAGGGGCAGCGTCAGATGTCGGCCAGCACGGAAGGCGGATTTTCGTGCTGGTCAGGTGCTCGTGGCAGGACGCGGGCGAGGAAGCGCGAAAGAGCATCCACATAGGTCAGCATGACCGGCACAACCACCAGCGTCAGCAGTGTCGAACTGATGAGCCCGCCGATCACTGCATGAGCCATGGGCGCGCTTTGGTCGCTTCCTTCGTGAAGGGCGAGCGCCAGTGGCATCATGCCGAATATCATGGCCAGCGTGGTCATGATGATGGGGCGGAAGCGCGTACCGCCAGCCTCGATCAAGGCGTCGACAAGACTTGCGCCCTCGCGGTGGTGCTGATTGGCATTGTCGACCAGCAGGATGGCGTTCTTGACGACCAGACCCATCAGCATGACGAAGCCAATCATAGAGTACATGTTCAGGGTCGACCCGCCGACCAGCAGGCCCAGCATGACCCCGACCAGCGACATCGGCAGAGCCATCATGATCGCGAACGGCTGCAGGAAACTGCCGAACTGGCTGGCGAGAACCAGGTAGATGAAGATGACCGCCAGCATCAGCGCCGAGCCCATGGCGACGATCGTCTGGTCCAATTGCTCCCCGTCTCCGCCCTGGTCCACGCGCACGCCGGCGGGCAGGTCGAGCGCGGCTATGGCAGCATCGATCTGGCTGGTCACATCTCCCAGAACGCCGCCCTCGATATTGGCCGTAATGGTGACCTGACGAGAAAGGTCTTCCCGATGGATCTCGCTGGGTCCCAGGGTCGGCCGGATTTCCGCGACCTGGTGAAGCGGAATGGCGACCGGTATTTCGGTCTGGCTTTGGGCGATGGGCAGGTTGGCGATGGCGTCGATGCTCTGCCGCATGTCAGACGGGAGGCGCACCACGACATCGAGCTGGTCGCCCGTGGCATCGTTCCATTCCGAAACGGAGGCCCCACCCAGCATGGCGCGCAGGGCGAAACCAGTGGCCTCCACACCGACCCCCAGATCACTGGCAGCCTGCCGGTTCAGGACAATATCGAGTAATGGCTGCGCCTGTTGCAGATTCAGCTTGATATCGACCACGCCGGGTATGACGGCCATTGCCTCCCTGACCTGGGCTGCGGCGGATGCAAGGTCGCCGAGATTTTCGCCCTGAAGTTTCAGCTGGATAGGACTGTCGATGCCGCCGATCCCACCACCGGGAGTCACCACAAAATCAGCACCGGGAATGGACCGCAGCGCCTCGCGGATAGAAGCTGTCATGTCCTGCGCCGTGTTCTCGCGTTCGCCCGGGTCGACTAGGGTGACGGCAATAATTGAGCGGTTCTCGCCGGCGGCACTGCCGGCATTGATGCTGGCATAGGTGCTTTCGACCTCGGGCATGGCTGCGAGCAGGGACACGACCTGCCGGGCCTTGATCGCCGTATAGTCGGCCGAAGAGCCGGCAGGGGTTTCGACGTCGACCTGTATCTGGCTGTTGTCCGAGGAGGGTATGAATTCCGTGCCGACCATCGGGAACAGCAGAAAGCTGCTGCCGAAGGACATCAGCGCCACGAGCATGGTGATAATCCTGTGCCGCAGCGACCAGTCCAGCACACCGCGATAGAGATGGGCGAGCTTTTCAAAGCCGGTGTCGAAGAGGCCGACGAGCCGGCCGACGGGGCCGCGCTTCGCCCCGGGCTGGGAGTCCGGATCGTACCAGACGCTTGAAAGCATAGGGTCGAGCGTGAAGCTGACAAAGAGCGAAATCAGCACGGCGACCGACACCGTGATGCCGAACTGCATGAAGAAGCGGCCGACAATCCCGTCCATGAAGGCAAGCGGCAGGAACACCGCAACGATGGACAGCGTGGTGGCCAGCACCGCCAGCCCGATCTCTCCGGTGCCATCGAGGGCCGCCTGGATGTGGGACTTGCCCATATGCAGGTGGCGGGTGATGTTCTCGCGCACAACAATGGCGTCATCGATCAGGATGCCGACCGACAGGGTCAGCGCCAGCATGGTCATCATGTTGAGCGTGAAGCCGAGCAGGCTGATCACGGTCAGGGTGCCGATGATGGAGATGGGCAGGGTGAGCCCGGTTATGATGGTCGAGCGCCAGGAATTGAGGAACAGGAAGACGATCATCACGGCGAGTGCCGCGCCCTCTATCAGGGTGGCCTGAACGGTCTCGAAATTATGCTCGATGGGCTCTGCCGAATTCAGCAGCACATCGACGACCACGTCTTCCGGCAGGCCGCCACCTGCGTTCAATTGGGAGACTGCGGCCTCCACCGCATGCGAAATAGCGACGGTATTGCCGCCCTTGATCTTGACCACGTCGATGGCCAGGGCCTGTTCGCCATTGCGGAACGCGAAGCCATCGGTGTCGGGCAGCCCCAGGGTCACGGTCGCCACATCGCCGATCGTGACGTCCTCGCCGCCATGACGGGCCACAACGACGTCGCGGAATCCTTCCAGTGAGGCCACTTCGGCGTTGAGCTGAACGGAGTGCACGAGCAATCCGTTCACGATGGACCCGCTGGGCAGGGTCTGGTTGTCCTGTTGCAGGGCCGCGACGACGTCGCCGATGCCGATGCCGAAGGCGTTGAGCAAATCCGGGTCGACCGCGACATTCACCTGATCATGGATTGCCCCGACCACGGCGGCACTGCCCACGCCGGCAATCGCGGTAAGCGCGGGTTTGACAATGTCCTCCGCCAGAGTGGTGAGTTCGGGTATCGACCGCGCCTGGCTGCTGAGGGCCAGCGACATTATGGGAGTAGCCGTGGGATTATACCGCAGCACCTGGCTGGTATCGGCCGCGTCGGGCAGATCGTGGGCAATCGCCGCCAACTGATCGCGCACATCCTGGGCGGCGGCGGCCAGATCCGTTCCCAGGCTGAACTCGACCACGACCGTCGAATGGCCGGTACTGGAGGTGGAGGTGACCCTTTCGATGCCGTTGACGGTGTTGACCGCTTCCTCGATGGGCTGGGTGATCTTGGTCTCGACCGCTTCCGGGGACGCGCCTGTATAGGGCGTTAGCACCGCAACGACGGGAAACTCGATGTCGGGATATTGCTCGATAGGCAGGCTGCGATAGGCCGAGATGCCGAAGACCAGTATGGCCACCATGACCATGGTGGCAAAGACGGGATGCCGGACACTGATGGAGGTCAGGAACATCGCTCAGTTCCCCTCGATCACGACGGACACGCCGTCCGCAAGGCCAGAAAGGCTGGTACCGACGACGACATCGCCTGCGCCAATGCCGGACCGCGCCTCAACCAGGGCGGTTGACGGCCATGTCGTGCCGGTCTCGATCGGGCGCTCATGAAGCACGCCATCGACGACAGCCAGCACATAGGACGCATCGTCCCGCGTATGGATTGCGTTCGCGGGCAGCGCGATGACGTCGTCCTGCTCCTGCACCACGATCTCGCCGGTGACGAACATGCCGCCGCGCAGGACGCCTTCGGGGTTATCCAGGTTGAGAAAGATCTTGACCGATCGTGTCCCGGCTTCGGCTATCGGGCTGACGCGGTCGACGATGCCGGTGAATGATCGTCCTTCCAGGCCCTGCACCACAAGGCGAACTGGTTGGCCGACGGCGATGCGCGCCGAATGCTTGAGCGCCGCGACGACCTCGACGCGAACCGCGGACAGATCCACGATCGACACCATTGTGGTGCCAGGGTTCACGATCTGGCCGGGCTCGATATCGCGGGATGCGACCGTGCCGGAGAACGGCGCCATGACCCGGGCGCGCAGCAGGTTGGCCTCGGCAAGAGCCACCTGGCTTTGCTGGGTGGCGATGGTCGCGGCAAGTTGGTCGACTTCGGCCTGCGCCGCGTCAAGCGTGGTCTGCGCCGCGAGCCCTTGGTCGGCCAATAACCGGGTCCGCGCGAGCGTTGCCTCGGCGGCCCGCAATTGCACGATGCTCGACGCCATGGTGCTGCGCTGCTGATCGAGTTGCAGTTGCAGGTCGGTGGTTCCGACCTCGACGAGCAACTGCCCGGCGTCGACATAATCCCCCGGTCGCACCGCCACCGTCTCGGCCAGCCCGGTGACCTGGGCGGCTATGGCGGCTTCCTGCACCGGATGGATCGTGCCAGTTACCCTGACCAGGTCTTCGATGCGTTGTGGTTGTGCCGTGACCAGTTCCACAGGGTGCAGCCGCATCGCACGCGGCGTCGCTGGAGCGTCTATTGCGGCGGCGGGGGCGGGTGGAATCTGGTTGACCAGCAGCACCGATGCGACGCCGGTCGCCAGCGCCAGCATGACGGTCGGCCAGAACCATCGGCCCCTTTGGCCTTTGGCGGTAGAGGGAGCCTTGTCGGCGGTGTTCTCGGACGCGTTCATCGAAACCTCGCATGGATCGGGGAATGGCCGAGCACCGGCCTGTGAACCATGCAATGATCTTGCTGGATTGCGCCAACGTTGCGCGCCAACGCAAGGCAGCCGCAATGTCTGTCCCTAGACTGACGAAAAAACGAGCAGGAATATCACATGCGCATTTTGCTGGTCGAAGACGAAATGAATATGGTTGCGGCCCTGACCGCGGCACTCAGCCGCCACGACATCGTAGTGGATCACGCCCGTACACTTGAAATAGCGCAAGAGGCCTGCCGTAGCAGGGTACATGACGCGGTGCTGCTCGATCGAAAGCTGCCCGACGGCGATGGTCTGTCGCTGATCCCCCTATTCCGGCGGGAGCAAGCCGGATTGCCCATCATTGTGCTGTCGGCGCTCGGATCGCCAGACCATCGCGTTGCCGGTCTGGACCATGGCGCCGACGACTACCTGCCCAAGCCCTTCTCCACCGACGAGCTATTGGCGCGCTTGCGCGCCGTGATGCGCCGTCCCGCCCAGATCGGAGAGAGCATGGTCAAGGTAGGACAATTGCGGTTCAACCTGACCGAGCGGCAGGCCGAGGTGGCCGACAAGCCGCTGAACCTCACGCGCCGCGAATTGCTGGCCCTCGAAATCCTGGTGCGGCGGTCGGGCAGAACTGTGTCCCGCACCGCGCTGGAAGAAGCGGTCTATGGCTATGACGATGAGATCGCGTCCAATTCGCTCGAGGCCCATATTTCGCGGCTGCGGCGCAAGCTCGACGGCGCGGGGGTCGAAATCCACGCCATTCGCGGACTGGGCTATCTGCTGCGAGCCGCATCATGAAACCCTGGAACTCTCCCTCGCTGCGGGCTCGGCTGACCTGGCGCATGGTGGCGATGCAAGCAACGGTGTTGATTGCTTTTACCAGCCTGGCAGCTATTCCGGTCACTGCACTGATCCGGGACGAGCAGGGATTGGACGACGTCTTCATCGAGCACATCGCCGAGTCCATCCAGCGCAACGCGGCAGGCGGCCTTGATCTCGTGCTTGACGAAGGCTTCAAGGCAAAGGCGGCCGAGTATCCCAGTTTCTGGTTCTACGCCACTGACATCAATGGCAATTCGGTGCAGATGGGAAACATTCCCGAGAATGTTGAAGAGCTGCTGGACGATCTTCCCCGTATCAACTCCGCCAACATTGCCGATATCGGCCAGCCCGAGCAATCCAATGCCCTCGTGCGGCGGGGGGAAAGTGATGCAGGAACGCTCTGGATCATTACTGGAGGCGGGCCCAAGATTGGGTTCAAGACGTTTTTCACAAGCTTTGGGGACCCCGTGTTCCTTAGTTTGCTGTCGTTTCTGACCCTGGGGTCGTTTCTTGTCATTCCAATGGTCGTTACTCGTCAATTGAGTGGCCTGGACCACGTCGCGGCCGAAGCCGACAAGATCGACGTGGACCAGCGTGGCGTTCGTCTGTCATCGGCGCATGTGCCCGAGGAACTCCACTCCCTGGTGGCGGCCGTTAACGCCGCCTTGCAGCGCCTCGACGACGGCATGGAACGGCGACAGCGGTTTCTTGCCGATGCGGCCCATGAACTGCGCACCCCCATAGCCATATTGCAGACAAGAATCGAGCTCCTGCCCGATGACAGTGAACGTAGCCGGCTGATGCTGGACGTGGCGCGCCTGGCCAATCTGGCCAACCAATTGCTCGACCTGCAACGACTTGATGCAGATCTTACGGTCTTTGTGCCAGTCAACCTTGTTGATTTGGCCGCTCAGGTCACTTCGGACATGGCGCCCCTGGCGATCACGGCCGGGGGTGAGATTTCCTTCGATGCCGAAGTCGACGACGTCACCGTGACCGGGGACGCCGCTTCGCTCTCCCGGGCCATCGTCAATCTCATCCAGAACGGCATAGTCCACGGTGGCGACAAAGCCGCTGTCCGGGTCGCGGTGGGCCGCGATGGCTCGCTGAGTGTGGCCGATTCCGGTCCAGGCATCGCGGCAGAACATCGTCAGTCGATCTTTGAACCCTTCAATCGGGTCAGGCCGCTCGATCACGGGGCCGGACTTGGGCTCAATCTGGTTCGGGATATTGTCACTCGTCATCATGGTAAGATCACGGTGGAGGATGCCCCCGGAGGCGGCGCGCTATTCGAGATATCGCTGCCTCTCGTATTGTGAGGCCCGAAGCCCAGTGCCGCCATCACGTTCCCGGACGGCAGTAAGATAAACAACCTGCCGGCTGTCCGAGGAGCGAAATCGATCTGGCAAGGAGCCGGTAGAATCGGTGCGATCGCTAGGTGGCGGCTGTTCCAATTGGCAAACAACGTCTCCGCTATAGGCTCTCGCGCCAGGTCCACCGCGTCTGTGGCTTCCTTTCCGCCAGGGGTTATCAGCGCTTCGCGCACCCGCTTGTCGCCGGCCCAGCGAACTCAGCGGGTTCGCCTGGCTTTTCCTTTGGTGCCTGTGGCGCTTTGGCCGCAGCGGGGGGCGGCGGGGCCTGGTTTGCATATTGTTCATTGCCCGGTGCTAGATTGAGCGGTAATTTATCGATCCGAGTTAGTCCGCTGGCGCGCGGGGGAGCGGTTTGTGTTCGAGTTCTGGCGCAGAGCGGTGTTTTTTTCCCGTCCCTTGAGGGTTGAGGGCAAGAGAGGCGGGTTTTCTTGAGGCTGATCCACCGCCACATAAGTCTGGGCTGGATTGCGCTCGCCATGCTGGCGGGCGCTGGATCGACCGCTATCGCGCCGGTCCAGGCGCAGAGCCTGTTGCCGCCTGATCTGTTCACCGCGCCGATCGACCCGGCCGCACCCACGGCGGTGGAGGCCGAGGAGCTGGTGTTCGATTCGGTGCGCAACATCATCACCGCCCGCGGCGACGTGGTGGTGCGCGTCAGCGGCTATGTTATTGCCGGAAACGAGCTGGTCTATCGCCGCGAGAGCGGGGAGATGGATGTCGTCGGCAATGTCCGGGTGACCGACCCTTCGGGAAATGTGTCGGAAAGCGCCACGCTGTCGCTGACCGGCGGGCTCAAGCGCACCGTGCTCGATTCGATGACCATCACGGCGCGCGACGGATCGCGAGTGACCGCGGACAGCGCCGATTTCGACCAGGAATTGCGCTCCATCCTGCTCAATGCCGAATATGCGCCCTGCGGGGAATGCGTGGGCAAGGACGGGCGGCGCATCGGCTGGTCGATCAGCGCCGCCAAGGTAGTGCAGAATGGCGAGGACGGTTCGACCAGCTTCGAGCAGCCGGTGCTGTCGCTGCTGGGCGTGCCGGTGGCCTGGCTGCCCTATCTCTGGCTGCCCGATCTCAGCGACACGGCCCTTGGCCGTCTGCCCATGCCCAATTTCGCCTATTCGGAGCAGATGGGGTTGAAGGCCGAAGTGCCGGTGACGGTCTATTCCACCCGGATGACCGACATCATCCTCACCCCGACCCTGGTGTCGCGCCAGGGCTTCCTGCTCGGCGCCGAATGGGTGCAGCGCTTCGACCAGGGCTCGTTCCGCATCAAGGCTTCGGGCCTCTACCAGATGGACAAGGACGCCTTCACCTTCGCCGATGCGCGGCAGGACTGGCGCGGGGCGGTGCAGGCGGATGGCTCGTTCCGCCCGGTGCCCGACTGGACGCTGGGCTTCGCCTATGCGGCCTTCTCCGACAGCGCCTATTTCAAGGATTATCAATTGAGCCCGCGCCGCGCAGCGGTCAACGAGGTCTATGCGACGCATCTGACGGCGGACACCTATATCGACGCGCGGCTGCAGCAGTTCAACCTGCTCGGCGATTCAACGGATCAGTCGCGGGACCAGCAGGGCCTGGCGTTGCCCAATCTGCGCGTGGAACGCACTTTTCAGCTTGCACCGGGCGCGGGGCAGGTGGAGGTCGAGGCGCGGATGCTCGGCATCTACCGGGCGCGCGAAAATTCGACCCTGTATAATGGTACACGGTATGACCTTGGCTATGCCGGCACCCGCATGCATGGCATGGCGCAGGCGAGCTGGCAGAACCAGTGGATTGTCGGCGGCGCGGTGGTGACGCCTTTTGCCGGCCTGCGGATCGACGCGGCCAATTATGAGCGCGGCACGGGGCAGGTCTTCAATCCGGCCTCCATGCCGCCTGCCGACGGCACCCTTTTCGGCGCAACCCCGATCGCGGCGCTGGACGTGCGCTATCCACTGGTGGCACGCAGCCCGGGCATGACGCATCTGGTCGAGCCGATTGCGCAGATCGTCTATCGCGGGGCCTCGAGCCTGCAGCCGGGCATCACCAACGAAGATTCCCAGAGCGTGGTGTTCGATGACACCAATCTGTTCAGCTATAACCGCTTTACCGGCATCGACCGGCAGGAGACGGGGCTGCGGCTCAATGTCGGCGGGCGCTATCTCGCCAGCCTCGATGACGGCAATTATCTCGAACTGGTGGGCGGGCAGTCGTTCCAGCTCGCCGGAACCAATGTCTTCGCCGATTCCAACCGCCAGCAGGCGGGCGTGGGATCGGGCCTCGAGGATGCGGCGTCCTACGCGGTGCTGGGCGCCTATGGCATGCTGGGCGATGCTTTCCGGTTCGGCGGCAAGGTGCAGCTCGACAGTGACGATTTCAGCCTGGCTCGCGCCGGCCTGGGCGTGAGCTATCGTCATGATGGCTGGACCGGCGCGATCAATTATCGCTATGCCGAGGCGGTGCCCGAGGCCGGCAATCCGAAGGACCTGCATGAAATGGGGGCGGAGCTGACGCTGCCCATCGATGAATATTGGTCCGTTTCGGGCAATTATTATTGGGACATTACCGGCAATACCTGGCTGCAAGCCGGCGGTGGCGTCGTCTATAATGACGGCTATCTCAACATGGCCGCCAACCTGACCGGCACCGGCCCGACCCATCGCAACGAGAATGAGTTGCGCGCCACGGTGACGTTCCGGCTGATGGCGCCGGCGGGCTTCGAAGCAGGCTATTCCGGCGCCGTCCCGGTGTCGAACTGGCTGAACTAGGCAAGGAGATGTCCATGAGCAGACGGCGTGTTCTTGCTTTGCTGGGTGGTGGCATGCTGGCGCTGAGCCTGGCCGGCTGCACCAGCTTTTCCCCGGTCTATGGCGATATGTCGGGCGGCGGCCTGGCCTCGGCGCGGTTCAACTTTGCGGAGCCGAGCAACCGGCTGGAACAGGTCATCCTCAACCGGCTGCGCGTGGCCTTCCCGAACGCGGCTGGTCCGGGGGACCCGGTGCTGCGGGTCGTTGCGCGAAGCACGTCGCCCGGTGCGGCCCTTTCGGATGCGTTTGCCGTCGGCACGCCCGTCAATGTCGGGGTGCAGGCGACGATCAGCATCGTGCAGGACGAACAGACGCTGTTTACCGCCACCCGCTTTACCGAGACGGCCTATCAGGGCGGGAAATTGTCCCCCAGTAACCTGCTCTCGGCGGAGGGAACACGCGAAGCGGCGGCCGAAAGCACGGCCGAGGCGCTGAGAGCGGCCATTCTGGCGGGCTATCGCCCGGGCATGGTCAGCACGCAACCACGTTGACGGCGAGACCGCCGAGGCTGGTTTCCTTATATTTTTCGCTCATGTCGTGCCCGGTCTGGCGCATGGTCTCGATGCAGGCATCGAGCGGCACGGCATGGATGCCATCGCCCTTGAGGGCCAGCGAGGCCGCGGTTACCGCCTTGACGGCGCCGAAGGCATTGCGCTCGATGCAGGGGATCTGCACCAGGCCGCCGACCGGGTCGCAGGTCATGCCCAGATGGTGTTCGAGCGCGATTTCGGCGGCGTTTTCGACCTGGGCGGGCGTGCCGCCGAGAATGGCGCAGAGGCCGGCCGCCGCCATGGCGGAGGCCGAGCCGACTTCACCCTGGCAGCCGACCTCGGCGCCCGAAATCGAGGCGCGGTGCTTGATGATGCCGCCGATGGCCGCGGCGGTCAGCAGGAAATCGCGGATCGCGGCGTTCCCGGTGCCGGCATTGAACTGCACCGCATAGCGCAGCACCGCGGGAATGACGCCGGCGGCGCCATTGGTGGGGGCGGTGACCACCCGGCCGCCCGCCGCATTCTCCTCGTTCACCGCCATGGCGAAGAGGCTCAGCCAGTCATTGGCCATGAGCGGGTCGATCTCGTTGCGCTGCCATTTTTCGGCCAATTGCGCATGGATGGCCCCGGCGCGGCGCCGGACGCGGAGGCCGCCGGGCAATTCGCCGCTGCCGGTGATGCCGCGATCGATGCAGGTGGACATGGTGGTCCAGATGGCGTCGAGGCGGTGGTCGAGATCGCGGCGCGACAGGCGGACTTCCTCGTTCGCCCGCTTCATGGCGGCGATGGACAGGCCCGAGCGGCGCGCCATGTCGAGCATTTCGGCCGCATCGGCGAAGGGCCAGGGCACGTCCTGAACGGCGGGCGAGGCGGTGCGCATGGCATCGAGCTCGTCGGCGGTGAGAACGAAGCCGCCGCCGATGGAATAATAGACCCGCCGCAGCAGCAATTGCCCGTCTCCGTCCCAGGCGCAGAATTGCAGGCCATTGGGATGGCCCGGCAGGGGATTGGTCTTGTCGAGGACCAGGTCGACGGCGGGACGGAACCGATAGGCGGGATGGCCGGGCGGATGCACCAGGCCGGTCCGGCCGATTTCGGCAAGGATCGTTTCCATGGCGTCGGGATCGACGGTCTGCGGATGGGCGCCGGCGAGGCCGAGAATGACGGCCCGGTCGCTGCCATGGCCGATGCCGGTAAAGGCGAGCGAGCCGTGCAGGCTGGCGGTGATGGCGGCGGGCCGGGCGCGCGCGGCACGCGGCCAGGTGCCGTTGGCCAGGTCTTCGAGAAAGCGGCCGGCGGCCAGCATCGGTCCCATCGTATGGGAACTGGACGGGCCGATGCCGATCTTGAACACGTCGAAAACCGAAAGGAACATGCCCTATCATAGCGGGCGCCGCGGCCTGCGCAATCGCGGGCGAGACGCGATTGTTTCGCAATGGGCAACAGAGCGTGGCCTGTGTCGGCGATTGCGCACCGGCGCGTCTTGACCGATATCGAAGCCGAACCCAGGAGAAATGCGATGTCCAATTATCAGTTTCGGGCCGCCGATGGCGCCGATGCGGCCGCCCCGGTCTTCTTCCTGTTCCACGGCACGGGCGGGGACGAAAACCAGTTTTTCGAGCTGGCCGGGCAATTGCTGCCCGGCGCAAGGCGGGTGGCGCCGCGCGGCGATGTCAGCGAGCACGGCGCCCTGCGCTATTTCCGCCGGACCGGGGAGGGCGTCTATGACATGGACGACCTGGCGCTGCGGACCACGGCCATGGCCGGCTTCATCCGGGAGCAGATCGGGACGACGCGCCCCGCCCGTATCGTGGGGCTCGGCTATTCCAACGGCGCCAATATCCTGGCTTCGGTGATGTTCCAGGCGCCGGACCTGTTCGATGCGGCGATCCTGATGCATCCGCTTATCCCCTTCGCGCCGCCGGCGGCGGATTTTTCCGGACGGCAGGTACTGATCACGGCGGGGCGGCGCGACCCGATCGCCCCGGCGGCGGCGAGCCAGGCGCTGGCCGATTATTTCACCGCCAACAAGGCCGACCTGAGCCTTGCCTGGCACGAGGGCGGGCATGAAATCCGCCAGGACGAGCTGAGCGCGATCCAGCGTTTTCTCTGAGCGGGCAGGACTTTCGGGCTGACATTGCATGGCGGGATGACGGCGCGGGAGGCCGTTGCTATCATGCCGGCCATGTCAGTGCGGAGGCTTGCTCATGTTGCGTATGGTATCGGTTCTCGCCCTTGGCCTTGCGGCCATGCCCGGTTCGATCAATGTGGCCCTGGCGGCCAGCTTCGATTGCACCAAGGCCGGAACGCCCTTCGAGCGGGCCATTTGCAACAATGAAGAACTGTCCGCCGCCGATGACCGGCTGGCCGCCACCTATGAAACGGCGGTGGGCGGGCTTTCGGAAATCGCGCGCGGCGACGTGCGGACCGGCCAGCGCGAATGGCTGAGCTATGCCCAGCGCGCCTGCACCCGAGACGCCAAGCCCATGGTGTCCGGCGAATATGACGAGCGTGGGCTGACCTGCCTGGTCGACCTGTTCAACGGCCGCAGCACGGTGCTGGAACAGAGCCGCATGATCGGGGGGCTGCGCTTCTACCCGATGGCGCGCTACGAGGCGCTGCCGGACCCCAATGAAGCCGGCAATCCGGATTCGTGGTCGCCGGTGGCGCGGCATGAATTGTCCTGGGTCCAGCTCGATGCCGACGAGGGCTTTGCCCATGCCTTCAACGATGTCATCCGCGACGAGGCGCGGCTCTCCTCCCCCGTGCTTTCGGACGGGATCGGGCCGGATGCCGAAGATGACGGCAGCAGCAGCGACACCAATAATTCCTTTGCGGTGGAAGAGGTTGCGGGTACGGGGCGCATCAGCGTCAAGGCCAATACCTATTGGTATGGACATGGCGCGGCCCATGGCAATTGGGGGATCACCTACCGGCATTATCTCACCGAGCAGGGCCGCTTCATGGAGGCGCGGGACCTGTTCACCGGCGATGGCTGGGAGGCGGCTTTGCTGGACCTGGCGGTCAAGGCGGCGAAGGCCGAGCATGGCGATGCATTGATGCTCGACGACACCAGCTCCATCGCCGATGTCGTCATTATGCCGGAGCGCTGGGATCTCTCGGATTCCTATGCGCTGGTCATCCAGTTCCAGCCTTATGAAATCTCGGCCTATGCCTATGGGGCGCCGCAGGCGCGGGTGCGCTGGAGCGATCTCGAGCCTTACATGGTCGAGGGTTCGGAGAGCATTCGCTTTGGTTTTTAAGGGTTTAGCCTAGAAGGTCGGCCCATTCGGGGTGGCGGCGGAACTGGACGACCACATAGGGGCAGACGGGCGTGATCTTGAAATCCTGGTCCCGTGCATCGGCAATGGCGGCCTTAACCAATTGCAGGGCAATGCCGCGGCCTTCATAGGCGGGCGGGACGCCGGTATGGTCGATGATCATCGGGCCATCGCCTTGTCTTCTATAGGTCATTTCGGCCTCGGCCCCCGGGGCGAGGTGGATGACATAGCGGCCGCGCGTCGGGCCTTCCTCGCGGATGATCTGGTAATCCTTGTCGGCCATGGCGGAAATCCTCGTTGTCGATAGGACCAATGTGGGGCCTTGGCATCGCCGTCGCAAGCGGGCGATCGCGCTAACAGACTGTTAACGTTGAGCGTAACGAAAGGGACATTTCATGAGCGATTTTCTTCACCACATGATCGCTTCGGGGCCAAGGCCGGTGGCGCCGTTCAGCCATGCGGTGGAAAGCGATGGCTGGGTCTTCGTCACCGGGCAGATGCCGACCGATCCGGCCGCGCCCGAGGCGCCCTTGCCGGAAGGCATCGAGGCGCAGACGCGGCGGGTGGTGGACAATCTCAGAATCGTGCTCGGCGGGATCGGGCTGGGGCTCGAACACGTGACCATGGCGCGGATCTATCTCACCCAGTTCGAGCGGGATTACGCGGCGCTCAATGCCTTGTGGCCGAGCTTTTTCGAGGCGGGCAAATTGCCGGCGCGGACGACGGTGGGGGTGACGGCCCTGGCGGTCGGGGCGCTGGTGGAGATCGACCTGGTGGCGCGGCGGCCGGGCTAAGGCCCCCTCACCCGGCGCTGCGCGCTGACCTCTCCCTCAAAGGGAGAGGTCAGAGGCTCAGTCGCCCTTGCGGGACATTTCGATCATGCGTTCCACGGCCTGGCGGGCGGGGCCGATGATGTCGGGGGGGATAGTCACTTCCTCGCTCATGGTGTGGAGCGACCAGAGGACGTTTTCGAGATTGATGCGCTTCATGTGCGGGCAGATATTGCAGCCGCGCAGGAAATCGACGCCGGTGGTTTCGGAGGCGACATTGTCGGACATGGAGCATTCGGTGACCATGACGACGCGCGGCGGCTTTGTGCTCTTCACCCAATCGATCATGGCCGCGGTGGAGCCGGCGAAATCGACCGCGTCGATGACCTCGGGCGGGCATTCGGGATGGGCGATGATCTTGGCGCTGGGATAGGCGTGGCGCAATTCGGCGATGTCGTCGGCGGTGAAGGTCTCGTGCACCTCGCAGGCGCCGGCCCAGGTGATGACCTTCTTGTGCGTCCTCTTGGCGGTGTTCTGCGCCAGATATTGATCGGGGATCATCATCACCGTGTCGCCCTCGACGCGATTGACGATGTCGAGCGCGTTGGAGGAGGTGCAGCACACGTCGGTGACGGCCTTCACCGCCGCCGAGGTGTTGACATAGGTGACGACGGGCACGCCGGGATATTTGGCGCGCATGGCCAGCACATCCTCGGCGGTGATGGATTCGGACAGCGAGCAGCCGGCGCGGCTGTCGGGGATGAGAACCGTCTTTTCCGGGTTCAGCATCTTGGAGGTCTCGGCCATGAAATGCACGCCGCATTGCACGATGACCGATTGCTTCACCTTGGTGGCCTCGATGGCCAATTGCAGGCTGTCGCCCACCACGTCGGCGACCCCGTGATAAATCTGCGGGGTCTGGTAATTATGGGCGAGAATGACCGCGTCCTTCTCCTTTTTCAGCCGGTTGATCTGGAAGATCAGCGGCGCATAGAAGGACCATTCGATTTCGGGGATCTTGTCGCGGACGCGATCGAAAATCTGCCCGGTCTCGCGCTCGATGGCCTTGGAGAACTTGAGGTCGAAGCTCTCGGCCAGGATGGCGCGCGCCTCGGCAAGCGGGGTCAAAGCATTGATCATCTGCACCATTGAGGGCTCCCCCGCTCGCTGTCCCGGGCTTTTCCGAACCCGTCGACGGGCCCGGTTTGCGGCGCGCAGGGCCGGCCCGATGGCGCGCGCTCGGCGCGCGAGGCGGAACCTAGGTATTTTTGGCTTTCATTTCAATGAACGGCCTTGCAGGAAATTCGTTGTGCCCCTAACGCTGGGGCAAAATTCCAGCAAAGGAAGACGATCATGCCGCAGGACGCCAACGCCATTCGCTCCATTCTGTCGCTCGCCCCGGTGGTGCCGGTCATCATCCTGGACGACGTGGCCCAGGCGCGGCCGCTGGCCGAGGCGCTGGTGGCCGGCGGCCTGCCGGTGCTGGAAGTGACGCTGCGCACGCCCAATGCGCTCAAGGTGATGGAAGAAATGGCCAAGGTCACCGGCGCCATTGTCGGCTCGGGCACGGTGCGCAATGGCGGGCATATGAAGGCTTCGGTGGATGCGGGCTGCCGCTTCATGGTGTCGCCGGGCGCCTCGCCGCGCCTGCTCGACGCTGCCGAGGACGTGGCCATTCCGCTGCTGCCGGGCATCGGCACGCCGACCGAGGCCATGGCGGCGGCCGAACGGGGCTATTCCTTCCTCAAATTCTTCCCGGCCGAGGCCCTGGGCGGCGCGCCGGTGCTCAAGGCCTTCGCCTCGCCGCTGCCCGATATCACCTTCTGCCCGACCGGCGGGATCGACGCGGAAAAGGCCAAGACCTATCTGGCCCTGCCCAATGTGATCTGCGTGGGCGGGTCGTGGATCATGCCGGCCGACGCGCTGGCCAGCGGCGATTTCGCCCGCATCGAGGCGCTGGCGAAAGAGGCGAGCGCGCTCAGGGGGTAGTTATATGGGCGGGGCTGCTTCCGTCACGCAGGCTTTCACCCTCGGGCTTGACCGAGGGGCCTGAACCTGCCGATACGCTCCCCAATGCAGAGCCCTCGGGTCAAGCCCGAGGGTGACGATCGGTGGAAGGGGCTAGATGCGGAGGCCATGGCCAAGCCGGTTGGCGCTTGGACTTGCCGATGTGCTCCCCAATGCAGAGCCCTCGGGTCAAGCCCGAGGGTGACGATCGGTGGAGGGGGCTAGATGCGGGGCAATGGCCAAGCCGGTTGGCACTTGGACTTGCCGATATGTTCCCAATTTCAGGCCCCTCGGGTCAGGCCTGAAGGTGACGGCTGGTGGAGTGGCTTGAGGCGAGGCGATGACCAAACCCGTTCCTGAACATGGCCTGGGCCATTTGCGTATCGTGTTGAGCGAGACGGCCTATATCGGGCCGGGGCGGGCGGATTTGCTGGCGGGGATTGCCGGGACCGGGTCGATTGCGGCGGCGGGCAAGGCGATGGGCATGAGCTACAAGAGAGCCTGGGGGCTGGTGCAGGCGCTCAATGAGGGGTTCGGTGCGCCGCTGGTGGAGACCAATCGCGGCGGGGCCGGGCAGGGCGGGGCGGTGCTGACGGCGCTGGGGCAGGAGGTGCTGGCCGCCTATCGGGCGATGCAGGCGCGGGCCGAAAGCGCCATTGCCGGGGATGTGGCGGCGCTGCGGAAACGGATTTCCGATATTTCTCGATGAACATATCGCTTGCGCGGGCGCGGCTTTGCCTTCATCGATATGTTTGGAAAAACATATCGGAGATCGTCCTGGTGCGTATTCTGCTTGCTGCCGCGCTGCTGGCGACGGGAGCGCTGCCGGCTTCCACCGGGAGCGTCAATGTGGCGGTGGCCGCCAATTTCACCGCCGCGGCCGAAGACCTGGCGGCCCTGTTCACGGCCGAGAGCGGCCATGAGGTGGTGCTGAGCTTCGGGGCGACGGGGCAGCTTTATGCCCAGATCAGCCAGGCGGCGCCGTTCGGGGTCTTGCTTGCCGCCGATGTCGAGCGGCCGCAATTGGCGATCGCGGAAGGCCTGGCGGTGGCGAACTCGTTCTTCGTTTACGCGGAGGGGCGGCTGGTGCTCTATGGGCCGGGGCGGGACCTGAGCGATGGCGCGGCGGCGCTGGAAGCCGATTTCAGTCGGATCGCCATAGCCGATCCCCAGGCCGCGCCCTATGGCAAGGCGGCTTTGGAAACCCTCACCGCCCTCGGGCTCTACGCTGCGGTGGAGCCGAAAGTGGTGTGGGGCGAGAATATTTCCCAGACGCTGCAATTCGTCGAAACCGGCAATGCCGAACTGGGCTTCGTGGCCGCCAGTCAGGTGCCGGACAAGGCCGATACCTGGCCGGTGCCGGCGGAATTGCATGCCCCGATCGCGCAGGGTGCGGTATTGCTGAAGGCAGGGGCGGACAATCCGGCGGCGGTCGAGTTCCTGGTGTTCTTGCAGTCGGATGCGGCCATCGCGGTGATCGAGGCGGCGGGATATTCGGTGCCTTGAGGAGAGTCCGGTTCAAAGCGCCGATAGATTTTGCCGGCCGCACCCCCCTCCCAACCTCCCCCGCAAGGGGGGAGGTGCCGCATCCAGTTTGTGGCGCGGCCCGCCGGCAATTTCCGGCCCGGCACCCTCCCCTTGAAGGGCGGGCTGGGGAGGGGTGGTTTAGTTATTCACCGATGGACCCCCACCCTCATTCCCTCCCCTCAAGGGGGAGGGAGGCAATGGAACCGCTAGATCAGGGGTGAGGTATGATCTCCATGGACGTTGCCCCGCTCATTGCCCCGATCATGCTTACGGCGCTGCTGGCGCTGAGCGTCACGGCGATCCTGGTGGTGATCGGGACGCCGATTGCCTATTGGCTGGCGCATGGGCGCTGGGCGGGCAAGGAGATCGTCGGCGCGCTGGTGACGCTGCCGCTGGTGCTGCCGCCGACCGTGCTGGGCTTCTACCTGCTGCTGGCGCTGGGGCCGCATGGGCCGGGCGGGGCGCTGGCCGGGCTCTGGGGCGCGCGCACCCTGGCCTTTTCCTTTCCGGGCCTGGTCATCGGCCTGGTGATCGCCTCGCTGCCCTTCATGGTGCAGCCCCTGCGCAATGGCTTCGCCGCCATCGAGAGCGAGGTGATCGAGGCCGGCCGCACCCTGGGCGCCTCGCGGCGGCAATTGTTCTTCCGGGTGATCCTGCCGCTGGCGCGGCCGGGCTACCTGGCCGGCGGCATCATGGCCTTTGCCCATAGCGTGGGGGAATTCGGCGTGGTGCTGATGATCGGCGGCAATATTCCGGGCCAGACCAAGGTGCTCTCCATCGCCATCTACGATTTCGTCGAGCGGCTGGAATGGGACAAGGCGCATCTGCTGGCCGGGGGCATGGTGGCCTTCGGCTTCGTGGTGGTGCTGGCGGTGCTGGTGGTGAACCGGCGGGGGATGGCGGGGTGAGTGGGGGAAGCGCCGGGGTGAATATGGGCGTGGGGGGATATGCGCGTGGGGTCCGGCCATTCGAGCATAGCTCTCATGGCCTTCTCGCCTAAATTCGCTCCACTGGAGCGAATTTGCCTTCGGCACGGCTCTAAGTTGACTACTAACATGTTAGTTGTTAGGGCAGGCGAAACAGCCGGAGTGCGCAGAGAATGACCGCCATCGACAAGGTTCTGACAGTCGAGGAAATGAAGCGCCTGGCGCATCGGCGCGTGCCCAAGATGTTCTTCGATTATGCCGATAGCGGCTCCTATACCGAGGGGACCTATCGGCAGAACGAGAGCGATTTCTCCAAGATCCTGCTCAACCAGAAGGTGGCGGTGAACCTGGAGGGGCGCAATCTCAAGGTGAAGATGCTGGGCCAGGAGATCGCCATGCCGGTGGCCATCGCCCCGGCGGCGACGGGCGGCATGCAGGTGGCCGACGGCGAGATCAAGGCGGCCAAGGCGGCGGAAAAGTTCGGCATTCCGTTTTCGCTCTCGACCATGAGCGTGTGCTCGATCGAGGATATCGCGGAGAATACGAGCGCGCCGTTCTGGTTCCAGCTCTATGTGATGCGGGACCGCGATTTCATCAACCGGCTGATCGACCGCGCCAAGGCGGCGAAATGTTCGGCGCTGATCCTGACCATGGACCTGCAAATCCTCGGGCAGCGGCACAAGGATATCAAGAACGGGCTGTCCACCCCGCCCAAGTTCACGCCCCATTCGGTGTGGCAGATGATGCAGCATCCGCTGTGGTGCCTGCGCATGCTGGGCACGCAAAGGCGCACGTTCCGCAATATCGTGGGGCATGTGGGGGGCGACCACGACCTGGCCTCGCTCTCGGCCTGGACGGCCAGCCAGTTCGACCCCACGCTCAACTGGGCCGATGTGCGCTGGGTCAAGGAACGGTTCGGCGGGCCGGTCATCGTCAAGGGCGTGCTCGATGCCGACGATGCCCAGGCGGCGGTGGACAATGGCGCCGACGCCATCGTGGTGTCCAATCATGGCGGGCGCCAGCTCGACGGGGCGCCCTCGACCATCCGGGTGCTGCCGGAAATCGTCGACCGGGTGGGGCACCGCACCGAAGTCTATCTCGATAGCGGCATCCGCTCGGGGCAGGACGTGATCAAGGCGCTGGCCTATGGCGCCAAATCGACCTTTATCGGCCGGCCCATGCTCTATGGGCTGGGCGCGGGCGGCGAGGCGGGGGTGAGCCGGGTGCTCGACATCATCGCCAAGGAAGTCGACACCACCATGGCCCTGTGCGGGGAGCGCGACATTCTCAATGTCGGGCCGCACAATATCTATTCCAACGACATTCCGCCGCGCAATGCGCCCCGGCCCCGCGGCTAGAGTTCGCGATAGGCGGGGGCGGAGGCCGGGACGGGGCTGAGCTGGGGGAAGATGGCCCCGGCCAGGGCCTGGAGCCGTTCGGCGGGCTGGGGGCCGACAATGGTGCAGGTGATGCGGGCATCGGCCCAATAGAGCGCATTGTCGCCGCCCAGGCGCACCAGTTCGAATTCGGGGCCGTCGACGCCGGCGGCGGGGGTGAGATAGAGCGTCAGCCGCTCGCCCCGCGCATCCTCATACATGAGCTGGGCGGCGCGGCCGCCGGAGAGCGCGGGGGCGGGCAAGAGGCGCCCGCCGAGAAAGGCGAAGCCTTCCTTGCTGAGATCGGGCAAGGGGAGTTCGGTGGCGAGCTTGCTGGAGAGCCAGGCGGACAGATGCTCGCCTTCGCTGCCGGGCACTTCGACGGCATGGCGGTTTTCGGCGGTATAGATCGTATGGGCGCTGACGGCGTCGGCGATGAGATGCTCGTAGAGGCTGGCGGGGGCGGGCAGGGGGCGCAGCAGCCAGCCGGCGGCCACGCCGATGCCGAGCACGGCGACCACCATGGCGACGCGGAGCAGGCCCTGGCGATGGCGGCGATTGTGCAGCAGGGCCAGGCGATGCGGGGAAAGCCGGGCGGGCAGAGGCTCGGCGCCGGCCGGGTCGTAAAGCGCGCGGATGGCGTCGGCCTGGCGCTGGAGCGCGGCGATTTCGGCCATGGCGGCATTGTCGGCCTCGACGGCGCGGCGGGCCTCGGCGTCGAGCTCGCCATCGAGATAGGCCATGATGGTGTCGCGATCGGCCATGCTCATTTGACCGTCCTCAGATGCGGCTCGGCGGGGGCGCCGGTCAGGCCGCGCAGGGCGGCGCGGGCGCGGCCGAGGCGGCTCATCAGCGTGCCGAGGGGGATATCGAGAATGGCGGCGGCTTCGGCATAGGCGAGGCCTTCGAGGGTAACCAGCAGCAGGGCTTCCTTCTGATCGAGGGGCAGGGTTTCGATGGCGCGGGCCAGCTCGGCCAGCGCCATATGCCCCGGCTGGGGCGGGGGAACGGCCGGATCGGGCACGGCATCGAGGCTGAGCGGTGCGCCCTGGCGGCGGGCCGAGCGCCGGTCATTGCGATGCAGATTGGTGAGGATGGCGAAGAGCCAGGGCCGGAGCGGGCCGCGCGGCCGGAACAGGCCGCGCCGGGAAATGGCGCGCTCCAGGCAATCCTGCACCAGGTCGTCTGCATGGTCGATATTGCGCGTCAGCGCGCGGGCATAGCGGCGCAGGGCCGGCACGCAGGCTTCGAGCTCATCGAGAAAATCGACCACGCCGACGGGTCCTGGACTGGCGCGATGAACAGAGTTCACCGGGCGGGACGCTGCATTCACTCGACGGCAAGATGCCAGACGCCGCCGACGCCGTCACCCTTGATGTCGCCGGGGGCGGTGTCCTCGTACCAATAATAGAGCGGCCAGCCCTTATAGGCCCACATCTTGGTGCCGTCGGTGCGATCCACCAGTGTGAATTCGCCTTCGGCGGTGGCGGCATCGTCGGCGAAGAGCGGCGGCCACTTGACGGCGCAATCGTCATAGCAATTGGACACGCCGGGCTCGTCCTTGTCGAAGATATAGAGCGTCATGCCATTGGCATCGGTCAGCACCATCTTGCCGCCGATATCGGTGGATTTGACCTGGCCATCCAGATAATCGGCGGCGAAGGCGGGAGCGGCGAGGAGCGCCAGGGCGGCAGCGGCGGCCAGAAGCGAACGGATATGCATGGGATCTCTCCTGTTGCGGGGCCGACCATCGCGGCCTCCATGGAGAACAACACCGCGGGGGCGCCTTTCATCCCGAGCGCGAGAAAAAAATATCGGCGGCCGGGGCCGGGGCCGCAACAACACGCTGGACAGGTTTGCCGCCTGTTGCTTTGTTAGCGACTTGCCGCGTGAACCTTTGGGAGAGGGGCGCGGCAGAGCGGGCGCAATCCTTGCGCCCTTTGGGAGGGAATGAATGAAAAGACGCGAGTTCTTCAAGCAGGCTTCCGTGGCCACGATCGGCGCGGCCGCCGCGGCGACGCTGGCGACCCCGGCACTTGCCCAGGGCAATATCACCTGGCGCATGGTCACGACCTGGCCCAAGAACTTTCCCGGCCTGGGCGTGGGGGCGCAGAACCTGGCGGACCGGATCACCCGGGCCTCGGGCGGGCGGCTGACCGTGCAGGTCTTCGCCGCCGGCGAAATGGTGCCCGGCCTGCAGGCGCTGGACGCGGTCATCGACGGCTCGGCGGAAATCAGCCATGGCACGCCCTATTACTGGCAGAACAAGAGCCAGGGCCTGTCCTTCTTCACCGGCGTGCCCTTCGGCATGACCAGCCGCGAGCTGACCGCCTGGGTGCGCTATCTCGGCGGCCAGGAAATCTGGGACAAGATCTACGACCAGTTCGGGTTGCAGGGCTTCCTCTCCGGCGATACCGGCACCCAGGCGGGCGGCTGGTTCCGCAACGAGCTGACCGGGGTGGCGGACCTGCAGGGCCTGCGCTTCCGCACGCCGGGCCTGGGCGGCCAGGTCTGGGGCAAGCTGGGTGCCTCGGTGACCAACCTGGCGGCGGGCGAAATCTTCGCCGCCCTGCAATCGGGCACGCTGGACGCCGCCGAATTCGTCGGCCCCTATAACGACCTGGCGCTGGGCTTCTACCAGATCGCCAAGAACTATTACTTCCCCAGCTTCGTGGAGCCGGGCCTGGCCACCGAAATCGTGGTGGACAAGGCCAAGTTCCAGGCCCTGCCCGAAGATTTGCAGGAAATCGTCCGGACCTGCGCCCAGGCGGCCTATGACGACGTGGCCTCGGACATGTATGCCAACGATCCGCGCGCGCTCAACGCGCTGGTCGCCGAGCATGGGGTGCAGGTGCGTCAGTTCCCCGAGGACATCATCGAGGCCGGCGCCAAGGCATCGATGGAGCTGATCGCCGAAATCCGCGAGGGCGGCGATGCGCTGACCAAGGAAACGGCGGAAAGCTTCGTCTCCGCCTTCAACCTGCTGCGCCAGCGCACCCAGGGCACCGACATGCCCTTCCTGGCGGCGCGCGAGAAATATATCACGCTGAGCTGATCCCGGCGGATTGCCAAGAAAGGCCCCATCGCTTCGGCGGTGGGGTTTTTGGTTTTTTTGGGGGGGCGGTCGGGACAATGACGGGACGTATCGGGGCTCCCGCACCCCCTCCCAGCTTCGCTAGGCCTATCGGCCAAGCTGCGCTACCTCCCCCATCAAGGGGGCGGTGGGGGTTCGGTGCTTGGGGCGGCTCCCCGCCATTCGCGCATAGCGCTCATGGCCTTCTCGCCTCAAATCTCTCCACCGGAGAGATTTGCCCTTCGGGACGGGTCGAAGCCCGAGGGTGACGAGCGGTGGGTGGGATGGCCGAGAAGTGCATCCAAACGGGCGGGCTAGCCCTGCTGGGGCTGGGGGGCTTCGGTTTGGCGCAGGACGGGGTAGGCGACGCTGGCGAGCAGCGAATTGATGGTCTTGAGGGCGCGGATGGTTTCCAGGTGCAGATCGCTGGTGGCGATGGATTGCTGGGCGCCTTCGCGCAGGCGGGCCAGATGCTCGGCGGCGCTGGCGCGGCCGGCCATGCCGAGAGCGGCCTTTTCCTCCAACAGCATCTTGGCGGCCGCCCGATCCTCGGACATCAGCACGTTGAGCGCCAGGTGCAGGTTGTCGACCACGCGGTGATGCAGGTCGTTGAGCTCGCGCCAGCCGGCGGGCGAGAATTTCACCTTCTGCTCGGCGCGGCTCTCGGCCAGTTTCACCAGCGTCTTGACCACGGCGTCGCCGACATATTCGAGATTGATGGCCAATTGCGCCAGTTCCTGGCCGCGTAGGGCTTCGGGGCCGTCGGGCTCGGGATAGCGGATGCGCGAGAGATAGAGCTTGATGTCGGATTGGGCGGCGTTGACGGCGCGCTCGAGCTGCTTGATCTCGCGGATCTTTTCGGGATCGGCGTTTTCATAGAGGTCCATGACCGGCTGGAGCATGCGTTCGACGATTTCGGCCATGCGCAGCAATTCGCGCTTGGCGCTGGCCAGCGCCAGGGCCGGGCTTTCGATCAGCTTGTCATCGAGGCGCATGGGCGAGACCAGCTGATGATCGGGCTGGGGGGCGCTGCGCACCAGCCGCGTGGTGAGGCGCGCCATGGGCGAGGTCAGCGGCAGAGCGATGAGCAGCAGCAGCACGTTGAACAGGAGGTGGAAATTGATGATCTGGCGCGCCGCATCGGGGCCCAGCCAGGTGCCGGGAATATGGCTGAGCCAGAGCAGGGCCAGGCCGGTGACGGCCAGGACCGCGCGGAAGATGAAATTGCCCAGGGTGATGCGCCGCGCGGCGGCGCTGCCGGCGCGGGTGAGCATGAAGGCAATGATGGAGGAGCCCATATTGGCGCCCAGCACCAGGGCGGCGCCGAGCTCGAAGGGCACCAGGCCCTGGGCAGCAAAAGTGGCGACCAGCAGGATGAAGGCCACCGAGGAATGGATGACCCAGGTGAAAAGGGCCGCCAGAAGGAAGGCGGTGAAGGGATCGCCGGCGAGATAGGCGACGATGTCGGGCAGGACCTGGGCCTCGCGCAGGGGAATGGTGGCCTCCCCGATGAGGCGCAGCGACATCAGGATCAGCGCGATGCCGATGACGATGCGGCCGGCCTGGCGCAGGTCGCGGGTCTGGCCGCGGAAGAACAGGATGCCGCCCACGATCATCAGGATGGGCATGAGCCAGGCGGGATTGACGCTGAGCAATTGCACGACGATGGCCGAGCCGAGATCGGCGCCGAGCATGGTGGCGAGGCCCGCCGCC
>Ga0065721_10004876_pt1 | contig 30925 bp, 20 predicted proteins | sample Mesricmetagenome_FD_59108 | JGI IMG/M metagenome (GOLD analysis project Ga0065721, IMG submission 59108) | Mesophilic microbial community from rice straw/compost enrichment Sample: eDNA_1 v2 (version 2) | ecosystem: Engineered > Solid waste > Grass > Composting > Bioreactor | place: USA: Davis...
AGAACATCCCGGACGGGGCCACGATGGTTTCGGTCACCGGCGCGCAAGGGTTCACCGGTCCCGTGGCGGGCCCGGCAACGGTGCAACTGACGGTGCCGACCGTTCCGGTCGGCGGCACGTCGGTCGTCACCATCGAGCTGCTCGTCGATGCTCCGATTCCGCTCGGCATCACCAACATCACCAACCGCATCAGCGGCGGCGACGTGCCGGCGGACTGCGCGAACTGCTCGGTGACCACGCCCACGCCGACCTATGTGCCGGTGCGTCCGCCCACCATCGCCTGCACCACCACGGGCAACTACTTCAACACGGCCTACAACGCCGCGAACGGGGGCATGCTGACCTCCGGCACGGAGCCGATCTGGGAAGTGGCGCTGACGCAGACGCCTGTGACCGGCGCGCCACCCGCCAGCCTTGCCTGGGGCAACGCCACGGTCGTCAGCAGCCCGCCGGCGGTCTATATGACCTCGCCTTTCAGCAATGCGAACTGGATTTCGCACAATGCAACGGCCGCGCATCCGGCGGCGGGCAACTACGACATCTTCTACCGCTATCAGTTCAACCTGGCGCCGGGCGTCGATCCGTCGAGTCTCGATCTCGACCTGACCTTGTATTCCGACAACGCGGTCTACCAGGTGTGGGTCAACGGCGTGGCTCAGGGCATCCGGTCGAACTACGGCGCGGCTGACCCGTATTTCTATGTCGGCTTCAACGCCTCCGGCGGCGTGTCGGGTTCGTTGAACGGGTCCTGGCAGCCGGGCCTCAACACCATCGTCGTCCATGTCAAGTCCGGCCCGGGCGCCCAGGCCTTCATGGCCCAGGTCGAAACGCCTGCGCTCTGCCGCCCGAAGCTCACGTTGCGCAAGGAAGTGGTCAACGACAACGGCGGCACGGCAACCGTCGGCGCCTTCACCCTGCGCGCCAGCGGCCCCGCGGTGATCGAAGGCATGATGAGCGAGCCGGCCGTGACCAACGCGTCGATCCCGGCCGGCACCTATACCCTCAGCGAAGATCCGGTCGCCGGCTACACGGCCGCGCCCTATAGCTGCGCGGTCGATGGCGGCACGGCGGTCAGCGGCGATACGCTGACCCTCGCCAACGGGCAGAACGCCATCTGTACGGTCGTCAACAACGACGAGTCGGCAACGCTGACGCTCCAGAAGACCGTCGTCAACGACGACGGCGGCACGGCTGCGACCACCGACTTCACCCTGCGCGCCGCCGGCCCCTCGACCATTTCGGGTGTCACCGGCAGCGCGTCCGTCACCAACGCGCCGGTCAGCGCCGGCGTCTATACGCTCTCGGAAGACAACCTGCCGGGCTATGCCGCAGGCGCCTACAGCTGCTCGGTCAACGGCGGCGCGGCGGTTTCCGGCAACAGCCTGACGCTCGCCAACGGCGATGCGGCGATCTGCACCATCGTCAACGACGACGAGGCGGCAACGCTCACGCTGCGGAAGACCGTGGTCAACAATGACGGTGGCATCGCCACCATAGGCGATTTCACCCTGCAGGCGGCGGGCCCGGCCACCATCTCCGGCATCACCGGCGACGCCAGCGTCACGGCGGCGGCCGTTCCGGCGGGCACCTATGCACTCGCCGAGACCGGTCCTGCCGGCTACACGGCCGGCACCTATCGCTGCTCGATCGATGGCGGGGCGGTCGTCACCGGCAACAGCGTCACGCTCGCCGGCGGGCAGGCCGCGGTCTGTACCATCACCAACGACGACATCGCGCCGAGCGTCACCATGGCCAAGGCGCTGGTGGGCGAGAGCGGCACGCAGGCGCTGATGCCCGAGCCCGGCGAGACGCTGACCTACGCGATCACGCTGACCAACACCGGCGGCACCGCCTCGGGTTACGATGTCGTCGACGTGCTCGATGCCAACGTCACGTTCGTATTGGCCGACAACGGCGGTGTGCTCGCCGGCAACGAGGTGCAGTGGACGGACCTGGTGGTCCCGGCCGCCGACGGGGCGACGCCCGGCACGCTCGTTCTGACCATCGTCGTCACCGTCAACGACCCGCTGCCGCCCACGGCCACCGAGATCGTCAACATGATCAAAGAGCCGGGCGGTCCCGATCCGGCATGTCCCTCGGACCAGTGCGTGGTCATCCCGCCACCACCCTACATCGAGATCGTCAAGCAGCTCGTTTCCGAGAGCGGCGCCGTGCCGGGCGTTGCCGAGGCGGGCGAGGAGCTGACCTACCAGATCACACTGACCAATACCGGCAGCGGGGCCCTCGGCTATGCCGTGCGTGACCGGCTCGCCGCCAACACCACCTTCGTTTCGGCCGACAATGGCGGCACGCATGCGGCCGGCGTGGTCGACTGGACGGGGCTTTCCGTACCCGGCGCGAGCGGCGGGGTGCCAGGCACCCTGACGTTGACCGTCGTCGTCATTGTCGACGATCCGATCCCCGCCGGAACGACCCAGTTCACCAATATCGCCTTCGATCCGACGGAGCCCGAGCCGCCGTGTCCTTCCGACCAGTGCGCGACCGTGCCGGCCGAAGGCAATGTCGCTATCGGCAAGGCACTGGTCGGAGAGAGCGGGACTGTCGCGGGCGTCGCCGAGGCCGGCGAGACGCTGACCTACCAGATCACCCTGACCAACACGGGTGGCGCGGTCGCCGGCTATGCCGTCCAAGACGTGCTCGCCGCCGACACCACTTTCGTTTCGGCTGACAACGGGGGCGTGCACGCCGCAGGAGTCGTCAACTGGACCGGGCTCACCGTTCCCGCCCATGACGGCACAAACCCGGGCCTCGTGGTGCTGACCGTCGAGGTCACCGTCAACGATCCGCTCCCGGCGAGCGGCGCGCCCATCACCAACATCGCCAAGGTGCCGGGCGATCCGGACCCGGTCTGTCCGTCGAACCAGTGCGTCACCGTTCCGCGCGAGGCAGACGTCTCGATCGTCAAGCAGCTCGTTTCCGAGAGCGGCAGCGTTCCGGATATCGCCGAGGCCGGCGAGACGCTGACCTACCAGATCACGCTGACCAACAACGGCGGCATCACCACGGACTACGCACTCGAGGACCGGCCGGACGCCAACACCGTGTTCGTCTCCGCCTCGCATGGCGGTCAGCTCGTGGGCGATCACATCGCATGGTCGAACCTCACGGTTCCGGCCCATGACGGCACGAACCCCGGCACGCTGGTCCTGACCGTCGCCGTGACGGTCGAGGATCCGCTGCCTTCGGGCGTGGCGAGCATCGCCAACATCGCCAAGGAACCTGGCACACCCGATCCTGTCTGTCCGTCGGACCAGTGCGTGGTCATCGTCACGGAGCCGAACGTCGCCATCAGCAAGGCGCTCGTCAGCGAGAGCGGAGCGCAGGCCAATGTCGCCGAGCCGGGCGAGACGCTCACTTACGAGATCACTCTGACCAACACGGGTGGCGCGGCGACCGGCTATGCCGTCCAGGACGTGCTCGATCCCAACGCCGCCTTCGTTTCGGCCAGCAATGGCGGCGTGGACAATGGCGCGACCGTCGACTGGTCGGGATTGGCCGTCCCGGCGTTCGACGGTACAGTTCCCGGTGAACTGGTGCTGACGGTCGAGGTCGTCGTCGCCGATCCGCTGCCCGCAGGCGTCAGCCAACTCAGCAACATCGCCAAGGTGCCGGGCACGCCTGATCCCTTGTGTCCTTCTGACCAATGCGTCGTCACGCCCGCTGCCGGGGAAGTCGCCAAGACCAAGGCACTGGTGGGCGAGAGCGGGACGTTCGCGGGCGTAGCCGAGCCGGGCGAAGTCCTGACCTACCAGATCACGCTCACCAATACCGGCGGCACCGCCTCCGGCTATGCGGTGCAGGACGTGCTCGATCCCAATACCAGCGTCGTCTCGGCGAGCCATGGGGGCCGCGACAACGGCACGGCCGTCGATTGGACCAACCTGACCGTCCCCGCCCACGACGGGACCAATCCGGGCACCCTGGTGCTGACGGTCGAGGTGCAGGTCGACGATCCGTTGACCGATGGCGTCACGCAACTCGTCAACCTGGTCAAGGAACCGGGCGATCCCGATCCCTCATGTCCCTCGGCGGAGTGCGTCGTCACGCCCGTCGTCGGCAAGGTCGGCATCTCCAAGGCGCTGGTCGGCGAGAGCGGCGGGGTGCCCGGTGCGGCCGAGCCCGGCGAGACGCTCACCTATGCCATCACCCTCACCAACAATGGTGGTGAAGCCACGGGCTACGCCGTCCAGGACATGCTCGATCCCAACACGAACTTCGTTTCGGCGAGCCATGGCGGCATCAACAGCGGCGCGGTCGTCGACTGGACGGGCCTGACCGTTCCCGCCCACAGCGGGACGGGGCCCGGCACGCTGGTGCTGACGGTCGAGGTCACCGTCGCCAACCCGCTGCCGGCGGGAGTGGCGCATCTGTCCAACATCGCCAAGGAGCCAGGCACGCCCGATCCCGCGTGTCCCTCGGCCCAGTGCGTACAGACGCCGGTCGCGAGCAGCGTCGCGCCGGTCAAGCGCCTCGTTTCCGAGAGCGGGCCGCATGCCGGCATCGCCGAAGCGGGCGAGACGCTGACCTACGAGATCACGCTGACCAATTCCGGCGGCGTTGCCAACGGCTACGCGATCCAGGACATCCTCGACCCCAACACCACGTTCGTCTCGGCCGACAATGGCGGAGTCCACGCGGCGGGTGTCGTTGACTGGACGGGGCTGACGGTTCCGGGCCATGATGGCACCAATCCCGGCACGCTGGTGCTGACGGTCTCGGTGACGGTCAACCGTCCGCTGCCGGAGGGCGTCACTCAGGTCTCCAACATCGTCAAGGTGCCGGGTGCGCCCGACCCTGCCTGTCCGTCGGACCAGTGCGTCGTCACGCCCGCGCAGACGCCGGCGCTGACCGTGCTCAAGACCGGTGCGTTCGAGGATACGGACGGCAACGGCATTTCGAGCCCGGGCGACACCATCGTCTATGCCTTCACCGTCACCAACACAGGCAACGTCGCGATGGCGGACGTCGCGCCGGTCGATGCGGGCCCGACCTTCAACAGCGTTGCGGGCGCGAACAGCCTTTCGGCTTTCGATCCGGCGAGCCTGACGCTCGCTCCGGGCGAGGTCGGCACCTTCAGTGCGCGCTATGTCCTGGCCCAGGCCGACATCGACAACGCCGCCGGCATCGAGGACGGCGTGGAGAACACCGCAACGGCAATCGGCTATGTCAACGGCACGCGGGTGACCGGTACGCCGGTCGAGTCGCAGGGCAGTACTGTGGTGGTGGCTCTTCCGGCGGCCGCGAGCGATGTTTCGATCGCCAAGGTTGCGCTGCTGCGTCATATCCGCCGCGGGGAGGAGGGGCCGTTTGTCATTACGGTGAGCAACCTTTCGGCGACGCCCGCCTCGGGCCTGACGGTTGTCGATACGCTGCCGTCCGGGTTCCGGTTCGTGGAGGGTTCGGCGAGCGTTGCCGGGGTTGCGGTGACGCCGGTCGTCGAGGGGCGGCGGGTGATCTTCGAGAACGTGAGCGTTCCCGCCGGCGGCGAGATCGAGATCCGGCTGCGCATGCTGGCGCTGAGCTCGGCGGGTCCGGGCGAGCACGTCAACCGGGCGAGCGTGACGGATGCGTCCGGCAACCCGCTGGCGCCCGACGCGACGGCGACGATCGAGATCCTGGCCGAGCCGGTTCTGGATTGCGGCGACGTCATCGGCAAGGTGTTCGACGACAGGAACCGCAACGGCTACCAGGACGAGGGGGAGCCGGGCCTGCCGGGGGTGCGCATCGCCACCGTCGACGGCTGGCTGATCACCACCGACGCCCATGGCCGCTTCCACGTGCCGTGCGCGGCGCTGCCCGAGCAGCGGATCGGCTCGAACTTCATCATGAAGCTCGACACCCGCACGCTGCCGACCGGCTACCGGCTGACGACGGAGAACCCGCGGGTGGTGCGGCTGACGGCCGGCAAGATGACCGAGCTGAACTTCGGGGCCTCCATCGGCCGGGTGGTGCGGCTCGACCTGCAGGACGCCGCGTTCCTGCCCGGCGAGCTGGAGCTGAGGCCCGAATGGGCGCTGGGGATCGACGATCTGATCGCGGTCCTTGCCGAGGAGCAGTCGGTGCTGCGCCTCACCTACATCGAGGCCGCCGCCGATCCGCGGCTGGCCGGGGAGCGCCTCGAGCGCCTCGCCGACCGCATCGCGGAGCGCTGGCGGCAGACGTCCGGGCAGTACCGGCTGGAAATCGAGATGCGTGTGGAGACGGGGCAATGACCATGAGGCACGTCATGATCCGCAACGGGTTTGCACGGATGTCCACCCTCGCACGGGTCTCGCTGCTGGCCGGCAGCGCCCTGAGCAGCGGCCTGCTGCTGGCGGGAACGGCCCTTGCCCAGACCAATCCCTGCCCGACGGGCGATTGCCCGGCGCAGGTGATCGGCAAGGCGAGCTACGGCAGTCAGGCCGGCAAGCTGCCGATCGGAGCCAACACCGAGAGCGAGACGCTGGCCGACGGGGGCAACATCCCGTTCATGATCAGCGTCGACGGGGACACCGTCGAGGAGAGCGGGAGTGAGAGCGACCGGCCGGTCGACGAGCAGCGCCGCACGGACGTCGACCTCAACGCCGTCGACATCCAGGTCAAGTTCGACGGGCTCGAGGCCGAGCCGCTGCTCAGCGTCGCCGCCGCGCCCCGGCGGCAGGGCTACGCCCCGGGCGAGACGGTCGCCTTCGAGACCCGCACCAACTATCCCGGCTTCATCGCCCGCTCGGAGATCCGCATCGTGCGGCTGGACGCCCGCCCGGGTGCCGATCCGGTGGCGGTGCTGCCGGTCGCGGCCAACGGCACGGCCGGCTGGACCCTGCCGGCCGAGGAGGGGGCGCGGTTCGCCTACGTGCTGCGCGTCTACGACGATGCCGGACGGTTCGACGAGACCCGGCCGGCGCCGATCGAGGGCGGGGCGCTGCGCCTCGACGCCTCCGACCGGCCCGAGGCGCCCGAGCTCGACGAGGACCGGACCGCCATCCGCAACATTCCCGTCCATGGCGGCGCGGTGACCGTCTACGGGCGCAGCGTGCCGCAGGGCTATGCGGTCGAGGCGCTGGGCGAGACCGTCCCTGTCGATGCGCAGCGCGCCTTCGTCGTGCAACGCATCCTGCCGCCCGGCGACCACGCGGTGGACGTCGCCCTCGTCGGCGAGGCGGGCAACAGCGCCCTGCAGTTCACGCGGCAGATCAACATCCCGGACAACGAATGGTTCTACGTGGCGCTCGCCGACCTGACGGTCGGCATGCGCAGCGGGGACGCGGGCATCGAGGCGGTGCGGCCCGGCGAATACGACGAGGTCTGGTCCAGGGGCCGGCTCGCCTTCTACCTCAAGGGCAAGATCCGCGGCGAGTACCTGCTGACGGCGGCGGCCGACACCGGCGAGGAGGGGCTCGACAGCCTCTTTGCCGACCTCGGCGAGCGCAACCCGCGCGAGCTGCTGCGCCATCTCGACCCGGACGACTACTATCCCGTCTACGGCGACGACTCGACCATGGTCGAGGACGCCCCGACCAGCGGCAAGGTCTATGTCCGGCTCGATCGCGGCGACAGCCACGTGATGTGGGGCAACTACAAGACCCGGATCGAGGGCACCGAGTTCCTGCGCTCCGACCGCGCGCTCTACGGCGCCAACGCGGTCTACCGGTGCGAGGAGGTGACGGGCTTCGGCGAGCGGCGCACGGAGGTGAGCGCCTATGCGGCGCTGCCCGACACGCTGCCGCAGCGCGAGGAGTTCCTCGCCACGGCCGGCTCGGCCTACTTCCTGCGCCGGCAGGACATCACCGTCGGCTCCGAGACCATCACCGTCGAGGTGCGCGATCCGGTGACCGGCCGGATCGTGCAGCGCCGCGTCCTGCAATACGGCGTCGACTACAGCATCGACTACCTGCAGGGCATCGTCATCCTCAAGCAGCCGCTCGCCTGGCTGACCGGGGCCGGCGGACCTGTGCGCGACGGTGCCATCGGCGGCAGCCGGGTCTATCTCGTCGCCCAGTACGAGTTCGTGCCGGCCGCCGACGACCTCGACGGCTACGTCTACGGCGGACGCGTCCAGCACTGGTTCGGCGACCATGTGCGCATCGGGGCGACCGGCATGAGCGAGACCACCGGCCCCGCCGACCAGACCGGGGTCGGCGCCGACGTGACGCTGCGCTACTCGGACGGCACCTTCCTCAAGGCCGAGATCGCCCGCTCGCAAGGTCCGGGCTTCGGCCTCTCGCGTTCGGCCGACGGCGGCCTCACCTGGGGGCAGGAGGGCACCGCCGGCATCGTCGACAGGTCGGCCATCGCCTGGCGGCTCGAGGCGCAGGTCGACCTCGGCGACCTCGACGTCGCCGGGCTCGACGGCACGATCGATGCCTACTACGCCGACAAGCAGGCGGGCTTTTCCACCCTGGCCGAGCAGGTTTATGCCGACCAGTGGCTGTGGGGGATCGGCGCCGAGGTGGCGCTCGGCGGCAACGTCGACGTGGTCCTCGACTATGACGACTACTCCGACGGCGACGGCCAGATCCGGCGCGAAGCCGACGCCGCGCTCGCCTGGCAGCTCGACGACTACTGGAACGTCGCCGCCGGCCTCAGCTACAGCGAGCTGATGTCGCCGCGGGCCATCGCCTCGGGCAAGTCCGGCTATGACGGCTCGCGCATCGATGCGGGCATCCGCATCGAGCACGACTGGAACGAGGACACCACCGTCTACGCCTTCGGCCAGACGACGCTCGGCATCAAGGGCGACATCAGCCGCAACGATCGGGTCGGGGTCGGCGCCGAGGTGCGCCTGACCGAAACCATCGCCGTCTCCGGCGAGGTCTCCTACGGCACGCACGGGATTGGGGCGCTCGTCGGCGTCACCTTCGATCCCAACGCGGACGACCACTACTATGCCGGCTACCGGCTCGACCCGGCCCGCGCCTTCGACCTCGACAAGACCTTCGACCTCGTCGGCAACGACGGCGGCACCATCGTCGTCGGCCTCAAGCGCCGGCTCGACGAGTTCGCCTCGGCCTATGCCGAGAACAGCTACGACATGTACGGCAACAAGCGCTCGCTGACGCAGACCTATGGCGTCATGTTCACCCCCGACACGCTCTGGACGGTGGACGTCGGGCTCGTCGCAGGCCACGTGCGCGACGACACCCTCGATCCGACAACGAACCTGATGCGCTCCGACTTCGACCGCTACGCGCCTTCGCTCGCCGTCGCCTATGTCGACGAGGAGGCGGGCCTGTCCGGGCACCTGCGCGGCGAATTGCGCCTCGAGGACTCCGAGGACGACACCCGCGACCAGACCACCTATCTCGTCTCCGGCCAGCTCAACTGGAAGACGCACGAGGACTGGCGGTTCCTGGCCAACATGGACATGGTGCTCTCGGATGCCAACTCGTCCGCCACCGTCTTCCAGGACACCGACTACGTCGAGGGCTCCATCGGCTACGCCTACCGGCCCGTCGGCCACGACCGGCTCAACGCGCTTTTCCGCTACACCTTCCTCTACGACATGCCGGGCAATAACCAGCTCGTCAGCGGCGCCACCGGCGACTACTACGCGCCGGCCCAGCGCAGCCACATCCTCTCGCTCGACGTCAACTACGACCTCCTGCCGTGGCTGACCGTGGGCGGCAAGTACGGCTTGCGCTACGGCGAGGTGAAACACCGCACCGACGACGGCTCCGGCTCCGGCTTCGAGGAGAACTGGCAGCGCTCGACCGCCCATCTCGGCATCGTTCGGTCCGACATCCACATCGTCAAGAACTGGGACGTCCTGCTCGAGGGCCGGGTGCTGCACATGCCCGAAGCCGGCACCACCGACTTCGGCACCCTGGCCGCCATCTATCACCACCTCGGCGACAACTTCAAAGTGGGCGCCGGCTACAACTTCGGCCAGTTCTCCGACGACCTGCGAGACCTCACCCTCAACGACCAGGGAGCCTTCGTCAACCTCATCGCCAAGTTCTAGACGCGACGAAAACGCAGATTGTCGAATTGGCCTCCCGCCATTCGTCGGGTGAGTAGCGCCGGTAACGGCGTTCCCGACAATTTCAGCGAGAGACGCCCACCATGTTCGACAACCTCAACAGATACGCGCCTATGGCGCTCGCCGTGTTACGCATCGTTACGGGGCTGCTGTTCTTCGAGAGCGGCATGCAGAAGCTGTTCGGCTTTCCGGCGCCGCCCTTCGAGATGCCGATGAATGCGCTGATGTACACCGCCGGCATATTGGAGTTCGTCGGCGGAGCCCTGGTGCTCGTCGGCTTCCTGACGCGGCCGGCCGCGTTCATCCTTTCCGGGATGATGGCCGTCGGCTACTGGATGGCGCATGCGCCGCAAAGCTTCTTTCCGGCCAGCAATATGGGCACGGGTGCCGTGTTGTTCTGCTTCGTCTTCCTTTTCATTTTCTTTGCCGGACCGGGCGCCTGGAGCCTCGACGCGCGCTTGCCGGTGCCGTGGCGGGAGAGAAAGCTGGCCTGGGCCGCGCGGCAGGGAGACTAAAGAGCCGCAACGCACGCCGCTCCGCCGCCGGACCCGGGGCGGAGCGGGCACATCCAAAGCCGCCTTCGCCGCGATGCTGGAAGGCGGGCGCGACGAACTCGTGATCTCGGGGCCGCAGAGGGGCTGGCGCGGGCGTGTGATCTGTTGCAACGTCTTGGCGATCGCCTAGCCTTCCTCGACCCGCTCCCGCCACGCCTGCTCCTGATAAACACGAGACCGTCATGACCGACCCCCGCACCGCTCGCGCCCCGGCAACGCCGCTTGTCGTCCACGACCCTTTCATGAGCGTGTGGTCGCATACCGACGAGCTGACCAGTCCTGGCCGACGCACTGGACCGGCAAGAACCAGTCCACGTCCGGGATGGTCCATATCGACGGCAAGGGCTACCGTTTCATGGGGCTGGTGACCCGCACCGGACGCGACGTGCCGGCGATGCGGCAGCTATCGCGCGAGATCGCGCCGTTGCGCACCATCTATCGGTTTGAGGCGGATGGCGTCGAGCTGACGTTGACCTTCACCACGCCGGCCTTCCCCGAAGACCTCGAGCTCATGGCCCGTCCGGTCAGCTACGTCGATATCGAGGTGGCCTCGATCGACGGCGAGCCGCGCGAGGTTTCCGCCTATATCGACTGGAGCACGAATTGGGCGACGGGCAACCCGGAAACCGACGTGGTCTGGGGCCGCCACCGTGCCGGCAAGGCCGAGGCCCTGTTCGTGGGCGCCCGGGAGCAGACGCCGCTTCACCGCTCCGGCGATGAAGTGCAGATCGACTGGGGTTATCTCTATACCTCGGCGGAGCCCGGCGTTCCGGCCGACAGCGCCTTCGGTGACGCCCGCACCCTGCGCGACAGTTTTGCGGAAACGGGTACCATTCCGCCGCGTGACGACGTGCGCGAGGGCAGGCCCTTGCCGATGCCTTCGCACGGCCACCGCGGGCTCAACCTCAACCAGAGCGGCATCCATCAGGAGCGGCCGGCTTATAACGTCGCCGCCTGGAGCCGTTCGTTCGGCAGCATCGGCAGCGACAGGCAGGCATTCCGTCTGCTCGTCGCCTACGATCAGGTCTACGCGCTCGAATATTTCCACCGCCGGCTGCGGCCCTTCTGGAGCCGCAAGGGGCAATCGGCGATCGGGCTGGTGGAGCGCGCCTGGGCCGAGCGCGAAGAGCTCTGTACCCGCGCCACGGCCTTTGACGACGAGCTCATCGCCCGCCTGCAGCGCTCGGGCGGCGACACCTACGCCCGCATCGGCATCCTGGCGTTCCGCCAGTGCCTCGGCGGGCACGCCCTGGTCAAAGATCTCGACGGCAAGCTCCTCTATTTCTCCAAGGAGAATTCGTCCAACGGCTGCCTCGGAACGGTCGACCTCACCTATCCCTCCGCGCCGTTCTTCCTCCTCTATAATCCCGCGCTCCTCGAAGCGCAGATGCGCCCGATCTGCGCCTATGCCATGAGCGGGCGCTGGCCGTTCCCCTATGCACCGCACGACGTGGGGCAGTTCCCGCTCGCCAACGGCCAGGTCTATGGCGGGGGCGAACTGACCGAGCACAACCAGATGCCCTACGAGGAAAGCGGCAACATGCTGATCCTCGCGGCGGCATTGGCGGAAAAGACCGGCGACGACCGGTTCGTGCGCGAGTTCTGGCCGCTCTGGGAGAAATGGGCGAAGTACCTGGTGGACAGCGGCATCGATCCGGAAAACCAGCTCTGCACCGACGACTTCGCCGGCCACCTGCCGCACAACGTCAATCTGTCCTTGAAGGCCATCCTCGGCATAAGCGCATACGGGCTCCTCTGCCGCCGCCTCGGCAAGACCGGCGAAGCGGACGATCACCTCGCCATCGCCCGCGACTGGGCCGCCAAGTGGCCAGGCCTCGCCGATGACGGCGATGCGTTCCGTCTCGCCTTCGACAAGGCCGGATCGTGGAGCCAGAAATACAATTTCATCTGGGACCGCATCCTGGGGCTCGGCCTCTTTCCGCAGGAGATCGCCCGCAAGGAGATGGCAGCCTACAAGCGCCACCAGGATCGCTACGGCCTGCCGCTCGACAGCCGCGAGCACTATACCAAGCTCGACTGGCTGGTCTGGACCGCCTGCCTCACCGGTGAGCAGGGCGATTTCGACGCCCTCGTCGCTCCCGTGGCCCAATGGCTGGACGACGCCCCTGCGCGCGTGCCGCTCTCCGACTGGTTCGACACCCAAACCGGCAAGCAGATCGGCATCGGCGGCTTCCGGTCGCGGCCGGTGGTCGGCGGCACCTATGTAAAGCTCATGCTCGACGAGATGGAAGGCTGACGCACGGAACGCCGCGGGGCTGAGCTATTCGTCCGGCACCGAACGCGTGATCGTCAGCTGGTTGTCGCGCCGCACCTGCTGCTCGCTTAGGGCGGGCAGCACCGCATCGAGATGTTGCTCGAGGGCCTCGGCGGCGCCTTCGACGTCCTTGGCGGACATGCGGTCCAGGATGGCCTGGTGATCATCGATCACCACGAGCATGCGCTTGGGCATCAGCAAGGTGAGCTGGCGGAAGCGGTCGACCTGGGTCTTCACCTGCAGCACCAGCTTCCAGATGCCGGGGTAGCCGGAAATCTCCGCGATCTTGGCGTGGAACGCCTCGTCGGCCTTGTGGAACTGCTCGGTGTCGTTTTCGGCCGCGGCTTCGCGCTGCCGTTCGATGATCGAAGCCAGGGCCAGTTCCTGGCTGCGCGACATGCGCTGGGTGGCGATGCGCACCGCCGCCGTCTCGAGTGCCTTCCTGATGACGATGGCTTCGGGCAGGTCGTCGTAGGGAATGCGCGCGACGAACGTTCCCGACTGGGGAAAGACCTCGATCAGGCCCTCGTCGGCGAGCCGCAGGACTGCCTCGCGCACGGGCGTGCGGCTCAACCCGAACTGCACGGCGATCTCCTTTTCGCGGATCGGGGTCCCCGGCGGCATCTTCATGGCCACGATCGAGGAGCGCAGCGACTCATATACTAGTCGCCACGCGGCTTCCTTGTTGCCCTTCGATTCGCGCTTGGGAGCCTGGCGATCACGCCCGGACCGGCGCCGAGTTCTGGAGTCCCTGTCGTTCGAGAGTGTCATGCTGAGCAGCTGGGCCTCGGTCACAGTCTGAAGAGGAGACATATCAGCCTGCTCCCCTTCTTGCATTAGCAGAAGCACCATTGACTGTCATACTATTATATCAGTATGGTCAGACCACTACAGAGGAGGAAACAATGAGCATCAGGACGAACCTGCTGGCGTCCGTCGCTCTCTGCGTGGGCATGACCGGCTTCGCCGGCACCGCCCAAGCGGGGACCGTGGAATTCTGGAGCCCCTTCACCGGGCCGGACGGAACGGCTATCGACGCATTAGTCAGGCAGTTCAACGAAACGACCGGCGCCGAGAACGACGTCAACGTGGAACTGCTGATCATTCCTTGGGACCAGTACTATACCAAGCTCTCGGTCTCGCTGGCCTCGCGCACGGCACCCGATCTGGCNGTCATGCACTCCCATCAGATCGCCGGCTTCGTGAAGCAGGGNGCGCTCGAGGCCTATACGCCCGAAGAGATCGAGCAGGCCGGNCTNGTCGAGGCCGAGTACATCGCGCCGCTCTGGCAGGCGGGCGAGNTGGAAGGGCAGCGTTACGGCGTCCCGATCGACGCGTTCCCGCGCCACATCTACTACAACAAGGCGCTCTTCGAGCAGGCCGGGCTCGATCCCGAAGCTCCGCCCAAGACGGGCGAGGAGATGCTCGAAGCGGCCCGCGCCATCAAGGCACTGGGCGGGGACGTCCACGGCACTTTCCTGCCGCTTACCGGTTCCGGCGCGACGCGCAATTTCTACGCGCTCTACTGGCAGTACCAGGACGACCTCTATAACGCCGACAATACCGACGTGGCGGAGGGGTTCACCGAGTCGGCAACGAAGGCGCTGACGAATCTCAAGACGTTCCTCGACGAGGGCCTTGCCCCGACCGAGGAGCCGTCCGACGCCAATTCGCTGTTCGCTCAGAACAAGATCGGCATTTCGCTGATGCAGATTACAGACCTGCCGGTCTACCAGACCGCGGCGGCCGATCAGGGGCTCGAGTTCGGCGTTGCGCCCATCCCCCAGTTCGGCGACCAGCCGGCCACCTTCGCCCTCGGGCACAATTTCATCATTCCGCGCGGCACCCCGCCGGAAGCGCGCCAGGATGCCATGGTCTTCGTCAAATGGATCGGAGACAACAGCGTCGCCTGGACCAAGACCGGCAAGATGCCCGCCAAGGTCACAACCCTCGAGTCGGCCGAGTTCCAGGCGCTGCCAGAACAGCAGATCGTCGCCCAATCGCTCGAGTACGTCCGCTTCCCGCCGCCCGTGTCGGTGCAGCCCGCGATCGACCGGGTCGTGCAGCAGACGGTCGAAGCCTTCTTCGCCAATCAGGTCGATGCCGAACAGGCCGCTTCGATGATGGCGGACGGCATTCGCGGCGAGCTCGCCAAGCAATAGGCTGATCCAGCGAGGCGCGCCTCCATCGGCGCGCCTCTTTTTCGACGGCGCCCGCGCTGATGCGCGGTCTCAGACCAATACTTCGAGCTCGAGCGGAATGGCCAGACAACGCGCCAAGCTCCTGCCATACCTCATGGCGGGACCCTACATCATCCTGTTTGCCGTCTTCGCCGCCTATCCGGTCGGCCGGGCAATCTACATGAGCCTCTTCGACTGGGGCATCTTCGGGCCTAACGCGTTCGTGGGCCTCAGCAACTATCTTTCGCTGTTCGAGGATGCGCGGTTCTGGAGCTCGGTCGGCGTCACGAGCGCCTTCGCGGTCATGTACGTGCCCATGATCATGGTGGTCTCGCTCTTGATCGCGGTGCTGCTGCACCGCAAGCTCCCGGGCATCACGCTTTTCCGTACGGCGTTCTTCATTCCCATCGTCATCAACGTCGCGGTCGCCGCCATCGCTTTCAACTGGCTGCTCGAGCCCGATGTGGGCCTCGTCGACCAGGTGCTGAACGCCGTCGGCCTGCCGGGTCAGACCATGCTGTCGCAGCCGGGCTGGGCGCTTTTTGCCATCGCCATCGTTGCGCTGTGGACCCAGACCGGCTTCATGGTGATCATCCTTCTCGCCGGGCTCGAGAACATTCCCGACGATCTTTACGAGGCCGCCCGGCTCGACGGCACGCGCCCGATCCACGACCTCGTCTACATCACCATCCCGCTGCTTCGCCCGATCCTCCTGATCGTGATGGTGCTGAGCATCATCCACGCTTTCCAGATTTTCGGCGAGGTCTTCATCATGACACAGGGCGGTCCCTATGGCAGCACCACGGTGATGACGATGCTCCTCTATGAAGAGGGCTTCGAGCGCTTCGCCCTCGGGCGGGCCGCCTCGATCGGCGTGGTGATCACCATCATCATCGCGTCGCTCTCGTTCCTGCAGTTCCGCTTCTTCAGGCGCCAGGTCTAGGGAGCAGGGGATGCGTCGCACTCAAATCATCCGCTGGATCGTCCTCGTCGTCCTGGCGCTGCTCTGGTTCACGCCGCTGGCCTCGCTCGTCCTCTATTCCTTCGCGCCGCCCGCCGAGGTGCTGAAGGGCGGGTTCGTGCCGACCCAATGGACCCTGCAGAACTACTGGACGGTGCTCACCGACACCACACGCGGCGTCAGCGTGCCGCAGGGCATCATCAACAGCACCATCATCATGGTCCTGCAGGTCGCGGGCATCCTGCTGCTCGACATTCCCGCTGCCTATGCTTTCGCGCGCATGCGCTTCTTCGGGCGGGACGTGGTCTTCATCCTCATCCTCGCCACCATGATGATGCCCGGCGTCCTCGACGTCATCTCGCTCTACGACCTGATGGCCAATCTCGGGCTCATCAACACCCTGACGGGCGTCATCCTTCCCGGCCTGCCGCGCGTGATCGGCGTCTTCATCCTGCGCCAGTTCTTCCTCGAGATCCCGCAAGAGATGGAGGAAGCGGCCCGCATGGACGGCGCGACGGATTTCCAGATCTTCACCAGGATCATGGTGCCGCTCGCCTGGCCCTCGATCATGACCGTCGCGGTGATCACGGCGCTCTACAGCTGGAACAACTTCCTCTGGCCGCTGATCGTGACCAACACGCCCGAGGCGATGCCGGTGCCCGTGGTCATAGCCTATCTCAGCGCCGACACCACCGCGGTCCTCAACTACACGGTCATCCTCGCCGCCGCGTTCGTGACCTCCCTGCCGATGATCCTCCTGTTCATGCTCGGACAGCGCTGGATCGTCAGTGGCATGCGCCCGACCTCGGGCATCAAGTAACAAGCAATACCCATCCGGAGACGATTATGCCTACCCTGACCATCGACCCGCAGGAACTGCACGCGATTTCGCCGCGCCTCTATATGCAGTTCATGGAGCCGCTCGGAACCACCGACTCCTCGGTCGAGGCCGGATGGGACGTCCTCAAGGACGCCTGGCGCGGGGACTTCGTCGACGTGACGCGCGATCTGGCGCCGGGAGCCATCCGCTGGGGTGGGATTCTGACGAGCTTCTGGAAGTGGCGCGAAAGCGTCGGCGATCCGGCGCGTCGCCCGCCCATGGTCAACTATCTCTGGGGCGGCTGGGAGAAGAACCGCGTCGGCGTCGACGAATTCCTCGACTTCTGCCGACAGGTCGCCGCCGATCCGGTGCTTGCGGTTAATTTCGCCGGCGACGGGCGGCCCGAATACATCAGGACGGCGCTGGGCGAAGAACGCGCCGGCGATGCGCGCGAGGCCGCCGATCTCGTCAGCTACTGCAACGATCCGGACTCGCGCGAACGCCGCGCCAACGGCTTTGCCGAGCCCTGGGCCGTCAAGTTCTGGCAGATCGGCAACGAGACGTCGTATCCCAAGGCCGGACACCGGTTCACCGCGGAAGAGAACGCGCGTCACTACCTGGAATTCGCCAGGGCGATGCGCGAGCGCGATTCCGGCATCACGCTCATCGGCTGGGGCGACCAGGAGCGCGATACGGGCACGTGGTGGATGCGTACGCTTCTCGACCACGCCGGCGAATATGTCGACCAAGTCGCGCTGCACATGATGCAGCAAGGGCCGGGAGAAGACAGCATCCTCCACGGACGCCGCTACCGGAAGGACTACGCCGCGACCTGGGCCGAGCTCGACAAGATGTATGTCCGGGTTCGCGACAAACTGGCCGACGCGCGCTCGGTGCTGTCCGAGGCGGGGTCAAGCGCCCGGCTCGCGATCACCGAAGGTCATCTTTCCCTGCGCCCGCACAACAAGTCGGAAATGCTGCGCGAGTGGATATCGGGGCTCTACCACGCCCGGATCATGACGCTCTTCGAGCGCAACGCCGATGTCGTCGACATCGCGACCCTCGCCGATTTCGCCGGCACCACCTGGACGGTCAACGCCCTGATGCTCGGCTCGCCTGCCGAAAAGCCCTACCTCCTGCCGGCCGGCCATATCATGCGCTTCTTCCGCCGGCATTCCGGCGAGCGAGCCGTCGCATTGGATGACACGCGATCGAGCCTCGAGATGTCGGCCAGCCGCAGCGGCAACACGGTCTATCTCCACGCCGTCAACACGGACCTCGAGAACGAGGTTCGCCTCGACCTTTCGGTTACGGGCCAAAACGTCCGGTCCGGACGCCAGCTCACCATCAATCCGGAACTCGATGCGGCTATCGACAGCACGGCTCTCGACGTCTTCACCCCGAACGAAACGAAGCTGACGGACGTCACGCGCGTCGTCGTCCCCAAGGCGGCCGTTTCGGTCTTCGAACTCGAGTTGGAATAGGAAATGAGCGGCCTTCGGCTACAGGACATCCGCAAGAGCTTCGGGGCCGTCGAGGTGATCCGGGGCGTCAACCTGGACATCGCCCATGGCGAGTTCGTCGTCTTCGTCGGGCCGTCGGGCTGCGGCAAGTCCACGCTCCTGCGCATGATCGCGGGTCTCGAGCAGATCACCGGCGGCACGATCACCATCGGAGACCGGACGGTCAACGATGTCGAACCGCGGGACCGGGGCGTGGCGATGGTCTTCCAGAGCTACGCGCTCTATCCGCATATGACGGTCTACGACAATGTGGGCTTCAACCTGAAGCTCTCGAAAGTGCCCAAGGCCGAGCGCGACCGGCAGATCCGCACCGCCGCGCGCACGCTGCAGATGGAGCACCTCCTCGACCGCAAGCCGGGCCAGCTTTCGGGCGGGCAGCGCCAGCGCGTCGCCATCGGCCGCGCGATCGTGCGCAATCCGCAGGTCTTCCTCTTCGATGAGCCGCTTTCCAATCTCGACGCGGCGCTGCGCGGCGACATGCGCCTGGAGCTGGCGCGGCTGCACAACGAGCTCGATACGACCATCATCTACGTCACGCACGACCAGGTCGAGGCCATGACCCTGGCCGACAAGATCGTGGTGATGGACCAGGGCAGGGTGCAGCAGGTCGGCAGCCCGCTCGATCTCTACGATCGTCCGGCCAACCGGTTCGTCGCCGGCTTCATCGGCTCGCCGCGCATGAACTTCGTCGAGGTGACGGTCGATGCGGTCGAGCCCGGCCGCGCGCGCGTCGGCAGTCCCGATCTCGAACCGCAGACAGTCGCGGTCAGCGACGGGACAATCTCGGTAGGCGACAAACTGATGCTCGGGATCAGGCCTCATCACGTCGACCTTGCGGGATCGGACATCGAAGCCAGTGTCAGTGTCGTCGAACGGCTGGGTCACGAGGCAATCGTTGCGACAAAGCTGCGGTCCGGAGCGGACTTCACCTTCGTCGGCCCCGGCGACGTCGATCTCGCTCCCGGCCAGACCTGCCGCTTCTCGCTCGATGGGCGCAGGATATTCCTCTTCAACGCGGCAGGGGATGCCGTGTCGGCGAGGTAGTCGGCGCCGCCGCTATGCCGGTGCTTCTATTAGCCTCCTGAGTAGTCCGGCATATCTCCCGACCTGCTCCCTGCAGAGCTCGTCCCCCGAGCCTGCGGCGAAGGTCCAAAGACCAAGCTGGAATGCGAGATAGCAGGACTCCATTGCCTGGAGCAGGCGATGGTCCACGGAATGGCCGACGAGTTGCCCGATGCGTTGAACGAGCGCGTTGCGCTCCTCGCTCGAGAGGTCGAGCTCGACCATTGCGCCGGCAATGTCCCAGGCCGGATCCTGCCGGCCGACAAGATCATGGGCGCTGCTGTGGTCGAGCGCGTCGGTCTTGAGGAGGCGTCCGTCGGTAGTGATGAGCCATTCCCAGGCGTGCATGCGGTTATCGGTGTCGACGGGATGGACCGGAAGGTTGCCTATATCGGCGAGGGCGGCCTCGAGGCGGGCGGCGTGGAGTTCGCCCAGAGCTTCGCGGGTGTTGGCGACGGCCATGGAGGCGAGCGCGGATGGACCTGCGCCGGGGGCGTCGGCTGGAAGGTGCAGGGTGCGGAAGGCGATGTAGGCGGCTGTGCGCTCGATGAGGGCCGCGCGGTCGCCGGTTCGCGGGTCGAGCGGCGTGCCCTCCTGCCATTCCTCGACGAGGAAGCCGTGGCACAGGCCTATGGGGCGGGGCGAGAAGCCCGCCGTCGCGAGCTTCTGCGCTCTGGCCAGCCTGTGTGCCGCATCCATGCCGAGGCCGGCGAACTTGACGAGGAAGCGCCGCCCGTTGGCATGGACAAGGAACTTGCGGCGCTCCAGCCGTCCGTCGGCGGGTGGGAAGGAGCCGGGCCGCAGTTTGCGCCAGTCGCCGCCGGAGATATCCTCTAGTGGTCCCTGCAAGGGGCCGAGGAGGCCGCAGAGCCAGCGTTCGAGCTGGTGCTCGGCGCGTCCGGCGTGGAGGATCAGGGCATCGAAGTCGACGACGTGCCTTGGGCGGCGTTCCCATCGGGCGCGGTGGTCCGGCCGCGCTTGCGGGCCGAGTGGGCCATCGTGGCCTGGAAAGAAGTGCAAGCGTTCTTCGCTGACGCCATGCTCGGCAAGCCAGTCGGCGACGCCGCCGAAGGAACTGCCGGAGAGGCCGGGGCCCTCGTCGACGATGGCGAAATCGGTTTCCGGGTCGCCGAGGATGTGCGTTGCGAGCTCGCGTGAGATTTCCGGACGGCGTCCGAAGGGGTGGCCGGCAGGGCGGAGCGTGACGGGAGGAGCCGCGTCAAGGCCGGCGGCGACCATTGCCGAGAGCCCCGTGCCGATGCTGCGGATGCCGATGACGCGGGTGCGGGGACCAAGGCCGGAGCGCTTTGCCGCGACAGAGTAGGCTTCCGGGTAGAGCGCGTAGAACGCGTAGCCCTCGGGGCGACGTACCGTTATCGGCGACAGGCCGGCGAGGGCGGCGAGGAGTTCGCGCCAGTTCGGGGGCAGGGCAGGCGACGCTGCAAATCCGCTCTCCCAGGAGTGCGCCACGGCTTTCGCCAGCGCCAGCAGGAACTTGCTCTCGGTTATATCGGCGGCCGACCAGCCGTCGGTGCCGGCGTTCGCAAAGCGAGCATCGGCAAGACCTTGCGCCAGTTCACCGGCGAGTATGAAGGCGCCGACCAGCCATTGATGCCGGGCAAGGCCCGGTGGCGCGGCGAGGCATTCGGCGAGCGCGTCGGCGATGGCTGCACGCAGCTCCGCGGGGTCCGCCTGCCGTTCTCCATCGCCATAGACCAGCATCGTCCGCTCCCGCGCTCGCGCGGGCACAACGCGGCGGACGGGCTGTCGATCCACCGGTCCTCCCGCCGGAACAAATCTCCGGTGGCCCCGTTGAGGCCAAGTAGATGCTCACCGCCTCAAAGGAAACGGACATGACCGCAAGCACAGTGCGCGTCGGCATCGTCGGTGTCGGCAATTGCGCCTCATCGCTCGTGCAGGGCCTGACCTATTATCGCGATGCCGAAGGCAACGAGCCGATCCCTGGCCTGATGCATGCCGACCTGGGCGGGTACCGCGTTCGCGACATCGAGATATCGGCGGCGTTCGACGTCGCCGACACCAAGGTGGGCAGGGACGTCGCCGAGGCGATCTACGCCGAGCCCAACAACACGCACCGCTTTGCCGACGTCGAAAAGACCGGAGTGCGTGTCGAGCGAGGGCCGACCTTCGACGGCATCGGGCGGTACCTGCGTGAGGAAATCACCGAATCCGGCGAGCCGGTGGCGCCCGTGGCGCAGATCCTGCGGGAGACGCAAACGGACGTGCTGGTCTCCTATCTCCCGGTCGGTTCGGAGGAGGCGACCCGCTGGTATGCCGAGCAGGCGCTGGAGGCCGGCTGCGCGTTCGTCAACTGCATTCCGGTCTTCATCGCCTCGCGGCCCGAATGGGACCGGCGCTTTGCCGAGCGCGGCCTGCCGATCGTCGGCGACGACATCAAGAGCCAGGTGGGCGCGACGATCGTCCACCGCCAGCTCGTCAATCTCTTCCGCGATCGGGGGGTGCGGATCGACCGCACCTACCAGCTCAATTTCGGAGGCAACACCGATTTCCTCAACATGCTCGAGCGCGAGCGGCTCGAGACCAAGAAGATCTCCAAGACCCAGGCGGTTACCAGTCAGCTCGACGTGCCGCTGCCGGCCGGCGACGTGCATGTGGGGCCGAGCGATCACGTGCCGTGGCTGACGGACAGGAAATGGGCCTATATCCGGCTCGAGGGCACGACCTTCGGCGGCGTGCCGCTCAATGCCGAACTGAAGCTCGAAGTGTGGGATTCGCCCAACTCCGCCGGCGTCGTCATCGATGCGGTGCGCTGCGCCAAGCTGGCGCTCGACCGCGGCATCGGCGGAAGCCTCGTCGGACCGTCCAGCTATTTCATGAAGTCGCCGCCCAAGCAGTTCACCGATGCCGAGGCGCGCCGGCGCGTCGAGGATTTCATCGCCGGGGACGAGGACAGGCTGCAGGGGGCGGCGGAGTGACCCTGTTTTTCCTCGTGCGCCACGCGGCCCACGACAATGTCGGCGGCTTTCTCGCGGGGCGCTCGCCGGGCATTGTCCTCGGCGAAGCAGGCATCGCCCAGGCCGCGCGGCTGGGTGAGCGCATGCGGCGCGAGCGTATCGAGGCAATCCACGCCAGTCCGCGCGAACGCACGCAGGAGACGGCGGCAGCGATCGCCGCGGCTTGTGGCCTGACGGAAGTCGATATCGCCGGGGCGCTCGACGAGATCGACTTCGGCGAGTGGTCCGGCAAGACGTTCGCCGAGCTCGACGCCGATCCGCTCTGGCACCGCTGGAACAACGAAAGGGCAATGGCGCAGACACCGGCGGGCGAGACCATGTCGGACGTCGGCCGGCGCATCCTCGACTTCATGGAGACGCTGGCGGCGCAGGCGACGGACGCCAATCTGGTGCTCGTCAGCCACGCCGACGTCATCAAAGCCGCGGTCTGCCGCGTGCTCGACCTCTCCTTCGACGCCTGGCCACGGTTCGACGTGAGCCCGGCCTCCATCACCACCATTCTTGCACGTGGCGGCAACGCTGAACTCGTTACCCTCAACGAGATCGTGCCCTAGGAGTCTTGAGATGATCGAAGCCGCGATGATCTGGAATGAACCCAACAACAAGTCGCACTGGGACCCGGAGCTCGACCCCGACTGGAGCAGGTTCGCGGAAATGGCGAGCCTGGCGGGAGACGCCATCGCCTCGCAGAACCCAGCCGTGACGCGGGTACTGGGGGGCATTTCGCCCATCGATCCCGGCTTCATGGGGCGCATGCGCGACTTCGGCGTTCTCGACCATGTCGATGCGGTGGCCGTCCATGGCTTTCCGCTCGACTGGAACCTCTGGCAAATCGACGAATGGCCCAAGCGCCTGGAGGAAATCCGCGCCGTCACCCACCTGCCGGTCTGGGTGAGCGAGGTGGGCGTGTCGACCTTCGGGGCCGAGGAGGTGCAGGCCTGGGGTCTGAAGCGCACCGCCGAGCTGCTCAAGGGCAGGGCCGAGCGGGTCCAGTGGTACAGCCTCTACGATCTGCCCAGCGCCTGGGAGGCGACGACCCGCCACAAGGAAGCGGAAGGCTCCTCCTACTATCGCCATTTCTACATGGGCCTGCTGCGCGAGGACGGCACGCCGAAGCCGGCGCTGGAGGAATTCGCCCGCCATACGCCCGACCTGGGGCTGGTGCAGTGGTTCCACTACGAGGACCACCGGCTGGAGGAGGCGGTGGCTTGGATGAAGCGGCTCGGCGTCACCTATGTACGCACGGGACTTTCCTGGGCTGACAGCTTCCGGCCGAACGCCTTGGATTGGTTCGACCGCCAGATGAAGGCGCTCGAGGATTTCGACGTGACGGTCACCTTCTGCTTCACCCCCGAGCATCTGGGGATGGCGCCGCACCACACCAGTCCGCCTCTGCGGCCCGAAGGGTTCGCCGAGTTCTGCGCATGGATGATCTCGCGCTATGCGCCGGCGGGTGTTTCAAGCACGGCCCAGCGGATGGAACTGCGGCCGGGACTCTAAAAATTCAGCCGTCCCGACCGGCAAGGCCGAGGCCGTCGATGAAACGGCCGAGGCGTCCTCGTGAATAGGTGAGGGCCTGGTAGAGCCGCAATGCGGCGCGCGCCCAGGCGATATAGAGGCGCGGCTGCCCAGTAAGGCGCGCAAGCCAGAAGACGCGGTGGCTCCAGAAGGCGATGCCGGCACGCATGCGATAGATGAGCTTGCGCCTGAGCGTATGCCCATGCCGGTCCGGCGCCACGCGCTTGATCGGGCGGATGCCGCCACGGCTCCAGGTAAGGCGATAGGCAAGACCTTCGCGCCTGTGCCGCAGGCCTGCGGCCTGCGTCGCCGCGACGAATTCGGCATCGACGGGCTTAAGCGCCAGCCGGCCCTGAGCGAGCCCATCGTGCACGATCTCGTTCAGTACGGGCGAGCGGGCGATGACGACGTTGGTGCCATTGCCGTCCGAGGCGTAGGGCTCGACCCAGGCATCGCCGAAGGCGATGTCGGCCGTCTCGGCGGTGACGTCGTCGCAGAAGTTGCAGGCCGGGTTCTGGAAGAACCCGGCGCCCCAGTCGCCGTCGGCGAGATGCCACCAGTCCCTCGCGACCGTGCCGCCGTCCTCGAGCATCAGGTGCGCGCGGTACCAGTTGGCGGGGCGGTCGGGGATCTTGAGACGGTAGTCGAGGCCGGCGACGGCGTCGAGCGGTACGCCCATCTGCCAGGCGAAGCTCTCGACCATGCGCAGGCTCTTCATGTGCCCGCAGAAGAGCCCGAGGGTGAAGACGATGCGGTCGGCAAGCACTTCGTCGGCCGCGCGCAATAGATGCACGGCCTTGATGAAGCACGGAATGCCAACGACAGCATAGCGGCCGGGCTCTGCACGGATCGCGTCGATGACGCCGGACAATTCGATCGGGTGGTAGCGCGACTTGGCGCCCGCCTGCAGCTCCTCAAGGCTGCGCGAGATGCGATAGCCGAAGAAGCCGCCATCGGGCTGCGGACCGGTCGCTGCCACGTGCGCGACGCCATCGACGAGGCCTCGCGCCAGCAGTTCGCCCGCAACCCATGTGACCATGCCGCCGGAACTGCCTTGAGCCCGATATGTGCCCTCCGCGACGTGCCCCACATAGGCGGCTTCGAAATGGCCGACCCTGCTGTCGCGTCGTGAGGCGGCGGCGAAGCGTTTGCCGGCGATGGTGTCCTCGTCCGCGGCGAAAGGGGAGAACGGGCAGAGCTTCTCGAAATCCTTGGGTCGCGCCGCATCCTGCGGCTGCAACTGGCCGTACCGGTCGAACGCCATGCGTCCGTTGCCGCCGGCGACGCAGGCGCCGCAGCCGATGCAGAGGCCGGCCTCGACCATGCCGCGAGGTTCGAGCGGCCGTTGCGCAAGCGCGAGCTTCACTGCAGCACGCCTTCCAGGTAGCGGCGCGAGCGCTTGCGCAGTGCGCCGATGGTGCGCTCGACGGCAGGATCGAGAGGCTCGCCGAGGAGCTTGGCGTAGCGGGAGGGCGGGGTTTTTGGACTCGTCAGGTGCGCGGCGGCCCCGACAATGGCGGTCAAGTCCCGCACCTTGTTGTAGCGATAGTCGGAAGGCGCGCAGGCGAACGGCTTGTTGTTGAGGAGCGCGAAGACGCAGCCATGGAAGAAATTGGTGGCCACCGCCTTGGCGCCCGCCATGAAGCTCGCGAACTCCAGGGGCCCGGCGGTCAGCCACTGCCGGTCGGTCCAGTTGTTGCGGTAGCCGATGCTGATGGTCTCGATTCCACGCTCCCAGGCGAAGCTGCGGACAGCCTCGATGAACCATTCGGGGAAGCTGTGGCCATAGATGGCGAGATAAGGTTCGCCGAGGCCGTCGGCTGAGACCTCCGGAGGAAAGAGCAGGCAGGGATCGAGCACGAGCTCGGGCATGCGGTGCGTCGCCTCGGCGACGATCTGCTGCGAATTGCGGTCGCGGATGGAGATCTGCGAGAAATTGCCCAGCCGTTCGGCCCAATAGGGTTCGAGTCCCTGCGCCTGGCTGCCGAAGCTCGCCGCATAGGAAACGAGCCGGCGCGCATGCAGGCCCTCGCCATAGAACAACGGATAGCCGCCATACCAGGGGTGGCTGAGATTCCAGACCTCGTCGCTGCCGACTACGACGACGTCATAGTCCGTATCGAGGCGGCCCGGGTCTTCGAGGGGGAACGGGTGTGAGGTGGGCAGATCCTCGAACGCCTCGAAAAACCGGCGCGTCTTGCGGCTGTAGAGGGGATAGTCGCCAGGGGGCGTGCGTTGCGGCAGCAGGGGCTGCAGCGCGCAGCGCCATTCGGCCCGGTTGACCCGCTGCGAGACGTGCTCGAGCAGTTCGGCATCGTAGCCGAGGGCGCGAAGGCCATCGACGAGGCATCGAGCCTGCCAATAGGAGCCGTAATTGATGCAGCGATGAAAGGTCAGCACGCCGACTTTCTGACGGTAAGTCGGCGCGGCGGTGGAAAGAGCAACGCTCATTGGGAACCCCGCTTGCTGCAGGATCAATGCCGGAAGGTGAGGGCGGTTCCGGGGTGTCCGCGTGGCTCACAGAGAGCAAGGCTTGGAACCCGTGGTCAGGGGGCCGGTTTGCCCGATAGGACAAACCTGGAGAAGAGCCATGCCGCAGCGCAGCAAGATCACCACGGGCGCCAACGACCGGCCGCTCGACGAGTCCATCGCCCAGACAGCGCCGGGCCTGCCGGACGACAGCTCCCGCAGTCCCGAAGTGGACGACGAAGACGTCGACCGGGTGAAGCGCAAACTGGCGGACGATCCGCGTGCGCGCCTCAAGAAGGAGGTGGACGAGGCGATCAAAGCATCGGAGCGCGGATCGGAATAGATCAGCGCTCGAGCCGGCCTCGATAGATCGCATCGAGCACGCGCGAGACCGTGACCAGCTCTTCGGCCTCGGGCGCAAAGCCCTTGCTCTCGCGCAGGCGCTGCGCCCAGTTGAGGGCCGCCCGGCCGCCCCAATCGTCGGGCGGCTGCGTCAGGACCTCGCTTGCGGTGCCTTTCCACGCTTCCGCGCCGAAATCGTAGAAGGAGCCGGCACGATTGGAGAAGCCGGCGCCGCCCTCGGTGCCGTAGAAGTGGGCTCCGATCACCGCTTCGCGCCCGGCATGCAGACGCCACGAGCAGGAGAGGCGGACCGTCGCGCCCGTCGCGAGCGCAAGCGTCGCATCGGCGAAGTCCTCGACCCGGTCCGGGCTTTCGAGAGGCTTCCCGCCGGAATAGAGATTGCTGCTGACCGATGTGACCTCGGGAAAATCGAGGGTCCATAGCGCCAGATCGACGAGGTGGATGCCGAGGTCCATCACGCACCCGCCGCCCGAGAGGGCTTTGTCGTAGAACCAGGGTTTGTCCGGGCCATAGGCATTATGGAAGACGAGATCAGCGGCGAAGACAGTGCCCAGCGCACCACTCGTTATCCGCTCGCGGATCGTCGTCATGGCGGCGGTGAAACGGTAGGAGAGATCGACGCCGAGCAGCCGGTCGGCCCGCCGGGCGGCCTCGACCACCGCTGTGGCCTCCAACGCATTGCGGCCAAGGGGCTTCTGACAGAAGACCGCAATACCCCGATCCAGCGCGGCGATCGACTGCTCGGCGTGCAGGGCGCTGGGCGTCGCGATGNCCAGCCCATCGATATCGCTNTCGAGCAGGGCTTCAAGCGAGGGCAGAATCTCCGCCTCGGNGGCGAGCTTGCGCGCCTCCTCGGCCATCTCCTGCGACGGATCGGCAATGGCAGTGGCTTCAACGAGNCCCGCGTCGATGAGCGCCTTCATCCGGNNCCGGCCGATCCAGCCNACGCCGAGAAAGCCGATGCGTGGCAGCGGGGCGGCCGNTGCCGGCCTGCGATCCTCGGCGATCATCGGTAGACGACCAGCGCTTTGAGGAAGCCGTCGGGCCGGTCCCGCGTCATGTCGAGGGCCGTGCCGAGCTCCTCCAGGGCAAAGCGGTGCGTGTAGAGCTCGGAAGGATCGAGCCGGCCCTCCATCATGGCGTCGATTGCATCGCGGACACCCTGCGCATAAATCTCCGGATCGCGCTCATGGGCGTTGATGACGTCGAGGCCGCGCCAGTTCCAGAGCTGCATGTTGACCTGCCGGGGACCATCCTGGTGGTAGCCGGCGATGATCAGCCGCCCGCGCTCGCGGGTGAGCTCGGCGGCGAGGTCGAGCGGCCACTGCTTGCCGACGGCTTCGATGACGCGGTCGCAGAACTGCCCGCCGGTCAGCGACTTCACCTCCTCGATGATCCGCCAGTGGTCGTCCATCGCGATGGTTTCGGCCGCGCCCATGCGGCGCGCGACGTCGAGCGCCCAGGGGCGGCGCGAGATGGCGATGACACGCGCTCCGGCGCGGCTCGCCAGTTGCGTTAGGAGCGCGCCAAGAAAGCCGATGCCGACGATGGCGACGGTCTGTCCCGCCTCGATGCCGCTGCGCCTGAAGATGTTCATGGCGCAGCCGAGCGGCTCGCCGGGCAGGGGCATGTCGTCGAGGGCCGCGGGCAGCTTCACCACCGCCCCGGCATCGGCGATGTCGTGCGTGGCATATGCGTGATAGGAGAGCGAGGCGACGCGGTCGCCGATCTCAAGGCCGCTGACGCCCGGCCCCACCGCATCGACGATGCCCCAGCCTTCGTGGCCGAGGCCGCCCGGCTCGGTCGGAAACTGCATCCATTCCGGCCCGGACCACGGGCCCAGATTGGAGGCGCAGACCCCGCAGCCTTCGAGCGCGATCCGCACCTGTCCCGGTCCGGGGTCGGGCAGGGGAACGGATTCCACGTGCATCTGCCCGGCGCCGGTGACGACCGCGGCGCGCATGGTGCGGGTGTCTGCCAATGCCTCGCTCATCGAGGGCTCCTCAAGCTCAGTTGCTGCGTTCGACGAACTTGTTGAAGCGGCTGGTGCCGCCGTCCTGCGTCTTGTCCTGGTAGAGGAAGGCGAGCTTGTTCTCGTCGAAGATCTTGAAGAACTCGTCCCAGGAGATCTCCTCGAGTTCGTCTTCGGGCTCGCCGAAATCGATCCGCAGGACCCCGCCGCGGCCCTTGGTGCGGATCACGGCCGGATGCCCGTCGCGGGCCTCGGCCCATTTGCGGATGTCCTCGTGGCGGGTGGTGGTCTGTGAGCTGCTCATGGGAAAGCTCCTTTCAATACGTCATGCGGGTGAGGCTGCGATGCCGACGCGCTCGGCAAACCCCGCGCGGGCCGACCGGTTGGCGGCGGCCATCGGCGGGCGGCCGAGGCTCACGTAGCGCAGTCCATGCCGGATAACTTCGGCGGGCTCGAACACGTTGCGGAAGTCGACGAGCGTCTGTCCGGCCATGACGGCAGAGAGCCGATGCAGGTCGATATCGCGGTATTCGGCCCAGTCGGTAAGGACGACGGTGAGATCGGCGCGGTCGGCAGCCTCGTAGGCCGTGGCGCGCCACTCGATGTCCTCCAGGTACTCCGATGCCGCCGCGCGTGCCTTGGGGTCGTGCGCACGGACCTTGAGACCGGCTCGCTGCAGGAGCGGGATGATGGTCAGGGCCGCGGACTCGCGCACGTCGTCGGTATTGCCTTTGAAGGCGACGCCGAGGATGGCGACCGTCTTGCCGGCAGGCCGGTCGCCGGCTTCGCGGATGATGCGGCGGGCGAGCTCGCGCTTTCGCGCCTCGTTCTTGTCGACGAGCTCCTCGATGAGGTGCTGTCGGGCGGCGAGGCGCCGGCCAGTCTGGACGAAGGAACGCGTGTCCTTTGGGAAGCACGAGCCGCCGAAGCCGGGGCCGGGCATGAGGAAGGCGGTGCCGATGCGCTTGTCGAGCCCGATGCCAAAGGCAACGTCGCCGACGTCCGCGCCGGCCCGCTCGCAGAGGTTTGCCACGTCGTTGATGAAGCCGATCTTCAGGGCGAGGAACGCGTTGGCCGCGTATTTGACGAGCTCGGCATTGATCGTGCTCGTAGACACGAGAGGAATGCCGTTCGCCGTCAACGGTTCATAGACCCGTTCGAGAAGGGCGCGCGAGGCGTCCTCGTCGGCGCCGATCACGATCCGGTCGGCGCCCATGAAATCGGCGATGGCCGAACCTTCACGCAGGAACTCGGGATTGGAGGCGACGCCGATGGCGTCATCGCCCCGCCGGTCGGCAATGAGCTGGCGCAGCTTGCGCGCCGTGCCTGCCGGGACGGTGGACTTGAGGACGACGAGTGCGCCCGGCCGCAGCAGGAGGGCTATGTCGGCTGCGGCTGCCTCGACATAGGAAAGGTCCGTTTCCCCATCTTCCTGGGCCGGTGTCCCGACCGTCACGAAGACGATGTCGGCGAGCGGTACGGCCGTATCGGGGCGGGCGGCGAAATGCAGGCGTCCGGCGGCGGCTTGCTTGCGCATCAGCGCGGTGAGGCCGGGTTCGAAGATGGGTGTCTCGCCGTGCTTGAGCTGCTCGATCCGCTCCGCATCGAGGTCGACGCATGTCACCTCGTGCCCGAGATCGGCGAGGCAGGCGCCGGTCGTAAGCCCCACGTAACCGGCTCCGATCATGACGATTTTCATGGCGTTGGCCTCGTTCTGGTTGAAGCGAATGTTGATGCCGTTCATGGGGCAAACGGTACCTTCCCCGACCGGTTCCGGATGAAGCCATTGAAGAAGAAGGTGCGAGGGTAAGAAGATGAAGAAGAAGCTTGCCGAGCCACGGACGCGCCACGATGGCGATTGCGCGCGTAAAAGGCGCGCTTAAGTGGCCGTGGTTGCTTGCAGAACGGGACAAATCCGGGTTCGGGCCAAACGTGATCGACCACTTTAACGCAGGTTAGCGGTCGGCCTGCGGGCAAAGCCTCTGAGGGTAGCCATCCGCAGGTAGTGAGCACGGTCGCCAACCTGCCGGGTCGGCCCGCTAACCCCCGTCTCAAGCCGGTTCGGGCGCTGCTCGGCTGCGCAATCCGTCGCGGGGGAGCAGTGCGCCTCGGTCTGCTGCCGCGGCTTCCAGTCCGGGGGTCGGGTCGGAACCGGCAAGCTTCTTACCTTCTTCCTGCTGCACCGGAACCTTCAAACCATCGGGTGCAAAGTGACACATATTCTGATCACCGGCGGATGCGGCTTTATCGGAC
>Ga0065721_10004338_pt1 | contig 30917 bp, 32 predicted proteins | sample Mesricmetagenome_FD_59108 | JGI IMG/M metagenome (GOLD analysis project Ga0065721, IMG submission 59108) | Mesophilic microbial community from rice straw/compost enrichment Sample: eDNA_1 v2 (version 2) | ecosystem: Engineered > Solid waste > Grass > Composting > Bioreactor | place: USA: Davis...
GTCGAGTAGCCGCCGCAGGCGCCGTGCCGAGACCCCCACCCGGTGGTCGAGTAGCCGCCGCAGGCGGCGTGTCGAGACCCTGTGGACACACCCGGCGCCCTGTGGATGCCGCCCTCCGGCCGGCGCGCACCGCGCAACGATGCCGCATGCCCTTCACCTACCTCCTCCGCTGCGCCGACGGCACTACTACGTCGGCAGCACGATCGACCTCGAACGCCAGCTGGCTCAACACGCCGCCGGCGAGGGCGCGCGCTATACCGCCCGCCGTCTTCCCGTGGAACTCGTGTGGGCCCACGAGGCGTCACGGCCGCCGCGCGGCCTACTCGACCACCGGGTGGGGGTCTCGACACGCCGTCTGCGGCGGCTACTCGACCACCGGGTACATAACATCGGAGGGTGGAACCCGACGCCGCCGTGGAGAGACTCCGAGCGCTCATCCGGGTGCCGACCGTGTCCCGCACCGAGAAGGAACTCCAGGACGAGGCGGCGTTCGCCCGCTTCCCCGAGCTCCTCGCTGAGCTGTACCCGGGCGTCCACGCGACGCTCGAACTCGAGCGCGTCGGCGACACCGGACTCCTCTACCGCTGGCCCGGCCGCGCGCCCGGGGCCGCGCTCATCCTCATGGCGCACTGGGATGTCGTGCCCGCCGACGAGGACGGCTGGCGGCACGAGCCGTTCGAGGCCGCGATCACGACCGACGACGACGGCGTCCGCCGGCTCTGGGGCCGCGGCGCGATCGACGACAAGGGCGCGCTCGGGGGCATCCTCGAGGCCGCCGAGTCCCTCGTGGCGGCGGGCTTCCAGCCGGAGCACGACGTGTACCTCTCGTTCGGCGGCGACGAGGAGGTCTTCGGGGAGGCCGCGGAAGCGGCCGTCGAGCTGCTGCTCCGGCGCGGCGTCGACGTCGACTTCGTGCTCGACGAGGGCGGCGCGATCGTGCGGGGTCAGTTCCCCGGCGTCGGGATGCCGACCGCCGCCGTCGGGATCGCCGAGAAGGGCATCGCGACGATCGAGCTTCGCGCGTCGGAGCCCGGCGGGCACGCCGCCCACCCGCCCCGCGACCGACCGACGGCGACCGCGCGGCTCGCCCGCGCCATCCAGCGCGTCTCCCGGCAGCCCCGCGCGAGCCTTCCGCCGACGATCTTCCCCACCTTCGCGACCCTCGGCAGCCGTGCCCGCGGCGTCGTCGGCCTCGCCTACCGGCATCCGAGGCTGTTCCGGCCGGTGCTGCTGCGCGCCCTCTCCACCGGCACCGACGAGGCGAACGCGCTCATCCGCACGACCCGTGTCGTGACCCGGCTCCGCGGCGCGGCGGCGTCGAACGTGCTGCCCGAGGTCGCGACCGCGACCGTCAACCTGCGGGTCGTGCCCGGCTCGACGCTCGACGCGGAAGTCGAACGCATCCGCCGCGACATCGCCGACGACCGCATCGCGGTGACGGTGCTCGAGGGGAACGACCCGCCCCCGGCGGCCCCGACGACGGGGGCGCCGTGGGACCGCATCGTGCGCTCCCTCGCGGCCTCGCATCCGGAGGCCCTGGCGGTGCCGTATGCGATGCTCGGCGCGACCGACAGCCGCCATTTCACACGCCTGACGNCGGCGGTCTACCGGTTCACGCCGTTCGAGCTCTCGAANGCGGANCTCGCGGGGCTGCACGCGATCGACGAGAGCATCCGCGTCGACGCGTGGCTTCGCGGCATCGCCTTCTACCGGGCACTGCTCGAGACNGCGTGAGCGCGCGGGTCAACCGCGGAGCAACCCCTTCATCCACGAGCCCAGCCCGCTCGTGCGGTCGGTGATGATCCCGTCGACGCCGAGCCGGTACGCCGTGTCCCACAGCGCCTCGTCGTTGAGCGTGTAGACGAGGAGGCTCAACCCGGCCGAGTGGATCGCGCGCACCACCCAGGGCCGGTCGCGCACGGAGTCGAGGCGCGTCATGATCGCGATCGCCCCGACCCGCTGCGCGGCGTCGACGGCGTCGTCGGGGAGCTCCGAGATGAGGAGCGCCCGGGCGAACTCGGGTCCCGACTCCCGCAGCGACCGGAGCGACTTCTCGGAGAAGCTCGCGAACGCGACACGGTCGGAGAGGCCGCGGGCGCGCACGCTGCTCACGAGGAGGCGGGTCTCGTCGACGTCCCACGTGCCCTTGAGCTCGATGAGCGCGCGCACCTCGGTCGCCTCGAGCGCGAGGTAGTTGAGCAGCTCGTCGAACAGCGGCACCCGCGTGCCCGCGAACTCGGGGGCGTACCAGGAGCCCGCGTCGAGGGCGCGCACCTCCGCGAAGGTCAGCTCGCCGACGAGCCCCTCCCCGTCGGTCGTGCGGTCGACGGTGCTGTCGTGCAGCAGCACGGGGATGCGGTCGGCGGTCAGTTGCACGTCGGTCTCGACGAGATCGGCGCCGCTCGCGACCGCGGCTCGGAACGCGGGCATGGTGTTCTCGGGCGTCGTCGCCGGCTCGCCGCGGTGGGCGGTCACGTACGGGAGCGCGTCGACGGTGCGCAGCATCCCGGCGTCGGCGGCCTCGGTGGCGGGACCGGGCAGCCCGAGGAGCACGGTGACGCCGACCATGGTCGCGACGGAGCCCGCCAGGACGTGCAGGCGGCGGTGCGGCGCGTCGGCGGACAGAGCTCGGGGCAAGGCTCATCCCTCGGGTTTCAGGGGCACCCGCGTCGTTGCGGGTTCGACGACGATAGCACGCGTCGTTACCCGTTCGTTACCCGACGGTGACCTTCCCGTGACCTGGACGGGCGTCGGAGGTGCGTGCCAGGCTCGACGGATGGCGGACACGACGCGCGATGCGGCGCACTCGAGGCTCGAGAGCCTCGCCGACGAGTTCCTCGTGCGACCCGGGGTCGACTGGGGACGCATGTTCGGCGCCACCGGGCTGCGCGTGCGCGGCAAGGTGTTCGCCGTCGCCGTGCACGACGGCGGACTCATGGTGAAGATCCCGGAGTCCGCGGTCGCCGCCCGGGTCGCCGCGGGCGAAGCGCACCCCGTCGTCATGCGCGGACGCGAGCTCCGGGAGTGGGTCGTCTCAGCGGCAGGCGCCCCGGATGCGGTCTGGCGGTCGCTCCTCGAGGAGGCGCACGCCTACCTCGAGGAGTTCACGCCGCGGTAGGGGTCTCGACACGGCCGCTGCGCGGCCTACTCGACCACCGGGGAACACGGCCGCTGCGCGGCCTACTCGACCACCGGGGAGGTCAGATGAGGGCCTTCGTATGCCAGACGGTCTTCGTCTCCGTGAACGCGAGGATGCGGTGCAGCGTGAGCGCCGGGATGCCGGGCTCGGGCGGCAGCACGCGCTTGAGGGTGTCGGCAGCCGCGATCTCGTAGTCGACCCAGTCGAGCGCGCCCGCACCGGCGAGGTCGAGCGCGTTGACGTCGGCGTGCGACGCGAGCCACGGCGNGAGCTCNGCNGGCGACCCGGTGAGCACGTTGACNACTCCNCCGGGCACGTCGCTCGTCGCGAGCACCTCGGCGAGCGAGATCGCCGACAGGGGGACGCGTTCTCGGTCGGGGATCGCGATGACGGTGTTGCCCGCGACGAGCACGGGGGCGACCGTGTTCACGAACCCGAGGAGGGAGCCGCCCGCGACGCCCTGCGGCGCGACGACGGCGACGACACCGGTCGGCTCGGGCACCGAGAGGTTGAAGAACGGGCCCGCGACCGGATTGCCCGAGCCCGCGACCTGCGTGAACTTGTCGGTCCACCCGGCGTACCAGACCCACGCGTCGATCGCGGCATCCACCTGCTTCGCGGCGGCGGCGGGCGAGACGCCTTCGCTCAGCCGGAGCTCCTCCACGAACTGGTCGCGGCGGCCCTCGAGCAGCTCGGCGATGCGGTACAGCACCTGGCCGCGGTTGTAGGCCGTCGCGCCCGCCCAGCCGGACACCGCCGCGCGCGCGGCGACCACGGCATCCCGCGCGTCCTTCCGGGAGGCGAGCGCGGCGTTCGCGAGGAACGCGCCCTTCGGCGTCGACACCTCGTAGGTGCGGCCCGACTCGCTGCGCGGGAACTTGCCGCCGATCGCGAGCTTGTAGGTCTTCGGGATGCTCAGGCGGCTCACGCGACGCCCCCCTTCAAGTACGCGGCGAGGCCGTGGCGGCCGCCCTCGCGGCCGTAACCGGACTCCTTGTAGCCGCCGAACGGCGACGCCGGGTCGAAGCGGTTGAACGTGTTCGCCCAGATGACGCCAGCGCGGAGCTTGTCGGCGACGGCGAGGATCTTCGACCCCTTGTCGCTCCAGATGCCCGCCGAGAGGCCGTAGGGCGTGTTGTTGGCCTTCGAGATCGCCTCCGCGGGCGTGCGGAAGGTCAGCACCGAGAGGACCGGTCCGAAGATCTCCTCGCGGGCGATCGTGGAGGCGGTGGAGACGTTCGTGAAGATCGTCGGCGCGAACCAGAACCCGTTCGCCGGGATGTCGCAGGGGGCGCTCCACCGCTCGGCGCCCTCCTGCTCCCCGATCTCCGACAGGGCCCGGATGCGGTCGAGCTGCTCCTTCGAGTTGATCGCCCCGATGTCGGTGTTCTTGTCGAGCGGGTCGCCGAGCCGCAGCGTCGCGAGCCGCTCCTTGAGCCGACCGACGACCTCGTCGTGCACGTTCTCCTGCACGAGCAGGCGGCTGCCGGCGCAGCACACGTGCCCCTGGTTGAAGAAGATGCCGTTGACGATGCCCTCGATCGCCTGCTCCATGGGGGCGTCGTCGAACACGATGTTGGCGGCCTTGCCGCCGAGCTCGAGGGTCAGCTTCTTGCCCGTTCCCGCGACGGCCTTCGCGATCTCGCGTCCCACGGCGGTGGAGCCGGTGAAGGCGACCTTGTCGACATCCGGGTGCCGCACGAGCGCCGCGCCCGTCTCCCCGGCGCCGGTGACGATGTTGACGACGCCCTTCGGCAGGTCGGCCTGCTGCAGGATCTCGGCGAAGATCATCGCGCTGAGCGACGTCGTCTCGGCGGGCTTGATGACGACGGTGTTGCCCGCGGCGAGGGCCGGGGCGACCTTCCACGCGAGCATGAGCAGCGGGAAGTTCCACGGGATGACCTGCGCGGCGACGCCGAGGGCGCGGGGCGCGGGGCCGAGGCCCGCCCAGTCGAGCTTGTCGGCCCACCCGGCGTAGTAGAAGAACCACGCGGCGACGAGGGGCACGTCGACGTCGCGGCTCTCCTTGATCGGCTTGCCGTTGTCGAGGCTCTCGGCGACGGCGAGCTCGCGCGACCGCTCCTGCACGAGCCGCGCGATGCGGTAGAGGTACTTGCCGCGGTCCGCGCCGGAGAGCTTCGACCACGTGCGGTCGTAGGCGCGACGCGCGGCGGCGACGGCGCGATCGACGTCGGTCTCGGTCGCCGTCGCGAGCTCGGCGATCTTCTTCTCCGTCGCGGGCGAGATCGTCGCGAAGCCCGAGCCCGAGCCGTCGACGAAGTCGCCGTCGATGAAGAGCCCGTAGCTCTTCTTGAGGTTGAGGATGTTCGTCGACTCCGGCGCGGGCGCGTAGTCGAGGAAGCGCGTCTGGGCGTGCGTCTCGACACGCGCGCCGGGCGCGCTACTCGACGACCGAGAGTCAGTCATGTCAGTCCACCGTCACGTAGTCGGGGCCGCTGTAGCGACCGGTCTTGAGCTTCTGGCGCTGCATGAGCACGTCGTTGAGCAGCGTCGACGCGCCGAAGCGGAACAGGTGCGGCTGGAGCCATTCCTCGCCCACCGTCTCGGCGACGGTCACGAGGTACTTGATCGCGTCCTTCGAGGAGCGGATGCCGCCCGCCGGCTTCACGCCGACCTTCTCGCCCGTGAGGCGGTGCCACTCCCCCACGATCTGCAGCATGAGGAGCGTCACGGGGAGCGTCGCCGCGGGCTGCACCTTGCCGGTCGACGTCTTGATGAAGTCGCCGCCCGCGAGGATCGACAGCCAGGATGCCCGGCGCACGTTGTCATACGTGTTGAGCTCCCCGGTCTCGAGGATGACCTTGAGGCTCGCGTAGCTGCCGTCGGGGCGGCGGCACGCCTCCTTCACGGCGACGATCTCCTCGAAGACCTTGCCGTAGTTGCCGGCGAGGAACGCGCCCCGGTCGATGACCATGTCGATCTCGTCGGCGCCCGCGGCCACGGCATCCTCGGTGTCGGCGATCTTCACGCGCAGCGATGCGCGGCCGCTCGGGAACGCCGTCGACACCGCGGCGACGGAGATGAGCCCGTCGTCGGGGTCGCCGTGGAGGGCGCCGAGCGCCTCGACGGCCGTGCCGACCATGTCGTTGTAGACGCACACGGCGGCGACGCGCGGCGTCGAGGGGTCGGTCGCGTCGGGGGTGATCGCCTTCGCGACGAGGGAGCGCACCTTGCCGGGGGTGTCGGCGCCTTCGAGCGTCGTGAGGTCGATGAGCTCGACGACCTTGTCGAGCGCCCACGCCTTCGATGTGGTCTTGATCGAGCGGGTGCCGAGTCCGGCGGCGCGGGCTTCGAGCCCCACCGCGTCCACTCCCGAGAGCCCCTCGAGGTGAATCCGGAGGCTCTTCTCGGTGAGGTCGCCGCCGAGGAGCTTCACCGCCCGGTCGGCCGGGGCGAGCGACGTCGTGTCCATCCGAGGAAGTCTACGCTGGGGCCGTGAACGGAGCGCCTGTGCTGGCCGTCGACTTCGGCGGGACGAAGGTCGAAGCCGCCCTCGTCGCCGACGGAGCCCTCGTGGCGGGCACCCGCGCTCGACGCGCGACCGGGCCGACGGCGACCGCAGCCGAGCTCGACGACGCCGTGCGCGCGGTCGTCACGGAGGCGCTCGGCGACTCCCGCGTCGAGGCCATCGGGATCGGGTCGGCCGGACCCGTCGACGCGGTACGCGGCCTCGCCTCCCCGCTCAACGTGCCCGCGTGGCGCGACCACCCGCTCCGCGCCGTCGTCGCCGCCGCCGTGCCTGGGGCCCGCGTCGAGCTCGCGATCGACGGGCTCGCGATCGCGCTCGCGGAGGCGCGCCACGGCGCCGGTCGCGGTTCGGCGAACGTGCTCGGGATGGTCGTGTCGACCGGTGTCGGCGGCGGGCTCGTGCTCGACGGGCGCGGTGTGCACGGCGCGAGCGGAAACGCGGGGCACATCGGGCACATGCAGGTCGCGGGTTTCGACGACCCGTGCGCGTGCGGGCGCCGCGGCTGCGTCGAAGCGGTCGCGTCGGGTCCGAACTCTGTGCGCTGGGCGCAGGCGCAGGGATGGCGGGGCGACACGGGCGAGGAGCTCGCGGCGGCGGCACTCACCGACCCGGTCGCACGCGCCGCGATCGAACGCTCCGCTCGGGCGGTCGGGCTCGGGATCGCGTCGGCGAGCGCCCTCGTCGACCTCGACGTCGTCGCGATCGGCGGCGGCTTCTCGCACTCCGCCCCCGACTACCTCGACCTCGTGCGCGCCGCCGCCGACGAGGGGTTCCCGTTCGTGCGCGCGACGCGCATCCTGCCCGCCGGACTCGGCGGCGACGCCCCCCTCATCGGCGCAGCAGCCCTCGTCACCGCCCCGGCGGGCTGACCGTCTTTCCGTTTTCAGGACTTCGTGCGGCAGGAGTCGAGTCGTGAGACTCCCGACTGTTCACGAGGTGACTCTTGCCACACGAAGTCCTGAAAACAGAGAGCGCCCGGCGACCGATCAGCCGAGTTCGTCGTCGATCATCCGGCCGCGGCGCAGCACGAGGATCACGGGGACCGAGATCGCGGCCGTCGCGGCGAGCACGACGAACGGCACCGTCCAGCTGCCGGTGAGCTGGTGGATGACGCCGAGCACGATCGAGAACACCCCCGCCGTGAGGTAGGCGGCCCCCTGCGCGAACGCGCTCACCGAGACCGTGACCCGGTGGTCGCGCGTGCGCGTGTTGACGAGCAGGAGCGCGAGCGGGAACACGATCGAACCCGACCCGACCGACAGCGCCCAGAGGAACGGCGCCGCCGCGGGGGCCAGCAGCATCCCGCCCCAGCCGATCACGGTGAACGCCGCCGCCGCCGCGATGAGCGGGATCGTGGCACCGCGCCGCGCCGCGACGAGCGGCACGAGGAGTGCCTGCGGGATGCCGAGCACGAGCGCGAGGCCGAGCGCGGCTCCCGCCGCCTCCGCCCGCAGGCCCGCCGCGGAGATCAGCATCGACGGCAGGAACGCCATCGCGGCGTAGATGGTGATGGAACTGATGACGAGGGTGCCCATGATCGCCCACGCCGTCGGGGAGGCGGCGATGAGGCGGGGACGGGCGACGGCGCGGGTCACCGGGCCCGGCTCCCGCACCCCGGCGACCTCGTCGACCTCGGGCGGGGTGAGCTCGGCGGGGGCCGCGCGGCGGTGCACGACCGTCGCCACCCACGGGACGATCGCGAGCGCGGGCAGCACCGCCCACACGCCGATCGCGAGCCGCCAGCCCGCGGCCTCGGCGAGCTGCACGCCGACGAACGCGGGCGCCGACGCCGAGATGCTCATGAGCACGAGGTAGCAGCCCGTGACCAGGCCGATGCGCCGGGGCGCGTAGCGGCGCACGAGCGGCGGGAGGAGCACGTTGGCGGCGCCGATCCCGACCATGATGAGGAACGTCGCGGCGACGAGCAGGATCGGCTCCGACGCCGCCGCCCGCACCGCCTGTCCGGCGCCGATGAGCGCGACCGCGCCGATGAGCGACCCCTCGAGGCCGAAGCGGCGGGTCGCGCCCGGCACGAGCAGTCCGGCGAGCGCGAACCCGAACGGCGGCGCCGCGCCGAGGATGGAGAGGACGACGACGTCGATCCCGAGGTCGTCGGCGAGGATCGGGAAGACGGGGCCGATGACGCCGGGAGCGGCCCGCATCGCGAGGGCGACCACCACGATCCCGAGGAGGGCGAGCACCGTGCCGCGCTCGCGATCGGCGCGGGCGAGCCCGTTCATGCGCGCACCACCAGTTCGGAGCTCGACGTCACGCCGGTGAGCCGCGTCACCCGACGAGCCGCTCGTGCCAGGCGTTCGCCGAGACGTCGGTGAGCGAGGCGACCTGGTCGACGATGACCCGCTTGCGTGCCGCGTCGTCGGGCGCGGCGGCCCAGTCGGCGGCGAACCCCACGTCGAGGTGCTCGGGCTCCGCGAGCAGGCGGTCGGCGAGCTCGGTCAGCACGCCCCGCTGCCGGGCGTAGAGCGGCTGGCGCGCGTTCGTCGACATGACGTTCGCCGCGACGATGCCTTTGAGCACCGCGATCTCGGCGCCCGTCTCCTCCGGGACGACGACGTGCGCGCCGAACCGGGCGAGGCTCGCCTGGGGGTAGGCCGCGCGCGTCGCGCGCTCCGCGTGCCCGGCGAAGCGGCCGATGAGGAAGCTCGTGAGGTTCTTCAGGCGCGCGAGGTCGCGGCGGCTGCCGTCCCACGAGTCGATCCAGTATTCGAGGGAGTCGAGCCGGTCGAACGCGGCCATGAGGGTGTCGTGGTCGTACTCCCCGCCGATCCACCGGAACATCGAGTCGACGAGCTCGTCGTGGTCGACGCGCGCCCCAAGCGCCCGCACGTCGAGGAAGCCGTTGACGATCGCGTCCTCGAAGTCGTGCACCGAGTAGGCGATGTCGTCGGAGAGGTCCATGACCTGCGCCTCGATGCAGCGCACGCGCTCCGGGGCGCCGGCGCGCAGCCACTCGAACACCGGGGTGTCGTCGTCGTAGAACCCGTACTTCGACCGACCCGACGGGTCGGGGATGCCCTGCGCCGCGGGCCACGGGTACTTGCACGACGCGTCGAGGGAGGCGCGCGTGAGGTTGAGCCCGTAGGACTGCTGCGCGTCGAACACCTTCGGCTCNAGNCGCGTCACGAGGCGCAGCGTCTGCGCGTTGCCCTCGAANCCGCCGATGTCGCTCGCCCACTCCGCGAGCGCGCGCTCCCCGTTGTGGCCGAACGGCGGATGCCCGAGGTCGTGGGCGAGGCACGCCGCATCCACGACGTCCGGGTCGAGCCCGAGGCGCTGCGCGAGCTCGCGGCCCACCTGGGCGACCTCGAGCGAGTGGGTGAGGCGGTTGCGGGCGAAGTCGAGCCCCGCCGTCGGGCTCAGCACCTGCGTCTTCTGCGACAGCCGCCGCCACGCGCTCGAGTGCAGGATGCGGGCGCGGTCGCGTGCGAAGTCGCTGCGGCGGCTCTCGTGGTGCTCGGGGAGCCAGCGCTCGGCATCCACCTCGGTGTAGCCGGGCGAGAGCACCCCGGCGCCGTGACGATGCTCAGCCACCGCTGTTGTGCAGTTCGGCCTCGGCGACCTCGGCGCGCAGCGCGGCGCCGATCTCGCGGCTCTCGAGCCACTTGTCGGGCAGGCTCGGCACCTTCGGGGTGCCGGCGCGGCCGCGCTGGCCCTCCGCGGCGTCGCCCGGGTACGGCTGGTCGGGGTCGAGCGTGCCGAGGAGGTCGTCGATCTCCTGGAGGCTGCCGCTCATGGCGAGGGCGGCGCGGGTCTCCCCGCCGACCGCGTAGCCCTTGAAGTACCACGCGACGTGCTTGCGGATGTCGCGGCAGGCGCGGTTCTCATCGTCGAAGAACTCGACGAGCAGCTCCGCGTGCCGGCGGTACGCCGCCGCGACCTCCCCGAGCGTCGGCCGGATGATCCCGGTGGTCGAGTAGCCGGCGGAGCCGGCGTGTCGAGACCCGAATGCCGCCGCCAGGTCGCCGAAGAGCCACGGCTTGCCGAGGCAGCCGCGTCCCACGACGACGCCGTCGCACCCCGTCTCGTCGACCATGCGGAGCGCGTCCTCGGCCGACCAGATGTCGCCGTTGCCGAGCACCGGGACGCTCGAGATCGTCTCCTTGAGCTTGCCGATCGCCGACCAGTCGGCGTGGCCGGAGTAGAACTCGCTCGCCGTGCGGGCGTGCAGCGCGATGCTCGACACGCCGGCGCCCTCCGCGATGCGGCCCGCCTCGAGGTAGGTCAGGTGGTCGGGGTCGATGCCCTTGCGCATCTTGATGGTGAGCGGCACGTCGCCCGCGGCCTTCACGGCGTTCTCGACGATGTCGCGGAACAGGTCGAGCTTCCACGGCAGCGCCGCTCCCCCGCCCTTGCGGGTGACCTTCGGCACGGGGCAGCCGAAGTTGAGGTCGATGTGGTCGGCGCGGTCCTCGGCCACGAGCATCGTCACGGCCTCCCGGACCGTCGTCGGGTCGACGCCGTAGAGCTGGATGCTGCGCGGCGTCTCCGACTCGTGGTGGCGGATGAGGCGCATGCTCTCCGGGGTGCGCTCGACGAGCGCGCGCGACGTGATCATCTCCGACACGTAGAGCCCTGCGCCGTACTCGCGGCACAGCCGGCGGAACGCGGTGTTGGTGATGCCCGCCATCGGCGCCAGCACGACCGGGACGGTCAGCTCGATCCCCCCGATGCTGAGGGGCTTCGCGGCGACGGAGGTGGACACCCTTCGATTGTTCCAGAATGAGGGGATGGCCACCGGCAGAGAGCGCGTCGCGGCGGACGCGGAGGCGCGCGGCATCCCCGTCGAGTTCGTGGAGCGGATGCGGGCGTCGTCCCTCGAGGAGGCGGCCGGCATCCTCGGCATCACCCCCGGCGAGATCGTGAAGTCGCTCGTCGTCCGCCGCCACGACGGCACCTACCTGTTCGCCCTGGTGCCCGGCGACCGGCAGCTCTCGTGGCCGAAGCTGCGCGCCGTCGTCGGGGTCAACAAGCTGAGGCTCCCGGAGGCGGAGCTCGCGCTCGAGGCCACCGGGTTCGAGCGCGGCACGATCACGCCGCTCGGGTCGACGACGGCGTGGCCGGTGTACGTGGATGAGCGCGTCGCGGGACGGCGGGTGTCGATGGGGGCGGGCGAGCACGGGTACTCGCTCTTCGTCGAGGCCGACGACCTCGTGCGGGGCCTCGCGGCGACCTACGCCGACATCTCCGACCCGGTCTGAGGCGCCGGCACCTCGCACACGCCGTCGACGCACACCTCGGCGTCGGGCTCGCCGAGCGGCACGAGGGAGATCTTCGCGGTGTCGCTCACGCGGTCGCCCCCGCCCGCTCGGCGGCGACCTGGCGGAGGGCCTGCTCGAACGTGGAGGCGTCCTGGGCGCCCGAGACGCCGTACTTGCCTTCGAGCACGTAGAACGGCACGCCGCGGATGCCGAGGGCGCCGGCCTGAGCGATGTCGGCACGCACGGCGTCGAGGTGCTCGCCCGCCTCGAGGGAGCGCACGACGTCGTCGCGGTCGAAGCCGAGCTCCGCGGCGAGGTCGGCGAGCTCGCCGATGCGGCCGACGTGGCGGCCCTCCTCGAAGTACGCCTTCAGGAGGCGCTCCTTCATCTCCGCCTGGCGGCCGCGTGCCTTCGCGTAGTGGAGGAGCTGGTGCCCGAGCACCGTGTTGGTCGTCTGGAGCGCGTCGTAGTCGTAGTGCAGGCCGACGCTCTCGGCGATCCCGGTCACGCGGTCGAGCATCGCGTTCGCCTGCTGCTCCCCCACGCCGAGGTGCTGCGCGAGGAAGTCGACGTGCCGGCCCTCGAACTCGGCCGGCGTCTGCGGCGAGAGCTCGAACGAGTGGTACTCGACCTCGACGGGGACCCCCGCCGCGGCGACGCCCGCCTCGAACTTGCGCTTGCCGATGAAGCACCACGGACACGCGATGTCCGACCAGATGTCGACCTTGATCGGGGACACGTCACCAGAAGTCATATCAGGGTCAACGCGCGGGCGGCCCGGGCATTCCCGCGTGGACCGGCACGCCGATGCGGCTGATCCGCTCGACCCGGTGCCGCCGCGCGAACACCTCGACGCCCGCGAGCCACACCGCGACGGTGACGACCTGCGCGACGAGCCCCGCGGGACCCCCGGTGTCCTCCGTGATCCCGGTGGGGCCGAACATCCCCGTGCCCGACACCGCGAACGCGCCGATGTTGTTGATCGCGTGGAGCGCGATCGCCGCCTCGAGCCCGCCGGTGCGGATCGTCGCGACCGCGAAGCCCACGCCCATGACGCCGACCGTCGCGATCCCCCAGCCGTCGTAGGCGTGGCTGAACGCGAAGACGACCGACGACACGACGACCGTGACGGGCGCCCAGCGCACCCACGCCCCCACCGACTGCAGCAGCACGCCGCGGTACAGGTACTCCTCCGTCGCCGCCTGCACGGGCACGAGGAGCACGACGAGCAGGAGCGAGAGCAGGTAGGTGGGCACGTCGGTGCTGAACGGCAGCAGTTCGTCGCCGAGCGCGATCCCGATGCCGACCTGCACGACGAGCGCGGCGATCCAGACGACCGCGGCCGGGATGAGGGCGACGGCGAGCCAGCGCCAGCGGAGCGAGAACAGCACCGAGTGGAGGAGGTTCACCCGCACGCCCGAGGGACGGATGCCGGCGATGCGCAGCGCGAGCGGCACGAGCGGCAGCACGACGATGATCGACCCGAGGCCGAAGAGCAGCGTCCACGGCCGCGCCATGTCGGGCGTCAGGTACTCGAGGAGCTGGTCCTGCGCGGCGGGGCCGAGCAGATCGACGGCACCGGAGGCGAACAGCACGATGAAGACGGGGATGGCGATGAGGAGGCTGACCCCGAGGAAGAAGACGCCGGTGAGGAGCACCGCCACGAGGGGGCGCCACCAGCGGTACGTCGGCTGCGCGAGCATGACCCGGTGGTAGGGCAGCCGGGCGAGGACGATCTCCGGGTCGGTCACGCGTCGTCCTCGAGTTCGTCGATGAGGTCGAGGCCCCGGCGCGCCCACGCGATCTCCTGCTGGGCGCGCTGCACGAGGCCCTCGTAGGCGAAGCGCTTGAACGCCGCGACGCGGCGACGGTCCTTCTCGGGCGTCACCGCGAGGCGCCGGTTGAGCATGGGGCTCGTCGCGGTGTCGATCTGGTGGATCTGGTCCTCCCACTGCGCGAGCTCCGACTCGTAGTGGGCGATGTGGGCGCGCAACTGGGTGCGCGCGGCATCCGGGGTCGCCCACTCGAAGTAGGCAGACTTGAGGTGCATGCCGTCACGGAACCGCGCATACGGCAGCGTCTGGTTCATCCAGTCGCGCAGCGCCTGCCGCCCGGCCTCGGTGATGTGGTACTCGCGCTTGGTGCCCTTGGTGCCCCAGGGGACCTCCTCGGCGCGCACGACGCCGTCGGCCTCCATCTTGCGGAGCTCGGGGTAGATCTGCGAGTCGGGGGCGTACCAGACGTGGCCGACCGACGAGTCGAAGCGCTTGTGCAGGTCGTAGCCCGTCATGGCGTCGACGCTCAGGAGAGCGAGGAGCGCGAAGCGGAGAGACATGGTGAGACACCTCAGGCCGGATGCGGGGACCTGGCGTCCCCGCATCCGACCCTAGAGGTTTCTGCGATCAGGCCTTGTAGCCCGTGCGCCAGCCGCCCTGGTAGGTCTGCCGTGCGACCGTCGAGTACGGCACGGGGCTGACCACGGCGCGGACCGGGAGCTGCTCGTGCTTCTCGACCGACGCCTTCGTGGTGTTCGGGTTCTCGCCCCACAGCACGCGGAGCTCAGCGCCCTCCGGCACGTCGGGGTTGATCGTCGCGAGCGACAGCGCGCGCTTCTCGTTCGACGAGTAGCCGGTGAACATCGAGTAGCCCACGACGTTGTCGCCGGCGTCGACGACGGCGTCGTAGTTCGCCGAGCCGTAGTTCGCGAGCGGCAGGTCGAAGAACTTGTGCGACGGGCCGTCGACGTCGAAGAGCGAGGCGAAGATCTTCGTCACGTCCTCCGCGTTCCAGGCGAGCGTCACCTTGCGGCGCTGCGTGGCCGGGTCGATCTTCTCGAGCGCGTCGCGGCCGATGAAGTCGTGGTCGAACTTCACGAACGAGCCGTAGCCGAGCTCCCACGGGGTGAGGTAGTAGTCCTCGATGTTGTCGGACACGAACGAGCCGGCGAGGGTGCCGGTCGCCTCGTAGGAGTCGGCGGGCAGCCAGTCGCGGTAGCCCTGCTCCTCGGCGCCCGTGTAGATCGCGGGCAGCGGCGACGGGATCCAGCCCGACTCGAGGGTGTTCGACGGGTAGGCGCGCGACCCGACGGGCACGAGGCCGAACTCGGCGCCCGCGTCGAGGATCGTCTGGCGGATGAGCTTGTGGTCCTCGTAGGGGCCCCAGAGCTCGAGGCCGGGGGCGCCGGCCATGCCGTGACGGAGCGTGCGCACCGTCTTGCCGGCGATCTGCATCGTCGACATCGAGAAGAACTTGAGCTGCTCGAGCGGCCCGCCGTTGAGCTTCTCGATGACCGACCAGGCGGCGGGGCCCTGGATCTGGAAGCGGTAGTAGCGGCGCGAGACGGCGTCGCCGTAGGGACGCGAGTTCGAGCGGCGGTCGATGACGAGGTCGAGGTTCTTGTAGTCGCCCGTCTCGGCGTGGTACGCGAGCCAGTTGGAGGCGGGCGCGCGGCCCACGTAGACGTACTCGTCCTCGGCCTCGCGGAAGAGGATGCCGTCGCCGATGACGTGACCCGACGCGGTCGTGGGGACGTACTGCTTGGCGCGGTCGACCGGGAACACCTCGACCGAGTTGATCGCGGTGTCGCGGATGAGGTTGATGGCGTCCGAGCCCTTGAGGAACACGTTGTCCATGTGGTGCGACTGGTCGTAGAGCACGGCCGTCTCGCGCCAGGCGCGCTGCTCCTTGATCCAGTTCTGGAAGTCCGCGGGGACGACCGGGTAGATGTACGAGCCGATCTGCGAGTTGCGGAGCAGCTCGACGGGCGAGCCGGCCGCGGCGATGGCCTCGGTGAGGTTCTTTGCCATGGTTCCTTCTTCGTTGAATACCTATGGATATAGGCGTTGGGTGGGTACAGGGAGGCCCGGGCGGACCTCCGGGGCTAGAAGACGATCGTCTGGCGACCGGCGCGGATGACGCGGTCCTCGCAGTGCCAGAGCACCGCGCGGGAGAGCACCTCGCGCTCCACGTAGGCACCCTTGCGCTGCATGTCCGCGGCGGTGTCGGCGTGGTTCACCCGCACGACGTCCTGCTCGATGATCGGGCCCTCGTCGAGCTCCTCCGTGACGTAGTGCGCGGTCGCTCCGATGAGCTTCACGCCGCGCTCCTTCGCCTTCTTGTAGGGGCCCGCGCCGATGAACGCCGGCAGGAACGAGTGGTGGATGTTGATGACCGGCACGCCGACCCCGTCGAGGAAGTCCTCCGAGAGGATCTGCATGTAGCGCGCCAGCACCACGACGTCCGCGTTGCCCTTGATGAGCTCGATGATCTTCTTCTCCGACTCCGACTTGTCGGGGCCGGCGACGCTCGGCACGTGGAAGAACGGGATGCCGAANNTNCGCACGTCCTCCGCCATGTCGGTGTGGTTGGAGATGACCATCGGCACNGTCATCGGGATCTCGCCGCGACGGTGGCGCCAGAGCAGGTCGAGGAGGCAGTGGTCGCTCTTCGACGCGAGGATGATAACGCGCTTCGGCGTCGCGCGGTGCGTGAGCGTCCACGTCATCCCGAGGTCCTTGCCGACGACCTGGTCGAGTTCGGCCTCGAGGGCCGGCGAGTTGACGACGAGGTCGGGCAGGTCGAAGACGGTGCGCTGGAAGAACTGGCCGCCCTCGGGGTTGTCGGTGTACTGGTCGAGCGAGACGATGTTNGCNCCGTGCTTCGCGAGCGTCGACGAGACGGCCGCGACGATGCCCGGACGGTCGTTGCCGTGCACGATGAGCACGGCCTGGTTCGACCGGCCCGCGATGGTCGCGGGGGCGGCCGGCTGCGTGAGGGTCTGCGTCACAGCTTCTCCTTGAAGTCGCGGATCCACTCCGACGTCGCGACGAGTCCGCCGAACGTGTAGAAGTGCAGCTTCACGATCCCATGCTTGTCGGTGTCGAGGCGCTTGGCCAGGCGTCCGATGAACTTGTCGGGTCCGGCGGTGCCCATGAGGTTCGTCAGCGACAGGCCGTACTTCTTCGCGATCCCGGCGCTCGAGGCGACCCCGAAGCGGGCGGCGAAGGCCAGGAGGCGCTTGATGCCGGCCGGGCCGGGCACCCCGACGCGGATCTCGTAGTCGATGCCGACGGCACGCACCTTCTCGATCCACTCCACCACCGGGTCCTCATCGAACCCGAACTGGGTCAGGATCGTGCCGCGCGTGCCCTGCTCCGTCAGCGTCGCATGCTTGCCCGTGATCGCGGCCCACAACTGCTCGTCGGTGATGTCCGGGTGCCCCTCCGGGTAGCCGGCGATCGAGACGTCCTTCGCGCCGTACTGCTGCAGCAGCCCGGTCTTGATCACGTCGTGCGAGTCCTCGTACGGACCCTCGGGCGTCGAGGGGTCTCCGCCCACCGAGAAGACGTACTCGGAGGTGTTCTGCGCCTGGAGGGCGCCGAGGAACTCCTCGAGCTGCTGCTGGCTCTTCAGCCGCCGGGCCGAGATGTGCGGCACCGGGATGAACCCGCCATCCAGCACCGCCTTCGACGCGACCAGCCGCATCTCGAGGTCCTCGTTGCCGAGGAAGGTCACGTTGATGCGCGTGCCCTGCGGGATGCAGGGGGGCGGCGTCGAGGAGTCCGGGGACGTCCTTGCCGGTCATCTCGAGGGAGAAGTCCTCGAGGAGCTTCGCGGGCGTGTAGTTCGCCATGAGGGTGGGGTTCCTTCCGACATCGTCGTCGCGGGACACACTACCTATGGTCATAGGTAGTTGTCCAGCAGCGCTTCCACCGCATGGAACACGCGCGCCCGACCGGAGTCGAGCGCGCGTGCTCTGAAAGGAAACGGAAGCGGATCAGCCGCGCAGGCGCTCCGCGAGGTAGCCGTGCAGGCGGTCGAGCGACACGCGCTCCTGCGCCATCGAGTCGCGCTCGCGCACCGTGACCGCCTTGTCGTCGAGCGAGTCGAAGTCGACCGTCACGCAGAACGGCGTGCCGATCTCGTCCTGGCGGCGGTAGCGGCGGCCGATCGCGCCGGCGTCGTCGAACTCGATCATCCAGTCCTGACGCAGGTCGGCGGCGAGCTCCTTCGCGACGGGCGAGAGCTGCTCGTTGCGCGACAGCGGCAGCACGGCCGCCTTCACGGGCGCGAGCCGGCGGTCGAGGCGCAGCACCGTGCGCGTGTCGACGCCGCCCTTCGTGTTGGGCGCCTCGTCTTCCGCGTACGCGTCGACGAGGAACGCCATGAGGGCGCGCGTCAGACCGAACGCGGGCTCGATGACGTACGGCGTCCAGCGCTCGTTCGTCGTCTGGTCGAAGTACGACAGGTCGACGCCCGACTCCTTCGAGTGCGTCGACAGGTCGAAGTCGGTGCGGTTCGCGACGCCCATGAGCTCGCCCCACTCGGAGCCGGAGAACCCGAAGCGGTACTCGAGGTCGATCGTGCGCTTCGAGTAGTGGGAGAGCTTCTCCTGCGGGTGCTCGTAGCGGCGAACGTTATCGGCGCGGAGCCCGAGGCCGAGGAACCACTGCTCGCACTGGTCGATCCAGTAGTCGAACCACTCCTCGTCGCTGCCGGGCTTGACGAAGAACTCCATCTCCATCTGCTCGAACTCGCGCGTGCGGAAGATGAAGTTGCCCGGCGTGATCTCGTTGCGGAACGACTTGCCGACCTGGGCGATGCCGAACGGGGGCTTCATGCGCGCGCTCGAGAGCACGTTCGCGAAGTTCACGAAGATGCCCTGCGCCGTCTCCGGGCGGAGGTAGTGCAGGCCGGCCTCGTCGTCGACGGGGCCGAGGAAGGTCTTGAGGAGGCCGCTGAACTCGCGCGGCTCCGTCCACTGCCCGCGCGTGCCGCAGTTCGCGCACACGATGTCGGCCATGCCGTTCTCGGGCGCGCGGCCCTTCTTCTCCTCGAACTCCTCGAGGAGGTGGTCTTCGCGGTAGCGCTTGTGGCAGCTGAGGCACTCGACCAGAGGGTCGGAGAACACCGCGACGTGGCCGGAGGCCTCCCAGACGCGCTTCGGAAGGATCACGGAGGAGTCGATGCCGACGATGTCGTCGCGCGTCTGCACCATGAACTTCCACCACTCGCGCTTGATGTTCTCCTTGAGCGCGGTGCCGAGCGGGCCGTAGTCCCACGCGGAGCGGGACCCGCCGTAGATCTCCCCCGACTGGTAGACGAAGCCGCGACGCTTCGCGAGGGAGATGATCGAGTCGAGTGCAGAGGCGGCCATAGCGACCCCAGCCTACCGGCGTCCCCGTGGCCCCGAGGTCAGCGCACGATCCGCGCGATCGCCTCGACGTCGGAGAAGTCGTTCCAGACGTGGAACGACGCGCGCAGCCGTCCCGCGCGCCCCGAGATCCGGATGCCCGCGTCGAGCAGCCGGCGGAGGTCGTCGCCCGACTCGTCCGGCCAGGTCACGATCGGCTGGTGCTGCTGCGGGATGCCGACCGCGTCGCACAGCGCGTCGCCGAGCCCGCTCGTCCACGCCCACACCTCGGCGAGGTCGAGCCCCGCGAAGAGCGCGATCGCCGGCTCCGCGCCGACCCACGCCTGCCACGCGGGCGACACGTCGAACCGCCGCGCGTCGGGGGCGAGGCTCATCCGCGGGCCGTAGGTGTTCGTCCACGGGTCGTCGCCCGCGTACCAGCCCGCCTGCAGCGGCGTCAGCAGCGGGTCGAACCGGGGGCTCAGCGTCATGAAGGCCACGCCGCGCGGCGAGCACAGCCACTTGTACGTGTGGCACACGGTCACGTCGAAGCGGCTCGCGTCGACCGGCGCGACGCCCGCGGCCTGGGTGACATCGCAGAAGGTGTACGCCCCCGCGCGTGCCGCGGCCTCCGCGATGGCGTCGAGGTCGGCGACGACGCCTGTCGCCGACTGCACGTGGGAGAACACGACGAGCCATGTCTCGTCGGTGATCGCGTCGGCGAGCGCCGCGAGGGGCACGACGCGCGTGCGGATGCCGGGGCGGTTGAGGAAGGGGAACTCGATCGACGAGAAGTCGCCCTCGGGGAGCAGCACTTCCGCGCCCTCCGGCACGGCCGCGGCGACGAGCGACGCGAGCACCGAGGTCTGCGATCCGATCGCGACCCGGTCGACGGGCACGCCGACGAGGCGTGCGTAGGAGGCGCGGGTGCGGGCGATGACGGGGTCGTAGCCCTGGGGATCGCGATTCGCGGCCTCCCACGCGGCGAGGTCGGCGCGCAATGCGGCGACGGCGCTGTCCGGAGGGATGCCGATCGAGGCGACGGCGACGTAGCCCCGGGGCTCGCGGAACTCGTCGATGGCGGCCTGGAGCGCGGCGCTGTGCCCGGTCATCCTCCGAGCCTCCCCCCGCCCGGACCGCACGACAAGGGGCCAGCGCGCGGGTCGCGGCTCAGATACGAGACGCGAGACCCGCGACGCGGGCGACGGCATCCCGGATGCGGTCGGCGACCGCGGCGGCGTCGTGCTCCGTGAACCCGACCGGCAGCGTGAGCCGCACGGCCGTGCGGGCGACCGCGGGGTCGATCCCGAGGGCCAGGAGCACGGGCGAGGGCTCGTCGTCGCCCGCGGCGCACGCCGATCCCGACGAGCAGCTGACGCCCGCGCGGTCGAGCTCGAGCAGGACCGTCTCGCCGTTCGTGCCGGGGAAGCAGAACGACGCGTGGTTCGGGAGCCGATCGGGTCCGGGCTCGGGGCCCGTGAGGATCGCGCCGGGCACCGCGGTCCGCACCCGCGCGACGAGGGCGTCGCGGGCGCGCGCGAGCCCGTCCGCCCGGGTGCGGTCGGCGACGGCGAGGTCGAGCGCCGTCGCGAGGCCCACCGCACCCGCGACGTCTTCGGTGCCGGACCGGCGGCCGCGCTGCTGACCTCCCCCGTAGAGCAGCGGCTCGAGCGGCGTGCCCCGCCGCACGGCGAGCGCGCCGACGCCGCGCGGGGCGCCGAGCTTGTGCCCCGCGATCGTGAGCGCGTCGACGCCGAGCGCGTCGAGCCCGACCGGGAGCCAGCCCGCCGACTGCACGGCGTCGGTGTGGACCGGCACCCCGGCCGCGCGGGCGACCTCGGCGATCCGCGCGATCGGCTGCACGCCGCCGACCTCGTTGCCGCCGTGCTGGATGCTCACGAGCGCGGTGTCGGCGCGGAGCATCCCGCGCACGTCCTCCGGGAAGACCAGCCCGCGCGCGTCGACCCCCACGACGTCGACCGCCGCGCCGTGGAGCCGCCGCAGCGCCTCCGCGGCCTCCCGCACGGCGTCGTGCTCGACGGCGGAGACGACGACGTGGCGGCCGCGCGGCGAGGCGAGCACGATCCCCCGCACGGCGAGGTTGTCGGACTCCGTGCCGCCGGAGGTGAGCACGAGCTCGCCGGGGCGGCAGCCGAGGTGCGCGGCGATCCGCTCGCGGGCCTCCTCGAGCGCCGCCGCGGCACGGCGACCCTGCTCGTGCCGGCTCGACGGGTTGCCGAACACCCCCTGCTCGCCGCCCGCCAGGTAGGGCCACATGGCCTCGAGCACCTCGCGGCGCACGGGCGTCGTCGCGGCCGTGTCGAGGTACATCAGGCCCGCACCTCGACGTCGAGGCCGAGGTCGAGCGCACGCACCGAGTGGGTGAGGGCGCCGACGGAGACGAGGTCGACCCCGGTGGCCGCGATCGCGCCGACCGTCTCGAGGGTGACGCCGCCGCTGGCCTCGACGAGCGCGCGCCCCGCGATGAGGTCGACGCCCGCTCGCAGCTCGTCGAGCGCGAAGTTGTCGAGCATGATCGTGTCGACCCCCGCGGCGACGACCTCCTCGATCTGGTCGAGCCGGTCGACCTCGACCTCGAGGTGCACGGTGTGCCCGAGGCGGGCGCGCGCGCCTCGGATGGCGTCGCCGATCGGGATGCCGGACGCCGCGAGCACGGCGAGGTGGTTGTCCTTCGCGAGCACGGCGTCCGAGAGCGAGAAGCGGTGGTTCACGCCCCCGCCGTCGCGCACCGCCTGGCGGTCGAGCAGCCGGAGCCCCGGCATCGTCTTGCGGGTGTCGACGATGCGGGCTCGCGTGCCCGCGACGGCGGCGACGTACCGCGCGGTGAGGGTCGCGATGCCGCTCATGCGCTGGGCGAGGTTGAGCGCGATCCGTTCGGCGCGCAGCACGGCGCGGGCGTCCCCCTCGACGGTCGCGAGAACCTGGCCCGCGGCGATCGCATCGCCGTCAGCCGCCGTCGATAGGACGCGCACGGTCGGGTCGACGACCTGGAAGACGCGCGCGGCGGCGGCGAGCCCGCTCGCGACGCCGGGCTCGCGCGCGGTGAGCCGGGCGCTCGCCGTCGCCCCGGGCGGGAGGAACGCCTCCGAGGTCACGTCGCCCCACGGCGCGTCCTCGTCGAGGGCGCGCCGGATGATGTCGTCGACGGCGTTCACGCGGCGACCTCCGCCACCGCGACCCCGGGCCCCGTCCATGCCGTCGACCGGGCGAGGGCGGGAGAGGCGTCGGGGAAGTCGGTGCGCGCGTGCGCCCCGCGCGACTCCTCGCGGTCGAGCGCGGCGGCGACGAGCAGCCGGGCGAGGTCGAGCAGGGCGGCGTCCTCGCGACCCCGCGGCGAGCGGCCGTCGGCACGCCACCCCGCGAGCACGTCGGCGGCTTCGCGGAGCCCGGCGGCATCCCGCAGCAGCCCCGCGCGCGACCACAGCAGCTCCTGGAGCTCCCCGCGGTCGACGGGCGTCTCCCCCTCCGCCGCGAGGGGAGCGGGACGCACGGGCACGTCGAGCGGCACCCACGCGGAGTCGAGCGCCGCGGCGGCGCGCCACGCGAACACGAGCGCCTCGAGGAGCGAGTTCGACGCGAGCCGGTTCGCGCCGTGCACGCCCGTGCACGCCGCCTCCCCGACGGCGTAGAGCCCGCGCAACGTCGACCGTCCGTCGACGTCGGTGCGCACCCCGCCCATCGCGTAGTGCGCCGCGGGCGTCACCGGCACGGGCTCGCGGCTCCAGTCGATCCCCCGCTCGGCGCACGCCGCCGTGATCCCGGGGAACCGCTCGCGCAGGAACTCCGCGCCGAGCGCCGTCGCGTCGAGCACGACGGGTCGTCCGCCCTGGTGCTCCATCGCCGCCGCGATCCCGCGCGCGACGACGTCGCGCGGTGCCAGCTCGGCGTCGGGGTGCACGTCGAGCAGGAACCGCTCCCCCGCGGCATCCCGCAGCACGGCGCCCTCGCCGCGCACCGCCTCCGAGACGAGGTGGTGCCCCGGCAGGGCGAGGGCGGTCGGGTGGAACTGGTAGAACTCGAGGTCCGAGATCGCGGCGCCCGCCCGCCACGCGGCGGCGATCCCGTCGCCCGTCGCGACCGACGGGTTCGTCGTGTGGAGGTAGAGCTGCCCCGCTCCCCCGGACGCGAGGATGACGGCGTCCGCCGCGAGGCGTCGCCCGGTGCCGTCGGGGAGGATCACGTCGACCCCGCGCACACCGCCGCCATCGACGACGAGGTCGGCCACGAAGGTGCGTTCGAGCACGTCGATCGTCGTGCCGCGCACCGCCCGCAGGAGCGCCGACTCGATCGCCGAGCCCGTCGCGTCGCCGCCCGCGTGGAGCACGCGCCGCGCGGAGTGGGCCGCCTCGTGGCCGCGCACGAGCTCGCCGTCGCGGGAGTCGAACGCGACGCCGAGCCGGATGAGGTCGCGCACGCGGTCGGGACCCTCCGTGCACAGCACCGCGACGGCGTGCGGGTCGCAGAGGCCCGCGCCCGCGCGCACCGTGTCGGCGATGTGGGACTCGACGGAGTCGTCCTCGAAGAGCGCGACCGCGATCCCGCCCTGGGCGTAGCGCGTGTTGCTCTCGGCGAGCGCCGACTTCGTCACGATCGTCACCTCGTGGCGCGCGCTCGCCCGGTGCGCCGCGATGAGGCCCGCGATGCCGGAGCCGACGACCACGACCCTCATCGGACGTCCTTCGGCTTCGCGGCGAGCATCCGCTCGAGCGCCGCCTGCGCGTCGGCGCGGACGCTCGCGTCGACCGAGATGACGTTGGGCGTGCGTCCGGCGACGAGCTCCTCGAGCACCCAGGCGAGGTAGCCCGGGTGGATGCGGTACATCGTCGAGCACGGGCAGACCACGGGGTCGAGGCAGAAGATCGTGTGCTCGGGATGCTCGGCGGCGAGGCGGTTGACNATGTTGATCTCGGTGCCGATCGCGAACACGGTNGGCTCGGTCGCCGCCNCGANNGCCTTGCGGATGTAGTCGGTCGAGCCNGCCTCGTCNGCGGCGTCGACGACCTCCATCGGGCACTCGGGNTGNACGATGACGCGCACNCCGGGGTGCTCGGCGCGNGCCCGCTCCACCTGCGCGACCGTGAACCGGCGGTGCACCGAGCAGAAGCCGTGCCAGAGCACGACGCGGGCATCCCGGAGTTCGTCGGCCGTGTTGCCGCCGAGCGGCCTGCGCGGATTCCACAGCGGCATCCGCTCGACGGGCACGCCCATCCGCTTCGCCGTGTTGCGACCGAGGTGCTGGTCGGGGAAGAACAGCACGCGCTGCCCCCGCTCGAACGCCCACTCGAGCACGGTCTCCGCGTTCGACGACGTGCACACGATCCCGCCGTGGCGACCGCAGAACGCCTTGAGCGCGGCCGAGGAGTTCATGTAGGTCACGGGGACGACGGGCACCCGGCCGTCGGCGTCGGGCTCGGTGCCGTAGAGGGCCTCGAGCTGCGCCCAGCACTCCTCGACGCTCTCCTCGTCGGCCATGTCTGCCATCGAGCATCCGGCCGCGAGGTTCGGCAGGATGACCGTCTGCCCGGGCTTCGCGAGGATGTCGGCCGTCTCGGCCATGAAGTGCACGCCGCAGAACACGATCGCCTCCGCGTCGGGGACGGTCTGCGCCGCGTTCGCGAGCTGGAACGAGTCGCCGAGGAAGTCGGCGTGCCGCACGATCTCGTCGCGCTGGTAGAAGTGCCCGAGCACGACGACGCGGTCGCCCAGGGTCTGCTTCGCGGCGGCGATGCGGGCGTGCAGCTCGTCGTCGGTCGCCTGCCGGTACTCCCGCGGGAGCTCGCCCTGGCGCGGCGACCCGGTGGGGATGACGTCGCCCATGCTCGATCCCGGTCCGTAGCCCGGCACCGCGTCGAACTCCCACGGTCCCTTCGCGAGGTCGGTCGTGCACGACGCGTCGGGTCGTGCGGCGAGCTGGGAGGGCGATCGACGGCATGGGTCAGTCCGTTCCGGGGGGGTGAGGGGGCCGTTGTCGACGAGATCGACCGATGTGTCGTAGCGGTAGAGCGTTCGGGGGGCGGTGCCGGCCGCCGGTGACCTGCTGGCCGGTCTCGACGACGGCACGCGAGCTCTCGACCTGGCGCCGGAAGTTGGCGGGGTCGAGCTTCCGCTGGAGCACGACCTCGTGCACGCGGCGCAGCTCGGAGAGTGTGAAGGTCTCGCCGAGGAGGGCGTGCGCGATGCGGGAGTACTCCATCTTGGTGCGCAGCCGCCACAGGGCGTACTCGACGATGAGGTTGTGGTCGAACGCGAGGTCCGGCAGCTCGTCGGCGGCGAACCACCGCACGTTCTCGTCGTCGACGCTCTCGTCGGCGAGCTCGGCGTGCACGAGCGCCCAGTAGACGATCGACACGACGCGGCCGGTCGGCGACCGGTCGGGCTCGCCGAACGCGTAGAGCTGCTCGAGGTAGGCGGGGCGCAGCCCCGTGGTCTCCCGGAGCTTGCGGGCGGCGGTGTCGGCGAGGCTCTCGTCGGGGTCGGCGGCGCCGCCGGGGAGGGCCCAGCGGCCCGCGAACGGCTCCCGGGTTCGGCGTACGAGCGGGATGCTGAGCTCGAGTCCGTCGCCGTGCGGGCGCAGCGCGAAGATCACCGTCGAGACCGCGAGGTCGATGTCCGGCATCCTCACCTCCGAGTTAGAGTTAGCCCGACCTGAACTGAGGATACCACTTCGGGTCGGCGTGACCCTAACTCGGGATCAGGTCTGACTCGGGATCAGGACTGAGGAGCGTCGACGGCTCCGCCGAAGCGGCGCGACCGGCTCGCGTAGATCTGGATGCCCCGCCACAGGTCCTCGCGCGTGAAGTCGGGCCACAGCGTGTCGAGGAACACCATCTCCGCGTAGGCGGACTGCCACAGCAGGAAGTTGCTCGTGCGCTGCTCCCCGCTCGACCGCAGGAACAGGTCGACGTCCGGCAGGTCGGGCACGTAGAGGTGCTTCGCGATCGTCTTCTCGGTGATGCGGTCGGGGTGGAGTCGCCCCGCCGCCACGTCCGCCGCGACCTTGCGCACGGCATCCGCGAGTTCCACGCGCCCGCCGTAGTTGACGCACATCGTGAGCGTCAGCCCCGTGTTGCGCGCCGTCATCCGTTCCGCGACCTCGAGCTCGTCGATGACGCTGCGCCACAGCCGCGGACGGCGGCCCGCCCACTTCACCCGCACGCCCCACTCGTGCAACTGGTCGCGGCGGCGCCGGATGACGTCGCGGTTGAAGCCCATGACGGAAGCGCACCTCCTCGGGGCTGCGCCGCCAGTTCTCGGTGCTGAACGCGTACGCCGACAGGTGCGTCACGCCGATCTGGATGGCGCCCGCGACGACGTCGAGGAGGCTCGCCTCGCCCGCCTTGTGCCCCTCGATGCGCGACAGCCCGCGCTGATTCGCCCAGCGGCCGTTGCCGTCCATGACGACGGCGACGTGCTTCGGCACCGACCCCGCCGGCATCTCCGGCGGCCGCTTCCCCGTCCAATCCAGCGGCAGCCCGGTCACGCGAGGCTCTCATTCCGCGTTTTGCGTCCGAGTACGCGCACTTTTTCGGGGGACGAGACGCAAAACGCGGATCTCGTGGGCAATCCGGTCACGCGGGGGTCCGATCGACGTGCTGGAGGGAGCGCAGGCCCCGCTCGAGGTGGAACTGGGTGTAGGCGGCGACGACGCCGGAGGCCTGGGCGCGGGTGCGCTCGTCGGCGGCCTCCGCGGTCGCCCAGTCGCCCGCGAGGAGCGCCGCGAGGGTGCCGAGGGTGCCCGCGTCCAGGCGAGGGGCGCCGGGCGGGGCGACGGAGTCGGCGACGACACCGCCGAGCTGCACGACGAACACCGAGTGCGGCCCCTTCTCCCCCGTGACGGCGCAGTCGACGAACGAGGGCGCCCAGCCGGCGATCGAGAGCGCCCGCAACAGGTAGGAGTCGAGGGTGAGCGCCGGCGGATGCTCGCCGCGCGCGAGCGACCGCAGCGCGCCGACGAGCAGGAGGTAGTGCTGGAGCCCCGCCTCGTGCTCGGTGAGCTTGTCGGCCGCCTCGACCATCGCCGTCGCCGCGGTGAAGCGAGGGTAGTCGCCCGCGATGTCGGCGCCGTACGACCCGAGCGACTCCGCCTGCTGCACGATGTCGAGCGAGCGGCCCTTGTAGAGCTGCAGGTCGGCGACCATGAACGGCTCGAGCCGCGCGCCGAACCGCGACGCCGTGCGGCGCACGCCCTTCGCGACCGCGCGGATCTTGCCGTGCTGCCTGCTGAGCATCGTGACGATGCGGTCGGCCTCGCCGAGCTTGTGGGTGCGCAGCACGACGGCTTCGTCGCGATAGGTCATCCCGCCCGGCATGGGGACAAGTCTCCCGCGGAATGCCTGTGAAGATGTGGACGTGGATGCGGATGTCTTCGAGTCGGTGCGCCCGCGGCTGTTCGGCATCGCCTACCGGATGCTCGGCGAGGTCGGGGCGGCCGAGGACGTCCTGCAGGACGCGTGGCTCCGCTGGGACAAGACCGACCGGGATGCCGTGGTCGAGCCGGGCGCGTACCTGGCGACGGTCGTGACNCGCCTNGCGATCGCGGAGCTCTCGAGCGCGCGGTCCCGCCGCGAGGTCTACGTCGGACCGTGGCTGCCCGAACCCGTCGACACGTCCGCCGACCCGCTCCTCGGCGCCGAGCGCGCGGAGGCGCTGTCGCTCGCGGTGCTGCTCCTGCTCGAGCGGCTCTCCCCCGCTGAGCGCGCCGCGTTCGTGCTGCACGCCGCGTTCGACTACCCGCACGCGCGGGTCGCCGAGGTGCTCGAGACGAGCGAGGCGAACGCGCGGCAGCTCTACGCCCGCGCCAAGCGGCACCTCGACTCGGAGCGTTCGCGACCCGTGGGGCCCGGGGAACGGTCGCGACTGCTCGCCGCCTTCGCCGCGGCCGCGCAGGCGGGCGACCTCGAGTCGCTCGAGGGCGTGCTCGCCGCCGACGTCGTGGCGATCTCCGACGGGGGCGGGAAGGTGCTCGCGGCTCGGAAGACCGTCGGCGGCCCGGAGCGCGTCGCCCACTTCCTGCTCGGCGTGCTCGAGAAGTTCGGGCAGGGGGCCGACGTCGCGGTGGTCGAGGTCAACGGCGAGCCCGCGTTCCTCGGCTCGCGAGGCGGCGTGCCGTTCGTCCTCTGGTCGCTCGACGCCGCCGCGGACGGCATCCAGCGCATCCTCATCGTGCTCAACCCGGACAAGCTGTCACGTTTCGGAGGGCCGACCGCTCTCAGCTAGGGAACCCCCTACGAAGGAGAGCGATATGACCACCATCCTCGTCACCGGCGGCACCTCCGGCCCCGGGCGTCCGACGGTCGCGCGCCTGCGCGCCGCGGGGCACGACGTGCGCGTGCTGAGTCGCCGCCCGGGCGACGGGCACGTCGTCGGCGACCTCGGGACGGGCGCCGGCCTCGGGGACGCCGTCGTCGGCGTCGACACCGTCGTGCACCTCGCCACCACCCGGTGGAGGGACCGCCCCGGCACCGAGCGGCTGCTCGACGCGGCCCGCCGCGCCGGTGTGCGTCACATCGTGTACCTGTCGATCGTCGGGGTCGACCGCATCCCCTACCCGTACTACGTCGACAAGCTCCGCTGCGAGGAGGCGATCGCGGCGTCCGGCATCCCGTTCACGATCCTGCGCGCCACCCAGTTCCACTCGTTCCCGGGGGAGCTGCTCGGGATGCTCGGCCGGCGGTTCTTCGTCCGCGGGCTGAAGATCCAGCCGATCGGCGTCAAGGATGTCGCGACCCGGCTCGTCGAGCTCGCGACGGCTGAACCGGCGGGACGCGTCGCCGACATCGGAGGGCCGGAGATCCTCGACGCGGCCGACCTCCTGCGGCGGCTCCAGGGGGCGGGGCGGGCGCCGCGGCGGGTGCTGTCGCTGCGCCTGCCGGGGAAGACCTTCGCCGCGTACGCCGCCGGGCACCACCTCGCCGGGCTGCCCGGGTACGGCCGGCAGACGTTCGACGAGTGGCTCGCGTCGGGAGCGGAGAAGTGACCGCGGCACTGAGGATCGGGCTCGCCGTCCTCGCCCTCGCGGCGTGGGTCATCGGCGGGTGGAACCTCGTGCTGCCCGAGCACTTCTACGAGAAATTCCCGGGCGTCGCGCTCACCCCGCCGTTCGCGGAGCACTACGCCCGCGACTTCGGCGGCGCGACGCTCGGGCTCGCGATCGTGCTCACCGCGGCAGCCGCCGTGCCGCAGACGATCCTCGTCGTGCCCGCACTGCTCGGCATCCTCGCGTTCGCGGTGCCGCACGCGTGGTTCCACCTCCACCACGTCGAGGAGGCGACGCCCGACGTCGCTGCCGTCACGCTCGTGCTCACCGTGGGGCAGCCCGTGCTCGCGCTCGCCCTCCTCGTGCTCGCGGCGATCCGCGCCGGGCGCGAGCGCACCCGGAGGCCCACAATGGACGCGTGAACGCCTTCACCATCCCGCTCTGGGCCGACCTNCTCGCCGTCGCGATCGGGTCGCTCCAGGGCGCGATGTTCGCGGCGCAGTTCCGCGACCGCCGNCTCGACCTCCTCGGGGTCGCCATCATCGGCATCGCGACNGGNTTCGGCGGCGGTCTCATCCGCGANCTNCTCCTCAACGAGACCCCGAAGGCGCTCCTCAGCAACTGGTACCTGCCGACCGCGACGGTGTTCGCCCTCGTCGGGATGCTGCTCGAGCGCCTGTTCTCGCGGCTCCAGAAGGTCATCACCGTGCTCGACGCGCTCACACTCGGGCTGTTCGGCGCGATCGGTACGACGGCGGCGCTCTCCGCCGGTCTCCCGGCGGTGCCGTCCGTCTTCGTCGGCGCGATCGCGGCGGTCGGCGGGTCGATCCTGCGCGACATGCTCCTCAACCTGCCCATCGCGCTCATGCACGTGGGCTCGCTCTACGCCGTCGCCGCGCTCGCCGGGGCCGTGAGCCTCGTCGTCCTCGTCGGCTTCGGGGTCGACATCCTCGTCGCGGCGGGCGTGTGCGTCGCCCTCACGTTCCTGCTGCGCGTGCTCGCCGTGCTGTTCAAGTGGAGCCTCCCCGAGCAGCGGCGGATCGAACGCATCCCGCGCATCGTGCGGCTCGTCCGCCGACGCCGCGACCGGGACGCCGACCCCGCGTGAGCGACGGGCTCGCCGCCCGCCTGCGCGCGGTCGGCTGCGTGTTCGCCGAGGAGGAGGCCGCCGAGATCCGCCGCCTCGGCACCGCCCCCGACACGATCGTCGCGGCACGCTCGGCGGGGGTGCCGCTGGAGCAGGCGCTCGGGGTCGCGGTGTTCGCGGGACTCGACCTCGCCGTCGGGGAGGGGGTGTTCGTCCCCCGCCGTCGCGCGGAGGTGCTCGTCGACGCCGCGGTATCGGCACGGCCCGACGCGCGCGTCGTCGTCGACCTGGGATGCGGGTGCGGCGCCCTCGCGGCGGCTCTCGCGACGCGGCTCGCGACCGCAGACGTGTACGCCGTCGACGTCGACGAGACCGCACTGGCGTACGCCGTACGCAACGCGGGGCGCTACGGCTTCGAGGTGCACGGCGGCGACTGGTGGGATGCGCTCCCCCGCGACCTGCGCGGCCGCGTCGACCTCGCCGTCGCCTACCTGCCGCACGTCCCCGACGCGCGACTCGACGGCATCCCCGACGACTACCGACGGCACGAACCCGAACGCACCGTCGCGGGAGGCGCGGACGGCCTCGACCCGCTCCGGACGGTCACCCGGAGCCTGGACGACTGGCTCTCCCCCGACGGCGTGCTCGTGACACTCGTCGCCGAAGAGCAGCTCGAGGCCGCCCGCGCGGTCTGCGACCCCGCGCGGGTCCTGCTCGTCGTGGGCTAGATGTACTCGGTCACTTCGTTCGTGACGCTCGGCTGATCGGGGGCAGGCCTCCGCAGGCGGTGTGGCCTCGAGCGTAGTTGTAGTGATCCAGCCAGGGCTCGAGGGCGTCGAGGCGGTCCTGGTTC
>Ga0065721_10049587_pt1 | contig 30916 bp, 26 predicted proteins | sample Mesricmetagenome_FD_59108 | JGI IMG/M metagenome (GOLD analysis project Ga0065721, IMG submission 59108) | Mesophilic microbial community from rice straw/compost enrichment Sample: eDNA_1 v2 (version 2) | ecosystem: Engineered > Solid waste > Grass > Composting > Bioreactor | place: USA: Davis...
GCCGGCCCATCCGGCCACGGCGACGACGCCGGCCGGCCGCGGCCCGAAGGCTCGCGCCACGAACCGCGGTCGCAAACCGACGGGCAACAGGGCCGACAGATGCGGAATTCGCGCCGCGAGCCGCGGCGAGAGCACGGCGACCTCGCCGCGAAGGGCGGGAAGCGGGCGGGAGCGGGCGTCGGCCGGTCTGGTCAAATCGCGCGGTCTTCGATTGAGCGGCGCGGCGGTCGCGCCCGGAAGTGACCGCCGGCTTAGCACATTTTCGCCCCGGCGACGTCGGCGTCCGAGCGCCGCGCTCCTTGTTCCTGAAGCCTGTTCCCCGCCAGCCCGGTCACCGGAGCCCCCGCCCCGATGACCGCCCTGACCCGGACCCCGCCTCAGGCGACGAGGAAGTCCGATGCGGAAAGCGTGACGAGGCCGGCCGAAATCGTCGCGAACTGGACGGCCGCAGCGCCGCCGAGGCCGTCGGCGTCGTAGAGCAGCGCTCCGGTGCCGAGGTCGTAGAGGATGCGGCTGTCCCCGTCCCGGGCGGCTCCGCCGACGCTTGCGACGAAGGCGTCCGCCGACAGCACACCGCTGGCGAGGTCGAGGAAGGCACAGGCTGCGAGTTCGATCGCGTCTTCGCCGACCCGGAAGTCGAGCACGGTGTCCACGGAACCGTCGAGGTCGCCGAAGACGAAGGTGTCCGAACCGACGCCACCGACGAGGATGTCCGCACCGGCGCCACCGTCGAGCCTGTCCTTGCCGGAGCCGCCTTCGAGACGGTCGTCGCCTTCGAAACCGAGCAGAACATCGGCGCCGCCGAGGCCGGAGAGGAAGTTCTCGAGATCGTTGCCCTCGATGACGTTGGCCTGGGCGTTGCCGGTACCGTGCAGGGCGTCGCCGACCAGCACCAGATTCTCGACTCTTTCGGCAAGGACATGATCGATCAGGGACAGAACGGTATCGACGCCGCCGGCCGCATATTCCCTCACGACGTCGCCCACGTCGTCGACGACGTAGACGTCGTCACCGGCACCGCCGATCATCTCGTCGCTGCCGAAACCTCCATCGAGGAAATCGTCGCCCTCCCGACCGATCAGGCGGTCGGAGCCGGATCCACCCCACAAGAAGTCGCTTCCCTCACCGCCGTCGAGAAGGTCGCGGCCTCGTCCGCCGTCGAGGAAGTCATTCCCTTCCCCGCCGAAGATCTCGTCGTCGCCTCGGGCGCCGTAGATCTCGTCGTCGCCGTCTTCGCCCGAGAGCCGGTCGTCATGCGAGCCTCCGTTGATGATGTCCGCATCGGCGCCGCCGTTGATCCTGTCGTTGCCGTCGCCTCCTGCGAGGATATCCTCACCCGCACCGCCGACGAGGACATCTCGACCCGTTCCACCGAACAGCAGGTCGCTTCCGTCGCCGCCGGAGATCCGGTCGCGCCCGCCCCTTCCCAGGATCACGTCGTCGCCGCCCCCACCGGAGAGAATGTTCGCTACGGCGTTACCGAAAAGGAGATTGGCATCGTCGTTTCCGGAGCCGTTCTTCGCCGAGCCCGTGAGAAGGAGGATCTCGACGTGCTCGGGCAGGACGAAATCGACCTGAGAGCGGACCACGTCGATGCCCTGATCGTGAAGCTCGACCACCGTCGCCCCGGAAACCGAGATCACGTAGGTGTCGTCGCCGATGCCGCCGATGAGCAGGTCGTCGCCACTGCCGCCGAAGAGACGGTCGTCGCCGGCACCACCGTTGAGCGTGTCGAACCCCGGCCCGCCGCGAAGCAGGTCGTCGCCGTCCCCGCCGATCAACGTGTCGTCGCCCGCGCCGCCGTCGAGAAGGTCGGCCGCGGCCTGGCCGATGAGAAGATCGTTTCCACCCAGCCCGTAGAGCCAGTCCATGTACGGCGTACCAAGGAGGATATCGTCGGCGTCGGTGCCGGTCCGCACCTCGTCGGCTCCCTCGATCACGAAGGTCGCCGTGCCGGTGCCGGTGTCGGTGCCGTCGGTGTAGTGGACGGTGAAGTCCTCGGTCTCGTCGTCGCTCGCCCCCAGCGCCTGAACCGCCGCGGAGCCGTTGTCGAGCGTGTAGACGATCTCGCCATCGGCTTCGGTGAGCACCGCCGTGCCGTAGGTCCCGGTCTTTTCCCAGACGCCAGGCGCGGTCTCGGTCCAGCCGTCGGCCGCCATGGCGAGGGCGTCGACCGTCGTCGTGTCGCCATCGACATCGTCGGGGGCGACGCTCGCCGAGGCGCTCGCCGTGCCATCCTCGACCAGGGTCGCCGAGGACGCTCCGACGGTCACCGACGGGGCATCGTTCGTCCCCTCGATCGTGAAGGTCGCCGTGCCGGTGCCGGTGTCGGTGCCGTCGGTGTAGTGGACGGCGAAGTCCTCGATCTCGACGTCGCTCGCCCCCAGGCCCTGAACCGCCGCGGAGCCGTTGTCGAGCGTGTAGACGATCTCGCCGTCGGCTTCGGTGAACATCGCCGTGCCGTAGGTGCCCGCCTTCTCCCAGACGCCAGCCGCGGTCTCGCTCCAGCCGTCGGAGGTCATCGCCGCGGCGTCCACCGAGGCGGCGTCGCCTTCGACGTCGTCGGCGGAAACGCTCGCCGTCGCGCTCGCCGTGCCGTCCTCGACCAGCGTCGCCGAGGCCGTGCCGATCGTCACCGTCGGCGCGTCGTTGACGCCCTCGACGGTGAAGCTCGCCGTGCCGGTGCCGGCCAGCGCGCCGTCGGTGTAGCGAACCGTGAACTCCTCGGTCTCGACGTCGCTCGCGCCGAGGCTCTGGACGGCTGCCGACGCGTTGTCGAGGGTGTAGACGAGCTCGCCGTCCGCCTCGGTGAACACCGCCGTGCCGTAGGTGCCGGCCTTCTCCCAGACGCCGGGCGCCGCCCAGAACCAGCCGTCGAATATCATCGCCAAGGAGTCGACCGAGGCGGCGTCGCCGTCGGGGTCTTCGGCAGAGACGCTCGCCGTCGCGCTCGCCGTGCCGTCCTCGACCAGCGTCGCCGGATCGTCACCGTCGGCGCGTCGTTGGCGCCCTCGATGGTGAAGGTCGCCGTGCCGGTGCCGGTCAGCGTGCCGTCGCCGACGTGAACCGTGAAGTCCTCGGTCTCGACGTCGCTGGCGCCGAGGCTCTGGACGGCGGCGGAGGCGTTGGCGAGCGTATAGGCGACGACGCCGCCGGCGAGGCTGAACACCGCCGTGCCGTAGGTGCCGGCCTTCTCCCACACACCCGGGGAGGTCTCGATCCAGCCGTCCGCGGTCATCGCCGCGGCGTCGATCACCGGCGTGTCGCCGTCGACGTCGAGAATGTCGACGCTCGCCGTCGCACTCGCCGTGCCGTCTTCCGCCAGCGTCGCCGAGGCGGCACCGACGCTGATCTCGGGAGCGGTGTTGGAATCGAACCCGTAGATCACGTAGGCGGCGCCCGTGAGGCTCGCAATTTCGGGATTGCCCGGTTCGCCGATGGCGATGTCGTCGAATCCGTCGCCGTTGATGTCGCCGAGTCCCGTCACGCTTTCCCCGGCATTACCCTGGTTCCAGACACCGGAGATCTTGAAACCCTGCGCCGAGGTCATGGTCGACAGGGAAACGTCGACGAGACCGGCTCCGCCATAGACGACGTAGGCGGCACCCGCGTTCGTCGCATTTTCGTCGTTGCTGCCGCCGCCGATGATCACGTCCCCGTAGCCGTCGCCGTTGACGTCGCCGGCGGCCGTCATGAAGCTGCCGACGTTCTCCCCCGAGACGCCGGAAATCTTGAAGCCCTGCCCGGCGGTCAGGGTCGACAGCGTGAGGTCGCTCCGCCCTCCGGCCTCGCCGTAGATCACGTAAACGGAATTCGCGTTCAGCGCGCCGATCATCATGTCGTCGACGCCGTCGCCGTTGACGTCACCGGCGCCGGCGGTGGCGGTGCCCAACGCACCGCCCCCCGAGCCGATGATCTTGAATCCCTGCGACGGGGTCAGCGCGGCGAGATCGATATCGCCGGGTCCACCGGTCGTGCCGTAGATGACGTAGGCCGCACCGAAACTGCTGCCGCCCTCGTCATTCCCTTGCGCCCCCATGATAATGTCGTCGAGGCCGTCGCCGTTGACGTCGCCGGCCGACGCCGACGCACCGAGCAAATCGACCGACGCCTCGGGAAGGATCCGGAATCCCTCGCCCGCCGCCATGGTTCCGACGTTGACGTCCGGAATTCCGGCCGGGCCGCCGTAGACGACCCAGACGCCGCCTCCGAGAAAAGAGGTCGCTCCGCTCGCCAGGTCACCGATGACCGCGTCGGCGTAGCCGTCGTTGTTGAGATCGGCGAGAGCGACGCTGTCGCCAAAACCCCCGGTGGACCCTGTGGGGGAGATCACGGCACCCGTCGCCGGGGTGATGTCGGCGAAGCGTGTGACGCCCGGACCGTCCGGACCGCCGTAGACGACGTAGACGAACGCTCTGTTTCCATCGACGCTGTTGTAGCCACCGACGAGGATGTCGTCATGGCGGTCGCCGTTGACGTCACCGGTCGCCACCGAAATTCCGGTCTGGGCACGGGTTTCCGTACTGACGATCTTGACGCCCTCGCCGGCGCCGAGCGCAGCGAGATCGACACCGGAAAGCCCGGGTCCGCCGAAGAGGACGTAAACCGACCCGCCCCGAAGCGCGCCCTCGTCCGAGAAGTTCGCTCCGACGACGAGATCGGCGACGCCGTCGCCGTTGATGTCGCCGACGCCGGCGAGGCTGACTCCGAAGCTGCCACCGGCTTCGGTCGCCGCGATCTTGAAACCCTCGGCCGACGTGATCTGGTCGAGACGGATGATCTTCTGGCCCATGCCCCGCTCCCCCCCGAATTTCGCTCCGTACGGGCCGTTCGCTCCGCGTCCGTGACACGGCAGGGCCCGCGTCGGAGCCCCCCCTACGCGGTGACGCGTAAGGAAACACGAATTCGAGGATAAGAAACTTCAAATTTTTAGAATTCTACCCAGCAGGAATGGTAAATTAACGCAATTTTAAGAAATACTTTTCCGCGGAGCGTGACTCGCGCGGTGACGCCAAGACCCTCTCGCCGTCGCGGCCATCACACCGCATGTCTGCGACGGGGTGAAGGCTACGAGCGCCGGCCGTTCGGCGCATCATCGTGATCCCCCGCGGCCAGAAGGCCGTCGGCGACCGGGGCGGCGAGAGGCCGGTTCAACCGCTCGCTTTCCTCACGTCACCACGATCGTCTCGTCGTGTTCGTAGACCGATCCGTCGTCGTCATACCAGGTGAAGCGGAAGGTTCCGGACGCGAAGACCCTCGCCTCGAAGGAGAGGAAGGGATTGGCCGAGACCGAGACGCCGAGGTCGACGTCGACGACCTCGACACCGTTGAAGGTGCAGGTGAAGCGGTTGATGGTGCCGCGCGGGATCACCGCGCCGGCCGCGTCCCTGCGCCGGCCGGATTCCATCCGGTGGCTGATCAGCGCCTTGAGGGCGACGACCTCGCCGGCCTTCGCCGTCTCCGGCACCTTCACCCGGGTCTTCGCTGCTTCGGCCATCGCCGTCCTCTCCCGATGCCGTCAGTCGCAACCGCCGACGGTGACCTCGACCGCCGACCGCGCCGACCGCACCGATCCGTCGGCCATCCGCGCCAGCGCGATCACCTCCTGCGACCGCGCGAGGCGGATCCGCGTCGACAGGATGCGGCTGCCGGCAGCCGGGCCGAAGCGGCAGGTGACGACCACCGGCTCGGGGTTTTCCGGCGCGAACAACAGGATGGCGACCGCACCGGGCGCGTCGATCGACACCGGAACGGAACTGCCGTCCTCGGCGATCGCCGGCAGGATGAGCGTGACGCCTCCCTCGACCGGTTCGGCGCCGCCGGTGAAGCCGGCGGCAAGGTCGTCGAGCGCCGCGGCGACGGCCGGACCGGGGAAGCCCGCCGCCACGGCGGCGGCGAGGCCGGCCAGCAGAACGTCCCTCCGGTCGAGCGTCATACCGAGTCTCCGCGGGTCGTGAGGTTCACGACGTCTGCGATCGTCGTAACAGCCGACCGAGCTCGCGTTGAGTCAGAAAATCGTGACGGCGGAAGCCGACGGACGAGCCTCGTCGACGCTGGCGAGACGGGCACGAGCCCGCGCGTTCGCCGGCCCGCTCCCGGCCGAGGGCCGGCCACCTGCGGGCATCGGCGAGACGATTGACTCCCCTGTCGATCGGCGCCAATGATGTACGTATCTCAGGGGAAGGAAGCCGTGCGTCCCACCGTCCACGATGTCGCCCAGGCGGCGGGGGTGAGCCTCGCCACGGTCGATCGGGTCATCAACGGCCGCGACGGCGTCCGCAGGGACACCGTGCTGCGGGTCGAGGCGGCGATCAGCCAGCTCGGCTTCGTGCGCAACCGGGCGGCCGCCAACCTCGCCAAGAGGCGGATCTACCGCCTCGTCTTCGTCATCCCGGAAGGCGCCAACACCTTCATGCGCCGCCTCGAGGCCGAAGCCCGCGAGGCCGGGCGGATGATGGCGACCGACAACATCGATCTGCGGGTCGTCGGCGTGCCGCCCTTCGACGGCGAGGCGATCGCCGGCGCCCTCGATGCGCTCGACCTCGACGACGTCGCCGGCGTCGCCGTCGTCGCCACCGAGGCACCGCAGGTCCGCCGGGCCATCGCCCGCCTCCACGACGCCGGCGTGCCGGTCGTCACCCTCGTCTCCGACGCGCCCTCCTTCCGCCGCGACCGCTACGTCGGCGTCGACAACGTCGCCGCCGGGCGCACCGCCGCCAGCCTGATTGGCCGATTTCTGCCGCGCGTGCCGGGCCGGATCGCCCTCGTCGCCGGCTCGATGCTGGTGCGCGACCACGTCGAGCGCCGCATGGGCTTCGAGCAGGTCGCCCGCGCCGAGTATCCTCATCTCGAGGTGCTGCCGCCGGTCGAGGGCCGCGACGACCGCGACGCGACCCGGCGCATCGTCGAGCGCTGCCTCGACGACAACGGCGAGATCGCCGGTCTCTACAACATCGGCGCCGGCAACCTCGGCGTCATCGAAGCCCTGTCCAAGCGGCCCGCCGACCGCCGGCCGATCGTCGTCGCCCACGAACTCGGCCCCCACACCCGGGCCGCCCTCGAAAGCGGCCTGTTCCACGCCGTCATCAACCAGGATCCGGGCCACGAGGTGCGCAGCGCCATCCGCACCCTGCGCTCGCTGGCCGACGGCGGCACGCTGATCGAGGGCCAGGAACACATCCGTATCGAGATCTACCTGCGCGACAACCTGCCGTGAGACGGAAAATCGTCAGGCGGCCCTAGCGCCCATACGGATTTTGATGTACGTACCTCTCAACCAACAAGACGATCCAGGGAGGCAGACATGGCCAAGGCGACCCCCGGCGGCGAACCGCCGATCCGCTCCGCATCGACGGCGATCCGGCCCTTCTCCTCCTGACGAATTTTTTCGGTCGCGCGCGCGACACACCGCGGTTCGATCCCCTTCCCCGGTCGCCTTCGCCCGCCGGACGGGAGGATCGTCCTCCCGGGAAGCGGCGTCATCGGCCGGTACTCCGACCGCCTTTTCGTCCCCGCGAGCGACGACCGCCGCGCACCGGCGGCGGCGCCGAAGTGAGATCCGGCGGCCTCGATCGGGCCGCCCCGCACCTGAAGCCGAGCCGGACGGCGCCGCACGAGGCGTGCCGCCGGCCATCGATCCACCCCGAAGAGGGTCCTGGCGCGAGACGCGCCCCGGGAGGAAGTTCATGAAGACGATCAAGGGTCCCGCCATCTTCCTGGCGCAGTTCGCCGGCGACGCCGCCCCCTTCAACTCCTTCGACGCCATCTGCCGCTGGGCGGCCGGCCACGGCTATCTCGGGGTCCAGATCCCGAGCTGGGATGCCCGGCTGTTCGACCTCGAGAAGGCGTCGGATTCGAAAGACTACTGCGACGAAATCGCCGGCGTCGCCGCCTCGCACGGCCTCGCCATCACCGAGCTGTCGACCCACCTCCAGGGCCAGCTCGTCGCAGTCCATCCGGCCTACGACACCGCCTTCGACGGTTTCGCCGCCCCTGCGGTGCGCGGCAATCCGGCAGCGCGCACCGAGTGGGCGGTCGATCAGGTCAAGCGGGCGCTGCGCGCGTCTCGCCATCTCGGCCTCACCGGCCACGCCACCTTTTCCGGCGCCCTCGCCTGGCCCTACGTCTATCCGTGGCCGCAGCGCCCGGCCGGCCTCGTCGAAGCCGCTTTCGACGAACTTGCGCGGCGCTGGACGCCGCTGCTCGACTACGCCGAGGAGCAGGGCGTCGACCTCTGCTACGAGATCCACCCCGGCGAGGACCTTCACGACGGCGTCAGCTACGAGATGTTCCTAGAGCGCGTGAACAACCACGCCCGCGCCAACCTGCTCTACGATCCGAGCCACTTCGTCCTGCAGCAGCTCGACTATCTCGACTACGTCGACATCTACCACGAGCGCATCAAGGCCTTCCACGTCAAGGACGCCGAGTTCAACCCGACCGGCCGGCAGGGCGTCTACGGCGGCTTCCAGAGCTGGGTGAACCGGGCCGGCCGCTTCCGCTCGCTCGGCGACGGTCAGGTCGACTTCTCGGCGATCTTCTCCAAGCTGACCGCCTTCGATTTCGACGGCTGGGCGGTGCTCGAATGGGAGTGCGCGCTGAAGCATCCCGAGGACGGCGCGCGTGAAGGCGCCGAATTCATCCGCCAGCACATCATCCGCGTCACCGAACACGCCTTCGACGACTTCGCCGGCGCCGGCACCGACGACGCCGCCAACCGCAAGATGCTCGGCCTCAGCTGAAAGGACGCGCCATGACCATCGAAGCCGGCAGGAACCAGCAGCACACCGGGCGCATCCGCTACGGCATGGTCGGCGGCGGACAGGGCGCCTTCATCGGCGCTGTCCACCGCATGGCCGCCCGCCTCGACGACCGCTATGAACTCTTCGCCGGCGCCCTGTCGGCGAGCCCCGACAAGGCGAAGGCCTCGGCCGCCGAGATCGGCCTTTCGCCCGACCGCTCCTACGGCAGCTTCGAGGAGATGGCCCGCGCCGAGGCCGCCCGGCCCGACGGCATCGAGGCGGTGGCGATCGTGACGCCGAACCACGTCCACCATCCCGCCGCCAAGGCCTTCCTCGAGGCCGGCATCCACGTCATCTGCGACAAGCCCGTCACCACCACCCTCGCCGAGGCGGAAGACCTCGCCGCGGCGGTGAAGCGGTCCGGCAAGCTCTTCGTGCTCACCCACAACTACACCGGCTATCCGATGATCCGGCAGGCCCGGGCCATGGTCGCCGCCGGCGACCTCGGCACCATCCGCCTCGTCCAGGCGGAGTATCCGCAGGAGTGGCTGACCGAGCCGGCCGAGCGGAGCGGGTCGAAGCAGGCCGAGTGGCGCACCGACCCGGCGCGCTCCGGAGCCGGCGGGGCCATCGGCGACATCGGCACCCACGCCTACAATCTCGCCGCCTTCGTCACCGGCCTCGAAACCGACGAGTTGCTCGCCCAGCTCACCACCTTCGTCGAGGGCCGCCCGCTCGACGACGACGTCCAGGTGCTGCTGCGCTACCGAGGCGGCGCCCGCGGCATGCTGTGGGCGAGCCAGGTCGCCGTCGGCCATGAGAATGGCCTCAAGCTGCGCGTCTACGGCACCCGCGGCGGCCTCGAATGGGTCCAGGCCGACCCGAACTATCTCTGGTTCACGCCCTTCGGCGAGCCGCGGCGGCTGATCACCCGCGCCGGCTCCGGCGCCGGCCCCGCCGCCGCCCGGGTCTCGCGCATCCCCTGCGGCCACCCGGAGGGCTATCTGGAAGCCTTCGCCACCATCTACTCGGAAGCCGCCGACGCCATCGTCGCCGCCCGCAGCGGCGCCGCACCGGACCCCGAGGTCACCTTCCCCGGCATCGAGGACGGCATCGCCGGCATGCGGTTCATCGAAGCCGCCGTCGCCTCCTCGAAGGCCGGCAACGTCTGGACCAAGGTGTGATGGACGCCCCCGCCCCCGATGGCGCGACGACGCCGGCAGCCACCCCGCTGATGGTCGCGAACGGCCTCGCCATGGCCTTCGGCGGCGTCGAGGTGCTGCGCGACGTCGACCTCGTCATCCGGGCCGGCGAGGTCCACGCCATCATCGGCGAGAACGGCGCCGGCAAGTCGACGCTGATGAAGCTGCTCGCCGGCCATCTCCACCCGACGCGCGGATCGATCGCCATCGACGGCGAGACGGTGGCGATCAAGGGCCCGGTCGACGCAGAGCATCGCGGCATCGTGCTGGTCCATCAGGAGATCCTGCTCGCGCCCGACCTGACGGTCGCCCAGAACATCTATCTCGGCCGCGAGATCCGCCGCGGCCTCACGGTCGACGACCGGGCCATGAACGAGGGCGCCCGCGCCGCGCTGGCGAGCTTCGGCGTCGACATCGACCCGAAGGCGGTGGTCGGCACCTTGTCGATCGCCCAGCGCCAGCTGGTCCAGATCGCCCGGGCGCTGCTGGTGCCGCACCGCCTCGTCATCTTCGACGAGCCGACCGCCTCGCTGACCCCGGTCGAGACCGACGCGCTGCTCGCGATCATTTCCGACATCCGCCGCAAGGGCGCGGCGGTGCTCTACATCTCGCACCGCCTGCCCGAGGTGAAGACCCTCGCCGACCGCGTCACCGTGCTGCGCGACGGCAGGCTGGTGACGACCCGCGACGCCGCCGGCCTCGAGCCGCGGGCGATGGCCGAGCTGATGGTCGGCCGCGACGTCTCCAAGCTCTATCCGGACCACGAGCCGCCGGGCGATGCCGAGGTCGTCCTCGAGGTCGAGGACATGGACGTGCCCGGCTATGCCCGCGGCGCCTCGTTCACGCTGAATCGAGGCGAGATCCTCGGCTTCGCCGGGCTCGTCGGCGCCGGCCGCACCGAGCTGATGGAGGGCCTCGTCGGCCTGCGCCCGGCGACGGGCAAAGTCCGCCTGCGCGGCACGCCGGTCTCTTTCGGCCGCGTCGAGCAGTCGATGCGGGCCGGAATCGTCTACCTGTCGGAGGACCGCAAGGGCAAAGGCCTGCTGCTGCAGGAGGACCTTCGCGTCAACCTGACGCTGGCCGGCCTGCGCAACTTCGTGCGCGGCCTGATGCTCGACCGCCGCGCCGAGGCGGCGGCGCTCGACAGGGCGATCGCCGAGTTCGACATCCGCACCCGCCGCAAGAGCCTGCTCGCCGGCCAGCTCTCCGGCGGCAACCAGCAGAAGCTGCTGATCGCCAAGATGATGATGCTGAAGCCGGAGATCGTCATCATCGACGAGCCGACCCGCGGCATCGACATCGGCACCAAGGAGCAGATCTACAAGTTCATCGCCGCCCTCGCCCGTTCGGGCAAGTCGGTGATCGTCGTCTCTTCGGAGATGCCCGAACTGATCGGCGTCTGCGACCGGATCGTGGTGATGCGCGAGGGCGCGATCGCCGGCGAGGTCGCCGGTGCCCACATGAACGAAACCGAGATCGTCGTGCTCGCCACGGGCGTCGACACATCGAAGGCGGCCTGAACCATGAGCGACATCGCGACCACGACGCCGACGACGGGCCGCAGCCCCTGGCGCGACATCGACCTTCGGGCCGTGGCGCCCTTCGTCGCGCTGGCCCTGCTGCTGGTGCTCGGCAGCTTCGCCCACGACAATTTCCTCACCACCAACAACCTGCTCAACGTGATGACACGCAGCGCCTACATCGCGATCATCGCGATCGGCGCCACCTTCGTCATCTCGGCCGGCGGGCTCGACCTTTCGGTCGGCGCGATGGTCGCCTTCGTCGCCAGCCTCGCGATCATGTTCATGAACGCCGGCGGCCTCGCCGACCCGGTCGCCATGGTCGGCGCCGCCATGCTGCTGATGCTCGTCCTCGGCATGACCTGCGGCCTCACCAACGGCCTCATCACCACCACCGGCCGGATCGAGCCCTTCATCGCCACCCTCGGCATGATGGGCATCTACCGCGGCCTCACCACCTGGCTGTCCCAGGGCGGCGCCATCACCCTGCGCAACCCGGAGGTCCAGGCGACCTACCGCCCGGTCTACTTCGAGACGCTGTTCGGCGTGCCACTGCCGGTCTACGCGATCTTCGTCACCGCCGCGATCGCCGCCTTCGTGCTCTACCGCACCCCGTTCGGCCGCCACGTCATCGCGGTCGGCTCCAACGAGGACGTCGCCCGCTATTCCGGCATCTCGGTCGTCAGGGTGCGCACGCTGACCTACGTCATCCAGGGCCTCTGCGTCGCCATCGCCTGCGCCGTCTACATCCCGCGCCTCTCCTCGACCACGGCGACGACCGGCACGATGTGGGAGCTGCAGGCGATCACGGCGGTCGTCGTCGGCGGCACGGCGCTGCGCGGCGGCGTCGGCCGGGTCTGGGGCACGGTCTGCGGCGCCTTCATCCTCGAGATCGTCGGCAACATCATGCTGCTCTCGAACGTCGTCAGCGAATACCTGCTCGGCGCGATCCAGGGCGCCATCATCATCGTCGCCATGCTGGTCCAGCGCTCGCTGGTCCGCAAACGCTAGGCCGGCGCCCGAAGGGGCCGCGGCAGGCGCCGTCGCACCGGCGGCGCGCAACACCTTCACCCTCCCGGGCGGATCGGCCGCCCGGACGTGAACCGGATCGGGTCGCAGATCGCCCGCTCGCACAAGACAAGATCTGAATGGGAGGACACAACATGCGCAAGATCATCGTCGGACTCGCCGCGGTGGCGCTCGCCACGACCATGGGCACCGCCCTCGCCCAGGACAAGCTGACCATCGGCGTCTCGATCCCGGCCGCCGACCACGGCTGGACGGCGGGCGTCGTCTACCACGCCGAGCGCGTCGCCGCGAAGCTGATGGAGCAGCACCCGAACCTCAACGTCGTCGTCAAGACCTCGCCCGATCCGGCGAGCCAGGCCAACGCGGTGCAGGACCTCGACACCCAGGGCATGGACGCCCTCGTCATCCTGCCGACCGATCCCGATCCGCTGGTCAACGCCATCCGCGAGATCAAGGACAAGGGCAAGTTCGTCGCGCTCGTCGACCGCGCCCCCTCGACCAACGACGACAGCGTCCGCGACCTCTACGTCGCCGGCAACAACCCGGCGCTCGGCGAGGTCGCCGGCAAGTACATCGCCGAGAACGATCCCGACGCCGAGGTGGTGGTGATCCGCGGCATGCCGATCCCGATCGACCAGCAGCGCCAGGACGGCTTCGACAAGGGCATCGCCGGCTCCAACGTCAAGATCCTCGACCGCCAGTTCGGCAACTGGAACCGCGACGACGCCTTCAAGGTGATGCAGGACTTCCTGACCAAATATCCCAAGATCGACGTGGTCTGGGCCCAGGACGACGACATGGTCGTCGGCGTCCTCGAAGCCATCGAGCAGGCCCAGCGCACCGACATCAAGTATGTCGTCGGCGGCGCCGGCTCCAAGGACATGATCAAGAAGGTCATGGACGGCGACAAGATGGTGCCGGTCGACGTGCTCTATCCGCCGGCGATGGTCACCACCGCCATGGAACTGACGGCCGCCGGCCTGATCGACCAGGTCCCGGTCCGCGGCACCTACATCCTCGACGCCACCCTGGTGACGAAGGACAACGCCGAAAGCTTCTACTTCCCGGATTCGCCCTTCTGAGCGAGCCGGCGTGTGGGGATGTGAACGACGGGGAGGTGCACGCCACCTCCCCGTTTTTCCTCGGTGGGGGCGCGGGAGAGGGTTGCGAAAGTGTGCCGTCGAGATCGTCGCGGCGGTCGTCTCTCGGCATCCTCCGTCCCGTCAGGGTCTATGGAACAAGAGAAATCCGCACATAGCTTCCTGACAACCCTGAATGTGAGAAGGACCCCCCGACTGGAGGCCTTGGTGTGAGTGTCCGGAAAACGGTCGTTTATCGAACAAACCGACCGTCACAGCCCTCATACTTTTTCGCCCTTCAATACTTGATTATGGTGATGCGGCCGGCCGCGTCGCGTGTGTAGTTGGCGTTCTGGATCGTCGTCGTGGTGCCCGACGACGTCGGCCGCCCCCTCTCGTTGCAAAGTGGGCGGATCCGGTCGATCCAGCCGCGGGCGCCGGCGAAGGTGGTGGTGGTCACCGCGCCGTTGCCGAACGTCACCGACGTCGCCCGGCCCGCCGCGTCGTAGACCGTGTCGGCGATCAGCCCGGGGATCGAGACCAGCTGGCCGGCCGTGTCGTAGACCCACGAACCGCCCGCCGTCAGGGAGCCGGTGCTGCTGCCGTCCGGCCAGACCCGGAAGCGGATCGCGCCGTTGGCGTAGAGATTGACCCGGGCGGACTTTTCCCCGGCGAGGCCGGCGATCGTCCAGGTGCGCTTCAGCTGCCGCCCGGCGGCGTCGTAGTCGAAGCGCTCGCGGGCCTGGAACGCCCCGCCCACCGCCCGCTCCGTCGTCGTCAGCTGACCGACGTTGTAGAGCCGCCCGCTATTCGGATCGGGGTCTTCATCATAGACGTTGGTGGTGAGCTCGCGCCGGTCCGCGGCGAGGTTGGTCCGCGCCGTCTTCGTCAGCACCCAGCCGATGCCAAAGCACATCCATAACCTCTAATTCGAATAGAATTCGATAAAGTAAAAATCTACACAGATCGATCAATCCAAATAATCCAGTTGGCATCTTCTTCAAGCCCCTGCCCGTCGAAGTCAATAAAGGTATGCACATCAGTGCCATCAAAACTACGAAGATAATTAATCAACATTCTAATATTATCTCTTGACAGAGATACAGTAGCGAACCCTTCATTGATCTTAATCAAATGCTCGATTGTCGCCGTTTCAATTTTAAATGACTTCAGGCCACCCCCAAACGCTGTCTCCATATCGGTTGAAAAATCAATACAACCCTTCGATTCTAGCAAATCAATAACAATATTGATTTCAACTAAACTGCACGTAAATAGAACATTCACGGGAGGCTCGCCGAATAAAATTTCATCGATAATCTCAATTTTCATAATTCACCTAATTTCAATTATTATATATATTATTCCACTGCTGATTGCTGCCAGGAGGGCGATAATTCCAATGCCCCCTTGGGTGATACTTATCCGGCTGCTGCGGGCGCCATTGTCCGCCATGCGGATCGTACAAACTTTTTTCACCACGACTTCTCGGCTTATCTCGAGATGGCTCCCCCTCTCTGAAGGGACCGTCACCTGGCGGTGTTGGCCAAGTGTCAGTGTCTGTCATATCTATGCCCTCTCCTGATTCAATATCTCCGGGTTTAGTGGGGGTATGCTCTCGCCCCCCCGCCGCGTTTTCTCTATCATCACCTGACGTTGCATCACTCGCATCGGGGCTGGAGGTCGTGGCATCCGCGGGCTTTTCCGGCTTTGTCGCTTCATAGATAATGCCACCAAGTACGGCAAGCCCAGCAACGATTGCTTTACACCCCCCTGAAGCGCAAATGACGATCTCCAAAACACACGCATCTGCACAAGCAACCTCAACGTTTCTTGGCTTTTCCTTGGGGGTTGGCGCGTTTGCACCCGCCGCATCCGCCATACCCGCCGTGGCGCTATCTGGCCCATCGTTCTCTTCATTCGATCCGCTGGCATTTGGATCGGCATAGTGCCCCGTCGGATCCTTCTTGTTAATGGGATCCCCGCCGGCATAGCCGTATCGGTCCATCCCCACCGGCGAGTTGATCGCCCCGGCCGGCTGGCCCTTTTCCGCCACCTTCTCGTCGATCGGGTCCCACCAGTCCGGCGAGACGAAGCGGGCCAGCGCCGGGTCGTACCAGCGGGCGTTGAGGTAGACGAGGCCCGACGTCTCGTCGTGGCGCTCACCGATGAAGCCCTTCTGCTCGTCGCCGCAGCCGGAGGCGGAGGCGCCCACGGTGCGCTCGCCGTAGGGTCCGAAGCTCTGGCGCAGCGCCGTCGTCGCGCCCGAGCTGTTGGCGCCGCTCTCCACTTTCACCGTGCCGAGATGGTCCGGGTGCAGGTAGCAGGTGAAGTCGGTGCCGGCGGCGCTGGTGAGCACCCGCGTGAACGGGGTCGGGTCAGGCTCCCCTCACCGCCCCCGGATCACCGGATGCACCACCCGGTCACCAACCTTGATCCCACGCGCGGCCGCCGTGCCGGCGACGAGTTCGAGGACGTAGCGGACCGGTTCGCCGGAGGGGATCTGCGCTTCGGACAGCGGCTCGGTGTTCGCCGCGATCCGGCGGATCTCGCCGTCGGGGGCGAGGAACAGGATGTCGAGCGAGAGGTAGGTGTTCCTCATCCAGAAGAAGGCCGGCGCGGTGCGGCCCATGTCGAACAGCATGCCGCGGTCCGCGTCCATCTGGCGCCGGTGCATCAGCCCGCGGGCGCGCTCCTCCGCCGTGGCGACGACCTCGACCGAAAAGCGCAGCGGCCCGGCGGCCGTCTCCACGGTCAGAGGGGAGAGCGCGCCGACCGTCACCGCATCGGCGGCGCCGGAACCGGCGGGCGACGCGGCGGACGGAGCCGGATCGAGGGCGACGGCCGTTCCGGCGAGCAGCGCGAGAGCGGCGAGAACGACCCCCGCCGCCACGAGGCGGAGACGCACGGGAGAGCGGCGCGCGAACGGGAGGCGCGCTGGCGAGCGGCGCACCGTGCGGTCCATCAGTGCGACGAGGGCGGGCCGCCGGGGCCGACCGGGCGCACTTCGGAGGCCATCAAGCCCTTCGGCCCGTCGCCGAAGCGCACCATCACCTCCTGGCCCGGCCGAAGCTCGGCCATGCCGTAGCGGCGCAGCGTCTCCATGTGGATGAAGATGTCCGGATGGCCCTCACCCTTGCTGACGAAGCCGAAGCCGCGCACCCGGTTGAACCACTTCACCGACACCCGCTCGAGCCCGCTCGTCGGCGTCACCTGGACGTGGGTGCGCGAGGGTGCCATCTGCGAGGGGTGGAGCGCGGTCGATTCGTCCATCGACAGGATGCGCAGCGCCTGCAGCCCCTTCGGCCGGTCCAGCACCTCGCAGACGACACGGGCGCCCTCGTAGGCGGTCTGGAAGCCGTCGCGGCGCAGGCAGGTGACGTGGAGGAGGATGTCGGGCAGACCGTCGTCGTCGGGCACGATGAAGCCGAAGCCCTTGGCGACGTCGAACCACTTGATGGTCCCGGCGACCTCGAGGACATCGGCGCCGACCTCGTCGCCGACGGCGGCGGAGGGCGTGAGGTCCGACTGCGTCTTGGTCATGCCGATGGCCCCCTACTCGAACACCGGCGAAACCGCCGGCCACAACGCCATTTCCGGAACTCAACCGATTCCAAGTATCGAATCTTAGCATCGAAGGCAGGGTGAAGGGCAAGGCCGGGATCGAAAGATCGTCGGATTTCCGCGGGAATCCGATCACCGGCACCCTGAGCGGCCTCCGCCGGCGACGATCGTCTTCCGGCGAGACGCCGAGATACCAGGAAAACAACACGCCCGGTGCTTCGTTGTTTCCCCGGCGGGAGCGCCGGGCGGTCCGGCCCGACGCCCACCGCCGGGCCTGCGCTCCGCGGTGCTTGCCAGCGGCCGTGAACGGCCTATCTCTTGGGTCCTGGACCGCAACCGGCGCGCGATGCGGCGTCCGGTCCGTTGAACGAACCCCTGGGGAGAAACCGGAAGATGCGCTACCTTCACACCATGGTCCGGGTCACCGACGTCGAGGCGTCGCTCGACTTCTACTGCGGCAAGCTCGGCATGGTCGAGGTGCGGCGGATGGAGAACGAGAAGGGCCGGTTCACGCTGATCTTCCTCTGCGCGCCAGAGGATCGCGAGCGCGCCGCCGCCGGCGCTGCGCCGCTGCTCGAACTCACCTACAACTGGGACCCGGAAGCCTATGGCGAGGGCCGCAATTTCGGCCATCTCGCCTACGAGGTCGACGACATCTACGAGACCTGTGCCCGGCTGCAGGCCGGCGGCGTCACCATCAACCGCCCACCCCGCGACGGCCGCATGGCCTTCATCCGCTCGCCCGACAACATCTCGATCGAACTGCTCCAGAAGGGCGGATCGCTGCCCGCGGCCGAGCCCTGGGCGAGCATGCCCAACACCGGCAAGTGGTGATCGCAGCAGGGGGTTGCACCGACCTCTCTCCGCCCTCGTCCCGAGGAGGCCCGGAACGGGCCATCTCGAAGGGCGGAGGCGGGCTCATCGTTCGAGGACGTTAGGCGAGCCGGTATAAGGCCCTGGCGAGAGCACTGCCGTCAGGTTCAGCCGCCGCTACTCTTCACCAAGACATTGCATACCTAGACGAACTCACGAGACGCATGGATGGAGACTGAAAAGGCAGCCGCCACCGCCCCGGCTTTTCCCTCGTCCTTCGAGACAGGAGCTTCGCTCCTTCCTCAGGATGAGGAAAAAGATCAAGCCTCTGCGATGAAACATTAATTTCCCGAAGACCTCATCCTGAGGAGGGCGCGTGAGCGCCCGTCTCGAAGGACGAGGCCGGGTGCACCGACCTGGGACACCCATTCAACCGGACAGTAGCGAGCGCCAGGCGCCGTGACGGAGGCTGCCGGTCGCCAGCGCCTTCCAACGGCCTTGTTCGGGAGATGTCGCGAGGCGGTCGTCGTGAAGGCCGACCGCCCGCGCAGCCGCACGCGGCCGGGGGTCTGCACCAGGGTCCGCTCAGATCTCCTCCTCCTCGTCCTCCTCCGCCTTCGCCTCTTCCGCCAGAGCAGCCCGCGCCACTTTCAGCGAGAAGCCGGCGCGCACCAGACGCTGCAACGCCCGCCGACAGTCGTCGGGATCGTCGCCCGCGCCGAGCCGTCGGCGGCGGACGGTGCGGCGGGCGGCGGCGAGGTCGGGATCGCCCTCCTCCGCGCCGTTCTCGCCGGCGCCCGGATCGGCCTCCTCCAGCGCCGCGCGCGCCACCTCCTCGTCGACCCCGTGGACGCCGAGGCTCGCGGCGATGCGCCGGCGCGACCAGCCGCGGCGACGGCCGCTGACGACCTTGATCTCGGCATAGCGACGATCGTCGAGGAGGCCGAGCCGCAGGCAGACCGCGACCGCCTCCTCGGCGAAGGCGAGACCCGCCGCCCGCTCGGCCGCGGCCGCGTCCGGATCGTCCGGCCCGACCCGCCGGATCATGCGCTCGACGCGGCGCCGCAGCACCCGCCTCAGGTCCGCTTCCGACGCGGCGTAGCGGTCGAGATGGCGCAGCGCCGCCTGCTTCATCGCGTCGAGCGAAAACAGGGGTTTGGCCGGAGAGCCTTCGGCTTTGAACATAGCGGGAACGATACGGCGCCGCCGCCGCGAGGGTCAATCCCTTGCGGTGCCCGCGCACCGGTCGACCAGCGACGGCCTCAGTCCCTGAAGAATTCCGAGCAGCGCGGCGCCGGGGCGTCGCCCCAGGGCATGATCGGCACGCTCGACGTCGAGTTCTTCGGGCTGCCCTCGATCAGCTTGTCGGAGTAGACCAGATAGACCAGGACGTTGCGCTTGACGTCGCAGCCGCGCACGATCTGCATCCGCTTGAACAGGATCGAGCGGCGCTGGCGGAACATGTCCTCGCCCTGCTCCATCTTCTGCTTGAAGACCACCGGCCCGACCTGCCGGCAGGCGAGCGAGATGTCCGAGACTTCCTCGGCGACACCGAACATGCCGGCGACGCCGCCCTTCTCGGGAACCGTGTAATGGCAGGCGACGCCTTCGACCAGCGGGTCGTCGATGCCGTAGACCGCGAGCTTGTGGTCTGGCGTCAGGAACTTCCAGACCGTCGACCGCTTGAAGATGAGGTCCGGACCCTCCGCCGCCGCCGGCAGGACGCCGAGGAGAAGAGCGAGGACGGCGAGAACGAGAGACTTTTTCATGGACGCTTCCGGATCGGGATCTGCTGCCGCCGTGAGATAGGGCGCGTCGGGCGGGAAGTTAAGGGCGCCTCGTCAGCGCGCCGCCGCCCCGAGCGCCCGCAGCCGCACCAGCCACCGCTCCCGCGTCGCCGTCTCGGCGGTCTCGGCCCCGCCGAGCAGGGTCTCGCGGACCGGGCCGATGCCGACGAAGCCGAGGATGTTGCGGCGCAGGTTGGCGACGCCGTGGGCGCGGAACCACCAGCGATAGACCAGGGCCGGCATGCCCATCGTCACCACGACCCGCGCCGAGCGGCCTTTCAGCAGCGTCTTCGGCAAGCCGTTCGCCTGGTATTCGAAGGCGACACCCGGCCGCATGACCTGCTCGAAGAAGGCCTTGAGCAGCGCCGGCATCGTGCCGAGCCAGAGCGGAAAGACCACGACGACATGCTCCGCGGCGCAAAGCGCCTCGGCGGCGCCGGTGAGTTCGGGCGGAACCGCGCCGCCGGTGAAGGCCTCCTGGCTGCGCAGCAGCGGAACGTCGAGGCCGGCGAGGTCGATCCGCGTCACCGTGTGGCCGGCGGCGCGGGCGCCCTCGAGATAGGCGTCGGCGAGGGCGTGGCAGAGCCGGCGAGGGGCGGGATCGGGGTGGCCGTCGATGAGAAGGATGCGCGTCATGGACCGCTCCGTGCTGCACCCGGCCGAAGGCGAACACGGCGGCCCGGCCGGAACGCCGACGACCATCGCCCGGCGGGGGCAGCCCCGCATTGATCTCGCGCAACGCGGGGCTCCCGGCTCCCGCGCCCCACCCCACCGCCTCATCGGGCCCGATGGCTTACGCGGTCGTGGCCGCGCCGCTCGACACGGGCTCGGTCGCGCCGTCGCGCGGACGAGCTTCGATCGGCGGAGACCCGACGTCTCCGCTCTCAGCCATCGGCCCCCGCCGTCACCCGGCCGAACCAGGCGGCGACCTCGTCCTCGCCGTCGAGCAGGGCGAAGTCGCTGACCTTCGCCGCCCAAAGCAAGGTGCCGGCGACGATGTGGTCGACGTAGAGCGGCGTGTCGCCGCCGAGGAAGGGGGCGTGGCGCAGGGCATGACGCATCGGCGCCAGCGCCTTTCGCAGATCGCCGAGCTTGCCCTCGCGCCCGGCCGCCGCCTCCTCGAGGCTGCGACCGAGGCGCTTCTCCCGGCTCGGGCGGAAATAGGCCTGGTCCTCCGGTGCCAGTCGGTCGAGGATGTCGCGGGCGATCCACGGGAAGATGGTCGCCGACAAGGTGAGGTTGGCGTAGCCCTCGACGAGGCGGGCGGCCGCCCGGCCGGCCGGACCTTCCGCGAACAGCCTCGGCCGGTCCGGCATGGTCGCCTCCAGATGCTCGGCGATCGCGAAGCTGTCGCCGATCCGCGTACCACCGTCCTCGAGCACCGGGACGGTGGCGTGGCCGCCGTCACCGATCCGGGGAATTGCGGTGAAGGGCGTCGCGACGGTTTCGAAGTCGGCGCCCTTGTGGCGCAGCGCGAGTTTCGCCCGCCAGCAGTAGGGACTGAAACGCAACTGCGGGTCGGCGCCGCAGAGATCGTAGAGACGGATAGGCATCGTAGCTCCGATGGTGGGAGGACGTCGACGGTCGTCACGACCGCCCGTAGCAGAGGCCCGGCGTTCGTCGACAGGACCGGTCCGGCGCGGCCGGTGAGACCTCGGGCAGGCTAGCCGATCCGCGAACTCCCGTCCCTTGCGGCGGCGGCGACGGCGCTTCTGCTGCAGCGCACAACAAATGGATGAGCGAAGGGAAGGTGCGGCAATTCGTCCGATCGCCGCGCATGGGGCATCCTCATCCAGCGGCGACGTCAGCGGAGTCACTCCCTCTACGCCAGCCGCGTTCTCGCCGTTTTCCGCTCATGGCTCCCCTCTACCTCCCTCGGCGAGCAAACTCAGGCACGAACGATTCACAAAAATTGAATCCTTCAAAAAATCTTTTTTGCATCCGACCCCTTCTTCAACCGGTTCAAACCCCCACCCCCTCTGTTGCAATGCAATATGCCGTGTAAGATGGCAGCACAATAATTGTGCGAACACCCCGGAGAAATGAAACCCGCCCTACGGCCGCGACCGGAGACGAGCCATGGAACTGCTGCTGTCGATCTGCCTTCTCACCGCCCCCGCCGACTGCCGCGACGAGAACCTCGTCGTCTCGATGGAGCCGGTGACGCCCATGCAATGCATGACGACCGCACAACAGACCATCGCCCAGTGGAACGAGAGCCATCCGAAGTGGCGCGTCGTCCGCTGGAAGTGCGCCCCGCGCGACCGCCGCACCGGCTTCGCCATCTGACGACGGTGCCCTCCCCTTCTCCGCTTCCCCGGCCGCAGCCCCGCCGGCGTCGCAGTCCCGTCATGCAATTTTGGCGACGGGACGCATGATTGTGGGTCGGCGGCGTCGGGCGTAAGCTCCGCGCACATCGCCACGCGGCCGTCCTCCACCGACGACCGGAGGGAACCGACGGGCCGCCGCAGCGCCGCCCGCGGAACCGGGAGGACCGACGACGCGTTGTCGATGTCGCCGCGAGGCGGTGCGTAAAGAGGACCACTCCGGGGCGCCGCGAACGGCCGGCGCCGCCATCCCTCCGCACAGATGCCGCGGCGTGTCAACGGACGGACCCTCTTTCCATCATGGACCATTCCCTAGACGCCGGATCCGCCGCCCCTTCCGAGGCGGCGGCCGGCGATCACGCCCCGGGCGCCGGCTTCTGGAAGCTCGCCCTCGGCTCCGTCGGCGTCGTCTACGGCGACATCGGCACCAGCCCGCTCTATGCCCTGCGCGAGGCCCTCGCCCATACCGCCGCCGACGGCGTCTCCCGAGCCGACGTCGAGGGCGTCGTCTCGTTGCTGCTGTGGTCGCTGGTCGTCATCGTCACGCTCAAATACGTCGTCTTCCTGATGCGGGCGGACAACCGCGGCGAGGGCGGCATCTTCTCGTTGCTGGCCCTCGCCAAGGGCAGCATGGGCCGCCGCGGCAGCTTCGTCCTCGTCGTCGGCGTGCTCGGGGCGGCGCTGTTCTACGGCGACGCCATGATCACGCCGGCGATCTCCGTGCTCTCCGCCGTCGAGGGCCTCGAACTCGTCACGCCGGCCTTCGACCCCTTCGTGATCCCGATCACCGTCGCCATCATCCTCGCGCTGTTCTTCGTCCAGTCGCGCGGCACAGCGAAGGTGGCGTCCTGGTTCGGGCCGGTCACGGCCATATGGTTCGCCGTGCTCGCCCTTTCCGGTCTCCTCCACGTCTTCGACGATCCCGAGGTGCTGGTCGCGCTCAATCCGGTCAACGCCGTCGTCTTCCTCGCCACCGGCGGCTGGCTCGGCCTCGGGGTGCTGGGCTCGGTCTTTCTCGCCGTCACCGGCGCCGAGGCGCTCTACGCCGACATGGGCCACTTCGGCCGCGGGCCGATCCGCGTCGCCTGGCTCGCCTTCGTCTTCCCGGCCCTCGCCCTCAACTATCTCGGCCAGGGCGCTTTCGTGCTCGCCCATCCCGAGGCGGTGAGCGATCCCTTCTTCCGCATGCAGCCCGGCTGGGCGCTGCTGCCGATGGTCGGCCTCGCCACCCTCGCCACCATCATCGCCAGCCAGGCGGTGATCACCGGCACCTTCTCGCTGACCCGGCAGGCGGTGCAGCTCGGCATCCTGCCGCGGCTCGACATCCGCCACACCTCCGAGACCGAGGAGGGCCAGATCTACATGCCGCGGATCAACTGGCTGCTCTGCGGCGGCGTGCTCGTCCTCGTGCTGCTGTTCGAGAGTTCCAGCGCCCTCGCCTCGGCCTACGGCATCGCCGTCACCGGCACCATGGTGCTGACGAGCCTCCTCGCCTTCGTCGTCGTGCGCCGGGCCTGGGGCTGGCCGGCGTGGCTGGCGGCGGCGGTCATCGCGCCCTTCCTCCTCGTCGAGGTCGTCTTCCTGCTCGCCAACCTGATGAAGATCGCCGACGGCGGAATCGTGCCGCTGGTGATCGCCGCCGCCGCCGCCGTGGTGATGTGGACCTGGCTGCGCGGCACCGCCATCGTCTTCGAGAAAACCCACCGCGAGAGCATCCCGCTCGCCGACCTCGTCGCCATGCTGGAGCGCTCGCCGAAGACGCGGGTGCCGGGCACCGCCGTCTTCCTCACCAGCGACCCGGAGACCGCACCCTCGGCGCTGATGCACAATCTCAAGCACAATCAGGTGCTTCACCAGACCAACGTCATCCTGCAGGTGAGGACGGCGCCCAAGCCCCGCGTCGCCCCCGGCCGGCGCATCGCCCTCGCCGAGATCAGCCCGGACTTCAAGCTGCTGCAGCTGACCTTCGGCTACATGGAGACGCCGAACGTGCCGGCCGCCCTCGCCCAGTGCCGCAAGCTCGGGCTCAAGTTCGACATCATGAAGACCTCGTTCTTCCTCGGGCGGCGCAGCTTCAAGGCGCTCGCGAGGTCGGGCATGCCGGCCTGGCAGGACCGCCTCTTCATCTCGCTCGCCTCCGGCTCGGCCAACGCCACCCAGTTCTACCGCCTGCCGACCGGGCGGGTGCTGGAACTCGGCCAGCAGATGACGATCTAGACAGAAAAGTATATTTGAACATCATAGCTTGAGACGCGCTGCCATATTTCAAAATCCACAATCACTATTCCAAAATATATGTTGACCATATCGACTGGATACGGAAAGAAAAAACTAACTGTCACCTCAACCTTACGATGCACCTCGTCTCCAATAGCTTCGACAAGTCTCTCAACTAATCGCCTCCGCAACCCCACCATTAGGTCCCAATGCACATCTAAAATTGAGATGTAAGGGAGAGAACCAGCACTAATTCGCGTATTCTCTCCGGAATAATGACCGTTTACCATCTCGTAGCTTGTCGATTTCACTCGAACATCTCCAACAGGTAGCGGCGGGACCATCAGAATTGACCAGATCACTACTATGGAGAAATCAGAAAAATCATAGCATAGCGAGCTTTCATACTGAGTTTTCAGATAATTACCATCAAAATTTGGGCGCGTTACAAAAACACTATAAAAAAGTGTAAAAGTCTTTCCATATATCTGCGCAATACGTACAGCCTCCTCACTTTTCTTCAGAGGTCTCTTCAAAATAAGACTCGCACTACTCCCCAACCTTCTAGAAGTCACGGGCCATAAAAGAACGTCCGAGCAATCGTGAATAAATGTGCAAATTGATATACTTTTACCATTGAACAAATCTGTTTTCTGGGTAATTGTGACATCACGGCCCGCATTGCTTTTATGTATTGAATAGTGTTGGGATCTTAATTCTTCGAACACGCCAGGAGTATGCTCGAAAAATTTTAGGTTCTTGGAGAGAACCGTCAAACTTCTATCATAATTTTCTTTAACTGATAATATCTCAATCTCTCCGCTACTCATCTCAAAATAGAATCTCGTCCTATTCTTGGCCATTGCAGCGCACCTTAGGTCAAATCTCTATTGATTTTGTGCGATCATTGATCTATTGCCGGCGCACAATGAGGCCCCTCCTGAGTCGCCCAAACAGGACTTGGAGAGTGGCATCATGCTGATTGAGTAAGCCACAGTAAATCAAGATCCAATTTCATGCTGACGATCACCGATCTCACCTACCGCATCGCGGGGCGCACGCTTCTCGACGGTGCCACCATCATGGTGCCGGACGGCGCCAAATACGGCGTCGTCGGGCGCAACGGCACCGGCAAGACCACGCTCTACAACCTGATCTGCGGCGAGCTTTCGCCGGAGTCGGGAGACATCTCGCTGTCGCGCGGCGCCAGGATCGGCCGCGTCGCCCAGGAAGCCCCGGGCACCGACGAGAGCCTGATCTCCTACGTGCTGAAAGCTGACACCGAGCGCGCCGCCCTGCTCGACGAGGCCGAGACCGCGACCGATCCGGAACGCATCGCCGCGATCCAGATCCGCCTCGCCGACATCGACGCCCATTCGGCCGAGGCCCGCGCCGGCGCCATCCTCTACGGTCTTGGCTTCGACGCCGAGGCCCAGGCGCGCCCGTGCAAGGACTTCTCCGGCGGCTGGCGCATGCGGGTCGCCCTCGCCGCCGTGCTCTTCGCCGAGCCGGACCTGTTGCTGCTCGACGAGCCGACCAACTATCTCGACCTCGAAGGCACGCTGTGGCTGGAGAATTACGTGGCGCGCTATCCGCACACGGTCCTCCTCATCAGCCACGACCGCGACCTGCTCGACAAGGCGGTGGGCGGCATCGTCCACCTCGAACACGGCAAGCTGACCCACTGGAAGGGCGGCTACAGCCAGTTCGCCCGCCAGCGCCGCGAGAAGATGCTGCTGCTGGAGAAGGCCAAGGAGAAGCAGGACGCCCGGCGCAAGCACCTGCAATCCTTCGTCGACCGCTTCCGCGCCAAGGCCACCAAGGCGAGGCAGGCGCAGTCGCGCCTCAAGATGCTGGAGAAGATGGAGATCATCGAGGGCATCGTCGACGAGACCATGCCGCCGATCCGCTTTCCCGAGCCCAAGGCCCGGCTCGCCCCGCCGATCCTCGCCTTCGACCGGGTCGCCGTCGGCTACGCCGAGGGCAAGCCGGTGCTCTCCAACCTGTCGCTGCGCATCGACGACGACGACCGCATCGCCCTGCTCGGCAAGAACGGCAACGGCAAGTCGACGCTGGCGAAGCTGATCGCCGAGCGGCTCGGCGCCATGGCCGGCACGATCACCCGGGCACCGAAGCTGGAAATCGCCTTCTTCGCCCAGCACCAGCTCGACGAGCTGATGCCCGGCGAAAGCGCCGTCGCTCACGTCCGCCGGCTGATGACCGACGCGCCCGAGCCGCGGGTGCGCTCGCGCGTTGCCCAGATGGGCCTCGACGCCGGCCGCATGGACACGCCGGTGGAAGAGCTCTCCGGCGGCGAGCGCGCCCGGCTGCTGCTCGGCCTCGCCACCTTCCACGGGCCGAACCTGCTCATCCTCGACGAGCCGACCAACCACCTCGACATCGAGGCCCGCGAGAGCCTGATGGCCGCGCTCAACGATTTCTCCGGCGCCGTCATTCTCATCGCCCACGACCGCCACCTCGTCGAGGCGACCATGGACCGGCTCTGGCTCGTCGCCGACGGCCGCGTCACGCCCTTCGACGGCGACATGGACGACTACAAGCGCTACGTGCTGTCCGGCACCCAGCCGAAGAAGGAACCGGAGAAGGCCGAGGAGCCGGCCGACCGCAGCTTCGGCGCCGACAAGCGCAAGCAGGCCGCGGAAAAACGCGCCGAACTCGCCCCGCTGCGCAAGCGCATCCAGGCGGTGGAAAAACGCATCGAATCCCTCCGCTCCGCCCTCGCCGGCCTCGACGTCCTGCTCGGCGACCCGTCGCTGTTCACCAGGGACCCGGCCAAGGGCGCGAAACTCTCCAAGGACCGCGCCGACACCGAAAAGGCGATCGCCGCGGCCGAGGAGGAGTGGCTGACCCTGTCGGAAGAATACGAGGCGGCGGTGGCTTGAGGGGCGGGTGGCTTGAAGGAGCGACGAGTGCCGGCCGGCTCCGTTCATCTGCACGCCGGCACCGGCCTCACGCCTTCTTCTCCCACCCTCCCCGCGGGTTCTGCTGCCAGTAGGTGAGGTCGTGTCCGGCGGCCTTCTGCGTCTTCCACTGCGCCCGCGCCTCGGCCACCGCCTCCGGATCGTGGCCGTCGAACAGGAAGACGCCGCGCAGATAGGGCTTAAGGTCCGGCGGCTCGGCGCGGTCGATCAGGAAGCGGACGACGGCGCCGTTCGGGTTCTCCGGTCCGGTGGTCAGCAGCACCGGCTGATCGGCATCGTGGTCGCCGCCGGCGACGCCGTGGGGCAGGAAGGCCTCCTCGTCGAAGGTCCACAGCAGGGCGTCGAGCGCGGCGACACGCTCCTGCGAGCCCGCCTGCACCACGACCCGCCAGTCCCGCTCCAGCGACGTCACGATCAGCTTCGGCAACACCGCTTCGAGCGGCTGGCGCTCGAGATGGAAGAACAGAACTTCGGCCACGGTGGTCTGTCTCCCTCGTCTGTCGGTGTGACCGCCCCGGGCGAGTCCGTCGCGCACCGGAGCCACCCCCTCTCCTCGCTGCCCATCCCATTGCGGAACGCTGGATTCCCGCATTCGCGGGAATGACGGCGGAGAGGTTGGTGGAGGGGCGACCGACGCCGCCCCGTCGCCGCTGAACCTTGGAACCGGCGGCCGGGACGGCAGGCGTCATCCCCCCGCCTCACCAGCCGAACGCCGCATCCGCCGCCAGCATGGCGAGGACGCCGACGAGGGTGCCGGCGGCCATCTCACCGAGTGTGGGCGAGCGGCCGAGGGCGACGCGCACCGCCCGCCGCGTCGCCAGGGCGGCGATCACGGCGGCGAAGGCGAGCTTGAGGCCGACGCGGATCACTTCTCGTAGTGGTCCGCGACCAGCCGGTCGAGCAGGCGGACGCCGTAGCCCGAGCCCCAGGAGCGGTTGATGTCGCTGTCCGGCGAGGCCATCGCGGTGCCGGCGACGTCGAGATGCGCCCAAGGGGTCTCGCCGACGAAGCGCTTGAGGAACTGCGCCGCAGTGATGGCGCCGCCGAAGCGGCCGCCGGTGTTCTTCATGTCGGCGAAGCGGCTGTCGATCTGCTTGTCGTAGTCGGCGCCGAGCGGCAGGCGCCAGACCTTCTCGCCCGTCGCCTGGCCGGCGGCGTAGAGCTTGTCGGCGAGGGCGTCGTCGTTGGAGAAGAGGCCGGCGTGTTGGGTGCCGAGCGCGACCATGACGGCCCCTGTCAGCGTCGCGAGATTGACCATGAAGACCGGCTTGAAGGTCTCCTTGGTGTACCAGAGCGCGTCGGCCAGCACGAGCCGGCCCTCGGCGTCGGTGTTGATCACCTCGATGGTCTGGCCGGACATCGAGGTGAGGATGTCGCCGGGGCGGTAGGCGTTGCCGTCGGGCATGTTCTCCACGAGGCCGATGACGCCGACGGCGTTGACCTTCGCCTTGCGCCCGGCGAGGGCGCGCATCAGGCCGGTGACGGCGGCGGCGCCGCCCATGTCGCCCTTCATGTCCTCCATGCCGGCGGCCGGCTTGATCGAGATGCCGCCGGTGTCGAAGACGACGCCCTTGCCGACGAAGGCGATCGGAGCCTCCTTCGCCTTGCCGCCGTTCCACTTCATGATCGCCATGCGGGCCGGCCGTTCCGAGCCCTGGGCGACGCCGAGCAGCGCGCCCATCCCGAGCTTCTTCATGTCCTTGTCGGTGAGGATCTCGACCTCGACGCCGTGCTCGGTCAGGCCCTCGGCGATCCTGGCGAATTCGACCGGCCCGAGCACGTTCGGCGCCTCGTTGACGAGGTCGCGGGCGAGCGCGACGCCGGCGGCGATCTCCTCGCATTCGGCGAAAGCCTTCTTGACCTTGCCGGCGTGCTCGGTGGCGATGGTCACCGCCATCTTCGGCGGCGCCTCGTCCTTCTTCACCGTCTTGTGCTTGTCCCAGTCGTACGCGCGCAGCCGCATGCCGAGGCCGAAATGGGCGGCGAGCGCCGGCTCGGCCTCGGCACCGTCGGTGCGCTCGAACAGAACCGTGACCTCGGTGGCCTTGAGCTCCCTGAGCTTGCCCATCACCGCGCCACCGAGCTTCATCGCCGCATCGGCGTCGAACTCCCCGGACTTGCCGGCGCCGGCGACGATCACCCGCTTGAGGTCGAGCCCGGCCGGGGCGACGACGTCGAGCAGCGCCTGCGCCTTGCCCTTGAAGTCCGTCGCGCTCACCGCCCGCTCCAGCGATCCGCCGGAAGCGGCGAAGACCGCGTCGGCGAGAGGACCGCGGGCTCCCTCGGCATCGGCGAGAATCACGACGACGCCCTGCGTCGGGACCTCGGCCTTGGCGACGGAGATGGAGGGGGACTGCGCCATGATGGATTCCTTAAGCCTTTTCGTTCAAATTGACCGGGATTTTTGCGAGTCCCGCCGGCGGACGACGCCGGGTTTCGGCGGCCTGAATCCCCCGGGAGGCTCGGAAAATCGCCTGCGGAAGGTGGCGCTTTCGGTGCGGCTCCGCAAGCCTTGCTTGATCGGTCGACACCGAAAAGGCCAAATGCCCCGCGAGGTGTCTCCTCGCGGATGATGTCCTGAGTATGCGGACGGGCGAATGCGGCGGATCGACACCTACCTCTTTTCGAGAACCGCGAAGACCGCCCTCGCCATTCTGCTGGTGCTCACCGCCATCGTCTGGGTGACCCAGGCGCTGCGCCGTTTCGAGCTCGTCACCGCCAAGGGACAGGCGATCGTCACCTATCTCGGAATGACGCTGCTCGCGGTGCCCTCGCTGATGACCATCGTCGCGCCCTTCGCCCTCGCCATCGCCATGGTCGTCGTGCTCGACGCCATGCACGCGGACAGCGAGCTCGTCGCCATCGACGCCGCCGGCTCGCCGCCGCGGCGCACGCTGCGTCCCTTCCTCGTCCTCGGCGTCGCCACCGGCGTCCTCGTCGCCTGGATCGGGGCCTATGCGGCTCCCGCGAGCCTGCAGCTGCTGCGTGACTACACCAGCGCGGTGCGCGCCGACATCCTCGCCAACGTCGTCCAGCCCGGCCGCTTCGTCGAAGTCGACGACAATTTCATCTTCCACATCCGCGACCGTGCCGGCGACGGGTCGCTGCGCGGCCTGTTCATCTTCGATACCCGCGATCCGGAGCTGACCTTCACCTACACCGCCGAACGCGGCCGCTTCATCGAGGCGATGGACCGCACGCTGATGATCATGGAGACCGGCACCATCGAGCGCCGCAAGGCCGGCAGCAGTTCGACCACCTTCGTCGCCTTCGGCTCCTACGCCTTCGATCTGACCTCCTTGAAGCAGGCCGACACCACCACGGTCTACCAGGCCAACGAGCGTTCGCTGTCCGAACTGCTCGCCCTGCCCGCGGACGACGCCTGGCGAATGCGCAACGAGAGCCGGATCGCCCAGGAGATCCAGAACCGGCTTTCCGCGGTGCTCTACCCCCCGGCGATGGTTCTCGCCGTCTTCCTGTTCCTCGGATTCGCGCGAACGACCCGCCAGAGCCGCTGGTCGGCGGTGCTCGCCGCGATCGTCGCGGCGACGCTGGTGCGTGTCGCCGGGTTCGGCGCCGCCGGCCTCGCCGCGAACGACGGCGTTTTCCTGCCGCTCGTCTGGATCGTTCCGCTCGCGGTGATCCTCGGTGCCGGCGCGGCCATCGCGGCCGACAAGCCGCCCCGTTTCGAGGCG
>Ga0065721_10049588_pt1 | contig 30909 bp, 28 predicted proteins | sample Mesricmetagenome_FD_59108 | JGI IMG/M metagenome (GOLD analysis project Ga0065721, IMG submission 59108) | Mesophilic microbial community from rice straw/compost enrichment Sample: eDNA_1 v2 (version 2) | ecosystem: Engineered > Solid waste > Grass > Composting > Bioreactor | place: USA: Davis...
GAGCCGCGTCTTTCGTGGCTTGGACGGCGGCATCGATGTCGATCGGAACGCAGCGTGCGAAGCCGCAAATTTCCGTGTTCTGCAATTCGCGGGAAATTTGCTGGATCGCTTGGAACTCGCCGGGGCTGGAAATCGCGAAGCCCGGTTCAATGATATCGACGCCGAGGCGCGCCAGCTGGCGGGCGATGACGATTTTCTGCTCGGGGCGCATCGAAGCGCCCGGCGCTTGCTCGCCGTCGCGAAGCGTCGTATCGAAAATGCGGATTTGTTGTTTAGTCGTCGTAGTCATAGTAAAGCCCTCCTAAGGTTTTGGATTGGTTGTGAAGCCCGGGAGACGACAAAAAGCCCGCCGTCTCCTGATGAATCTCAGAGACGACGGGCCGTTAAGACCGCCGCGGTACCACTCCGCTTGGAGGGGTCTGCCTTCCGAATGGCAAACGATCCTCCCCCTTGTGTGCTTCGACTTCAACCGTTCGGCCGGTTGAAATCGCCGCAAGCGCCCGATATCGGGGGCCAGCCGTATCGACGTACTGGAAGGTATCGGCATGCGCCAAACTTCTTTCCGCCGTTACGCTCCCGGGCGAGTTTCGGAACCCTCTTCGACTGCGTCGCACCAACCCGCAGCTCTCTGCACCAGAGGTATTCTTACTGCTCCCGTTCATCGCGTTAATAAATATAAAAGCCCGCCAGTCTCTTGGAATAAGAGACGGCGGGCATTGTCTGCCTTCCGCGGTACCACTCTTGTTGACGCGACCGAATCCCGAAGGATGGAGGCGTCCGCTTAATACCTTGTATCGGGGGTTAGCCGTATCGATGTACGCTTAGGAGCGATGGCGCTCCGCCGTTCCAACGATCCGCTCACAGGCGAGCTTCGGGTTCCCTTCCGCTGCGTTGCACCGTCCCGCAGCTCTCTGAATGCCGGGTATTCCCTACTGTTCCTGATCATCGCGTTGTGTGGTATGCTGCTCCCTTGTCGGGATTGGTTTTTATTATATTCACCAACAAATCGTCTGTCAATTCAATAATCGCTTATTTTTGGAAAAAGATTTTTGCGGATGACTGCACTCCGGGCAAAATAGAGTCACCGCATGTTCTTATTTCGCCGAAACACCGCACTCCGGGCAAATCGACGATTTAAGGGTAAATATGCCTCTAATCCCGCTCTCCCCCGAGTTTCCGACGATTTAGGGGTAAATATGCCTCTATTCCGACGCTCTCCCGAGATTTCGACGATTTAGGGGTATATCTGCCTCTATTCCCGCGCTCTCCCGAGTTTCCGACGATTTAGGGGTAAATATGCCTCTATTCCGACGCTCCCCCGAGTTTCCGACGATTTAAGGGTAAATATGCCTCTATTCCGACGCTCCCCCGAGTTTCCGACGATTTAGGGGTAAATATGCCTCTATTCCGACGCTCCCCCGAGATCCCGACGATTTAGGGGTAAATATGCCTCTATTCCGACGTTCCCCCGAGATCCCGACGATTTAGGGGTAAATATGCCTCTATTCCGACGCTCCACCGAGATTCCGGTGATGGCACACACCGCACCCGCCCCTGAGCGAAGGGGATATCGTTATAAGGGATCAGTCCGCGACAGACCATTCCTCCAGCGAGAAGACCGGCTCCGCCTTCAAGTCGAGGGAGGAGAACTCTCCGCGACGCCACTTCAGGTCCGCGGCGGCGGCGATCATGGCGGCGTTATCCGTGCACAGCGAGTGCGGCGGAATGAGCAGCGGCAGCCCCGCTTCCGCGCACAGCTCGGCAAGCCGCTCGCGCAGCCCGCGATTCGCCGCGACGCCGCCGCACAGCAGCACCTGCCGCACGCCGTAAGCGCTCGCCGCCTTCATCGCCTTCGTCGTCACGACGTCGATGACGGACTGCTGGAACCCCCGCGCGAGCGCGGAGAAATCCGGCGACTCGCCTTTCATCCGCGAGCGGTTGATCTCCGCTAGCACCGCGGATTTCAAACCGCTGAAGCTGAAGTCATAGGAATCGGGCTCCAGCCAAGAACGCGGAAGCACGATCTCTTCTCTAGCCGACTGCGCCAGCTTGTCCACGTACGGTCCGCCCGGATACGGAAATTGCAGCGCCCGCGCGACTTTGTCGTATGCCTCTCCGACCGCGTCGTCCCTCGCCCGTCCGAGGATGCGGAACTTCCCTTCCGACTCGAGCAGCACGATCTCCGTATGTCCGCCGGACACGACGAGCGCCAGCGAAGGATACACGATATCTCCGACGAGATGGTTGGCGTATATGTGACCGGCGATATGGTGCGTCCCGATGAGCGGTACGTCCAGCGCCATCGCCAAGCTTTTGCCCGCAACGACCCCGACTAATAAGGCCCCGACAAGCCCTGGCCCTTGCGTAACGGCTACCGTATCGATATCGGTCAAGCTGATGCCCGCGACGGAAATCGCCTCTTCGATAATGATCGTCATGCTCTCCACGTGCTTGCGGGAAGCGATCTCGGGAACGACGCCGCCGAATTGCCGGTGCGTATCGATCTGGCTGGAGACGACGTTGGACAACACCTCTCGGCCGTTGCGGACGACCGCCACCGACGTCTCGTCGCAGCTGGTTTCTATTGCAAGGATGTAGTAGTCAGTCGAGTTCATCCGTCTTCCCCTTCCGCCGTGCCTGCCGTCTCTACGTTCGCGCTATCCGGCTCCAGCTCGGCCCACATGATCAGCGCGTCCTCCATATTGTCCGAATAATAATTCGGACGAATGCCCGAGGCAACGAAGCCCATACGCTCATATAGCGATTTCGCGATCTCGTTCGTTACCCGTACCTCGAGCGTCATGCGAACGGCTCCAAGCCATTGAGCCGTTCGCATGAGCTCCTGCAGGAGCCTCTTGCCCAGACCTTGGCCGCGATACGCCTCTCTTACCGCAATGTTCGTGACATGCGCCTCGTCCACGATCATCCACATGCCGCCGTAGCCGAGAATGCAGCCGTCCTGTTCCATGACCATATACTTGGCGAACATATTGTTCATTAATTCGTTGCGGAACGCATCCTCCGACCACGGCGCAGTGAACGACTCCCGCTCGATCTCTACGATCGTGCCGACGTCGCTTAGCGTCATGCTGCGAAAGACGAGTTCCCCGTCAACGTCCCGCATCGTGTCACTCTCCCCGCGACGCGGACAATAGCTTCGCTTCTGCTTCCGCCAATTGCGTGTAATTCGGCACGAACGTATGAACGTCGTCCCGTTGCCCGCTCCGATATTTACGTTCCGCCAGCAGCCCGAGCGCTCCGGCGTCCAGATCGCATGCCAACGCCCGGAAGCCTCCGAACGATGCCCGTGCTTCGTCAATAACCGCCTCATGAGTCGTTACGTCTCCGACGAGCCACACCTCGACCGGCTTCGCGCCGTTCTCCGCATGCTCCTTCAGACGAACGGTCCAATCCGCGATCAGTCGGATGCCGTCTTCGTTCGACCGATTCCACTGTGCATCTTTACCTGCCACATATCGTGCCGTATACACTTGGCCGCGGCGCGCATCCATCAGCGGAACGATCCACGCCTCCGGCTGATCACCCTCACCCGAATCGGCTTTGAGCCATGCGCTATAAGCAAGCGCCTCCAAGCTGGACACGCCGATAAGCGGCTTACGCCACGCCCATGCCAGCGTCTTAGCCGACGTTACACCTATTCGCACTCCCGTATACGAGCCCGGTCCTTGACCGATTGCGATCCCGTCCAACTCTTCGCCTCGGATACCGTTGCGTAGTAGGATCTCTTTGATCTCCGACACGACGCGTACCGAATGGTTGCGCTCCGTGAACGTCGTATACGAATCGAGCACTTGCCCGTCGCGAACGATCGCCACGGACATCGATGCGGTCGAGGAATCGAGCGCCAGCAGCGTCACGGTCGTCGGTTGTTGTCCATCAGTCATTCGCCTGCTCCTCCTCCGGTTCCAGTAACGCGATCGCCTTGCACCATGTCTCGTAACGCGCTCCGATCGGCGTACACCGTATCGTCCGAGACGTCGGTCCTGTCGATCTCAACTCGATATGCAGCCGCTCGTCCGGCAGGATCGGTTCGATGATCGACGCCCATTCCACGAGCGACACGCCCCTGCCGTGAAAATACTCGTCCAATCCGAGCTCGTCCGCTTCCTCCAGTGACAGCCGATAGACGTCCATATGGTATAAGGGCAGCTTGCTGCCTTCGTATTCTTTAATAATCGTAAAAGTAGGGCTATTGACGATCCCCAGTACTCCCAGCGCCGCCGCGAAGGCTTGCGCGAATCTCGTCTTGCCCGCGCCAAGGTCGCCGTCGACCGCGAGCACGGTGCCCGGAACGGCCAGCGCCGCTAGCGCGTCCGCGAACGCGACCGTATCTGCTTCCGAAGAAGCCTGAAGGACATACCGCTTCGTATGCTCTCTTCTCTCATTCAGCTGCATATGTCCGATTTATCCCTTCGCAAAATGATTGTATCCGCGCTTGAGCAACGGTTTGCGTTTGCCGTTCGCCGTCTCCAGTTCAACGCCGGGAGCGCCTTCTTCCACCATTCCGATCACGAAGAAAGGAAGCTGTTGCTCGCGGAACTTCCGTCTTACAGCGGCCTCATGCTCGCGATCCGCCGTGCCCAGCAGCACGTAATCCTCGCCGCCGTATAGAATCCAATCCAGCGTCGAAGCTCCGCATAATCCCGCGTATCCGGCAAGCTCGCCGGAGATCGGCAGCTCCGTCTCCCGAAGCACGAGTCTCGCGCCCGACGCCTCGGCGATCTCCCATGCTTCGCTGGCCAGCCCGTCGCTGACGTCATTGAGCGAAGAGGCGAAGCCCTGCAGCAACCGGCCAGCCTTCACCGAAGGCTGCGGTCTACGGTGAGCATCGATCAGCCGTTTCGACGGCACGGGCATGCGCGCGTCTTTACTTTGCCCTAACATCCCATGCAGGCCGCCTGCCGACAAGCCCGTTGGACCGGTCAAGAACACGAGCTGTCCTGGCCGAGCCCCGCTTCGGCGAATCGCCGCCCCAGCCTCCACGCATCCGATCACTGTAACAGCCACGACAAGATGCTTGGGCGAGGAGGTCGTATCCCCGCCGACAACGGCGATTCCGTACTGCTCCGCGCAGGCGTATAACCCTTCGTACAGCCGTTCCATGCGTCCCGCATCCCAATCCGGAGGCACGCTGACGGATACGAGCGCATGCTTGGGCACGCCGCCCATCGCAGCGATGTCGCTGACGTTGGCGGCTAACGCTTTATAGCCGATATCCGCATCCTCCATCGTCTCCGGCTTGAAATGGATCTCTTCCACCATCGTATCGACGGCAAGCAGCCATTCCGTTCCGGTATCGGCAGCCACGACGGCCGCATCGTCTCCAATGCCGATCTTAACGCCAGCCGAAGCGAGGAACGGCTCGGCCTGGCGCCCTTCCGTCCAGGCGCGGATGAGCCCGAACTCGTCAAGTGTCGGCACGGCGGAATCCCCTTTGCGACGTGATTTTGTCCTTAATTATAAAGGGGCGGGATAGAACATGCAAAAACCTGCTCACTCCGGCTGCACCGCCCACGACGCTGGCTTACGCATCATCTTGTCACGTTCCCTCGCGAAACCGAATCTCTCGTACAACCCGAAGGCATCGTCTGTCGCCAATATCCCCGTTAGCTGTCGAAGCTCTTCCATGTCGACAATCGCCTCAACCAGCGCTTTGCCGATTCCTTCGCCGCGGCAGCTCTCGTCGATAAATACATCGCACAAGTAATAGCAGGTGGCATAATCCGTCACGACTCGCGCGAAGCCGACCTGCTTGCGACCTGTGTCGTATACGCCGAAGCAGTGCGAATTCTCGATCGCTTTCATTGTGCGCTCGAACGGCCTCGTTTTTCCCCAGTAACTCTGTTCCATAAAGCTTCTTATGACTTCTAAATCGAGCAGGCTGCGATCGTCGCTGATCATGTATGTACCATAAATCCGTTCCATATCCGAACCCTCCGATTCTATTTACCCTCCATAATAACGAACCGGCTCTGAAAGATTAAGAATTATTTAATAAGATGCGAAACACGATGGCCCCGTTCGCTTTCGGCGCCCCCGTAACCGGTATTGGTAATTATTATGGGATGCCTCCTCTATCGAATAGCTGATAGACTGTGGTCATTCCAAGCCTATGGCAACGATGAGGAGGAAACATACATGAATAAGCATCCAAACAAAGGTTTGAAGAGAACACTGGTGCTGGGCGCGATGGCATTAACGCTTTCCTTGCCGATTGGAGCCGGGGCGTTCGCGGCGACATCGAATACGACTCCCGTAACGCAGAAAGCAACCGTAAATTACGGCTTCGACTTGAACGCGTTCCTTAAGCAATATATGCAAGGCTACTATTACAACAAGCCAACCACGACTACGGTCACGAAACCGACAACGACGACCGCAACTAAACCAACTACGACGACGACCAAACCGGCTACGACAATCCCAACGAAGCCGGCGACGACTACGACGGTCGCGACGTCCGAATACGCGACGCAGGTCGTCACTCTCGTGAACCAAGAGCGCGCGAAAGCAGGACTGCCTGCGCTCAAAGTAACCAACTCGACGCTGAAGCTCGTCGCGCTGGACAAAGCGAAGGACATGTACCACAACAACTATTTCGACCACACGTCTCCGACGTACGGCTCTCCGTTCGATATGATGAAGAAATACGGCATCACGTACCGCGCGGCCGGCGAGAACATCGCCAAAGGCCAGCGCTCGCCGCAAGAGGTCATGAACGCCTGGATGAACAGCTCGGGTCACCGCGCGAACATCCTGAACGCCAGCTTCACGACGATCGGCGTCGCGTACTACAACGGCGTATGGGTGCAAGAGTTTATCGGCTAATTCGTTTATACGTAAGATCGAAAGCTGTCGCGGGATGCGGCAGCTTTCTTTGGATTATGGCCAAGTGTGCGATGATCTCTAACTGTACGGAGTGCGGTAGCTGGCAAACTGTATTCCATACATCTAACTTCCGCCTCAGCCCCCGCCTCCTTCTCCGCGCCCCATACCTCGAAACGCGAAAACAGCGGGAATCCTTATCGGATGCCCGCTGCCGTATGAATCGTAAATTTAGCTCTTCAACACGTCGTGGTCCACGTAACGCTCGCCGTTCAGCTCGCTGATGACGTTAAACGCGACCTTACCGCCGTCTCCGGCCGTAATGATCGTATGCATGCTGACGCCTGCGGCGGTACCCGCCACCCAGACGTTGTCCATGCTCGTCTTCCCTTCCGGCGTGCACTCGAGGATCGTCTTGATCCGCGGCTCCGTGCCCGGCTTCGTGCGAATGCCGCTCGCTTCCGCGACATCGACGAACAGCCCGGTCGCGATGATGACGTGCTTCGCTTCGTACGAATCGCCGCCTTCGGTCTCGACCTTAACGACGCCGCCTTCGGAGCTCACCTTGGTCGCTTTGGCGGTCACGAACTGCGCGCCGTGCTTAATCGCTTGATTCTTACCGATCTCGACGAGATCCGGCCCGGAAAGGTCCGGCGCACCGTAGTGATTCGCGATCCATGCGCGTTTCGTTACGCTCATATCGTTATCGATGACAAGCGTGGATTTGCCTGCTTTAGCGGTGAAGATCGCGGCGCTAGCGCCAGCCGGTCCCCCGCCGATAATGATGATTTCTGGCAAGTGGCTCACTCCTCATATAAGCGAATTAAATTACTGCTTAAATTTTAGCACAATTTAGATCCACTTACCAAAAGTAAGCCCCGCCTCTCCACGATTTTCGCACCTCTCAGTGCGTCATCTCACGTAGCCGATCCACATTCACGGTTTGCGTGTTGATTGGGTTTGTACCCACTTGAACCGTTGCTACGCCGTTCGCGACGTCGACGTTCTCGATCCATACGGACTGCTCCCCGTCCAATTGAACGGCGATCGTATCCTTCGATTCGTAAATTTCCCGCGCTCTCTCGGCGTTCATGGTTCATCCCTCTCGATCCAATCGGTCGTCGATTCGGTAATCAGGCCGTTATGAAGCGTCACGTTGCCGCCGCCGAGCCCTTCGTTGATCATCCGGTCGATGTCCATATCGTATACGTCTTTACCCTCGTTGATCGAATCCCCTTGCGAATCCTCCGTCGGCATGGCCATCGTGCTCCAACTCCTTTGGTGTGCTGTCTATAGTCAGATCGATTCCAATATTCCCTGAGCGGTTGATTTCCATTCAAAACGGGCAACCTGTTACTAATACAATGGGAGGAGTTGTCGCCATGCATACCGTCTGGAAGGGCGCGATCAGCTTCGGGCTGGTCCACGTCCCCGTCAAGATGTTCACCGCCACGGAAGACAAGGACGTACACCTCAGAATGATCCATAAAGAATGCGGAACGCCGATCTCGAACGTGCGCACGTGCCAGCACTGCGAGAAGGAAGTCGTGTGGGAGGACATCACGAAGGGCTACGAATACGAGAAGGGCAGCTTCGTCTTGTTCGATGAAAGCGAACTGGAAGCGATTAAGCCGGAGACGACCCGAACGATTCAAATTCTAGACTTCGTCGATCTGACCGACATCGATCCGATTTATTTCCAGAAGCCTTATTACTTATCGCCCGACCAAGCCGGAGCCGGAGCGTACAGCTTGCTGCTCGAAGCGATGCGACAATCGGGCAAGATCGGTATTGCTAAAGTCGCAATCCGCTCGAAGAGCAGCCTGGCCGCCATTCGCGCCGTCGACAACTGTATCTGCATGGAGACGATGCATTATCCGGACGAAATTCGCGCCCTTGCGCAAGTACCGAACCTGCCTGCGGAACCTAAGGTGAACGATAAAGAGCTTACGATGGCGAAAATGTTGATCGAGCAGCTGTCCGCCCCGTTCGAGCCGGAGAAGTATACCGACGATTACCGCGTTGGCCTTATGGACGCCATTCAGCGTAAAATCGCCGGCGAGGGCACCGACATCGTTACGGCGCCTGCCGCCGAACGGACGAACGTCATCGACCTTATGGCTGCGCTGCAAGCCAGCCTCGAAGCTTCGAAGACGGGCAACGCAACACCGGCCGCACCCGCAACGACGCAAGATGCCGCAGACACCGCAGCGACGAAGACGTCTGCGAGCAATCGCTCCCGCGGAGGCGGCACTCGCGTAGCGAAAGCCGCCGGCGCCGAAGCCGCCGCCGCGCGAAAACCACGCGCTCCCCGCACGCGCAAGAAAGAACCCGTATCGCCGTAATGCAGCTGCAGCCTCTCCTTCCCTTCGAGCCGATCGCCGGCGAGCGGCTGCCCGTCGGCGATCGCTGGATCGCCCAGCTGAAATGGGACGGCGTGCGCATGCTCTCCTACTACGACGGTACGCAGACGCGCCTCGTCAATCGCAAGCTCCACGAGCGCACCGCGCGTTATCCCGAGCTGGCTGACGCAGCGATGTATTGCTCGGCGGACTCCGTCATCCTAGACGGCGAGATCGTCGCCTTCGCGGAAGGCAAGCCTTCGTTCCAGCAAGTGATGCGAAGGGACAGCACGAGCAGCGGAAGGCTTGCCGGTCTTCCCGCGGTAACGTATATGGTGTTCGACATTCTGTACGTGAACGGCCGATCGGTAGTGGGCGAGCCGCTCTCGGAGCGGCAACAGCTGCTTACGCGCTACGTTCAGCCGAGCGACAACGTGCAGCTCGTAACGAACATTCCTGACATCGCGGGCTTGCTCTCCGTCACTCGCGAGCATCGGCTCGAAGGCATCGTCGCCAAGGACTTGGACAGCAGCTACGCGATTGGTGGCAAGGATAAGCGCTGGCAGAAGTTCAAGCATTATCGAGATTTGATCGCGGTCGTCGGCGGTGTCACTTTCCGCGGGGCTATCGTCAATTCATTGCTGCTCGGCTTGTACGACGAAGCCGGGGGACTCACCTACATCGGCAACGCCGGCACGGGCAAATGGACGCAGCAGAACTGGAGAGAGATGACGGAGCGGATGAAGGCGGAAGCGAGCGAGTTATGCCCGTTCGCGGCAGCACCGTCGCGCAGCAAGGAGATTATGTGGGTAAAGCCGAGGACGACGGTAAAAGTGGAATACTTGGAATGGACGTCGCACCGGACGCTGCGCCATCCGGTCATCCAAGCGCTGACTGAGACCGATCCGGCGTCGTGCACGTTCGGACAAGCCTAAGGGTCGAAGGGGGTATGGTATCACATGGCGACAGCGCAACGGACGAAGATTAAGCTGGGGGATTTCGAGCTTTCGTTATCACACCCGGACAAGCTGATCTGGCCTGAAGCCGGGCTGACGAAGCTCGGTTATGTGGAACGGCTCGCCAGTCTCGGACCTTTCCTTCTGCCCTACACGAAGAACCGTTACTTAACGACGATCCGTTATCCCGAGGGCATATACGGCACTTCCTTCTATCAGAAGAACTGTCCGGAGCCAGCACCGGAGTTCGTGCGAACCGCGAGAGACGGCAGCATCCGCTACGTCGTGCTCGATTCGATTCCCGCTCTGCTGTGGATGGGAAGCTTGTACAGCCTGGAATTTCACGTCTCGTCGGACGAGATCGATACTCCGCTGCCGAACGCTTGGATGCTGGACATCGACCCGTCGCTCGACGTCGAACCGCGCCTCATGGAAGCGACCGCCTACGTCGGCGAGCTGCTAACCTCGCTTGGCTTATCCGCCGTTCCGAAGACGTCCGGGGCGACGGGCGTGCAGATCGTCATGCCGATCGAACGCGGGCCGACCTTCGACGACCTGCGGCGGTTCGGAAAGTTCGTGTCCGAATATTTGGTCGCCAAGCATCCGAAGTTGTTCACCGTCGAACGGATGAAGAAGGACCGCGGAGACCTTATCTACCTCGATTACATCCAGTATTTCGCCGGTCGGACGCTGCCCGCCGCCTACTCCCCGCGCGCCCGCCCCGGAGCGACGGTGTCGACCCCTCTATCCTGGGACGAAGTCCGCCGAGACGCGAAGCCGACCGATTATCACCTGCTCAATATCGTGGAACGGCTTCATGCCCAAGGAGACTTGCTAGCCGCCGCGCCTCGGCACAACCTCGAACCGATCCTGTCCGGCCTGCCGAAGAGATAGCTTTACAACAACGGCGACAGAATGCGAGCCATCGCTTCTTTCGCCTTTTGCTTGCGCGGACGCTTCATGAATGCTCCCAGATCGATCTCCGATGCCCCCTCCAGATCGAGCAGGAAATCCTGCTCCAGCCTCTTCATCACATCACGGCCGAATAGATGCGCATTCACTTCGAAGTTGCTGTAATAGCTGCGCAGATCCATGTTCGCCGAACCGACGACGCCGACCATCTCGTCTACGATCATCGTCTTCGCATGAATGAAGCCTTTGCGGTATTGCCATACACGCACGCCGTGCTGCAGCATCGTCTCCACGTAGGACAACGTCGCCAGATGAACGAGCCAAGTATCCGGAACATAAGGAACGATGATGCGCACGTCAAGCCCGTTCATCGCCGCATCCCGCAGCGCCATCGCCACGGCCATGCTCGGAATGAAATACGGCGTCGTTATCCATATGCGATGCCTCGCTGCCGTCATGATCGCATAGACGGAGTCGTGAATCGCTTCTCCGTGCCGGCTCGGACCCGAGTGCACGATCTGAACCGGCTCCTCCGACTCGCACGCGTGCTCGGGCAAGAAGCCGGGATGATCGGGGTTCTCTTGCGTCGCGATCTCCCAATCTTTCAGGAAAATTTCCTGGAGCCGATAGACAGAATCTCCTTCCAGCCGAAGGTGCGTATCCCGCCAATACCCGAGACGCGGGTGCTTGCCGACGTATTCGTCTCCGATATTGATTCCTCCGACGAACCCGACCAGCCCGTCTACGACAAGGATTTTCCGATGGTTCCGATAGTTCATGCGCCTCTTCAGAAAAGAAGGACGCAACGGGAAGAAGCAAGCGCAGTGCACGCCGCCTTCCCGCAATGTCTGAATGTAACTGTCGTTCAGCTTAATGCAGCCGATGCCGTCATAGAGCAAGCGTACCGTAACGCCCTCGCAGGCTTTGGCGAGCAGCGCCTTCTGGAACAGTCGGCCGATATCGTCGTCGCGCAGAATATAGGTGGCCAGATGAACATGATGCTTGGCGGCTTGGATCGCCTCCAGCATCGCCTCGTACGTATCGTGGCCGTTGTTGAAGATATCGGCTCGGTTGCGGCCGGTAATGGGAAGCTGGTCGTTCTTCACGAGCGCTTTGAACAGACGCTGCCGGAACGTGAACACCGGATCGGGCAGCGCTGTCGGATGCTTCAGCACCGTGCTGCGCGAGAGCAGGAGCTCCCTCCTTCGCCAGTCGAGACCGCCTCTTTTCCTCGTCTTTCTTTTTCTCCGGTATTCGGTTGCAAGAAAGTAGTACAGGGTGAAGCCGACAAGCGGGAACAGGAACAGAATGAACAGCCATGCCGTAGCGTTCGAGGGCCTGCGGAACTCGAGCAGTAGAATCGTGGCGGCTTGGAAGATGAAGATCAGTAGTGCGATAAGCAAACCCCAGACGATCATGCGGTTGTCCTCTCTAACGGTTAATAAGCCTTCAGCTTATATGGTTATTTTCCCCCACTCCCCGAGTTTAGAATCGCCCCGCAACAAAAAGAAGCAGGAGGAACGAGTCCCCCTGCCTCTTAGTTCGAGCCATTCGCCTAATCACTTGATACCGCTTGGAACGGATAACGGCAGTTTTCTCATTTCATAATTCGCGATCGTAGCCAGATACTTCCCGTATTCGTTCTTCATCATAGGTTCCGCTAAATTGAGCAATTGCTCCCTCGTGATATATCCCCTTTGATAGGCGATTTCCTCTAGACAAGCAATCTTCAAGCTTTGCCTTTTCTCGATCGTCTCGATGAACTGCGAAGCCTCGAGCAGCGACTCGTGCGTGCCGGAATCCAGCCAGGAGAAGCCTCTGCCTAGAATCTCCACATGCAGGTCCCCGGAGTCCAAATACGCTTTGTTCACGTCGGTGATCTCGAGCTCGCCGCGAGGGGAAGGCTTGATGCTCTTCGCGATATCGACGATACGGTTATCGTAGAAGTACAAGCCCGTTACGGCATAGTTCGTCTTCGGGTACGCCGGCTTCTCTTCAATGGACACGACCTTCCCTTCGTCGTCGAAGTCGACAACCCCGAACCGGCTCGGATCGTTCACGAAGTAGCCGAATACCGTCGCGCCTTGCTCTCTCTTCACCGCGCGTTCTAGCATCTGTTGGAGCCCGTTGCCGTAGAACAGGTTGTCTCCCAGAATGAGCGCCACGCTGTCGTTGCCGATGAATGACTCCGCGATCGTGAATGCCTGCGCGATCCCGTCCGGCGAAGGCTGCACGGCATAGGAGAACGATACGCCCAAATCCGCTCCGTCCCCGAGCAGGTTTCTGAATCTTGGCGTATCCTCAGGCGTGGAAATAATCAGAATGTCTCGAATGCCCGCGAGCATCAAGACGGACAGCGGATAGTAGATCATCGGCTTATCGTACACCGGCAGCAGCTGTTTCGATACTGCTCTCGTTAAAGGATATAACCGCGTCCCGCTTCCCCCAGCTAATAAAATCCCTTTCATGTGAGCCTCTCCTCCGAATTGAATTCCTCTCATTTTAGCGACGTTATGTATCTGTTGAACTTAATTTATGATACAAATAGTATCATGTCAAGCATTTTATTTTTATTCGATGTAGACGTCAGTCAGATATTCAAATATACAAAATGTGTCTAAATTTGCTTGACATGATACAAACTGTATCTTAATGTATGTATAGAAACTATTGATTATTAACCATTACAAGCTGCGAGCAGGGGCGCATCAGCGCCCCTTGCTTGTACCATCAACAATCAAAGAAAGGGTAAGTGAACGTATGATGCACATCATTAAAATCCTAATCGGCGATCATTACATTCTCGTGAGCACGGACGACTCATCCGTGCAGTCGTGGATACACGATCAATTCAAGGTGATCCCGCGGGAGCAATGGGACGGCAACACGCCGGATCTCTACATGAATATACGCAAAGGATACGGAGCTCCTCTTAACGATTACGAAGTCGATATCCAGGAAGAAGAGGATGGTATTCTAGTCTACAAGCGGGCTGATTTCCTGATTAGGATGCTGCCTAATTACCGGCAAGTAGCGCTTCAGGTCTACGACGATATTGCTCTTAAGCATGCCCTGATGATCATCTACAGCGCGTTCATCGTGCATACCGGCTGGGGTTTGTTGATTCACTCCTCATGCGTAGTCAACGGCGATCAAGCTTACTTGTTCGCCGGACTGTCCGGAGCCGGTAAATCTACGGTCGCCGTTCTCTCCCAGCCTAGAGAGGTGCTGTCCGACGAAGCCGCGTTAATTAAGGTTGAACAAGACCGGATTATTGCCTATGATTCACCGTTCCGCAGCGATTCTAAGACGAATTACGAAAAGGCAAGCCGGCCTCTGGCGGCCATTCACCTGCTGGAGCAATCGCCGCATATCGAACGGAGCCCAATCACGCAGGCGGAGACGGTATTCCGATTGATGGACCAAATCTTCTACTGGGCGTATGACCCTGCTGAAACGCGCAAAGTGCTGGAGTTGTGCCGTACGCTTACGAAGCAGGTAGACGCCTATAACTTGAAGTTCCAAAAAAACGATTTGTTCTGGGAGAGGATCTCATAAGGCGGGATCCGCATGACGAGATATGACCCAACTAAAGGGGCTGTCCCAAAAGTGATTAAATTTCGCAAGTAGGCACAGCTCACCTTGAGAAAACAGCGCAATTAACTAAAAATGAGGATGGAACAGAGGTTATCTCTGCGCCATCCTCATTTTGTTTTGGTCGATCGCCGCCTTCTTCAGCAAATTATGGGCAAGCGAAAGCCATCCGACCTCGAGGCTTACTTTTGGCAAGCCGCGAAGCAGAAAGCGCCTGAATCCTCGGTTATTCTTCATTTGCCCAAACACACTCTCCGGTTCGATCATCCGCCTGACCGACAGCGCATAACCTTCCTCACTCCGAAGCTTCTCCCGCACCTGCTCCTTGTAGCGCATATACTCAAGACTGACGCTGACTTCTCGATTCCCTTCGGACTTTGTACACGCAGATTTGAAAGGACAGCCCTCGCAACTCAAACTCCGGTAGTGCCGCTTGCGGACCTCAAACCCGCTGTCCGTCTTTTCCTTGCTTTCGTAGCAAAAGACCAGCTTCCGTCCAGCCATGCAACTCCAGCTATCTTCGATCTTATCGTATTGCCAATTGTCAATCTTGCTGATGTCATTCTGCCAAGCTTTTGATTTCTCTTTATGATAGGTGTTGTATTTGACTAGGGCCTCTATATTCTCGTTCTCTAGAAAGGCATAGTTTTCTTCTCCGCCGTAGCCGGCATCTGCAATGACCGTTCCCGGCAGCTTTCCGAGCGACAACTTCACCTTCTCTAAGTGGGGCTTCAAGCAACGAGTGTCCGTGGGGCGTTGATGCAAACTGTACCCAATAATGAACTGGTTCTCAGTGCCAATTTGCACGTTGTAGCCGGGTTTAAGTTGGCCATTTTTCATATGGTCTTCTTTCATCCGCATGAATGTTGCATCCGGATCTGATTTGCTAAAACTATTGCGATCCCCGAGGATCTTCCTTTGCGCTTCGTACTTTTGCAGACGAGGCAGGAGGTCTTTGCGTAGCACGCGTACAGTTTTCTTGAGCGGCTTATCCGTTGGCTTCTCTTTGAGCTTGGCTTCGAGCTTGGCAACAGCCTGCTCGAGCTTCTCGCTCGTAATCTGAGCGGTTTCGCCAAGTTCCGCAAGGTCTGCCCCCGCATGTTCTTTCTCGTCCGCATGCTCGGACGCGTCAATGGCAGCGAATAAGGTCTGGACTTTCTCTCGAAGTTTGGCCTGTTGCTTGACGACAGCCTTGCCCCAAACGAACGTATAGCGATTCGCATTGGCCTCGATCTTGGTGCCGTCGACGAAATAGTGATCCAGCTTGACGTACTTCTCGTCTACGAGAAATTGCAAGACGGCCGTAAAGACCGACTCCAGAACGGCTTTCATCCGCTCGGAGCGGAAACGATTGATGGTGCGGAAATCCGGCCGCTGTCTGCCGGCAATCCACATGAACATGACGTTCTCACGGATGGCTTTGGCGATCTGGCGGGAAGTGTAAATGCGCTGGGTGTAGGCATAGATGAGCACCTTGGTGAGCATTTTGGGATGATAACTGTCTCTGCCACCGCCAGGGTAAGCAGAGGCAAAGATGCTGTCGTCTAGGCGGTTGACCGCCGCATTCACGACGCGTACGAGGTGATTTTGAGGGATGTCATCTGCCAAGTCCATTGGCAGGCAAAGTTGGTCCATGGTATATTGAATGTACAAAGAAACCGTTCCTTTCGTAAATGGTGGGTGGTACTTCCATTTTACCAAAAGGAACGGTTTCTTTGTGTTAGGTAAGTTTAAATCGATAAGAAAAAGAGGGCGTGTATCTCCTGTAGGAGCGGAGCGTTGGCCTTTGCCGTCGTGAATTCACCTCGTTACGAGGTTACCAATTCAAAAATTCACGATGGCAACAGACACCGGAAGGAGATACATGCCCGCCAAAATCTAAAATCGATAACGAATAGAACTAAGGGGCAGCTCTCAGTCATTTAAGTGACTTTTGAGACAGCCCCTTTGACGTGCTGCCTAGCTTATTGCCCGCTTACCAGCGCGCAGGGAACACGATGGCGATCGGATCGTTGCCGTTCTTCGTCTTGAGTCCGTTCCATTTCGGTCCGTCCGTGATGACGCCGTCATTGAACGTCATCCGGTATTCCCAGCCTGCAACCATCTCCTGATCCAGCTTCAGCACGACATCCCAGACGAGCGCATTGCGATTGTTCAGTTCGTCGTGCTTGATCTCGATAAGCTTACCGTCCAGCTGCTTGATCGTGAAAGCCGCTTCGTCCACGTTCGTTACTGGCTCGCTGAAGCTTACTTTTACCCGATCCTTATCGATAGCTTTGACTTCGGTTACGTATGGAGGCGGATTGTCGACGTTCGTTCCCGCGAATTCAAGCTCGTCGGCGGCATTGGAGGTGACGAGCGATGCTACGCCGGATACGCGGGCAAGGTAATAATGGCCGGGATTGAACAGCTTCGGATTGCTGGACGCCTTCGTGCGGAACTGGATCGTGGCCGACTTATCGTCCTTGCGCAGCGCGTATTGGCTCCAGCCGTCCATCGAGACGTTCGCGCCGTTGTCCTTCAGAATGTACGCTTTCAAATTCGCGATATCGTAATCGGTAACCGAACGGTTGAAGCCGACCTCTATCGTGTTGTTGTTGATCGCTTTAATCCATTGGAACTGAACCGGAACTTCAGGGTTGGAGACGCCACCGAACTTCCAGTTGGTCGAAGTATCCATCCGGTTGCCGGCAAGGTCGCGAATGTCGCTGACCGTCAGCTTGTAAAGCACCCCGTCCTGCTGCGGCGACGTCTTGAGCGATACCGTCTTGCCGTCGCTTTCCAGCGTGGCCTGCGTGACCCAGAGGCCGTTGTCGATCGTATAACGGTTCGTCTGCTTGGCGTCGTCCGGGTTGATTTTCTCGCTGAATTTTACGGTGACGATTGCCGAATTGCTCACTTGCACCGACGATACGGTAGGTTTGTTGTAGTCGCTCGAGATCGTGCGCGTAACCTGATCGATCGTGTTGCCCGACTTGTCTTTGACGCCGCGTATCGTAATCTCGTAGCTCCATCCGTCCTGCTGCTCGCTCGTCGTCAAGATCACCTTGCGATCCGTCGTTAAGTCCGCACCCTGAACGCGAAGGCCGTTGTTGAACCGGTAATTGTTTTTATTTTCCGCAGAGCTCTTGTCGACCGCCTCGTTGAAAATCACTTCTACCGTCCGGTTGTTGAGCGGAGTCACGGACTGAAGCTGCGGCTTCGTCGTATCGTCGGCATAAGAGACGAAGCCCCACGGACCGCCGCCGTCTACGGTCAACGTATGCAGAATGCCGCCGATCATTCGATCCGTCCACAGCATAATCGTCCTGCCATCCCCGCTAATGGACGACACCCCTACTCTAATCTTGTTGCCGTAAAGGTCGACGAGAGCGAACCTCTTGTCCTGCGGTTTGTTCACCGGCTGTAATAGCGTCACCTTAATCTCGTGATTGGAGGTCGCCTCAACGCCTATGATCGTAATCGATGTCCCGTGCAAATCCTCGTAGATCGCGAAGATCGCCTCTACCAGCTGCCCGCGGGTCGCATAATCGGTGTAATCATCCACTTTGTCAATGAGTTTGTTATCTAGCGCGGCGCGAACGGCGCTTCTCGCCCACGGCGAAACCGTGCCGACGACGAATCCGGAGCCTCTGCTCTCGTAGCCTGTCGCACGCACCAATATGGCTGCCAGCTGTTCCACGGTTACGCTGTCTTCGGGCGAAAACTTCTTCCTGTCACCCATCATGAGTCCTGCTTTGTTAACGGCCTCGACTTCCGTGAACGACCAACGGCTCCGCGCCACGTCGCTGAAGCTCTTCGTGTAAGGCGAGTCCGCGAGCTCGAACACGCGATATAACACGACGGCAAACTCCTCGCGCGACATGGCGTTGTATAGCTTGGACGAGCCGTCGGGGTAACCGGTGAATATGCCTTCTTTCTTCAGCGTGTTGAATTTCTGTTCCGTCGAGATGTCCGCGGCCGACGCGACGTTATAGGCGACACTCGCTAACATAATGAGGGATAGGAGCAACGAGACGATTTTCTTCACTTTCGCAACCTCCTTTGTTCCGCCTAGGTAAGGTTGGGTTAAGCAGCGTTGGGGCGGTTATTCCTTTTGACGCAGGTCCGATACATTTTGTTTCTCAGAAAATAAAAAATTGGGCAAAATGAAACGAAGTGTAACAACTTGTCCATGGGTTAATGCGCGGGGAGGAAGGGGAAGTAGAGTTACGGGGGAGTTAGTCGGGGAACCCGGGTAATTCTCGCGTATGGTCGCTTACTGCTCGGAGTTGGTCGGCCGAACCGGCTAATTCTCGTGTATGGTCACATTCTGCTCGCAGTTGGTCGGCCAAACCGACTAATTCTCGCGTATGGTCGCATTCTGCACGGAGTTAGTCGGCCAAACCGGCTAATTCTCGCGTGTGGTCGCATTCTGCACGGAGTTAGTCGGCAAACCCGGCTAATTCTCGCGTATGGTCGCACTCTGCTCGCAGTTGGTCGGCCAACCCGACTAATTCTCGTGTATGGTCACATTCTGCACGGAGTTAGTCGGCCAAACCGGCTAATTTCCGCTCATGTCCACAATCCGCTCGGAGTTAGTCGTCCAAACCGGCTAATTCCTGCGTATGGTCGCTAGAGGTGAGATTCGGAGGGGCAAAACTTGTAGTTAGTCGGTTGTCGGTGAAATTGCGGGATTTCGGGGTAAATTGGGGCTTCGTCTGTTCTCGGGGTTTCGGTAACTAAAGTCTCACAGACTGCTACAGCGAGCGAGTTTGCGACTCGCACCGTGCAACGGTCTCACAGACCGCTACAGCGAGCGAGCTTGTGATTCGCACCGTGCAACAGTCTCGCAGACCGCTACAGCGAGCGATCTGGCGATTCGCACCGTGCAACGGTCTCGCAGACCGCTACAGCGAGCGAGCTTGCGATTCGCACCGTGCAACGGTCTCGCAGACCGCTACAGCGAGCGAGCTTGCGACTCGCACCGTGCAACGGTCTCACAGACCGCTACAGCGAGCGATCTGGCGACTCGCACCGTGCAACGGTCTCGCAGACCGCTACAGCGAGCGATCTGGCGATTCGCACCGTGCAACGGTCTCGCGTACCCCAACAAACAAAAACCGCCTCGCGAGGAGACGGTTTGGTTAGGCTCTGGAGTACCACGTCGGCCAGTGCTTGCGCGGTTTCTCCTCTTTACGGCCGTCAGCGAGGCGGAGCCACGTGTCGAACGGCTTGCCTTGGCGGAGCCGGATGACGCGTGCGCCGCGCTGGAACAGCCAGCGGCCGTAGGTCGAGTAGCCGGATGCGCGGCCGTAGCATAGGCGGATGCCGAAGAGCTCGCCAGCGTAATCGTTAATGTGGTCGTGGCCGCAGAATACGCCTTGGATCGACTTCGCGTCGAGCATTGCCGCGAATAGACCCGAGTTCACCGGCGCGCAGCCGACTTTCTCGTACCGATGTCCGAAGCAGATGCGAGTGTTCCACACGTCGCGGTATTCGGGAATCGGGATGTGCATGAACGCTAAGGCAGGCAACGGTACGCCGCCATTCCGTTCACGGAACTTCTCCGCCTCTTCGCGGAACCATGCCAGCTGACGCTCCCGAATCCAGCCGTAGCCGGCCGCTTCCTCGTGGTCGGAGTAGTCCCCGCTATCGAGACAATAGAGCGCGGCTTTCACCCGCCCGTCCCGATCCTCGATCCGAAGCGTGAAATTTCCCACCCCTTCGAGCTCCGGCGGTCCGGAATGCGCAACTGTTCCCGGCAGCTCGAGCTGCGCTTGCATGAGCTGCTCACGCGTGACGTTGCCTTCGCTGTCGTGATTGCCGAATATCGCCGCCCAAGGAATTCCGCTGGAGGCCGCGACGGCCAACGCATCCCGGAAGGACTTCACCGGATCGCGGCAGCGCTGACTCTCGATGATGTCGCCGGTAAACACGATCAAGTCCGGCTTCTCCGCTGCCAGCACGCGCTCCATTAACGCCCGCGTTCGCAAGTCCCCCGCTTCTCCATTGTTCCAGTGCAGATCGGTGAACTGTACGATCGTGAACGTACCATCGCCGCGCATGCGAAGAGCTCGGTCCATCATTCCCTCAGCGCGTCGCGCAGCTTGCTGGACATCGAGGACATCGCGCCGGCGCCGAGCGTCGCGCTGTGGAGCGCCTTACGCGTCCGATCGAGATCGTCCGTCAGCTTGGCGTTCTTCGCCCTTAGCTCCGCTAGCTCGCTCGCGGAAGCTTCCTCCCCTAAGCGTTGCCCGTTCGAATAATAACCGTCCGGCGTATAGACGCGGAACGCGATTTCCAGCTCCTCAAGTCCGAGCGCAACGCGCATATGTCGGTCGATGCAAGCCGCAGCCGCTTCTCTAGCCGCCATTCCCCGCTCGAACCAGGCCACCTCGACGAACGGATAAGAAGCCACGCGCTTCCCCGCGAATACGGCCGTCGTATGTAGACATTCCAATAAAATATGGTCAGGCGGACAATCGAATATTACCGCCAATTCGCCCACTAAATCTTCGCTTACCGAAGCCAGACGATCGGGATCGACGCCCCGAATGATTAAATGCGGCATTGCCATCACTTCCTATTCGCTTGTAAATCGATTATCGTCCGAAAACGCGGCGCAAATAACCGTTCAATAAAATTCCGTCCGGATCGAGCCGGTCCCTTACTTCTCCGAACTTATCCCACATCGGGTAAGCCATCGAGAGCTGCTCCGCCTGAAGCGTATGCAGCTTGCCCCAGTGCGGCCGGCCGCCGTATCGCAAGAAGATGCGCTCCATGTCGGAGAAATACTTCTCGTGCGGCATGCCGCGATACATATGCACGGCGATGTAAGCCGAATCCCTTCCGTAAGCCGGGCTAAGCCAGATGTCATCAGCTTTAACGTAACGGCATTCGATCGGAAAATGGACCCGGTGCTTCTCCCGCGCCATCGTCTCTCTCATCTCGCGAATGACGTCCGCCATCGCTTCGGCCGGCAAATTGTATTCCATCTCGTTGAACCGCACAAGCCGAGTCGTCGCGTACACGCGATGGCTCATCTCGACTTTGCTCATAACCGGCACGGAAGCCGCGCATATACGGCTGACCGTTCCGCACAAAGCCGGCACTCTCCGCGCCAGTCCGGACAACGCTCCGAAGGCGGCATTTTCCAACACAACGTCGCTGATATAGTCCCTAACTTTACGGGAAGTTACGGGCTCCTCCGTCTCGTTCGTCATCTTGAGCTGGCATGGGTCGGCGTACGGGAACCAGTAAAATTCGAAGTTGCGATGCGCCGCGTTCAACTCGGATAACCGCGACAGGCAGTCCTCGAGCGGTACGCGCGCACTCTCATATCTTAACTTATAAGACGGGCGAAGCCTCAGCGTCACTTGCGCGATGATCCCGAGCGAGCCGATCGACACCTGCAGCGCCTTGAACAGCTCCGGATGCGACGACTCCGTACAGCTTATGACTTCGCCGGTGCCCGTAATGACCGTAAGTCCGACGACTTGCGTGGCGATCGTCCCGAACGCCGTACCCGTGCCGTGCGTTCCCGTGCTGATGGCTCCAGCGATCGATTGTACGTCGATATCGCCTAGGTTCTCTTGAGCCAGCCCTTCCGCGTGCAGCAGCTCGCCGAGCAGCTTCAGCTTCGTCCCCGCCCACACCGTAGCCGTCTCATCCGTAGCATCCACTTCTACGATGCCTTGCATCTGATCCAGCGACACGAGTACATCATCCGAAGCGGCTACCGCCGTAAAAGAATGCCCCGATCCGACGACGCGAAGATGACGCCCTTCGCGTCTGCACCGCAGCACGAGATCGACGATGTCCTCGATGGATGAAGGATAGAAGACGTCCCGCGGCGTCGTCCTTACAATGCCCGACCAATTGCGCCACTTCTGCCCGCTCTTCATCATAAGAAGTTCGCCCCCATGCCTCTATAAGTCTCGTATTCATCTACGATGGCGCCTTCAGAGACGACATAGAGTCTATCGAATCTCTCGCATAGCTCTCCGGCTTTGGCATGGCGGAAAAACACAGGGTCGCCCAAGTCCAGCCCGACCCCCTGCGCTTCTCGCCCGAGCTTCAGCGGCGTCTGCACTTCCCCCGCTCCTTCAAGCGGGAAGAGCGACAAGCCTGCCGGCAGGTACGGCCTCGGAAGCTTCGTTCCGTCCGCCGAGCCGGACGCTGTATATCCTCCGCCCATACAAGTGACGATGTCCGGACGCGGCTTGCGCACGATCTCGACGGCGAATCCGGCCGCCGGACGATAGCGAAAGTCTCTGTAGTTGTCGAAGAGCAGCGGCGAGTAGAATCCCGAGCCTGCGGTGATTTCCGTTACGACGTCCTCCGCTCTGGACGTGTGCAAGCTCCCCGTTCCGCCGGCATTCACGAATCTGAGCGGCATTCCGAGCTTCCGGATTTCCCGCACGACTTCTTCCCTTCTAGCGGCGACGTCCTTGATCGAACGTCGCTTCAGATAGCGAACGATCGAGTTCTTAAGCGCTTGCCCCGGAACGCGGTCTCCCACGCCGGCGATCTGCGCCTCATACCCCATGATGCCGTCCAGCCATACCGATTCGGAAGCTAGTATCCGCTGCGCGACCGGGCGAACCGACGCCCACCCGTCAAGCGGCGAACGCCATACGCCGAATCTTAAGCCCGGATAGCTCGCCGACATATCGATGTCCAAGCAAAGCGGGACCCGCACGCCGCGTCTCCGAGCTAACCGCTCCAGATGCTCGACGTGCGCGATCGAGTCGACCATGAACGTGATCGTATGCCCTTCCCCGATCAGCTCGAGCAGCGGCATGACGCCTTGCTCGTCCCACGTCGGGTATCCGAGCAGCAAATCCTGAAAGCCTTGGCGCGCCAGGAAGGCGGCTTCGCCCGCCGTATAACACATCACGCCTTGGAACGTATCATTGGAACGCAGAATGCGCCGCAGCACCTCTACGCTTCGAATCGACTTGCTGGCGATTCGGATCGTCTTGCTTCCGGCCGCCTTGGCAATGTCGCTAATGTTCCGATCGAGCAAATCCAAATCCAAATAAGCGAAGGGCATCGGAATGCCGGCGAAAATCGATTTGTACGTTGCGTAATCGGGCGTCTGAATAAGGATCGTCCTCTCGTCGTTCGTCGTCGGATCGCAGTTCGTTAGATGGCAACGGTCAGCTCGCAGCCCCTTAGCGGAGCAGCTTGCGGATCACTTTCATGCCCCACTTGGAGTCGGGATAGCGGAACGGCGGGTCGAATAGATTCGTCATCTTCAAAATGCTCTTATAGTGCGAGAACGCGCGGAAGCCGTACTCCCCGTGATAGCTGCCAATGCCGCTGCTGCCCACGCCGCCAATCGGCATATACGGTGAACCGAAATGCATCACCGTGTCGTTAATGCACGCGTCACCGAAGCGAATGCGCTCTATGATCCTCCCGGCGAACGCGTTATTCCTCGTGAACACGTACAGCGCCAAAGGCTTCGGATTCGCCTCGACGACCGCCTCGATCTCGGCTTCGTCCTCGTACTCCACGATCGGCAGCAGCGGTCCGAATATTTCCTCGCGCATAATCGGAGAATCCAGCGGCACTTGATCGAGCAGCGTCGGAGCGATCTTCAAGCTGTTATCGTCCTTCTGCCCTCCGACAACAATACGGCCGTCGCCTAGATAACCGGTCAACCGCTTGTAGTGACGTTCGTTCACGATGCGCCCGTACTCCGGGCTCTCCATCGGATGCTCGCCGTAGAAGCGCGTAATGACTTCAGCGAGCCTCGCGATGAACGCTTCCTTCACCTCGCGGTGCACGAGCGCGTAATCCGGCGCGACGCACGTCTGTCCCGCATTCGTGAACTTCCCGAAGGCGATCCGCTTGGCTGCTAGCTCCAAGTCCGCATCCTTATGGACGATGCACGGGCTTTTGCCGCCTAGCTCGAGCGTGACCGGAATCAGCTGCTTCGCCGCTGCCTCCATAACAATCCTGCCGACCCCGGGGCTTCCCGTGAAGAAAATATGGTCGAACGGCTGCCGCAGCAGCTCCGTGCTCGCTTGCGCATCTCCCTCCACTACTGCAACGTATTCGGAAGGGAACGTCTCGCGGATCAGCTCGGCGATCAGCGAGGACACGGTCGGCGTCAGCTCGGAAGGCTTCAGCACCGCCGTGTTGCCCGCGGCGATCGCGGAGATGAGCGGGGCGATCGTCAGCATGAACGGATAGTTCCATGGCGCGATAATAAGCGTCGTCCCGTACGGCTCCGGCACGATGCGGCTTGATGCCCCGGAATGGGACATCGGCGTCTTGGCTCGTTTAGGCTTGGCCCATCTGCGCACGCCGCGCAACGCGACGCGAAGCTCCGTCAGGGCGATGCCGATCTCCGTGGCGTACGCTTCACGCTCGGATTTGTTCAGTTCCTGCCGCAGCGCGGCGAGCAGACGCGGCTCGAAGCGGACGATGGCCGCCCGCAGCTTGCGCAGCTGTTCTACGCGGAAGGCGACAGGTCTCGTCGTTCCTTCGCGGAAGAACGCGTGCTGGCGTCTGACGATTTCAGAAGGCGGTAGAGCGGATTCAGTCGAATGAGTCACGTACAAGCTCCTTCCGTCGTTCATCGTTAAGTAATCTGTACCCTCTATACTCCGAATTATCGGACGATTGTCCCTCGCATGTAAAGTCTTTTCGATCATTCGCCGGCGACTCCCTCATATGCAGCTTTGTACGATGTTTCGAACAAAATTACGCCGTCCGGCGATATAGCGCCACGCTTTGTATGATATTTCGTTCAACCTGGAAGTGAGTAGTTACACCGTGCGTACTTTGTGCGATATTTCTGTGTAAATCCTAAAGCACATGTGATGGGCCTCGTTTTTTGAAACTGTGGAAGAACTACGCAAAATGAACATTAGGATGCCCGGGATCCCTATATTTTTGGGTCCATGTATAAGTAGGTTTTATCGTGTTAATGCTTATAAGTTAGCTTGCGGGATTGACTGGACTACTCCCGTTTTCTATATACGCCTGTTTGTTTTTCAACATCATATAGGCAATGACTAAGATTGTTCGTCCAATAGCGATACAAGCTTTTTTCTTACCTCTTCGTGATGCGGTCTTCCAAAACTTCGCGGATAGACGGTTATTTCTTGTACGAGCAACTGCCCATGCTGCTTCGCACAATGCGACTTTGGTGTGTGAATTTCCTTTTAAGCTCTTAGTACTTTTTTTTTTACCGGCGCTCTCATGATTTCCAGGTGCGACTCCAGCCCAGGAAGACAAATGATCAGCGGACGGAAACTGGTTCATGTTCACTCCAAGTTCAGCAATTAATGACGCTGCTGTGGCTTCACTTACACCGGGAATGGTCTGGAGTAGTTCATACTCCTCGCGATGGGGAACAAGATGAGCATCAATCTTCTGTTCGAGGTTTTCGAGCGACTTCTCTAGATATTCGATGTGTTCCCAGCAATCACGGATCAAGTCGATTTGATGCGGGGTTAGACTGCCGACCATAGATTCCGAGACGAGTTCTTTCTTAGACCTAAGCCGCCCTTTCAAACTGTCGGTTATATCTTGCTCGTCAACGTATCCTTTGGCGATGAGTCTCGCTAGAAGATTGCGCCCGGAAATCCCAAAAACGTCTGTAGCCACCGTACCTAATTTAATGTTGCTGCACTCTAGATACTTCTGGATACGGTTTTTTTCTGCGGTGAGATGGCCGAGGCGCTTTTTACGGAGGCGGCATAGCTCACGCAGTTCCCTGATATCTTCAGGCGGAATAAAACTGGGCTCGATTAAACCGACACGGTGCAACTTAGCGATCCATTCTGCATCCGAAACATCCGTCTTCCTGCCTGGAACGTTTTTAATGCGGTGGGCATTTGCCACAGTGATATCAAAGTAACCTTCTAACACGTTGTAGATTGGCTTCCAGTAAACTCCTGTACTCTCCATGGCAATATGAGTGACCGACTCGGATTCAAGCCAGCTTAACAACTCAAACAATTGCTTGGTCATGGTACCGAAAGTACGGGTCTCGCTGACGATATTCCCATCCTGTCCTGTGGTAAGTACGCAAACAACAACACTTTCTTGATGTACGTCCATCCCTGCACAATGAGGGTGCAAAACTTCCATCGTTAAACCAGCTCCAATACTAGCAAACTCATGGCGAGGATAAGCTCGAGCTTAACCATTTTTCTGTTCGCAGTTCACGAAGTGGGCGACTCCGCGCTAGCAAGGAGTTGTACACAGAGCCTATCCTTACAGTTTTCGTTAAGGGGTTAAACCACCATTTATCGTAACGTAGTGAATCGCCATGGTATTACCAGTATGATGGGGAGAACGCTACTGCAAACCTGCTGATTTTCATGCTGGAGTTGTGCCCGAAAGGGCATGAGTGTTTTCGTACAATCTGGACTGGCTAGCCACCCTATGTGGTACTTTGTGCGATATTGCTCCTCTGTCAAGAAAGTGGACACCCGTAACTCACGCTGCTCGACTATAATACTGCTGCTCGAAACGTACCGGAGACATGTAGCCTAGGGTACTATTGGAACGTTTGCGATTGTAAAAGAACTCAATGTAGCGGAATAGTTTCTCAAGTGCGTCCTGCTTGGTCTTGAACTTTGGATTGCAGTAAATGAGTTCTCTCTTCAAGATGCTGTGAAACGCCTCAATACAAGCATTATCGTAACAATTCCCTTTACGACTCATGCTGGCTTTCATACGGTACTTCTTAAGCTGTTCTCGGTACTCATTTGAGGCATATTGGGATCCGCGGTCGGAATGATGGATGAGGCCCTTTCCCGGTTTCTTAGCTTTGTAGGCCTGGTCTAACGCATCCATAACGATATCGGTTGTCATTCGGTCGCTCAGTTTCCATCCGACGATCTGCTTGGTGTATAGATCCAAGATACTGGCTAAGTAAAGCTTCCCTTGTCGACATGGGATGTACGTAATATCCGCCACCCATTTTTGGTTCGGTCTCTTTGCCTTGAAGTTTTGATTCAACACGTTAGGAGCGATAGGCAGATCATGCTTGGAGTCGGTTGTTTGCACTTTGAATTTGCGCGCCATACAAGAGCGAATGCCTTGTTCTCGCATAATTAACCCTACTGTGCGCTCGGAGACACGCCAGCCTTCTTTCTGGAGCTCTCTGTGAATTCTCGGGCTGCCGTAGGTCCTGTTGGTGTCAAAGTAATGCCACCGGATGCGGTTAGTGAGTGTTTCTTTACGCTTCTCCTGACTAGAGGGTACTGCTGACAACCATTTGTAAAAGCCGCTCCTGGATACCTGCATAACGCTGCACATCTTCTCCAATCGAAACACGAAGCGATGGTCTTCGATAAATTGGAACCTCAGTTCCTTTCTTTGCTGAAGATGTGCACTGCTTTTTTTAGGATTGCAAGTTCCTCTCTGAGATCCTCGAGTTCCTTTTGTTGGTCATGAATGACTTGTGCCTGCTGGCGGACGGTTTCCCCGTGATTTATAGGCTCATTTTCAAACTCACGATACTTACCAACCCAATGCCGTAGCGTCTCTACATTTACATTTAACTCTTCAGCAATCTGGGGCAAAGACTTCGTTTGTTCTTGGACGTACTTTACCGCTTCTTTCTTAAAAGTTTCATTGAACGACTGACGTTTCTCTCCCATACCGAACACCTCTTAGTCTTAATAAGTAAATTATCCTTACTCTTTTAAGAGGTGTCCACTTTTTATTCTAGGTGCATATTTCGTACAAGACCAAACCCTGGCAGAGAAGGTGGATCGAATCCCTGGGTCTACGAACATGTCCCCCGGACATGTCCGCTTCACGACCCGTTCGAACCGTCTTGCGCACGCCTCCCGGCCTGCTGTATGATGAGATCAAATTCGGAGGTGCATCCTTATGGGAATGTCGAAAGCAAAGAAAGCAAGACTCAAGCAAGAGAGAGCGGGCGAGCTCAATCCCGAGATCGTACGGGGACAATGGCATCGCAAGCCGCAGACGCAAGTCGTCCTGAATAAGAAAGCAGATCAGCGCCGAACGCAATGCCGCCACACAGGCAGCCGCGACGGCGCTGATTCGTTATTAAGAGGACTTCTAGCTACAGCACGTACAGCAGAATCGCGAAGAAGTGCATAGCCGAGCCCGCGAGCACGAACAGATGCCAGACGGCATGATGATGCGGGAAGCCGCGCCATATATAGAAGATCGAGCCGACCGTGTACAGCACGCCGCCGATGACGAGCAATCGAATGCCTCCTGGCTGCAGAAGCGTCTGCAGCGGATGCCAGGCGAACACGATCATCCATCCCATCAGCACGTAGAACAGCGTCGACAGCACGAGATATTTTTTCGTAAAAAACGCCTTGAACACGACGCCCCCCACCGCAAGCCCCCACACGATGCCGAACAGCGTCCAGCCGAGCGGACTTCGCAGCGTAACGAGCAGGATCGGCGTATAGGTGCCCGCGATGAACAGATAGATGCACGAATGATCGAACGTCTCGAACAAATCCTTGACCTTGCCCTCCGGGAGCGCATGCACGAGCGTCGAAGCCGTATACAGCAGCAGCATCGTTACGCCGTAGATCGTGAAGCTCACGACGTGCCATGGTGTTCCTTCAAGCGATGCGAAAACGATCAACAACGTCAAACCCGCGATGCTGAGCAGCGTCCCTAAGCCGTGCGTGATCGCGTTAACGATTTCCTCCCGCCTCGTATACACGTACGTATTCGCCATAGTCGCGCCTTCCTTTCGACACCAGTTGTACTTTCTATTGTATGTGACTCTAGGCATTTCGCCATCGTTAGACGACTAATCGGTCTTAGGCTTCTTCAGCAGCACGAAGCTGAGCAGGAACCCGACCGCCGCGACCGCCGCCATCCCTTCGTATAACGCCCCGCCACCCCAAGCTTCGATGATCCAGCCCCCGATCGACGAACCGACGATGCCCGATACGCCGAAGAACAGCACGGTAAGCATCGTCTGTCCGGTCGATTTCCACTCCTCGGGCACGATCGCGTACAAGTATTGCATCGCGCCGACGTAGAACAACACGAACGTGACGCCCTGAAGCACCTGAACCGCAACCAGCTCGTACGGATGATTCACCAAGCCGCTGAGCAGGAACCGAACCGCGTACAGGCCCGCCGCCAGCGTCATGAACAGCCTCTCCTTCCCCGGCTTGATCAGCCTTGCGCTAAGCGCGAAGAACACCGTCTCCGTCAGCGTCATCACGAACCAGCTCAGTCCGGTCAGCCGGACGCTTCCGCCAAGCTGGTCCATGTAGAGCCCTATGAACGTATCGTTCATTTTGTGGGGGATGGCGACGATCAGCACGAGGAGGAAAAAAGAAAGCGCGTGCGACTGCGTGAAAAACCGCTTCAGATTCCGGAACAGCGCCGGTTTAGCCGAGGCTTGCACGTCCGCTATCGTAACGGCGATGATAAGCGCCGTTACGCCGACTCCCGCATAAATCCAAGCTAGGCTCCCCATCCCCCATTGCTGCAAGCCGTATCCGGCGAGCAGCGACGTTACGGCGTAGCCCATCGCGCCGAACATGCGGACGGAGCCGTAGCTGACGTTCTCCCGCTGCGTCGTCTGGAAGTTCAAGCTCTCGACGAGCGGATCCGTCGGCAAGTAGAACACGTTCATGAGCGCGACGAGCAGCGCGAAGCTCCACAGCGCTGATGTGTTAAACATGAGCACGCCGGTGACAATCGAGCAGGCGAGCAATAATAGCAGCACTTTGCGAATCGTGCGCGTGCGGTCGCTCACCATCCCCCAGAGCGGCTGGAACACGATGCTGATCAAGCTGCCCATCGCCAGAACGATACCGATGTGCGTGCCGGAAATGCCGATCCCGTCGGCATACACCGGCAGGAAGGAGATGAACAAAGCGAACATAGAGAAGAAAAGGAAGTTGAAGCTTTTGAGTCTCGTTGTTACCGTCATTGTTGCAGGGTCTCCCTTACTCTTCCGTATGGAATAGATCGAGCTGGCGCGGAATTTCGCGTGTCGACTGGCCTAGCATACGCATGAATTGCTTCGCGTTGCCCGCCGCATGTCCGCCCGAGTTGTTGTTGAACAGCACGCATACCTGCTTCGTCTCCCGAAGCAGCAGCTCCACGCCGCCCATCCACTCAGTCAGCTCTTCGGCGTTGTATTGATAGAGGTAGCGAATCTCCCGCCAATTCGGCGATCCGCTCTGGTTCCAGCCCGCGACGTTGCGCCCGTGCATGCGCACGATCGTAACGTCTTCCGTCGTCGGCGCCAGCACGGTCGGAATCGAGCCCGATCCCGCCTGCGGCTC